>VFQN01007487.1_pt1 | contig 11733 bp, 19 predicted proteins | sample 3512371 | NCBI WGS metagenome assembly VFQN01 (sample SAMN10412370, study PRJNA504923) | tailings metagenome | isolation source: Replicate 2 from Balatoc abandoned mine | place: Philippines: Itogon, Benguet | collected 2017-08-28
CGCTGAGGGCCATGGCGGGGGCGTGCGCGGGGGCGGGGGCGGCCGAGGGGCAGGGGTCAGTGCTGGCTAGCGCGTGCAGCGCCGCTGCTCGCGAGCTGGTGTCCCGCGCGCTGAAGCTGGGCTCCGACGACAACGTGACGGCGCTGGTGCTGCGGCCGGGCGGCAGGCCAGTGGAGGCGCCGAGGAGCAACTCCATGCTGGGCAGGGGCCGGAGGGCCGCGGAGGAGGGGGCGGCGGCAGGGGCAGCGGAAGGGCCGGCGGCCACGGCTTAGGTGGACGGGTGTGCCTCAGTACCATGCGGGAGTCTTCATTTTTTTGATAAGAACGGTCTTCTACTCTGTTACAGGTGTTCTCCTTTCCGTAAACCTTGTGACTTCAACTCAAAGGTGGTGTTCAGGCCCCTGGTTCAGGCTGGCCAAAACATGTCTTCTCTTCTGTTGCCCTTTTTCGATACAAATTTGTAATTCCAACGCAAGGCGGGCCGGCTACTGGGATTGAGGTTTGCTTTGCTGCTGGGTGGTGGGTGTCATTTTGTTGCTGGGTGGTGTCATTGTCCTTGTTGGCAGGTGGACTCACTCTGTACTGCAGTACGCTGACGCACCTGTCATGGTGAGAGACGTGACAGGCAGTACGTGTGGAATTTGGTGGTGTTGTTGCAGGACTTGCATCTAACCCTTGACCGCAGGCACGGCACCAGTGCTTAGGTGCAGTAACGTAAAGCTACTGTGCGCTGAGCACTTGACTGTCCTGACAGCGCAAGAGTCACTCATGCGGTGTTGGGCGTGGCTGGGCTCAGGCGCCAAAAGACATTTGGCTCTACCCTGCTGTGGTGGGCGCATTGGTTCACCCGCGCTAGGCCTGAAGGACCCGCTTGGGCTTTTGTGTTCGGTTTTGTGACGTTCATGCATGCATACAGTACTCATTTAAGTGATTGCTGGTGACTGGTACCGTCTTGAGAGTCTGGCGGTATCAATTGCGTCCACCGTTGTGCTCAGGGGAGCTCCCTTGGTTCGCTGGTTGTGCTTTATGGCTGGCTTAGGCACAGCAGGCGAGCAAGGTCATATTCTGGCGTTCGTTTGCAGCAGTTCGTGGGTAGTACAGTGTACACATGACTGCAACACTGCGTTTTTTTGCCGTACCGAGGATATGTACGATTCTGGTTGTCCAACTACCCTCTGTCGTACAGTAACAGTCTTGGACATAACTCGCTCAACGGTGCAACATCATGCACAATTGCACATCGGCGCTTACGTGTAACTGCTTGTAAAGCAACCAAAGAACCAATCCGCTCCAAGAAGGGAGTAGGGACCCTTGCCAGCTTTCAAGAAGCATTAGGGCAGCACCACCTGAACACCACGTTAGCCACGTGCTTGGAGCAACGGATGGTACATATGCGATCGGACACAGTCAATTACCAGCACAACCTTACGCGCAGCGTCCCCCACGCCGTCGCCATAAGCCACGGGGCAGCACATGACAAGGCTTCAGCACATGCATGAGCGCTGTTATTTCAGCCCATGACGCCTTACGAAACAGCCACGCGCACATGATAAGGTGCCGGGCACATGCATGCAACCATGCAACCCTGCATGCAACAATCCGTGCACTGGCTGTCATTGTGGCTAATTGAAGCCTTCCACGGCTCTTGCGTGGCTGCCAACAACGCCCCTGCCGTATTTAAGCAACGCCAGATCCTCCGCAAAGCGGGCCAGACACTCAGGGCAAGCCGCTGAGCTCGCAGCAGTTGCTGCGACACGCAAGCTGTGCCTGTGGGCCACCGTTCGACCGTCCTGGCGCACAGCGTGTACCGGTGCCCGCCCTGGGATGTTGAGGAGAGCACCGTGAGTGTGTATTCCAGGCCCGATGCCTGGGGTCTAAGGATGGGGGTACCGTAGTGTTGCAGCAACACTGTTGCTCAGGAGTGTCCGCGAGCTGGGCGTGCGCAATGGCACCGGGTGGCAGAGCGTTGCGTGATCAGCAATGCACAGTCTGGCTGTGATGCAGCGCGAGGAAGCTGGGGCGACGAGGCCCGTTCAGGTCGTTGCGAACACGGGGTAGGACACGGGGTCGGCACACGTCCTCCCGTCCATCGTACCGTGTCGGCTCCACGCTGCTTCCCATACCACCACGTAGTGTGGCAAAGCAGCCAGCTGCACCCCCAGGCCCCAGCTCACCGCCGCTGTCCAGCACGGCACGTGTCTCGTCGTACAGGCGCTTGCACTTCTCCGCGCTGTGCGCCGCCCAGTTGACGGGCGAGCGCAGCACCGTGTAAACGCTGCCCCACCCGAACAGCTGCACCCCGAACGCGTTGGGGCCGATGTAGGTCCCTCCTCGCCCTGTATGCATCGATGGGGACCAGCACGGGCCTGCCTGCCTCAGACGCCCAGAGGGGTAACGGAGCTGTTAATACGTAGCGGATGAGGCGAGTCAGTGTGCGCGCCAGCAGCAGGACAGTCCTGTTCGCCGCTAAGCCTACGTGCGCCAGGCCCCCGCCCCCGGCGGTGTGGTGAGCTGGTGACGGACGCCGCCTTACGCAGGCACAACGGCACGTGACGACGGAACATGCGGAGGGCAAGGTTCAGGCGAGTGAGGTTCGCATATCCTGGACGCTTTGCCTTCCAACGCAGTCGAACGCTTTGTAAGGAATGCACAAGGACACCTTCCGCCGGCAGATGTTGAGTAGGATGGGGTACGACACGGTTCCCTCTGCTTCGCCCACAGGTCGCGGCAGTACGCACAGCAGCATTACACGCAACCGTCAAAGGGGTTCGCCCAGGCGAGTCCAAATACACTGTTTCACAGCACCGAGAAATTATGGGGCCCTGGTTCCGCAACCGTGTGCAACGTCGTGCAGTATGCATTCGCCGTTATTGGATGCACGCTACCCAGTGCAGCAACAATGGCGCACCGCAACCAGTGGTAGTACGCTGGGCCTACGGCCCTCTTCGGGTACCGTATTGCGGACCAGACCCCTACCCGAGTGCCACGCAAGAAAGAATGACGCAACGAAGTGTCAGTAAGGTATTGGTAACGCTGGTCCAAGGATCGCCTCACATCTCACAGCATCACACGCGCTCCCCTCGCTGTGCGCTACACGCAGGCAGACACGTGCATGTGCACCCCTGCCTTGTCGAGTCTTGACCCAGCCACCAACGGAATCGGACCACCAACCGCCAATGGCCTCCCAACCCACCTCCCTCTCCTCAAGCCAGCAACCCACCTGCCACGCTCCCCTTCAGCCCTCCTCCTGATCAAAAGGCCCTACACCAAGCTGCCGCCCTCCTGCCTAATTTCAATCCCCACAAAACACTGCACAATGAAACATACACAACACATAAGTTCCTTTACGCGCTGGCGGCGGGCTTCTTGACGAAGTCGACGCCCTTCTGCACCTCGCTCTGCAGCTGCGGCAGCATGGCCTGCAGGGCGGCCTGCTCGAAGGCGTCCAGCTCGCCCAGCCCCATCACCTTGGACACGCCGTGCGGGCCCAGCAGCACCTTGCTGGCGAAGTACGGCACGCCAGCAACAACCTGCAGGGGTGGGGGGCACGAGCGGGGGCGGGGGTGGATGAGGCCTGGGAAGGAGACTCGGGGATGGGGTGTTTCTGCGGTGCTGGCCCCTGCGTGCGTGAGCTACTGCTGATGCCGTAATGCCTTTGACCCAGGCAACGCGGAGAGTGGCAGGTGCGGGGGAAGAACCCGAGCAGCTGCCGTACAAGAGGTACCTTTCGTGCAATGCACGCCGCCAGAGCGTCGAAATATAATAGTGCGAGCGTGCCTAAGTTGTTTCGCCAGGCCGTACCACCGACGTAACCCCTGGCGGGCAAACCCCATGCAGCTCGGCTCCTTGTCCCGCCCGTCCCCCCCCCAAAGATGCCTCCACTTACGTCCGACTGCACGAAGGCGCACTCGTAGATGTTGGGCTCCCCGTTGAGCCCCAGCAGCGTGGACTCGGCCATGCGGGCGGCGGCGTAGGCCTGGGGGAGGGGGCACCGGGGGAGGGGTCATGGAGACGGCTTGTGGGGACCTGCCAGCAGTCCGTTGCATGCAGTCCGTACTGGTGGCCCACATAACGCCATGTCAAGCTGCCAACCCATCCAAATCCCCAGCACCCAGAGGAATTGAAAGCGGGCGGGACACTTTGTATGGCCGCGCGAGCACACCCAGTCTCCTGTGTGTTACAAGAGATCGCAAGGGAAACACGCACGAGTGCACAGGTGGACATCATGACAGACGCCGGGAATACGGACTGCGAAATTTGACACGAGAGCGCACGATGCGCTGAGCCCTGAGGCTTGCCCCCACTGCTTAGTGCACCTGCCCCAAGGGCAGCATGCACAACCTCCCCCTCGGTCCCGCCCCGCCACGCTGGCTGCCACCCACCATGGACAGGGTCGCGGAGCCCTTGCCCGCCTTGGCCTCCACCACCACGGTACCCGCGTTCTGGATCTTCTCGCTCATGGCCTTCTTCTCGGCGTCCGTGAAGGTGCAGGCAGGGGTGGTCTGGAAGCGGGGCGGGGGCGAGAGCAGGCGGGGTGTGGGCAGGCGCCAGCAACGCATCATGATTCGGCTTAGCGGCAGGTTGACAGGGCGTGGCGTGGTCCGCCTAGGTGTGGTGCGATGGTCCAAAATGCCCCGCCACCGCCATCTCACGGCAACGCCTTTGCTATGAGCTTACACCGCTGAGAGGCGTAAGCTGCCCCGCCTTGACCCCGCACAGGCCCGAATGAGATGGGTCCCTGGCTCAGCAGCAACTGAACCCATAGCAGCGTCCGTGCTCCAATAGGCCAGTCCTTTGTTAGTTACACAACCGGACCATTTTATCACCACGAGGCCTTCAATTAGCGGGACTCTCCAGGCATAGATCACAGAGGTCAGCGCATGGGTATGCAATAGCAGCCCTACCGCTGGAGAGCGCGTTCACCTGGCACGTGCTGCCAGCATGCGAGGTGCTGCAGTACAAGAACATATTGCTATTCACATCTGAACGCGGTTCTTTCTCCGCCTTACCTGCGACAGCAGGGGCAGGATGGTGGCGCCCGCGTGGCCTCCGATGACGGGCACGTCCACGTCCTTCATGTCCAGGCCCTTGGCCTCAGACACGAAGGTGTTGGCGCGCACAATGTCCAGCGAGGTCACGCCGATAAGCTTCTTGGGGTCGTACACGCCCATGGCCTTGAGCGTCTCGGCGGCGATGGGCACCGTCGAGTTGACGGGGTTGGTGATGATCTCCAGGACGGCCTGAGGCGAGGGAGAGGCGGGTGGTGGTCAGGGGCGTGGGGTGCAACAACACCGCCAAAAGGAAGTGGACGAAAACAGTACGAGCATTAACAGGTCATGTGTGGGACAGGGCTGTCGAAGTTCGGTCCCGTTGCGGTTAAGGGTATGGGGTTGAGAGGGCAAGTGGCCAGGTGTTTATACTTGACACGGCCAGTGACACGTGTTGCGTGTCTCCCCTGCCTAGGGCTACTGCGCACACCTGCGGGCAGTGCTTGCCGACCGCCTGCACCAGCGCCTGAACGATGCCGGCGTTGGTGTTGAACAGGTCGTCGCGGGTCATGCCCGGCTTGCGGGGCACACCGGCGGGGATGACGACCAGATCGGCGCCGGTCAAGCATGCGGAGAGCGCCTCGGGGCCGGTGAAGGCCGCGACCTGCGCCCATTGAGTTGAATTAACGTAGGCGTTTCCTACACGCTGCAGGCTGCCGCAGAGCAATGCTTGCCTTCACAGGAGTGTTGCAATGGGACAGGTCCGCGGCCACGCCCTCCACGTTAGCGATATCGTAAAGCGCCAGTTCGGTGACGAATTTGTTCATCTTGAGGAGGAGAGCCAGGGGCTGGCCAATGCCGCCAGCTGCACCCAGCAGCGCCACTTTCCGTGCCTCGCATCGAAGAGCACGCCGAGACCGTGCCAGGGCCGGCGCCGGGGTGGCCCGGCTCGAGCGCTGGAAACCACCTGTTGCGCATGTGTACCGTGGGGTCAGCGACAGTCCTAACACCGTAAGGTTGAAGGCGCTTTCCACACGTACCAAGCTTCCTCTGGGCGGCCAGCATGATGGAGGGTTCCGAGACGCGACTACGGAAAGAGGTAGGAAATAACTGCTAACCTGCAGTACTGACGCGTAAATGTGAATACTCTGCTACAGGCCTATGCCGAATCGGCGGCACCCAGGCGTGTATGGTGTCGGCATCGGCCCTAATTGCGCTCATGCATGGTTCAACTTTTTACCCTGACTGGTCAGATGAACATTTGACAAACCAGCATGTTGCGCGCAAATTAAAGCTCTATACTGTGTTAATTCCACAGTTGTCAGGAAGACGAAAGCACTTGAGTTTTAGGCGGCTCGAGTCGATCGTCTGACAGCGGGCGAGGAACAGCTGTAACGATGGATCCTTCTGGACCTGATAAATCATTTACTCTCAAACCAGTAAGAAGACGAAACCCTGCCAGGGGGTACTCAACGCCTCCCCTGGTTCGTGTGGGGTGCTCCAACCCGGGTTCTGCCTCACGCCACAGACGGAGGAGCTCCGGCTAGAATGCCCACCAGGAAAGCCTGTGTCCATCAAGGTACGCAGGCCAGTGTGCACTGTTCTGGATTTGCGTGGCACCACTTATGTAAACCTGCTGCAGCGGACACACGGGGACTTACACACCCACAACGAGTGCCGTGACTGGCGTCAAGGGACAGGGAAGGGCACCGCACATCCACATCCACACCCACGCCACTAAGCAGCAGAACTATTATGACACTTCACGAAGGTCCTGACAAGGCGCACGTGCGGTTGTGCTGCCCGTTGCTGTCCCCGCTGCCTCTGTCGAATGTGCTGCAGCTAGAGGACGGCAGCGCGGAGGTGTTCGGCACGGAGCTGCAGCTGGGGCAGTCAGTGGCCATCACAGGGCAGAAGGTCGCGGTAGGTGCACGGGACAGAGGAGCGGTTGGGGGGGGGGGGCGGAGGGCAAACTCGGGTGGTACCTGGCCCCTAAGGAGGATGCAACGCCTTGCAGCAGCAACCCTGCACCTGGGTAGCAGGATGGCTGAATGGGGGCCCTCGGGCGCTGCCTAAGCCCGGTCACGTTGCGCGGGAGCTGGGAGTTGTGCAAGGGCGGCCCATGCCCTCGCCTGCTGCGTGGCCGCCAAACCCCACGGTCCTGCCCTCGCCCCAGGTGTTCACGTGGGAGGGATGCCGTGTGAGCGTACAGGGGGAGCCCGCAGTCATGTGAGCTGGGCTGGGAGAGGGGGCGTGGGCTGAGGGGACAAGATGGAGGGGCCAGGTTTAGGGCCGGGGCGGGCCGGGTGTGGCAGGTTAAGGACTATGTGAGGAAGGGGCAGGGGAGGTGGGGGGGGCAGGAGCATAGAGCACGGGGCAGCAGGGGCACGGTGTGGTACCAGCGGTGCCAGCGTGATGGCACTGGTCACTGGTCTCATTGTCCATAATTTACGCTCGCGGCGTGGCTGTCCAGCGGCCGCACCCCGCACGGTAAGGGTGGCGGCAGCAGGCGGTGCAGCCGGGAGCGGGTCGAGTCTGGAGCTGTGCCTCGCGGTGCCGTTGCAAAGAGACAAGCTGCGGGGCTGCAAGCCGCATGCAGTGCATTTGAGCACTGACGCGGCCCTCTCGGCGAAGGCGACCGAACGGCTCTGTTGTTTGCTGTGCATGACGTGCACGCTGTTGGTTGGTGGTTGCAGGTACGTTGCGGATGAGACGCCCATGGCCTCCTACCTCAACGTGCACCAGACGCTGACGCAGCGGCGGGAGGAGGCGCTCAAGGCGGGCGCCGGCGGCAGCGGGGGCGGCGCGGGGGCGGGGCCTGGGGCGGGGGCCGGCTCCCGCGGCGCCATGGGCCCCGTGGTCATCGTGCTGGGCCCCACCGACAGCGGCAAGAGTACGCTGTGCCGCCTGCTGTGCAACTGGGGCGTGCGCAGCGGCTGGCAGCCCACCTTCGTGGACCTGGACGTGGGTGCGTGGGGCGGGGGGAGAGGCGGGCTGGGGAGGGAGGAAGGATCAGCGACGGAAGATGACGACGTGGGAACGACGGGATGTGTAGCCAGACGATGATGCGGTTAAAGTCCGCAAACGTTACAACCCACGCGGGTTCGGCTTGGGGGAGTGCAGGGTATTTTACATTGCCATCTGTTTCCAGCACCGGCGGTGGTAGGCCAGGTGTAGGCGTGAAGCGAAGGGGTCGGGCCCCCCTCGGCGAAGCTTCGTCCACCTGGGCGTGGGGGGTGCGGTAGGGGCGACGTGGTAGGGGCATTATCCGCTGGCCAGCGTAAAGGCACGAGTGACTCAGGCGGCAGCCCCTCCTCGCCCCCGCCCCCCCAGGCCAGGGCAGCATCACGGTCCCCGGCTGCGTGTCGGCTGTGCCCATGGAGCAGCCGGTGGACATCGCCGAGGGGCTGAGCGGCGGCGCAGACCACATGCCGCTGGTGTTCTTCTTCGGGCACACCACGCCGGGGGAGAACCCCACGCTGTTCAAGGTGGGCAGGCGCTAGCGGGGGCAGCGGGCAGGCTACGCCATGCAGACAAGCTCGACTGGGGGCTTCGCGTGGGAAGCTCGGGGAGGGCAGGGCCTGGGTCGCTGAAGGAAAGGACTTGGCCAGTTTTGGCAGCGGAAGTAATGGGCACAGCCAAAGCGATTGTTACACGAAGGCAGGAAAGTGGGCCTTCACCCACAAGTGATATTTGTGCCATGTGGGTTAGTCGGCGTGCAGCGCGGGGGGAAGCAACACAGCTGGTTGCTGCGCACGAGACACGAGCGCATAGGCCGTAACGTGGAAGGAGGAAAGCGTCCAACCCAGGTGCTGCCATCTGCAGCGTGCAGCTGAGGACTGCTGGCAAACTGTCGCCCTGCACTATTCCTCCAATCGCTTCGCACCTCCCCGCCCTCCCGCTCCTGCCCCCCTCCCCGCTGCTTTCGGCCGCATAGTCTGCATCCCGCCATCGAAAAGGCGTCTACCTCTTCCTACCACGCATCCCCTTTCCTCGCTCTTTACCCGTAAGTAATCCCTCTTCGCCCCATCCCTCTCCATCTCATCCCGCCCCGCCCCATTCGCGCCCGCTCCCCATTCCCCTCCCCCCTCCCTGCCCAGCATCTGGTGGACAAGCTGGCGGCGCTGTTGGCCCGCCGCGCCGCCGCTGACCCCCGCGCCGCCGCCAGCGGCCTAGTGATCAACACCTTCGGCTGGGTGGACGGCCTGGGCTACGAGCTGCAGAAGCACGCCATACAGGCGTTCGGGGTGAGCGGCGGGCGGCAGGGGGGCTGGGCCGGGGGTGTGTGGCGTGCGGCGTGCAGCAAGTGCCCCAGTGGGTGTGCGCTTGCGTTGCTTGCCTCCATTTCACGTGCTGGTGTGGATGTCGGGGGCACGAGGGGCACGTGGGCCGGCCGTGTGCTTTGTGGACCTTCTCCCTGGTTCTCTTATCTTCCGGCCCCACCATGTCGCCCCTTTCCCCCCCTCCCCTCCCCGCCCCCAGGTTGACGTGGTGCTGGTGATGGAGCAGGACCGCCTGCATGCACAGCTGCAGCAGGACCTAAAGGTGGGGGTGTGAATGCCAGTGTCGCGTGAAGCGCACGTAGGGGTGTGAAGTCAGTGTACACGTTCCACACTAGGTAGTGGACAATGCTGATGCAGAACAATAGCAAGGTAAGGATCGGTGCAGGTGCGGAGGAAAGGAGAATTACAGCACAAGTGGTGTGCGTACGTTCAGCACCCCACCCTCATCCGCTCCTGTACCGCCCAACCCCTCCCCTCCCGCAGTCCTCCCCTTCCCGCTCGCCCTCCCCCTCCGGCGCCGGCCCCTCCATCCTCAAACTGGCCAAGAGCGGCGGAGCCGTGAAGCGGGAGGGCGACGAGCGCCGCGCAGCCCGCGAGCAGCGCGTGCGGGAGTACTTCTACGGCGCGGGGGGCAGCCTGCAGCCGCACACCATGACCGTGAGGGCAACGGACCTCGCCGTGTACCGGATAGGTAGGCGCTAGGACGGGCTATGTGCGTGGGTGTTACGGTATTGCTGTCTGGGAATTGAGGTTGAGAGGCTAGGGGCCGTGCCGCGGCTGCGGCAGATGCCATCCGGTCGGAGTGTGGGTGCGTGTCCCACGGGCCGTCACAGGACACTGCATGCCGTACCAACACATGCTGCTCGGCCGGCCCTCAGCTGGCTCCCTACCGATGCTCCCTGGCTCCCCGTCCTTGCTCTTCCCCTTACATCCCCCTGCTGCCCCTCCCCTCCTCCGCTCCCCTCCCCCCTTACGCCCCCCAGGCAGCGGCCCCCGCGCGCCCAACACGGCGCTGCCCATCGGCGCCGTGTCGCTGGCCGACCCGCTGCGCCTGTCCAACCTGCCCGCCAGCCTGGAGCTGCTGCAGGCGGTGGTGGCGCTGTCGCACGCGCCCACGCCCGACCAGATCCTCAACGCCAACGTGGCGGGCTTCCTGCTGGTCAAGGACGTGGACACGGCACGCGGCACCGTCACCTTCACCTCGCCCGCGCCGGGGGCGCTGCCGGGGAGGTACCTCATACTGGGCTCGCTGAGGTCGTCCATTGACTGAGCGGGGTGGAGTGGGGGCTGGGGTGGGGTGCGGGCTGGTGGGGCCCGAAGGGGAAAGGGGTGTGGCGGGGTGGTTTGGAATTGGTGCGTCGTGGTGGGGCTTGCAGGTTGATGGCTGTTGGAGTGGCTCGAGGGTATCGCTGTTGGGCTTAGGGTGGTCCAGATACTGGAGCCCGGAGTGCCTTGGTGCACTGGGAGGATGCTGCTCGGGCTGCCTGAAAGGGTGTTGGGTGCGAGACGGCGCGTCGTGACGAGCGCTTGGAATGGGGTTTGTAGGCAGCTGTCGGCTGTGGCAGGGTGACAGGGCTGCTACGTAGCCTCTGCGCAGCCTCTCTTCCGTGGCTTGCTGCTGCTGGTCGACCCTTGGCGATGTGACAAGGGGATCCAGGCAGAGTGTACGGTACCGCAGCGACACGTTCCGTACCACCAAGGCGGGCAAGGGCGGCTGGTGATGGGGGTCATCGGCATCGCGTGTGAGCACCCTCCTTAGGCAGGTGACGGAGGGTGCCACTGGACAGCAACACGGAAGGGTGCAGCGGTACGTGGCTGAGCTGGAGGGAGCTCGACCGTATGGGCTCATGACATTTAACTGTTTGGCAGACCCTGGCAGAACCCTTCCACAAGCTTGCCGCCGCCGGCTGAAGACGCTTTGTGCACGCGCGGCTTCGGACGGGCGTTGGCAAGTAAAAAAAAAAGTAAACTAGACCAGGACCGACCGCGCTCGCTGTGAGCTTATGGCACGTGTGCAACTGTAACTCTGTAAGCCACTGGGATTGGGCTAGTGCCGGTAGCTGTGTACGGCATAAGACTGAGCAGATTTATGGGATCACTGAACCTTACAACGAGTAGTGTTGCCACCATAGGTCCATTGCCCCGGAAACAGCCCGGAACTACCCCAGCCCGGAACTACCCCAGCCCGGAACTACCCCAGCTTTCCTGCGGCAGCAGGTCGGGGTTGTGGTGGGTCCGTGCCTGACCGCGCTGGGCTGCGCACTCCGCAAGGAGCGGCAGACCGTGTTCAACTCGCTGCTGCAGCAGGGCCTGAAGCCCCGCTGGCGGAAGGGGGTTGAGATTGAGTTCTTTTCTGCAGGCGGCTGGATACAGCACGACTTTGAGTACTTTGGTGGCTGATCGTTGACTAGGTTGACGCGTGGGGAGGCTTAGGTGGTACACAACAACACTATTCCTTTGGC
>VFQN01007488.1_pt1 | contig 11733 bp, 5 predicted proteins | sample 3512371 | NCBI WGS metagenome assembly VFQN01 (sample SAMN10412370, study PRJNA504923) | tailings metagenome | isolation source: Replicate 2 from Balatoc abandoned mine | place: Philippines: Itogon, Benguet | collected 2017-08-28
AAAGAGTTCTTGTCATCAAATCAGCCTAAAATAGGAGTTCTTCTCGAAGACAAATTTGTTCGAATGGTAAGCCTTCCTCCTCCATTTTACTCGATACTGTTGTCCAAAATCTTTCTCTAATAATTGGAACGAAGAAAATGAGAAAACACCCATTTCTTGGGTCGTAGTTCAAGATGTCTGGTGGAGCTTTGTCCTTCCTAGCTTCCTTTATTGACCCTTCAGCTGCATGAAAGAAATTAAGAAATATCAGAATCTGATTCTAATCATCGAGACAGTTCGAAAACAAATGCCATTCACAATTTCTGGAACGGTCGTTAATTAGAGTTGGGACTAAGGACGCAGTTAAGCAAAAGCTTGAATATTGTTAGACAAATGCTTCTAATTTGTTGTTGAATTGTTTAATTGCAAAGAGTAACGAAAACAAGGAAAACATCAACAATAAGTCACTCACTCTTAACTCTTTATCTCTGATTCCTTTGAAAAACGGAGACTTTTCTTCGGAAAGATTTCTCTTCTTTCTGCCAAATGCTGAATTCCTATGGTGGTCGAAAAGCTGCCTTGAAGCCTCAACAATCGAAACAATATCCTTCATCATCATCTGCTTCAAAAAGTGGCTCGTTTCGTCTTCCTTCTTTTCTTTCAACTTTACCTTCTTTAACTATCTTTGGAACAAATGATGAAAGTATTAACAAGCAGCAATTTCACCAGAAGGATCAACAAGTTGATCTTGGAGGATATCGAGGCGGTGGAAGTTCAGCTGCCGTTGATCGAGATTATTATAATTATGATCGGAACAATCAAGAGAAGAATACATCATTTGCTCTATCAGAAGCACAAAGAAGGAATTTAAAAGGTATTTATAAGACGAACAGTAATAACGTCACTGGAAGCAGCAATTACAATACCTCTGCTGTGGATGGGAGAAAACATTCACAAAATCACCTTACCGGCAACAATAGCAGATCTAATCAACCTCCATCAACCGCAACATTACAAAAATCCAATAATCCAAGTAACAATAATAACTACAAGTCCATTTATCCGCCAGGTGGTGCGCCGCCTTCTAATAATTTATTTCCTGTGAAAGAGAACAGCAAATCGCATTTAGAACCAAACAAGCCAAATTTACCCATTCAAAGTCAAGCAGAAACGCAAGCTTATATTCGAGGGAGGTATTCCACGTCCACAACCACCTCTAAATCATCTGATCAAACAACTCCCTCGACTGCCAGCTCCTCTAGTGTGAATAACACTCCATCCTCATCCATGTTTCCTTCTTCTTTGTTTCCTTCTGTTACAACATCGAAAGAAAGGGATAGAGAAGCTAAAACCTCTTCCTCAGCTCCGCCAGCAGCTGCTTCCGGCGCGAAAGTTATTTGTGATAAATGTGACGGAAAACATTCCACCGACAGTTGTCCATACTATAAAAAACCTCGTGAAGATCACCCTGATGCCCAAAAAGGAAAGCAAATGGGAGGAACATCATTACTTCCTGGTTCATTTCTTTCATCAGCTCGAGTTGTACGTCAGCCAGGTGATGGAAGTTGTTTGTTTCATTCCATGAGTTATGGATATGGTCAAGGATATAATGCTACTCGATTAAGAAGTGAAATCTGTGCTTTTATTGCACAAAATCCTGATTTAAAAATCTCTGATACTCCTATGAAAGATTGGATTCGCTGGGATTCTAATTCAACGGTTTTAGATTATAGTCGGAGGATGAGTCGAGGTGGATGGGGTGGTGGTATTGAGATGGCAGCTTTTTCACAAATGAAACAAGTAAATGTTCATGTATATGAAAGACATGGTATGGGTTATAAACGTATCTCTGCCTTTGATTATCATATATCTCCTGAAACGAAGCCTGTCATACGTGTTTTATATGGCGGCGGTGTACATTATGGTAAGTTAATCAGATTCTCTCTATTCCTCTTGTATTGACTTTTATTTCATAGATGCGTTAGTCGCTTAGGCATTTTCAAATTAATAGTAAAATTATGTGTTTGTTTGTACGCGTTTTCTTTCATTGGTAGTGAGTGGAGTTTACTGATTATCATAAACTAATATTTCTCTTTGCTCATTTGTGTGTGTACTGATACAATTGTATTATTTCGAATCTTGTTATAGTTTCGTGAAAAAGAAAATGAAGAAATAAAATCAAAAGGCTGATCAATAAGAGTATTAATTCTTTCGAGTCAATCATTTGTAATTCTTTGTAATTAAAAATAAGTAAGTATCGTTATCACGAAATAATTCTCTTGAATAGTAGTGAGAAGGATAGTCAATTAAATTGACTTACAAGAATTTGTGAACCGTATCTTTTCTTAAAGAAAATGAAAGATAATAAGATCAATCTCGCCAAGATCTTCAGATTACTTCTTCTGAATGAATAACGAAATTTTCCCTTTGGTGATGCACAGGAGGCTTCCCATTTCTTCAGAGATTAAAAATTTACTAAGGAAAATATAAAACTTTGATTTCTTACATTACAAAATATCCATACAGAAGTAGGATGAGGAAAGAAAAGAGGAGCAAGAAAGAAAAAGGAAATCCGATAGTTTAAACGCAACACAAACAACAAAGGGATATAATTGAAATAAACAATGTTAGATATTTCCTTGAAAACTGTAATGACAAATTTAATAAATCTTTTGCAACAAATAAAGAAGAACCAAATAAAAAAAAGAAGAAAGAAATAATAAAAACAATAAACAAAACAAAAAAACATTCTCAATAAAGAAGTATCGCATGGTCAATTCTTCCTAAGAAACGAGGCGAGCATAGTAGAGTAGTCAAATTGCTCTTCTAACGCCCAATTCATCTTCGCTTCCTCCTTGGTTTTTACTTGGAGATAAGGTAGAGCTTTCTTTCGCCCTAAACGTCTCAATTGAGGAGCTAACAAAGGAATGATACTCTCAGAAAATTCCCTCGAATACTTTCTCCATCCACCAACAGATCGACAATTAATTGGTTGTTGAACTTGTAAGAAAGAAATAGTCTTAGTGACACTGTTAGATCTTGGTTTCATCTCGTGCAATGGAGATAAAACATCTAACGATGTCTCATGATCTTTATTCATTATGCCCTGTGAAGAGTTATAAAACAATGGTGTTTCAAGTATCTCAGATAGTTGCTGAAGAACTTTGTTTGGATTTGCTACCAGTTCTTCATAACGAATATCCACTAAAGCTCTCCTTCTTCCCCCTGGGTAATCCATGACTGGTAAAACCTTTCGATAATGTGCAATAATCTCTAAATACGAAATATATTCTTCGACAAGTGTTTGGAAATCGATATTATACGCCGAAGCATCCGAAAATTGATTTTTCAAACAAGACAGTAACGTATCTAAAGGATCTCGAACTAAATGAAGAATTATCGCATTCGGGAACATTAAATGAATTAAAGGGATATTTTTATAATTCCCCAACATTTTATCTATCAATCTCACATTTGACCCTTCCATAACATCAAATCTCTTCTCCTGAACTATCAGAGTATCGAGCATTGCTACATTGTCCAGCACATTTCCTAAAGGTTGAAGGAGAGAAATGTTCGAAGGATTGAAAAAGCTCCCTGAAAAGAGGTAAGAATCATTCAACACTGATCGAGCAGCTGAATAATCCCTCGCTTCATCAGCTAACTTCTCGACATACTTCGATCCCGTCTTCTTCAGTAATTTCGATAACAATTTAAAGAACTTTCTTCGATCACCTGCGATCTCTGGTGTGTTCTTCGTTTGTAGTTCCTCTTGCAACTCGCTCAATAGCGACCCCAACAACTTCTTCTCGCCCAGCCCCCAAATCCAAGGATGAGATGAAGCTAACAGGCTTTCCAATAGAGTTGATCCTGTGCGAAAGAATCCCACGATGAAAATTGGACGCTTTTCATCTTTCAAACCGACCCAATCTTCTCTCTGCTCTGGCCAATATGAAGCTGGATAGTATTGTCTCGCTATTTCGACATCGTGGAGCGAGTTGCTCACATTGTACAGCTTCGATTCGGTCAGTCGAAACCTTTCCAACCTCTGCGCTTCTAATAAATGACTCCAAGCATTGGAAGTCTCATTTGCTAAATCATAGAAGTAGAACAACGACCAGTGGAATGATGCTAAGATCAGGCGGTACTGCTGGTGGAGGCTCCAATGTGGCGAGTGCAAAGAAGGGAGGATGGGTATATTTCTCTTCACAAACGAAGCAAGCCTCCTCAACTCATACAGACTTTCACGACCAGTCAAATTATTCTCGAACTTGCAGATAGTCGAGCCATTCCTTCGATAGACTATCTCGGTCTCCTCATCTTCGTCTTCGTAAACAGTCGAGTTCAAAAGGTCTCCCAAGTAAGAACGAAAGATCTGAACTTCCTTGTCCTCCGTGAAATCGCTTTGCATCCTTCCTGCTCGGGATTGGAAAAATGGCAAATAGGTTTGCGTATAGCACGGACAAGCTTCCACTGAAGCCATAAAGCGAGAAGATGCCTCTTCGTGGTTATTCGCGTAAAGGAAAGTATATCCTTGATAGTAATACACGCGAGCGAGGTAAGTGCAGTTAAACTTCCAATGATTCGCAAGATCTTCCTCATCATCATCATCATCATCATCATCATCATCATCATCATCATCATCATCATCATCGCTTGCGCTATCGTGGTGCATCATCTTCACTAATTCATCTTCCAATCCACGCAACAACTGCAAAGAATACTGAAATCTCCCCAGATGGTTCAGCAACTTCGTCAGATAAATTTCTAACCAAAATCGGATCCCCACGGCGTTATTGAGCCTTTCACCGGTTACCACATCCCAACCACTCCAGGAGAGAAAGCTAGAGCTATTTGACAAGAAGGCGGAATGGACTTTGCTGCCAAGTTTGAGCGCTTTCCAGTGTTCATCCTGTAGATGCGAGGTCATCGATTCCGCCAGCCAATTAGAGAGGTTTGCTGGTAAAGCAACCCCTATAAATTTATCTTTGAATGCAAATTGAGATTTCCTGCGTCCAGACACCAAAACACTCACACAGCCGAGTAAAAGACTCCATATCAGCATTCTTCCCTTCAATTCTCGCTTCTCGCTTCTCGCTTCTCGCTTCTCGCTCTCTTCAGTACGAATGGAAACGGCTCTTCACCAAAGAGTCGACTCTTATCGGTTTCGCTTTGATGAAAGAAAGTTTGATTGCCTTAAACAAGCAAAACAAGAAAACATGAAGAAGCTCTATGATATCCATCTTTGCACCCTTGATCTTGACAGTTCTTTCAATCAATCAAGTATCGCAACTCTTTCGACCACCATTGACCCTGGGAAGTCGACGAACAGCACTCGCCCTAATTCATCGCAACTTAGTGATCGCCCCAAAAGCTCTTCGAGAGGAGATGGAAACCACCATTTTAACATTTATCAAGCGATGAGATCTTTACCAAACACTTCTAGACAGAATGCAGACCATCTCCCTCGAATACAGTCGAATGACTATTCTGTCATGGACAGTGAAGAAGCAAGTATCACAGGGGAAAACAGTCTCTTCCAACCTAATAATCCGGATTCTATTAATAAATATATGTCTCAAGTTATATCATTAGAGAAAAATGAGAATCACGGTCTCCCATCTCGAAGAAGCAGTGCAAGAGATCAAAGATCACGAAGTAACAGTAGGAAACCTTCAAGACCGAGCTCTCCGTCAATACCACAACCAAGAGGATCTCTCGAGCATTTAATGAAAGTAAGTAAATCCTCCGATTTCTTTATTCTTTTTTTGTATTTATTGAAATTTCCTTATCAGGATGTTGGTCGTAGTAATAATTTCAGTATACGTTGCAATAGTGTAACCGAATGGGAAATTCAACCATCATCAGTATCGGCAATCACATTATCCTTTCGTATACGCGAAAGTATCTTATTTCGTGAAAGTTTATTAGAGAAAACACAAGAATTAGTCCAAAGAATTGATGAATATTATTGGAAATATTGTATATATCGTATAAAAAGTATTGAAAATCAAGGTAAAATGTTAAATGCACAAGAATTAGTATTAAAACGTAATAAATTATTTACATTACAAGAAGAATTTGCGGTAGCTATTGCACATATACGTTCATTAAGTATTGAAATTATTGAAAATATTGATAAATTACGTTCTTTAATCAATAAAGAAATTGATTTAATGAATAACAAAGTTTCTATCTATTATAAAAATTATAATTATTTATGTAAAATGATTTATGATGTGCAAGCCTTTTTCGAATTTTCATCATTAAGATATTGGATTGGTTTTATTCCCAATGCTTTAATGATACCGAATAAAGATCATCAACCCAAGGAAAAATGGTTAACACATACGACACCATTATTTCAACAATTTCTTACTTTACATCAAGAAAAAATGAAAAAAGAGAAAAAATCGCATCGTGGTGGAAGAAAGTCTGGAATGCAACAAGATCGTAAATTTATTGCGGATAATTTACAATTAGTTACTCTAATGGAAAATATGGCACCATCAAGTCCATCGATGGGTTTACACGCACCATCTAGCCCAGATTATATCCGTAGTGCTGGAAACTCGCCCGGTGAAATTGGACGATCTGGCTCCCCTCTCGACTTTTCGACTTTATTTCCAAAGTTATCTCCCACTGCCCATCGTCATCAAGGATCTGCTGCCCACACTAATATCCGTCACCGAACCTTAGAGGAATGGGAGCAACTGCGAGACTACTGCTTATACTCTTGGACATTAACAAACATTTTAACAAATGAATGGCCGACAAAGAAGCAAGACGTGTTTCATGAAGGAGATGATTATAGCAGTACGAAAGGAATTTCATTTACTTATATCCAAGATTCAGCATCTTCCTCGACAACTGAAAATTCATCACAACCGTCACAAAATTCATTCTTTTGGAACAATCCTGATCATAACCCATACGTTGTTGAGGCAGCTATAGGATTTAAAGAAGTTTTTCCATCTATTTTTATTGTTCCACCATTGCCAACAAAATTATTATTAAAATGTTTACGATTACAACAAATATTACATGAAGAAATAGAAATTACTCTAAATGTAAGAAAATTAAAAGAAGAGGCATTACAAGCACAAACACAATTTTTACAACGTTCATCAGAATCATTATTATTATCACCAACACAAAGTATATTAGAGAAGGGAGAAAAGTATTATGAAAATAATAATGATGATAATCCTCATATTAAGAAATTCGAATTAAAATATCGTCAACAAAGTGATGCACAATCGTTATTTGGGGTTGAATCAAGTTACCTGTCTCAACAATTGAAGACTTTCTTTCGACCGCCTGAGGGGAATCTTGATGAAAACCCTGATGTGATGCCTGCTTCATGGATTAGTGAAAGAGACAGTGCCATACGACATTCCTACTCCTCTGCCTCGATTAACTCCAAACCAATGAAGCTATCACTCGAAGATGATCAAATTCCTTCCGCCAATCCTGCCTTTGTCACAAACCTCCATGAATCGAAGTCTTTCTACACCCAATACGAAGGAGACGTCGACGGCTTTGAGACAGCACAAAGAGTTCCTTTCTTCATGGATTCACAAGAAAGAGAAGAAAGTGAAATGAAATTAAATCAACTTACTTCAAATTTAATTTCACCAAAACAATATAAAGTATTTACATTAGAAAATTCTCAATCACAAATGAGATATAAAATAGAAAAACGTATTGAACAAGAAAGAAAAATTGCAATGAAAGACGAAATAACTGGTGAATTAATATTCCATCCAAATTATTATGGTAATGAAATTGATGATATTTCTTTACCATTGCCACGGGGTATCAGAGGATCTTTTTCATCCTCTTATTCGGGGAATCTATTAGTGAAGAAGTCAACATCCAAGTTATTAATTCATACAAAATCGGTAAAATCATTTCGTAAATTAAATCGTGAATTTTCACGATTAGATATGAAATTCCAACATATTCAAGCAACTACCATACAACGTATGATACGTGGTTATTTAGGTAGATCACGTGTTACAAGATTAAAATTGTATTTAAAATGGTCATCATCGATTATACAATTACAAGCAATAGTTCGTGGGTTTGTTAGTCGAAGAAAATATAAAAAAATATTAAAAGAAAGAAAGATTCGAACATTTTTCATTCGAAAAGATGCATTAAAACAATTTCGATCAGCTATTATTATCTCACAATTTATTAGGAAAATTGTGAATATGAAAAGATTGAAAACCAATGAACCAATATTATTTGATAAATTAAATTTACGTGGACAAGTTGTCAATCGTCATCAAACTTTCCATAAATTGAAAAATATGATGGATGATGAAACAAAAGAAGTTTTATCATTGTCTAATTCACCTTATAAATCGATTTTATTAAGATCAGCTCAAACGATGACGATTGGTGATCTTCGTAGTAGTTTTTTAAACGAACCACTGATGGAACAAGATGAATTAATGGGTGGTGCGGATGAGTATATTCCAGGTCAGAATCTTTGGAAAGATGATGCATCATCGATTAATAGTGGGTTTTCTCAAACTACTAAAATTAGCGCAAATGAAAAGACTTTTTCTGATTATTTAATTGAAACTTTGGAAAGTCGACCGCCAACGAGTGGCACAGCTTCAGCGGGTCTGACGCCAGTTTTAACCCCTAATCGGAAAACTGCACCGATGCAGCGGCAGGCGACAGCAAAGCGTTTACTGCCTTTAGATGAGCAGGGGAGTGTGGAAAAGAAAATGGAAGAAGATTCTGTAACGTCAGAAGTTTCACAAGCACGTTCGTTGCAACCAATTCCAATTGAATCGTTGTATGAAGAGACTGCGCTTTCTCAAATGACGATCGATGAGGCAGAAAAAGTAAAATTTCAAAAGATGCAAGCTCTTTCATTAGTGAAACGAGTTAATTTAGGGAAACAACTGCCTGACTCTGTCCGCTCCTCACGATTAATCCCATCCGAAGAGAATAAACCATTTCAAGCGAAAAAAAAGAAAACTCCATTAAGTAAGTCAGATCGAGCTTTCTTTGTATTACCAGGAGAAGAAAGAGGAAGAAGTGTTCTGAAAGATCCTAATCAGGCATATATACCACCAGTGAAGTCTAAACTCCCTCTCCCAGCCTCGCCATCTCCAGCGCAAGGATCATTGATCAGTTTACGTGCTTCGAGCAAGGATTCAGAAGGTCTTTCATTTGCTCATTCACTTTCTTTGGTAGAACGATTACAAAATAAACAAATTACTCGAAAATCAATGGGATTTGAAGATTCTTGGTCAACGCATGCAGAGAAGGTTCAATCACTGAAACAAGAGAAAGAAATGAAAGAACAAGAAAAGTTTAGATCAGTATTAACCAAATATTTTTAGAATAAAGCTTGGATGAATTTTCTACTCTTGCTCATCGAGAAAATAATAGGATTTTTTTAGATGATTATGGTTGTGTTCTTTTGACTTTTCTTTTCTACAAGTCATCCTACTTCGTTTTTTATATCATTCGTTTTTGTTTAATTCTGATGGGTTCGAATGATCTCTTTTCTCTAGAATTAGAGAAAGGATGATTTATTCGATTTTTTTTCTTTTCTTTTTCGACCTTTGTCTTTTATTGAAATTTAATTAAAAAAAGGGCGGAAACTACCAGAAAGCAGGTGAAATTATCTTGAATTTATTTGACACTCTCTTTCGTGGTTCCTATAGTATAGTTCCACCCTTTTTCTTCATGGCACATTTGCATTTAGCAAAAATGATCTTACATGTGCTGAATAGCATCCCATCAAAAAGAAAGAAGAAATTTGGAAGAACAAACGTCAGAGTCTTATAATATCAGTAGATTAGAGGCCTTTTAAAATTAAACTTATTTAATGAATCAAAAAAGAAACAAACATACTGTATTCTCCTATTTTCATTATGATCAAGAGAAAAGGGATAAAACCAAAGTAAAAATGGTGAATAAGATTCGAAGGATTGAATCAAGGTTAAGCGGAAACAGAAAAAGGTGTTACAGGAATCAATTTTCTGCTGCATTCATTGACCTCAAACAATTAAAAAAAACTGATTTGTAAACCTCGAAAATCATTTTTATTGCAAGTAGTCTTCCATCACAATTTGAATATTTTAAGATCCGAAATTTGTTATGAATCATCTAATATCCGATTTGCACCTTACCGGTTTCCGTCAACACAAACAGATAACTTATAACGGCAAATTCATAAATTCTTCATTTCAAGTAGGCGAATGATAATAAATTTCATAAAAAAAATCTTTCATAACTCGATTAAACTCACTTGAGTTGGAGCGGATAACCGAAAAAATTGCTAAACAGTTGAAATTCAGCAATATAGACACAGATTTAAGATGATACGCAAAATATTCAAGCGCGATACTTTGGCTGCACTGCACAGCGAAAAATAAATATGATTTGCACCTGCTGTCATTAAATAAATAAAAAGAAGAAGGAAATAATTCATGATTCTCCCAAGAGTTATAACCGCTTCCCACTTATAAACTCAGAGTTTTATGCTTTAAAATTGCATTTGCTGCAGCTTTCGTACAATGAAATCTCGCTTTACGGCGCCAAACGGGTCGTTATCAACTCTTCAATCAACTTTTCAACCAAATTCTCCCCCTTCTATTCCTTCAAGTTTTGATAATGTTCGAGCGACCGACCCTAATCCTTATTCATCGGTTCTCTCTTTCGATTCGAATAATTGGTGATTATTATTGATAGGGGTGTCAGGTAAGAGAATTCTTCACATCAGAATTCCCCGCAATCTAAAATAATCTTCGCGAGTAATTCTCTGTCCATCCTTTCGGAGGGAAAAATTAAGACTAAAATCTACAGTATCGGCCATTAGCTAATTATTTTTTCGACTATTTAAGCTTTTTCTTGGTCAATATATTCAAGATAATTCAGAAGGGTTAGGAATAGACGCGGGAATTAACATAGGACCACACAAAAATTGAGGAAGTTGATCGCTCTGGTGAAATGGTAACGTAAAGACTTTTTCTTGCTCTCTGAGCATGTTTTAAAAAAGATCATTGCGTTTTTGGATCATTTTAAATTATTTTTCACACTTTTGTGTGTTGAACTAAGAAACTCGCGATTCATTTTTCATAAGCATTTTGATTTTCATAAATATTCATGAATTTAGCTAATATCTTTTTCAAAATTAACACTATAGCAACATAAAATCACTCAAAGGTAATCCATTAAAGCAGAATTTTTGTGTTTTCAATAATTCGTAAAGTTATCAGATTGCTTCCATTGATACAAGGATCTATGCAGAGTTAGTGCATTCATTAATTCATTTATTTCGATAATTATCTGATCTATAGCAAGGGGTCAAGAAGCCACCGATGTTCTGCTGCCCGATCGTCTTTTGAACAATCAACCGATAATCGGTACGAGTTCACCCCTCAAAGCAGCAGAATACCGGCAATCCCTACCAGGATCAAGTAGCCCAGGGGCTAGTGATCACGAAAAAGAGTGGCTACTGAAGGGGGCTTAAGCCCCCTTTGGTGCATTTTTTTTCAGAAGCCTTCTTTAAAAAAACGCTTTTCTCCTAAAAAAACCCCTTCCCGAAAGGTATTGCCGGTATTCTGCTCACCCGAACTTCTGCCTTTGGTCTTTTCACCGATTTTCGGGGAGTGTTCAGGTGTCCGGGCAGCAGAATACCGTGGCTTCTTGACCGGTTTTTACGTTATCGTGAGTTCTTATCTTCTTCCCTTGTGTTACATCGAACAGCAAGAGAGGCAA
>VFQN01004166.1_pt1 | contig 11730 bp, 8 predicted proteins | sample 3512371 | NCBI WGS metagenome assembly VFQN01 (sample SAMN10412370, study PRJNA504923) | tailings metagenome | isolation source: Replicate 2 from Balatoc abandoned mine | place: Philippines: Itogon, Benguet | collected 2017-08-28
CGATGAACTGATGCCCTGGGCCTACCCCAATCGCCCGGCCTGATGCGTCAAGGTGTGGGCGGAGAACCGCTTACATCGAGTCTCGATGTCCGCGCTTTGAAGCGCGTGCTCGACGTGCTGAGGAAGCGATGATTGCGGTGCCGTCGGGCGTGCGTGTGTGGCTCTCGGTCGGGCGCACCGATATGCGTCGTGGCATGAACGGGCTCGCGCTGCAGGTGCAGGAGACACTCGGCCGCGATCCATTTGCTGGAGATCTGTTCGTCTTTCGGGGTGCGCGCGGCGACCTGATCAAGATTCTCTGGCACGACGGCCTCGGCCTGTCGCTGTCGCTGTCGCCCGCATGAGCGTGGGATAGTCTCGTCGCTCGGTGCGGAGGCAGGCCGCCAATTCCACGGCAACAGTTCATCGAGGCGCGATGCCGGGTGTTCGGCGATGCGGTCGAGCACGTCGGCGAGCCACGCCTGGGGTCGATGGCGTTAATCTTTGCCGTGACGATCAGACTGTACATGGCGGCGGCGCGCTGACCTCCGCGATCGGAGCCCGCGAACAGCCACGACTTTCTTCCAAGCGCAATACCGCGCAAGGCCCGCTCGGCGGTGTTGTTCGACAGGCAGATGCGGCCGTCGTCGAGGAGGCGGGTGAAGGCCGTCCATCGCTTCAGCATGTAGTCCATGGCCTTGCCGAGATCGTTGCCGCGCGAGAGTTTCGGCCGTTCTCCACGCATCCAGACTTCGAGATCGGGGATAAGGGGCCGGCTCAGCTCCTGGCGGACGGCGCAGCGCTCGTCGGCACTCTTTCATTGATGCCGCGCTCGATCTCGAACAGGGCGTCGATGCGCTTCACGACCTCCAGCGCCGACGGCGAGATCGGCGCCGGTGCCTTGCCTTCGGCCCTGCTACGGGCGCTGGCCTCGATATCTGCGAGTGCAAAGAACGGCCGACGCGCATGTGCCCGGCAGCCCGCTTCCAGAAACGGGCCCAGCGTGCGGTCAGCCGCATAGAGCTTGTTGTAGCCGGAGTAGGCGTCGGCATGCAGCAGGCCGGACCAGCGGGCGAGATGCGCCTCGACATGCGCGCCGCCACGATCGCGCGAGTAGTAGAACATCGCTGCCGGTGGAGCGCGGCCATGGAACGGTCGATCATCGCGGACGTAGACCCAGCAGCGTCCCGTGTGTGTCTTCCCCTTCGCAAGCACGGGCACCGGGGTGTCGTCGCCGTGTAATCGTTCGGCGGCGAAGACGTGCTCCTCGATGCGCTTCAATAGCGGCTCCAGCACGGCGCAGCCGGCACCAACTTGATCGGCGAGCGTCGACGAGCTCAACGGCACGCCTTCGCGGCCATAGCGCTCGGCTTGACGGTTCAGCGGCTGATGCTGATCGAACTTCTCGAACAGGAGCATGGCGAGAAGGTGCGGCCCGGCCCAGCCGCGTGGCGTGATGTGGAAGGGTGCCGGCGGCTCGCTGATCTTCTCGCAGTCCCGGGGTCATCTTCTCGCGTACGTGCTGGATCACCTTCCACTGGCGCGGAATGACCTCCAGCGTCTCAGTGACCGTCTCGCCGAGCTTACGCAGGCGATTGCCGCCGCAGCAGTCGCACGTCGATGGTGCTGGAATGACGACGCGCTCGCGTGGCAGGTGTGCGGGGAACGGCTGGCGAGCCGGCCGCAGCCTCGTGAATTGAGAAACATTCGTCGTCTTGGCCGCCGCAAGCTCGGCGGCGGTCTCGTCTTCGGCAACCGCCGCCTCCAGCTCTCCGTAAGCGATGCGCCGAGCCCACGTTGACGTGTCAGTTCGCGGCGCCTTTGCCGTAGACCCACGGCATCAGCTCGTCGATGCGGGAGGCCGGCCAGCGGTTGACAAGCTTGGTCAGCGTGTCGGCGAGCCAGGCGTGGGGATTGACGGCGTTGAGCTTGCAGGTCTCGATGAGCGAGGCGATGATCGCCCAGTTGGTGCCGCCTTCGTACAATGCAGGCAGCCTGACAATGGCCGGCATCCCCTTCGTTTTCACCATCGCCCGCGTCGCCGAGATGCTCGGCGAGGACGAGGAGTGGTTGCGCGAGATCTCGATCAACATGGACCCGGAGGAAGGCTCTCTCTGGTGCTCGGTGTCGGTGACGATCAATACCCGGCCTTCACCGAATACGGCATCGAATGCCTTAAGAAAGAAGAACGAGCGCTCGCCCCAATGCGCAAGCCACAAGGAACCGGATAGCATCTGCGGTGCTCACCGGATGCTTACTCTACTAGCAATGCCAACTAATTAGACGCGGTAGATCACTTTAGCGCCAGCTTCACCTCGTACGCTGGCGGCAAGCGTTCGAAACCTCGAAGTTGCCGGGCGGCATTTACCTTCAGGTATTCATTTCGTGTCAAGGTTGCGATGCGGAATCGTGTTCGCGCGACCGTCGTCGGGCGTTTGAACTCATGCCAATGAACTCAAGGGGCAAATTGAAAGTTCTTGCCTAGCATTCGACGGTTGATGGGTCGAAACCCCTTTCTTCTGCGCAAAGAATCGCAGAAGCGGAGAGATGGTGAAGCGAGGACGTCATGATGCTGTGGGCCTTCGTTGCGAGCGCGGTCGTGGGATTTGTTCTTGGTACTCAGTGCCGTGTGCTTCTGCTTGCGGGGACATCTGCGCTGATTGCTGGCGCTGCGTTTATCGGCCTGCCTCTTGATGGACCTGAACCAGACGGCCGTTCGACGGTTTTTGCGCTAGCCAGCCTGGTCGATTCTGGGCCTACGTTCACGGCGATCATTGCTTTGATCATCACACATCAGGCTTTCTTCTTGGGGGGAGCGGTGTGGCGGGTCGTCGGGCCTGTATTTTCGCTCTCTGCAGAGCCGCATAACTCGCTGCAAGGGACGGGCGCCTCGCAGTCGGCTCACTTGCGTGCCGCGACGGATTGCGGTGCGGGCCGGGACGCGAGAATTGATTAACTCAATATACCATTAATCTGGGCATGTGGACTTGGATCGAGCGGCGCGCCGCCGTCCCGTCGGGGGGGGGGGCAGGCCATAACCATAAAATTAACCGTAGTGCGTGCACAGCACAGATATGCAGAGTTCGAGTTGCCGGAATGACGCACTTCCGCGCGGAATTGTATGCAAGCGTGTTTCAACGGTGTGCCGCTGTGGCGAGTCGCTTTAAAGTTCACGGCGGGACTTTGTTGCGTGCAGTGCATTAGGCAAGCGAGGCGCTTTTGAAAGCGAACCGCTAGGGGGCCGTGGGGGTGCCTTTGTTAAAGCATTTCGCCATTCTGCCAGCGCTTCTAATCGCGGGCTGTACCAATTTGCCTATTTCAGGCCCCGTGCACCGCGATATCGACGGCGCCGCAACCTCAAGCGTCACCAATGATCGCCGGAAGGTCGCCTACGATTATGTTCTCGTCGAGGTCTCCGATAAGGTCATCGACTGCCTCCTCGAAATCGGCCCTGGCACCTTCTTCACCAGCTTCGGTGTCGGTCGCGGCGCCGCGCCGACGATCGCGGTAGGCGTTGGCGACGTGCTCGCTGTGACAATCTTCGAATCCTCGGCCGGTGGCCTGTTCATTCCGCCCGAGGCCGGCGTCCGTCCCGGTAATTTCGTCACGCTGCCGCCGCAAACGGTGAACCGGAACGGGACGATCTCTGTACCCTATGCGGGTGACATCCAGGCGTCCGGGCGCACGCCGCAGGAAATCAAGGTGGCGATCGAAAAGGCGCTTTCGGCGCGTGCGGTTGAGCCGCAGGTGGTGGTGACGCTCGCTGAGCAGACGGCGATGGCGGTGACGATCGTAGGTGCGGGTGGCTCGAGCAAACTGCAGATCCGGGCGAACGAGCGCATTCTCGACGTGATCGCGCGCGGGGCGGGGAGCACCATCCCCGGCTACGAGATGTTCATCACGCTGCAGCGTCGCGGGCATCGGGCGACGGTGTATTTCCCCGCGCTGATCAGCGACCCGCGCGAGAACATCTACGTGCAGCCGGGTGACACGCTGTACATCTATCGCGAGCAGCAGAAGTTTGCGGCGTTCGGCGCGATCGGCGCTGGCGGCGTGACCAGCGGTCTGACCGGGCTGTTCGCGTTCGAGCAGGAGCAGCTGACGCTCAACGAGGCGCTCGCCAAGGCCGGCGGTCTCGTCGACACGCGGGCCAATCCGAACGTCTATCTGTACCGGATGGAGCCGCGTGAGATGCTTGCAAAGATGGGCATCGATACGAGCAAGTTCCCGATTACGGCGAAGTTCATCCCGACGGTGTACAAGGCGAACTACCGCGATCCGTCGATCTTCTTCCTGGCGCAGCGCTTCCCGATGCGAAACAAGGACGCGATCTACGTCGCCAACGCCGACAGCGTCGAACTTGAGAAGTTCATCGCTCACTCGACTGCCATCACAACCTACGTCGCAGGCACGGCCTCAGACGCGCTCGTCACGCGAGACGCAATCAGAGCCCTCAGGCGCTGAGCAGTTTAAAGGTCGCAGATATGCCGATCGAAAGTAGCCACGTGCAGGGGGAAGGGGCCGTTAGTTGGGCAGTCACTGAGTGAAACTTAACAATGATAGCGCATAAGGGGCACAGACATAGAGAATCTATCGTCCGCAGGAATCCCGAGATGGCGGGGCGCTGCGAGTATCTAGGACCAACTGCACTATTTGTTTGGAGGTGCACTGTGAAAAAGGCCCATACTTTTTTTCTGTCTGTTCTCGGTGCGATCTTCGTGAGTAGCGGGTCGGCTGAGGCGTACGTTGGCTACGGCTATCGCGCCAACGACAAGTTGCGCACCGACAACTGCTACCGTAGTCCGGTTTGGGATTATGCAGCCACGTACTACAGGTTCGGCCCAGATCGAGCGCGTTATGCCCGCAACCACCATGGCCCCCGCGGCAAGAACCGCCACCATTCAGCCAATTGCTGCTGCGAAGCTAATACCAAGATCGAATCGCTGCGTTTCAAATGAGAGCCGTTGTACTTGGCTGCCGATAAGCTCACTGTGGCTCGACGAACGGCTCGCGCCTATTGATCGCGCAGCCGGCAGTTGATCTGTGCTTGCTTAGTTCCAAGTAGCGATCGCATGTTCAGGTAAGCATCCGGCCAGGACCGCAAGGATAGACGCTCAGGTGGCTGGGGCTGCGCTCCGGGTAACCTTCCACTTCCAGGGCAGCAGGTCGGCGACCGTGCTCGCGAGGTGATCGGTGATGCGGGCGAGAACTTCGGCGAGCCACGCCCGGGCATCGACCTCGCCCGCATCGCCGAGCACCCGGTGCATCGGCTCCACAACTTGCTGCCGTGGAACTGGCGACCGGCAAAGGCAGCCCTCAGTCGAGCCGCTTGAAAAGCGCTGGCCCTGCGGTGCTCACCGAAGGCTTACCAAACACCCTGTACTTCAATGGAAAATGGATTAGCTCGGGCGGGGTCGATCATCCGCGGTTCGGCGAGTTGCGCTCAGTGGGAATTCAATATTCCTGGGCGGCCGAAGCTTGGATAAGAGGTGAGATCTCTTGCAGCATCCGTCAGTATTGTCGGGCAACGCGTGCTATGGAGGCGTCTGCAGTGCGCTTCTATAGATACTAAACGGTTACCGAACCGATCGGAAACGCGTTCGATCCAAAACTATTAAATGACTTTGATCAGGAACGGTGCTTTTTACCGCGGATTAGCAGTCGATCGCTAAGCGTAAATAGTCTATAATTGGAAATGCTGGATGAACGTCGTTCGCGATTCTGAACTAGCTAGATCGTGTACATTGGTTGATGCGTAACAGTCCCATGTCAGGACATCCCGACACCTCTGCAGCCGACATTGCCATCATTGGTATGGCCCTCCGCGTTCCGGGCGCCAACACGGTTGAGCAGTTCTGGCGCAACCTCAGGGAAGGCGTTGAATCCATCCATGATCTGACGCAAGAGGAGCTGCTTGCGGCTGGCGAGTCACCGGACAAGGTTGCCGACAAGAACTATGTCGCGCGAACGGCCGACCTCGCTGGCATGGAGTTGTTCGACGCGGATTTCTTTGGGTTCGGTCGCCAGGAGGCGGCCATCATGGACCCGCAACATCGCCAGTTCCTCGAATGCGCCTGGGAGGCGATCGAGACTTCAGCGCGTCCGACCAAGAGCGTGAACGGACCGGTTGGCGTGTTCGCCGGCTGCGGCATGGGAAGCTATTTCTATTTCAACATCTGCAGCAACAGGAAGCTTGTCGACCAGGTCGGCATGTTCCTGCTGCGCCATACCGGCAATGACAAGGACTTCCTAGCGACCCGCGCCTCTCACCTGTTCGATCTGCGGGGCCCAAGCGTCAATGTGCAGACCGCCTGTTCGACCTCGCTAGTCGCCGTGCACTATGCCTGCCAGAGTCTGCTTAACGGCGAATGCGACATGGCACTCGCCGGCGGCGCCACGATCGAGCTGCCGCACCGCCGCGGCTACATCTATCAGGACGGCGAAATCCTTTCGCCCGACGGGCACTGCAGGGCTTTCGATCATCGCTCCCAAGGTACCGTGTTCGGCAGCGGTACAGGTGTCGTCGTGCTGCGCCGTCTCGCGGACGCCATTGCCGACGGGGATCCGATCCGCGCCGTGATCAAGGCGACGGCGATCAACAACGACGGCGCGAGCAAGGCGGGCTATCTGGCGCCAAGCGTGACGGGGCAGGCCGAAGCGATCGTCGAGGCGCATACGTTGGCGGGCATCACGGCCGACACGGTGCAGTATGTCGAGTGCCACGGAACCGGCACGCGCATCGGCGATCCGATCGAGATCGAGGCGCTGACCGACGCGTTCAGGCATTCGACCGAAAGGAAGGGATACTGCCGCGTCGGCTCAGTGAAGTCGAACATTGGCCATCTCGACACGGCTGCCGGGGTCGTCAGCCTGATCAAGACAGCGCTGGCGCTGGAACATGGCGAGATCCCGCCGACACTCGGCTATGAGAAGCCGAACCCGGCAATTAACTTTGCGGCGAGTCCGTTCCTCGTCAATGACCGCCTGACGCCGTGGCCCGAGACCGAGGGGCCGCGACGCGCTGGCGTCAACTCGCTGGGCGTCGGCGGCACCAACGCGCATGCCGTGCTCGAGCAGGCACCGGCTCGCGCCACAGTCGCAGCGCGAACCGATGGCGAGGGGCCGCATCTTCTGGTGTTGTCCGCGAAGAGCAAGAAGGCGCTGGACGATAGCGGTCGACGTCTCGCCGATTTCCTCGAGGCCGATACCGAAAGCGCGCTTCCCGACATCGCATCGACGCTCTTTCATGGGCGGACGCATTTTGCGCACCGCCGTGCCGTCGCGGCCTGTGACCGCGCGCACGCTATCGCGATCCTGCGCGCGACTGATCGCAACGCCGCTCCCGCTCACACGGTCGTCGAGAAGGCTTCGGGCGCCGTCTTCCTTTTGCCGGGCGGCGGGGCCCAGTATCCGCGAATGGCGCGGTCGCTGTATCGCGAGGAGCCTTCCTTCCGTCAGACTGTCGATGAGGGGCTCGGCTACCTTCCTAACGACGTCGCCAGGGAAGTTCGTGCGCTTTGGCTCGATGAATCGACGCCCGACGCCGCGCAGCGGTTTCTCAATCCGGCCCTGCAGCTTCCGGCCATTCTCATCACGGAAGTCGCGTTGGCGCGACTGTGGATGAGCTGGGGCGTCACTCCTGTCGCGCTCATCGGACATTCCATGGGTGAGAATGCCGCCGCCTGCATCGCTGGCGTGCTGAGCTTCAAGAGGACAGTCGAACTCGTGCACCTGCGCGGCCGGCTGTTCACCGAGATACCGCCGGGTGGCATGCTGAGCGTTCCGCTGGCCGAGAAGGATCTGATCGCGCGACTGCCGGCCGATCTCGATCTCGCGTCGGTGAATGGCCCCGAGCTCTGCGTCGTTTCCGGGACCAACGACGCGCTCGACCGTTTCCAGGCTTCCCTGGCCAACGACGACATCGAAGCGATCCGCGTTCCCATCGACATCGCCGCCCACTCGCGCAAACTGGAGCCGATCCTCGGGCGCTTCGAGGCCTTCCTAAAGGGCGGCCCTCTCGCTGCTCCGAAGATCCCGATCGTCTCGAACCTCACGGGCACCTGGCTGACGGAAGCGCAGGCGCGCGATCCTGCGTACTGGCGCGCGCATCTTGCCTCGACGGTCAAGTTCGCCGAGGGCATGGCGGTTCTGGCGCGCGATCCGGGTCGGATCTACGTGGAGGTCGGCCCCGGTCGCACCATGTCGTCGCTGGTGAAGGCGCAGGGCTCGATCAGTGCCAACCAGGTGATCAACAGCCTGCCCCACGCCGACGAGGCGACCGACGACCGCGTGCATTTCCTCGGTGCGGTTGGACGGGCCTGGCTGACGGGACTGGACGTTCCCCTCGAGCGCCTGTGGGCGGACGCCCGGACACGGCGCGTCGTGCTTCCGACCTATCCATTCCAGCACGAGTCCTACTGGATCGCGCCAAGCGAGTCGCCGCGGGCCGCCGACGCTGGCACGTTCAAGCATGCGTCGATCGACGATTGGTTCGCGGCCCCGACGTGGGTCCGCTCGCCGCTGCTCGCGCAGCCCGATCAATCGGCGGACGCGACTGTAAGACGCGACCGGCGCTGGCTCGTCTATTCGGATCGATCGGCGCTCGCCGCGCGGATCACCAAGCGGCTCGAGGGGACGGTCGTCGTCGTCACTGATGGTCGCGAGTTCAAGAAGGTCGACGACCACCATTGGAACGTCGATTTTCAATCGTCGAGTCAGCATCAGGAGCTCCTGGATACGCTCGGAGAGAGCGGATTCCGTCCGACTGAAGTCATCTACTGCTGCGGTCTGGGGGCGCTTTCAGGTACGCGCGGTGCTCTCGCGAAGTCCAGCGATCTGCAGACGAAACTGCGCGCCACGTTCTTCATGCCGACTCTCTTGGCTCGCGCACTCGGCCGCCTCGAAGATCCCGTGAATTTCAGTGTTCTGACGCGCCACATGGTCCGGGTCAGCGACGAGGCCATCGATCCCCTACGCTCTGTTCTCATCGGCCCGGTCCTCGTGGCGCCGCGCGAGAACCCGCAAATCAAGACACGCTGCATTGATATCGAGCACCTGTGGCTCGGCCACACAACACAGGAGTGTGAGTCGGCTGTACTCGATGAATTGAACGCGCCGCCGACCGATCGCCTGGTCGCACTTCGGGGCGCGTCTCGCTGGGTCCGATCGATATATAGACTGAGCGTACCTGCTGCACGACAGGAGGCGACCTGGTTGCGTGATGGAGGTGTCTACATCATCTCCGGTGGCCTTGGCGGTATTGCGTTGGAGATAGCCGAGCACTTCGCACGACAGAAGAGTGTAAAGCTCGCACTGCTCGCACGCAGCGAACTGCCGCCAGAGGGGGAGTGGGACGAAGTCCTCCGCGTCATTCCGCCGGAGAGTATCGGCGCGCAGCGCATGCGGCGGATCCGCGCGATCCGCCAACTCGGCGCAGTGGTTGAGGTCTTTACGTGCGACATCGCGGACGGCGATGGCGTCGCGCGAGCACTCCAGCAGGTTCGAGATCGGCTGGGGCCGCCAGCCGGAGTTATCCACGCTGCCGGCGTGATGGATGACGCGCCCATCGAGACCAAGTCGCTGTCATCGATGCAGCGAGTTCTTCTTCCCAAGATCGCCGGCGCGGTGCATCTCGATCGCCACATAGCCGAGCCTCTCGACTTCTTTGTCCTGTTCTCCTCGATCGCGTCGAGCCTTGGTCTTCCCGGCCAGGTCGACTACACCGCTGCCAATGCCTTCCTTGACGCCTTCGCGACCGATCGCTCATCGCGTAAGCCCGGGCAGACCCTCGTCATCAATTGGAATGCGTGGAGCGATGTCGGCATGGCAGCGCGGGCGAGCAGCGAGCAGCAGCACGGCCGCGCACCGTCGTCCGTGGTGGCGCATCCGGCCCTCGACGGCTACTCCGACGATCCCGACACCGGCCGCACATTCGTCACCGACTTCGCTGTCGATAGGCATTGGCTGCTGTCCGAGCACAGGATCAAGAACGGGATGGCGCTGCTGTCGGGCACCACCTTTGTAGAGCTCGCGCGAGCCGCCGCCTCGGTCGGCAAGACGTCGGGACCCATCGAGATCAACGACCTGACATTCTTGAGGCCGTTCCAGGTTGCCGAAGGAACCACGCGTCGCCTTCTCATCCAGGTCATGACGGAGGGAGGCGCGAGCGAAATCACAATGCGCACCGCCGGCGATGACGCCAACAGTCTGCCCCATGTCATCGGCGATGTGTCCGCGTACGACGGTGCCGCGCCTGGCGCGGTCGATCTCGATGAGATCATTGCCCGCTGCCCGACTCAGATCAACTCGCTGCGCGGTGGCACGGGAGACACGAGCTTCGTCGATTTCGGCCCTCGATGGCAGAACCTGAGGTCGGTTCGCTACGGTAGGCGCGAAGCGTTGTTGGAGCTGTCGCTCGCGCCCCAGTTCGTGTCGGATCTGAATCACTACCTGCTGCACCCGTCCATGCTCGACATCGCGACCGGCGGCGCCCAGCGGCTCATTCCAGGCTTCAATCCGGACGCCGACTTCTTCGTGCCGGTCGTGTACGGGCGGCTGCGCCTCTTCAATCGTATGCCGGAGCGTATCTTCAGCCACGTGCGGCTGCGGCCTGAAACCGGCAACGGCGTGGCGTTTTTCGATGTTGTGCTTATGGATGCGGCCGGACAACCGTTCTGCGAGATCAGCCGCTTCGAGATGAAGCGCGTCGATGCCAACTCGGTTCTCGTCGGCATGACCACGGCGGCAAGCCATGCTCCAGCAGGCAATACCGCGCTCGAGAAGATTCTTCGTGATGCCATTGGGCGCGTGGAGGGGTTGGACGCATTCGACCGCATCATGTCGCAACCCCAGCTCGTGCAGTGCATCGCATCATCGATGGATATCGTCGCGTGGGGCCGGAGCCTCGACGCCGACAGCGGCGAAGCTTTCGGGGCCGATTTCGAAGCGGACGGCGCCGGTGGTTTCTCGCGACCCGACCTCGACACCGCTTATGAGGCGCCGGAAACCGAGAGCGAGAAGTTTCTTGTGCGCGTCTGGTCGGAGCTGCTCGGCGTGCGCCAGGTCGGCGTCAACGACGATTTCTTCCAGCTCGGGGGCCATTCCCTGCATGCTGTGCGCCTCTTCGTGACGGTGAGGAAGCAATACGGCATCTCGCTTCCGCTCTCGACCCTGTTCGAAAGGCCGAGCATACGCCAGCTCGCTGCGCTGCTCGACATACAGTCTCCGCCTACGCGAGCCGCTGCCGGCGTCCAGGATGAGAGCGCGAGAGTGGCCATCGCCATCTCCCGAACCGATTACTCCTCGTTGGTACCCATCCAGCCGCACGGCGAGGGCCCGGCCTTCTATTGTGCAGCGGGCATGGGCGGTAACCCGCTTAACCTGCGCTCGCTCGCGCTTCAGATGGGCGTTGATCAGCCGTTCTACGGACTGCAGCCGCAAGGCTTGGACGGGATGTCCAAGCTGCACCGCACGATCCCCGAGATGGCCGCGCACTACATCGCCGAGATCAGGCGCAAGCAGCCTCACGGGCCGTACTTTCTCGGCGGCTATTCGGGCGGCGGCGTCGTCGCGTTTGAGATGGCCAAGCAGTTGGTCGCGCAGGGCGAGCAGATCGGTGCGCTGGTGTTCATCGACTCGGTGGCGCCCGGCTTCGTGGTACCTTCGATGGCCACCAAGCTCGGTAAGCGGGCCAAAGGTTTCCGCGAGCAAGGTCTGGGCGAGCTATTGAATATTGCGGTGGGCGCCATCAAC
>VFQN01007489.1_pt1 | contig 11728 bp, 8 predicted proteins | sample 3512371 | NCBI WGS metagenome assembly VFQN01 (sample SAMN10412370, study PRJNA504923) | tailings metagenome | isolation source: Replicate 2 from Balatoc abandoned mine | place: Philippines: Itogon, Benguet | collected 2017-08-28
TCATCGAAAATTCTGATGATACAGAGGCTGTGGAGTTGGCCAAAACCAAGCTAGCCGCTTTGCAGTAACGAATCCCTTTTTCTATTTGTTTATCTTGAGTCCTCATATCATGAAAAAAATAACCGTTTCTCTTTTATTTGCTTACGTATTCATTCAGGCTTTTTCTCCGGCGGCTTTGGCACAAAAGCCCACGGGAGAGATTGATAGTCAAACTTTTGAAATAGAAAAAAGGAAAAAAATTGAGCTGCCTCCCGCCAATCGACTTTACAACAAAATCCAGCCTTTTACCAATGAAGAAGACGACCGTAAGCTCAATTATGAATTTCGCACGCCCAAACTTACTTTAGGAACACCCAAAATGACCCCTAGTGTATTGCCAGTGGATGGCGGGAAAAAAGCCGAAGAAGATGGCAATCTTAACAACTATGCCAAACTCGGCGGGGGTAATTATGGCAAACTGTACGGGGAAGGATTTTTCGGAAATCAGCTCGAAGATTTGTCATATGATATTCATTTCAAACACCTCTCTAACCAGACTGGACCCGTAGATGCCAAAAATTCTGCTAACAGCGAAAACCGCCTTAAACTCAACGGACAATACTTGGCCGGGACATTCAAATTGGGAGGGACGGTTTTTTATGATCGCGACAACTATTACTTCTACGCCAATCGCAATCCCGAACTCAACCGTGATAGCTTCCGCCAGACGATTAATACGGTAGGTTTACAAGTTGGTTTTGACAACATCGACAACAGTAAATTTATCGACTATTCGCTCAAAACCTCACTGTATCGCCTGAGTGACCGATACGATGCTGCCGAAACCGATTGGGGAACCAATTTTTCGGGTTCTATTCCAATTACCGAAAATATTTTTGCCATCTTACAGGCCGACGCCTACATTTCGCAGCGGACTGATGCCGAAACCTTCAAACGGAATTTATACAGTGTAAAGCCTGCTTTCAAGTTTGCTTTTGATGCTTTTACGATAATGGCGGCTTTCAAAGCGGTCAACGAAACCGACGACCGTCTCAATATCAACCGCTCTATCGGCTTTCCTCAGGTAGAAGTTGATGCTGTGCCTTTTAGCGGGGTGCATTTATTTGCGGGTTATGGTGGGGATATCAATCGAAATACGCTGCGGTCTTTGTTGGGGGAGAATCGTTGGTTAGGCCCCAATGTAACCATCGCAAACACCGAGAAAAGCCGTGATATTTATGGTGGCTTGAAAGGAGAGTTAGGGCCAAGTTTTCAATTTGAAGGCAAGGTGTCTTATGCTACTTTTAAAAATTTCTACGGCTTCAACAACGATTGGCTAGATACCACTAAGTTTGCGGTAGTGTATGACGCTGATTATATCAAAGTACTGACGGTTTCGGCGCAGGTGGGATACCAATACAAAAACATCGTACGTTCGACTTTGCGGGGCGATTTTTATGATTATGGAATCAAACGTTTGGAGGCTCCTTGGGGACGTCCTCGTACGACGCTGACGTGGAACAACTCTTTTGTGTTCAGCAAAAAAATGTTTGCTACCATCGATGCCTATTACATCGGAGGACTCAAAAACAAAAATTTTGTCACCGCTACTACTGTCAATCTAAAACCTATTGTTGACCTAAACCTAAAGATTGATTATTTACTGACCCGTAATTTTTCGGTATTTGCCTCTATCAACAACCTCTTAGGAAAAAACTACGAACGTTATCTGTACTATCCACAACAAGGACTCAACTTCTTGGCAGGTTTGTCGTTTCAGTTTTAGGCTAAAATATAGATACAACATAATCAGGGCATTATCCTTAATTTGTGAAAGATTAGGATAATGCCCTTGCTTTTTTAGGAACGAAGTTCTACCTTAGTACCCAAATCCCCATAAACTGTTTCATAAACGACATGACTTCGGTACTAGACTACACTCGTAAGTTACTCTACGAACATGACTGCGTTGTTTTACCCGACTTTGGTGGCTTTTTAGCGTATTTTAGCCATGCTTTCTATAGCGAGCAAAATGCCCTTTATCATGCACCACAAAAACGTATTGCTTTCAACGAAGCCCTCAAGCTTGATGACGGGCTACTGGTTCATTATTTGACAATCAACGAGCAGATTTCGCGCGAAGAAGCACAGAAGAAAGTGCGTGCTTTTGTGGAAAATCTAAAGACTACCCTACAAGAAAAAGGAACGTATGTATTGGAAGGTATTGGAGAGCTTTCAAAAAACGAAGAAGGAAAAATCCAATTTGAGCCACTTACGCAAGTGAATTTTTATGGGGAAGGTTTTGGCCTTAAGTCCCTCAAATTGGATACTACGCAAGCCGCTGAAATCAATACGCAGTCAAAAGATTGGACGCAGTCAGATCGCGCTTCTGAAGAGCTTTCGATAGAGGTGCCACGCCGCCGGCGTTATCGAGTTGGGATGTATTTAGGAGTAATTCTTTTGGTGGGTTCAGCCTTGATTGGCGGGTTGACGCAATTCTCCAACCAAAGCTTGACTTCAAGCCTTAACCCCTTTGAACTTGTAACGACTGTAAAAGGTTGGTTGGTTGTTGATAAAAAATCTAACGTTGTTCAGGAATCATCTCCTTCAAAAGGGCAAGCTTCTCAAAAAGAAGAAGTTAAAGCAGAAGAAGCCCCTGCGGTTGTTACACCCAAAATTGCAGTTAATCCAGAAGTAATACCGGTGGTCGCGGAACCTAAAAAAGCCGAAAAGCCCGTAATAGAAGAGGCTGTTTCGCTAGCATCAGACGAAAAAATAAACTATTGGGTGATTGCAGGTGGATTTTCGAAAAAAGAAAATGCCTTAAAATTAGAGAAGAAACTAAAGCGCAATGGATATGAAAGTGCTTCTATTTTGAATCCTGATGCTGCCGAAAACCAATTGATTATCGTGACGGCTATTGGTTGCGAAAATGCAAAAAAAGCAAAGTTGCAACTATCAAGGGTAAGTGCGCTATCGGGTGCTAGCGCTTATGTGATGCACACTAAATAAAATACAATAACCCTAGGGTACAAAAAAAGGAGCATATCGCTCCTTTTTTTGTTTGTCTATACATTTTAGGTTTATTTTGCGTTAATTGGTAGAAAATAAAAAAATTGCAACTGTATGTCAATGCTCCTTTCATCGCAGCACGACCGCGAACACCAAGTGTTGGCTTTTGCTGGATCCACCGTTATTACATCAATTTTGTTGATGCTTTTGTTTTTTGTAAAACTATACCAGACTTTGCCACAAACGGAAGCTATCGAATACATTGAGGTTAATTTTGGAACTGACGAAGCTGGCTACGGCAAAATCCAAACTACCAACAAAGCGAGTGATTCGCCGAGAGCGGAGGATGTAAAAAAATCTGACGATACCCCCAAGGTAAAGGCCACTCCGACGCCTAAAGTGACCCCACCGCCGACGCCGAAAGTAGAAACTCCCAAACCCGTTAAAGCTGCCCCCGTGAAGCCACCAGTGACTTCCAAAGTAGAAAGTCCCGTAGAAGTGAAAGAAGAAACGCGACCCGTAAAAAATGAGTCTAAAGCTTCTACCCCTGCTCCCGTGACTCCTGCAAAGCCTACGCCCGAACCTAAAAAAGTGGATGAGAATGCATTGTTTAAAAAATCATCAGGAGGTGGTAAAGGCAGTAATGGCACAAGTGGTACGGCATCGGGAGTAGGTGGAAACAACAATGGCGACAAACCCGGAACTGTAGGGGATCAAGGAAACCCTAATGGAAGTATTGATGCCAAAAGTTTGTATGGAAAACCGGGAGGCTCAGCCACAGGCGTAGCCCTTAACGTATCAGGGTGGGGAATGGGAGCAAGGCCGCAGGTCAATGATGACTCAGACGAATCGGGCCGCATTGTTTTTGAGTTGACGGTAGATGATACTGGCGATATTGTGAATGTGAGGGTGAAAGAATCGACCGTTAGTCAGTCGGTGGTGGAAGTTTATAAAAGAGCCGTCAATCGAATGAAACTCGTCCCCAAATCTCAAAACGTACCTGCGACCTCAAAAGGAACGATTACGTTTATCATCAAATCTCGTTAGGATTTCTAAAAGGCAATTATAAGAATATTTACAAAAGCGTCAGGAAAACTTCCTTGACGCTTTATTTTTGCACCGCCAAAATCAAAATATCAATGACATACCAAGAAGCCCTCGCTACTTTATACAATCGCCTTCCTGCTTTTCATCGGCTAGGGGCAAGTGCAATCAAATCCGGTACTAAAAATATTGTGGCGCTTTGCGAAGCATTAGGTAATCCACATCAGCAGTTTAGGAGTATACACGTAGCTGGTACCAACGGTAAGGGAAGCACGAGCCATATGTTGTCGGCGGTGTTACAATCGGCAGGTTATAAAGTTGGTTTACATACCTCACCCCACCTCAAGTCATTTACTGAACGCTTTAAAATCAACGGCGAACCCGCGCCAGAGGAAGAAATAGCGGCCTTTGTAACCCAATATATGGCGCTAATTGAGGCGGTTCAACCCTCATTTTTTGAGATAAGTGTCGCGTTGGCATTCGATTATCTTGCCCGTAAGCAAGTAGATGTAGCAGTGATTGAAGTAGGTTTAGGCGGCCGACTCGATTCGACCAACATCATTACGCCAGATTTGTCGGTCATTACCAACATCAGTTTTGACCATATGGATATATTGGGAGACACGCTTGGGAAAATAGCTTTCGAAAAAGCGGGTATCATTAAACCACAGGTCCCCGTGGTGATATCGGAAACGCATCCTGAAACAGCCCCTGTTTTTGTAGAGAAAGCCAATGAAACGCAATCAGATATCATGTTTGCGGATCAGATTTTTGAGGTAGTCGATAGTGGTTTAGTGGCAGGAGAGTTGCACCTCAGTATAAAGTCTACTAATTCTGTTATAAATAAATATACACTAGACTTAGTGGGAGGGTATCAATCTAAAAATATTCTTGGGGTTTTACAATCTGTTGTGGTTTTGAATCAAATCGGGTATCATATTTCAGACGAAGCGTTAAAGAAGGGTTTAGCAGATGCGGCCAAATTGAGTCAACTCAAAGGCAGATGGCAAATATTGGGGCATCAGCCCACGATTGTAGCCGATGTAGCTCACAACTATAGTGGACTTAGTGAAACCATGACCCAAATCAACAGTTATGAATTTGAAAATCTGCACATGGTATTGGGTTTTGTGAAAGACAAAGATATTAGTAGCATTTTGCGTTTATTTCCGAAAGAAGCCTACTATTATTTTTGTGCCGCCGATTTACCGCGCTCGTTAGCTGCTGCCGATTTGGCTGCGTTAGCGCAAAAAGAAGGATTAGAGGGGGAAATCTACGACTCAGTTCAAGAGGCGGTTTCTGAGGCAAAAAGACGGGCAAAAAAAGGTGATTTTATTTATATAGGCGGAAGTACATTTGTAGTAGCCGAAGTGTAGAATCCTAAATGGTACGATTAAAGCACTGGGGCGAACGGCTGGTAAAAGTGCTGGACTACCTGTTTCAATTCCTAAATGGTACGATTAAAGCTACCGCAACCCAAAACTGCGCATTCGTCGTCATGGAGTTTCAATTCCTAAATGGTACGATTAAAGCGTCCGCCTCTGTAGTGTCGGTCACTGCAAATGTCCCGTTTCAATTCCTAAATGGTACGATTAAAGCAAACCAAACAAGAGATTAAAGCATTCATAACTGGAAAGTTTCAATTCCTAAATGGTACGATTAAAGCTTCTATTTGTGCGTACAGATCGTTATCTATACGTAGTTTCAATTCCTAAATGGTACGATTAAAGCTGCAGGGATTGTTACGGCATTCGAGCTTAGAAGAAACGTTTCAATTCCTAAATGGTACGATTAAAGCTTTCGATGTAGTATTTCCCACTTTGTTCAACTAGCTTTGTTTCAATTCCTAAATGGTACGATTAAAGCAAGACAGTCTTAGAGATTCAGGCAACAAATCTATGTGTTTCAATTCCTAAATGGTACGATTAAAGCTGGAATGTCTCATCTTAAGTTTTGTTATTGGCGTTTTGTTTCAATTCCTAAATGGTACGATTAAAGCCTTCATCTTTGACCGATGTCTTTCACGAATCTATTGAGTTTCAATTCCTAAATGGTACGATTAAAGCCTGACCAATACTCAGCCCGTTGTCAATTCCCTCTTTTGTTTCAATTCCTAAATGGTACGATTAAAGCTCTTTAAAACTTAAAGATAAAGAGCGATTAAAGAGTTTCAATTCCTAAATGGTACGATTAAAGCAGCCCTTCACGGTCTTGTCAAGGTGGAAAAATTTTGTTTCAATTCCTAAATGGTACGATTAAAGCGATCCTTGATAAAATCAATAATAAAATTTCTAATCTAGTTTCAATTCCTAAATGGTACGATTAAAGCAAGCACACTAGAAAAGCAACTACAAAATAAAAATCTTGTTTCAATTCCTAAATGGTACGATTAAAGCTATTGCTCCGGCAGCCCGGATTACAATATCGGAGGTAAGTTTCAATTCCTAAATGGTACGATTAAAGCCCAAGTTACCCACCAAGCTTCGGGCAAAGTTGCTCAGTTTCAATTCCTAAATGGTACGATTAAAGCTCTTTTGACGTCACTTTTATTTCGGTTTTTGCGGGGTTTCAATTCCTAAATGGTACGATTAAAGCAGGCGGTACAGGCGGAACTACCACCACCACAACAAGTTTCAATTCCTAAATGGTACGATTAAAGCGGGAATGGATGAAGTGGCTCAAATGTGGAAGAATCCGTTTCAATTCCTAAATGGTACGATTAAAGCATAATGAAAAAGATGCATGATTTTATGGGGTTTTTGTGGTTTCAATTCCTAAATGGTACGATTAAAGCTAAAAGTATAATAGAAAACGCACAAGTCAAAAGTACTTAGTTTCAATTCCTAAATGGTACGATTAAAGCTCCAGCAATACGGCACTTACTAGATGCTCCCAAAAAGTTTCAATTCCTAAATGGTACGATTAAAGCTTTAGGGCTGGGCTGAGCACTAAAATTACATTTTTCGTTTCAATTCCTAAATGGTACGATTAAAGCAAGCATGGTGTGTATGGGCAATGGATAATAAACTCAGGTTTCAATTCCTAAATGGTACGATTAAAGCTCTATTTCCGTACCAGGACTAATCTGCCTCCAGTGCTGTTTCAATTCCTAAATGGTACGATTAAAGCACTTTACGGACGCGAAAAATCTTCGCCACTAACCTAGTTTCAATTCCTAAATGGTACGATTAAAGCCAAAATAAGCCATGAGAAAGCTGCTTTACATCCTCTGTTTCAATTCCTAAATGGTACGATTAAAGCAAAAGGCGGCATTAATTGTTACATCGTTAGAAAGAGGCGTTTCAATTCCTAAATGGTACGATTAAAGCTAATCCGTCAATATCAAACGGAAAGAAGAACGTTTCGTTTCAATTCCTAAATGGTACGATTAAAGCTTAGTGGCGTCTTTTCTGATAAAGATGTATTTTCCATGTTTCAATTCCTAAATGGTACGATTAAAGCTAATATCAAAAAAATCGGTTTTTTCATTTACGTTTTTGTTTCAATTCCTAAATGGTACGATTAAAGCATGGGCTTGAAAAATGGCCAAAAATTTTTCCTTTCTGTTTCAATTCCTAAATGGTACGATTAAAGCAAAACACTGGGTTTGTTAACCTCAAATGGAACTTTGTTTCAATTCCTAAATGGTACGATTAAAGCCATTCCCCACCTTCTGCCTCGTATTGTACCTCCCCGTTGTTTCAATTCCTAAATGGTACGATTAAAGCTTCTCCAAAAGACCGCCCGAAAATACGACCGAGTTGTTTCAATTCCTAAATGGTACGATTAAAGCCTTGCAATTGTTCTAACTTGGCCTATGCCCGTACCGTTTCAATTCCTAAATGGTACGATTAAAGCACTTTGTAAAAAGACAAAGGAAAAACAATGAAACCTCGTTTCAATTCCTAAATGGTACGATTAAAGCCGGCGTGGTTAATTTTCAAACTGATACGTCAGCCAGTTTCAATTCCTAAATGGTACGATTAAAGCTACACGCGAATCCAAGCGGAGCCTCAAATTTTGCTGAGTTTCAATTCCTAAATGGTACGATTAAAGCTAAACTTGCTAGTCGAAACGGAATTGAGGTAAAAGCGTTTCAATTCCTAAATGGTACGATTAAAGCTTGCTTCAAGACTGCCTGCTATCTAACCGAAAACTTGTTTCAATTCCTAAATGGTACGATTAAAGCCCGTCGCAAAAACAGCGATTTTGGCGTAATTTTAGGGTTTTTTATTGGTTTTATCAACTAAAAAATCGTCGAAGGCCAATAACTGGCTTTTGCTTGACCTTCGACGACTGCTCATTGTCAGTTACTTAACTAGTTTTCTTGTCTTTTTTGAAAAAAATATGTCAATGAACAAGCCCTAATTACCCCCTTCGACGACTTGTAGAGGCGTCGAAGGTAGGAAGGACAGTCAGTCAATGTAAAAATAATCAAATTGTAGAACAAGTAGAACGTATACGTGAAGGTATCTTTGCTACTTTATCCGAAATCATAGGCTCGCGATTTCCCAGCCCGATCGATATTGCCGACGGAGAAACTTCTCCGCTTCTGGATAATTGGGGAATTTCATTTTTTTTGCATCCCATTCCAAAAGCTGCCCAGGAACTCGTATCGCTACTGTCCCCAACAGCACTGTTTCGGTCATGGGACCAGATTGAGCAAAATGAGATTCGGTATTTTCACCCCCTAAGCAAGCATCCACAAAATGATGATAATGGTTGCGTTCGGTAAGTGGTGGAGTTGAATAAGATTTAGTATTACCAGTCGGAATGATGATTGGCATTTTTTGATGAGGTATCAACAATGCCCCCTCCGTACCAATCAACATGGCAGATTCGGCAGGGTATTCTCCATCCTTGTACAAATCGCGAATTGCTTGCGGAGGATAAAACTCCCCATCAAACCACTCTACTTGCAAAGTTTTGTGGGCAGTCATTTTATTACCCGGAAATTGCCACGTTATGTGGTCGCCTTGTGGCCACGTATCGGCTCTACGTTCGGGAGAGTCTTGCCAAGACTTTTGCACTTCAGCTACGACCGATAGCGGGGCTTTCAATCCTAAGCCTTTCCAGACGGCATCAAAAATATGACATCCTATGTCTCCTGACCAGCCGGTCCCAAAATCTTGCCATGTACGCCAAATCGCAGGGTGATAAATATCAGGTGCATAAGGTCTGATAGGAGCCGTACCGAGCCATAAGTCCCAGTGGAGGTGGGGAGGGGCTTCCTGACCCTCGGTAGGTCGGGGGCCTGGCAGGCGATAACGAGCGATAGCCCCGGGCCGGTTAGAACACAAATAAACCTGTTTTATTTTTCCTATGATGCCTTGTTTAATCCAATTCACGGCAGTTCTGTCGCCCTGCGATGACGCTACTTGAGTTCCGAGCTGAGTGACCACTCCCGCTTTGATAGCTTCTTTGGTAAGTGCCCTTACTTCGGCTACATCATGACACATGGGTTTTTGGCAATAAACGTGTTTTTTGAGATGCAATGCTTCGAATGCAATCGGGAAGTGATTGTGGTCGGGTACACTGACATTCACCGAATCTATGTGAGCGGCTTCGTGCTTAAACAACTCCCGCCAGTCAGTGTAGGTTTTGGCATTGGGTACAAGTTCGGAGGCGCGTTTGAGATTTTTTTCGTCTACATCACAGAGTGCCACAATTTCCACTTGCTGATGTTTTTTGAATTGTTGTAAATCGCCCCATCCCATTCCGCCTACACCGATACAGGCATGTCTGAGTTTGGGGCTGTTGTGAGCGGCTTTGACTTCTTCATTAAATAAAAGAGGAGCTGTCATTGCTGCAGTGGCAGCTTTGACTAAAAACGCTCGACGAGAGTTTAAGTTGCTTTTTTTTGTCATGGGGATAATCGGTTGAGGAATATTGGGAATAGTATTTTATAAAAAGGGGAGAGGGTACCTTTTCTAATGAGGAAGAGAAACGCTTAACCAAAGCAGTCAAAAATCTTTATAAAGCCAAATTTTGTACTTTTGCAGTCCGCTGAGAATTAAGCGGAGCGTATCTGTATACTATCACTTCGAAAATATCAAAATCTTGAGCCGTAAGAAACTCATTCGATTTGCCAAAAACACATTGGCTACCAACGTGTTAGAGGTAGGAAAGCCTCTCTACGAAAATATCAAAGGAAAATGGAACGAAAGCCTATTTTTTAACTCAAACCCCATAGTTTTAGAACTTGCCTGTGGAAAAGGGGAATATACGGTTGGGTTGGCCCAAGTCTTCCCCGAAAAAAACTTTATCGGTATCGATGTCAAAGGGGATCGCATCGCAGTGGGAAGTCAGCAGGCATTTGATCAAGGTTTGACAAACGTGGCTTTTCTTAGGACCAACATTGAGTTTTTACAAAATTTTTTTGCGGAAGGAGAGGTGTCCGAAATTTGGATTACTTTTCCTGATCCCTTCAATCTCAAAAAAAGGATCAGGCGTAGGCTGACGCATCCTCATTTTTTAGAAAAATACCGCTCAGTAATGCGTAGTGAGGGATTATTGCATCTAAAAACCGACAATCGAGAGCTGTTTGATTTTACTTTAGAAGAGCTTTCTGAGTTTGGATTTCGAGATTTGGAGTCTACTTACGACTTATACGAGTCCGATTTGAAGGCCGAGCATTTTGGGATAAAGACCCGTTTTGAGAAAATTTTCACCGAAAAAGGCTTCCCTGTACATTACCTAAAAGGGCGTTTTTCGCGCCAAAATGACACCCCCTGAAATCGTAGTCATAGTGTAAAAATGTAAAATGAATAAATATTCAAAAATGATTTTATATTCATTTTAATATATAAGTATCTGTTAATCAGATTGTTAAGTTTGAAAGGGTAGGAGTAATGGGGTATTAAAAAAGGGAGCGCATCAGCGCTCCCTTTTTTAAAGGTATTTTAAAGAACAACAATTAATTATTGTGAAATCAATTGTGCAAAGTACTAGTTGGCTTACATAGCTCATTTCGTTGTCGTACCAGCTTACAGTTTTTACCATTTGTTTGTCACCTACATTGATTACTTTTGTTTGAGTGGCATCAAACAAGCTACCAAAAGAAGTGCCGATGATATCGCTACTTACTATTTCGTCTTCATTGTATCCGAAGCTTTCGTTGCTTGCGGCTTTCATTACAGCGTTTACTTCGTCGGCGGTCACTTTTTTACCCAAAATAACTGTCAATTCGGTCAAACTTCCAGTGATTACAGGGATACGTTGAGCACCACCGTCCAATTTACCTTTTAGTTCAGGCAATACTAACCCAATGGCTTTAGCGGCACCTGTGCTATTAGGAACGATATTGGCAGCGGCAGCTCTTGCACGTCTTAAATCGCCCTTAGCATGAGGAGCATCAAGGGTATTTTGGTCATTGGTGTAGGCGTGTACGGTGGTCATGCTACCAATTTCGATGGTAAAAGCATCGTTTAATGCTTTTGCCATAGGGGCAAGACAGTTGGTAGTACAGCTAGCGCAGCTGATGATTGTTTCGCTACCGTCCAATATATCGTGGTTTACGTTAAATACCACTGTTTTTAGGTCACCCGTGGCAGGTGCACTGATTACAACCCTTTTAGCACCAGCTGTTAGGTGAGCTTCTGCTTTAGCTTTGTCAGTAAAGAAACCTGTACATTCTAGTACTACATCTACTTCATGTGCTGCCCAAGGAATTTCTGCTGGGTTTCTTTGTGCA
>VFQN01007490.1_pt1 | contig 11727 bp, 15 predicted proteins | sample 3512371 | NCBI WGS metagenome assembly VFQN01 (sample SAMN10412370, study PRJNA504923) | tailings metagenome | isolation source: Replicate 2 from Balatoc abandoned mine | place: Philippines: Itogon, Benguet | collected 2017-08-28
ATAGGTCTTGTGGTACGGTTGCTAGGGACCTTCGGGTCTGTAGGGTATGCGGTACTGGGAAGGTGGAAGATGAGCTACACGTTTTGATGGAGTGTCCTGTGTATTCTGAGCTCCGGTCTGATTACGATCTCCCTATGGAGGGGAGTATGCGGAAGTTGATGCTAGAAGGTGATCAGGTGAAGCTAGCAGGTTTGCTATCGCACATTTGGTCTAAGAGACAAAACATTCTTGGTTCTACGCATGGAGACCCTTGAGCCTCCGGCTCGTACATGGGTCGTTGCATTTGCGGAGGGTAAATAACCCTCGCCGTGTAACACTGACTGACTGACTGACTGGATGTCTGGCTTTCAAACTCGTGTTCAAAAACCACAATCGCATTTGTGAAGCCAGGTATCACTACGGTATGTGTTCGACAAAGGCAACGGTTGCCAACATAACTGGTGGCATCATAGCACGGCATCACACGTGCATGATGCCACGCCACCACCTGGGAGGCTGGGACCCCAGCGCCACTGCCAGGGGTAACACAACATGCTTGATGCTGAACAACATGCAACTAACATGCTGAGGTGCGGTGCCTGTACACCCATGCCCTGCGCTCCTATGTATGTGCGTAAGAAGTTGTACCGGCTAGGAATAAATCGACAACAATGGAGCACAGTCACTGTACGACGCAGACAATGATGTGCGGCCACTAAATTGGCAAGCAGACAGAAATGCATAGAGCACGGCCAAGGCTCGGAGCTGGTATAGCCACGCATGGGCTGTCCCTGTCCCCCGGCCCCATCACCCTTCGCAGCGGCACTGGGTAGCCAGCAGGCAGGCATGGAACCGGCACAGGAGGGCATGCATACACATGCAACGCAAGCATGAATGAATGACAACAATGAAGAAGGCTATGAGAACAATAATCGGCTAGGAGGTTAGAAAAACACATCAATGGTAACAATCAACGATGTCCACATGGAATACAAGCAGGTGTCCAGTTTGCACCCTTTGTTATAGGCGAAAGCGTACGTGACCAGTGCATACTTTGCAGTGCATATGCAGCAACAAGTGCGCTATAGCTGCCCGCCGTTCCTCCCACACGCCCACCTGACCGGGAGGTGTCCTGCCGTGCGGGGCGAATTGCCGCATCCTCAGGTGCACCCCGAGGCCCCATTCAGCTGCGCCCTTCCTGCCTGCGGCGCCGGAGTACCCCTTACACCCTCCCGCTCGCCGCCTTCGACCCCGACCCCTTGCGCCCCTTTGCCCAGTCCCCGCTCCCCCGCTTCGCCCCCTTGCCGCCCTTCCCTACCCCACCGCGCCGCAGCAGCCTCCCCAACAGCCCTCCACTGCCACCTCTCTTGCCGCCGCCGCCCGCCTCCCGCTCGTACGCCCGCACCATCTGCCGCGCGTGCGCCGCCACGTCCATCTCCGCCGGGACGTGGCTCAGCAGCCCCGCCAGGCGGCACGCCTCCCGCTCCACCTTGCCCTTGTACGGCCGCAGCAGGAAGACCGCGTAGGCCAGGAACAGCAGGATGGTGACCACCAGGAAGATGGTGTTGATCAGCTTGATGGTGTTGTACCTGCAGCACATGACGGGGAGAGATGGCTGAAGGCGGTGCAGGAGTCGCCTTGCTTCACACACCGCACGCTCGCCTGGCTTTCTCCTGCATCACTTGGAGCCAGGGGAGCCCGGCCCCCACGCCATGCATGACCCACAACACCACGGTGCCCCGATGCCTGGCGCAAGCCTGACAGCGCCATGGCTCAGCCGCCCGCCAGGCCCACCTGCTCAACCCCCCGCACCCATATGTGCCCCTGTCAGCCCTTCCGGTCAGGCCCCCTCCCTGCCCACCTGTTGATCATGTAGTCCACAAACAGCTCCGCGCTGCTCTGCAGCCCCTCGTACAGGTCCTTGGTGCCCACGTACCACATGGCGGTGTAGCGCGTGCCGTTGTAGGTTGCGTCCTGGTCCGCGTCGGCCACCAGCAGCGCCATCTCGCTGAGGATGCGGCGCAGCATCACGTCCAGGCCGTGGTGAGTCACCTGCAGGGTGCAGGTGCCGAGGTGGCGCGGCAGCACTCAGCATGTGCGTGCAGTCGCACCTCGCAGGGCTCGGTTGGCCCTGCTGAAGCATGGAGGGTGACCTTGCCCGGGAATGGGAATCCGATCAACCATCATTCCGTGGCTTTCCGTGTTGCATAACCCCTGAGGACGTACAAGAACGACCGAGCTGCTGCGCTTAGCACTGGGCCCTAGGCCGCCTGCGCCACAGGAGCCCCGTACCGCACCAGCGCAACGCGTGCCCACCTCGTAGTAGGGGCTGTCCGGCTTGTAGCACAGGCTCTGGTCCCACCGGAAGCAGCGGTTCTCGCGAAAAAAGTTGGCCGAAAAGGAAGCCGACTCGAAGGTGGAGGCGGGCACGCTGTGCTGGAACACGCTGCCCTCCTGCGGTGGTTGGGGGCGTGGAGGTTGGGGGTCCAAGCGTCAGTGGTGCAGCTGAGCCTCGTGCGGTCAGGGCCGTGATGGCCAGTGAGGCCAAATCCAATCAAGAGCCTGGCCATCCCACATTGCGATCCTCGGCACCCCTACCCTCTCAACCCGTCTCGCACCCGCCACCCGGGTGTCAGGTGCGGAAGGCTGGCCGCCGGCCCCAGCCGACCGCTGCCCTGCCCTGCGCTGCCCTGCGCACGGCTTCTCCCGTCCCAAGTGGGCGCCCCCGCCTCCGCGCCTCCACGCCCGCCCGCCCTGCCGTACCTGCGTGGCCGCCAGCCCTCCGTACATCAGCGTATCGTACTCGGACTCTAGGTTGCGCGCCTCCAGCGACAGCACCTCGCGCCAGCGGGCGCGCTCCTCGGGGCTCGAGCCCGTGACCAGGAACAGTGCGGACATCCTGGGAGTGGGGCGAAGTCGGGGGCGTTGCCGTGTAGGCACACCCAACAGGGGCAGGGCCGGGGGTACAGCGAACAGGCTGTGCGCAAGACGGGCGCCTGCCTGCGCTTTTCACACACTGCGCGTTCAAGCACCCCTGTCAGATATCTTCCCATCCATGGCATACCGGTACCAGACTGCCCCAGGGGGCCCCGCAGGCCGCCACGCACCTTATGCGCGTGTACCTGTACACCACGTGCGACGCCATGTTGAGCGAGGCCAGCGGCCACTGCATGCCCTCCAGCTTGAGCACCGACACCACGTACATGACGATGAGCGCAGCCTCCCACAGCGCCAGGGGGGCCTGGGGGTAGCGCGGGGCCGGTCAGGTGTGTTAGCGACGTCCGACCGGGGCACCGACAGCGCGGATGACCGCCCCGCCCCTGGCCGCGGCCTGTGATCCCCATGCTGGCTGGGCCCCCTGCGGCACCCGGACCCACCATGAACTTGACCAGGTTGAACCGCGAGGGGCTGAACTCCTTGCCGTTGACGTGCACCCGCCCGCCCTCCACGCGCACGGCAGCGCCCCGCCGCCCGCCAATCAGCACCGGCCCGCCGCCGCCGCCGCCCGCCGCCGCCAGCAGCCCCGCGGGGAAGCCCGTCAGAGACTGGCTGTTGGCGTCGGGGTGGCCGTCGTCGTTGTCGGAGTCGGAGTGGTGTCCCGGCATGCCGGGTAGGGGCAACGTCCCTGCCGCCACCGCCGACCCGTCGGCACCGCTGGGAACCTCCAGGGACGCGCGACGGTTGGCGCCGCCGCCGCCATTACCACCCCTGCAGGCGCATAAGGTGGCCCTGAATAACAAGCAGCGAGGTGCCAGCACAGTAGCCGGAACGCCTTTGATCAAGCGTTTGTATTCTGACCCCCAGGGCACGTCCTGCTGCCAGCGCCACGTGTGGTGGCACATGGATGGCACATGGTTGTCCGCACCCACCCGTCTGCGCCCTCCTCCTCCTCGTCCCCTTCGTCGTCGTCGCTGTCCTGTGGCCACAAGAAGGAGGGGACGCCGGGAAGCTCAGGTGAGAGCTGTGCAGGCGAGTAGGCGCCATGGACCGTGATGACGGAAGCCGCCGCGGCAAAACAAGGACTGTTGCAGCAAGGCCTGAATCCTCCACACGGCCAGCGAGCCCCGACAAGCCACGTCCTGCTGAAGCGCAAGCAGTCTTCCAACGCCGTCGACTGCCTTACTTTGCGGTGCATCTAAACCTATTGTCTTGCAAATTGCAGGAAGCAGGATACCGGTATAGAAGCTGCGCTCGCCACACCCGCAACGAGCACAAATCTGCCCCAGCGCCAGCCCCAGCGAGCCCCCCGCCCCGCCCCGCCCACGCACCTCCACCACGGTGAGCGGCCTGCTGGCCATGACCCGCAGGATGGGCCCCGGCAGCCCCAGCCCCACCAGCAGCCCGCAGAGCCGCCCGCGCTCGCAGCGCAGCGCCAGCCAGCAGCTGTAGCTAATACACAGCAGCTGCACCACCGCGGCCTCGACCACCAGCAGGATCAGCAGGCCTGGGCGGGCGGGAGGTTGTCCGTCAGGCCCATCGGTCCAGGCATTAGGGGTTGTTCGGCGCAAAACGCATATCACCGTGGTCTACGCGCTGAGTCTGGCAGCCTCGGCCCCCCGCTCCTCACCCTCCTCCAGGTGGTTGATGTCGTCCCACGCCTGCTGCACCAGGTAATCCAGGGAGGCGGTGTAGCCGCGGAACAGTGCCCAGGGGCCGTTGGCCAGCACGAACTGGTAGGGGCGCAGGTGGCTGCAGGGGGTGGGGGAGGGGGTTCCAGGGCGATAGGAGGTGAAGGCTAAGTGACGCTAAAAAGGATCTTGTCGGGAACGGAAGGCGTCGTAGTGCAGGACGCTCAGCCCCAAGCGCCGGCCCCATGCGCCCTCCTGCGAGCCCCACCTGATCTGCCCCGCCAGCTGCGACCCCCAGTACAGCAGCTCCCTGGCCGAGGCGATGAACCTGTTGCCCAGCTGCCACACGCCCGCCCGCAGCTCAATCCAGCGGGGGGAGGACACATCTAGCAGGAACTGCGCGGAAGGAAGGGGCAGGGGGCCAGGAATCAGGGCATAATTGCAGGAATGTATGCATGCAGGCGGGTAGGTCCAGACTATGCCAAGTTGGCAGGTTGTTGCATGTCGCCTCCGCTGCTCCAACTGCTTGCAACTCTAGGATTCCATCGCCCGCCACCTGCAGCTGGGCCCCACCTGGTACGGCTGCCCCGGGTCAGTCCACATGTCGTACATGGTGGGCTGGGCCAGCCTCTTGGGCTTGTCGTTTTGGCCCAGGTACACGGCGTGGTGGTAGACCTCCAGGTCGTTGATGGTTGCCCGTAACGCCTGCAGCGTTGCGTTGTACGGCACCTCGCACAGCGACACCGGCTCCACGCCCGGCCGTGAGCAGAAATCAACCGCCGCCGCCCGCACCGCCGTCAGCTGCGCGCGGTCAGCCGCCAGCGCCAGCCGGTGTACGGCGTGCACGTTGCTGCGGGTACGGACGTACGGCAGCATGCAGGTTTACGGCACGAAGAAGTACGATGTCCGCTTTGCTGTGCGGCCCCTCGTGGCACGCGACCGGCGCATGTGGCCAGCTAGGTTACGGTGGCTTCCCCCCCCACCTGTACTGCTTTGTGATGAGCACCGCCAGCACGGCGTAGGCCACCGCGTGCGCCACCACCATGGCCAGCAGGAGCAGCAGGGTGGTGCGGTGGAAGCGCAGCAGCGGCGCCGACAGGCTGGGGCCGCACAGGACCTGCGGGCGGAGGAGCAGAGGTTCGTTCAAGACGGGTCCGCGGCTCAGAGTGGGACCCGCGTCATCGGCGGAGCTGTGCTCCCCACCCCTCCATGGCAGGTCGCCGGTTCACAGCCGGTGCATTACAAACAGCGCACCCCACTCTCCCCCCTTCCACTCCTCGCTGTGCACTCTCCCCGCACCTTGGCCATGCGCTTGAGCAGCCGCGCCCTCCTCGCGTCCACGCACATGTCCGCCTCGCTGCCGGCCCCCGACTCTGAGGCGCTGGGGCCGCCCACGCTGCTGGCGCCGTCGTCGTCGTCGCCCACGCTGCTCGCACCGTCGTCCCCGTCCTGGTCCTTGTCAGGGCCGCCTGCATGCAAGTCGAGGTGGAGAAATGGCAAGCTTCCCATGTACGCTGTACTGGGCATTGGGGTAACACTTGGGTGCGCATCTGCGCAATTCCTTAATGGACATGTACACCAAACGAGTACCGCAGCTGCCGCACCTGCCGCTTCGCCTACGCTGCTGCGGGACGCAGGGCGGCCCTCGTCATTGCTGCCGCGGCGCAAGAGCAGCGGCGCACCGCGTTTGCTGCCGCCGCCCACAGACCGCTTGCCGCTGCCGCCGCCGTCGCTGCCCCCACCCCCGCCCTCATCATCCTCTTCCGCGATCGGGTCAATCCTGAAGGGGCCGCGGCGCCGGGCGCCGCCTTTGCTGCCTCCGCTACCCACCCAGCTAACAGCGCGGCTCAGGCCACCGCTGCCCGCCCCGCTAACAGCACGGCTCAGGCCGGCCCCGCTGGCCACCCCGCTGAGGGCCCGACCAAGGCTGACGTCGCTGTCCAGGCGCTCGCGGGTCCTGGCGCGGTCCAGCGCGCTGGCCTCGCCGCTGGACCCGCCCTTGCCGCTGCCGTTACCGTTCCCGGCCAGCCCGATGGCTGTGCTCATCTGCCGTGACAGCGTGCGCACCCACTGCGCCACGAAGTCGTGTTGGGAGGTGGCGTGCTGTGGGGGACACGGGCCAGGGTGACAGTAAGGAGGGAAGCACGGTGGGATGTTAAAGAATGAACGCATGCCAAGGGCGTCGGAGGGAAGATTGCTGCTGCTGCGGCTGCTGCTGGGCGGCAATGCTGTGCACTGATTGCCATGGAGTCGCATGTTCAGCCGCTGACTCCCATGGCACGCAGGTGGTTGACTGGAGTCTGAAGACACCAAATTGAAGCACTTGTGGCACCTATACCGTTCACGTACGCAGTGTGCTCTTTTCACCTTGTGCAGGTTGAGCATCTCCCCCAGGGTGTCGTCGCCCCCGGCGGCCGCGTCCTCCGCGGGCCCATGCTCGTGGCCGCCGCCCCCAGCTGCGCCGCGCTCGTTGTGGCCCTCGCCCTCGTGCTCCCCGCCGCCACTGCTGACGCTGCCGGGGTTGCTGCGCGTGTCGCGGGACTCGATGTCCACAATCTCTGCACACAAAGGGCATGGCTACAACTTAATCTGGGCATTCCATAACAAGGCAGTGGAGCCGTGCACTCGCATAAAAGCACAGCGCTATGGCGCACTGACGCCTGTGCGGTTCCATGTGATTGGGAGGTACCTTCGGCCGCCTCCAGTGCGCATCAGGTCCAAACTTTGTGCACTGTGCTTCAGACGGCGGGTGCCCACGCCCGCCCACAGTCCTGTTACATGGGGGCCTTCCGCTCGCCCTCCCTTGGAGCTTGGACCATCAACCTGACGCACCCACCTGACCCGTGTCCCTCGTGTTCTCCATCCTCGCCCCCCTCCTCCTCCTCCCCGTCGTCTCCAGCCGGCGGCAGCGGCGAGTGCACTCGCGCTGCCTTGCCGCCGCCGCCACCACCGCTGTTCCCGCCCCGCCGGCCCGAGCGTGGGCGGCCGGACGCAGGGCGACTTCTGGGCTTCGCGGCTGCCGCCCGTTCCCCCTTAGGCAGGTCCGACTGGCGGGGGTCCTCTGCTGTCGCGCTGCCGCCCGGCCCTGTGCGTGACGCCTCATTCGCTTGCTGCTGCAGCTGCTGCTGCTCCTCGACCTCCTTGGTGCCGCTCCCGTGCAGGTTGTCACCGCCCTTGTGGGCCATGCCCCGCATCAGCTCCTCCAGCCCCAGCGCGCGGTACACGTTGGCGCGGGCGCCCTGCGGCCATGAGGAATACCGGTACAGTGGGCAAGGTTGCGCGGATGCTTGGAGGCCGTGCACGGGCGGCTTGGACGGCCGGTGGTCGTTTCGGTCTATGAATACCGGGTTCACAGCGGTACAGCTACGAAGACTTGCTGAGTATCGGTGGTACTTGTTGCACTGCACACGCTTGCTCCGCTGTAGGCCCCCCATAAGCCGCCCCCTCCTCCGCGCACCTGGTACGTGGTGTCGGGGTGCAGCGTGGCGCTGATGCGGCGGGAGCCGCCGCCGCTCACGCCCTGGGGATTGGCGCGGAGAGCATTGCGGGTCAGTCAAGGGAAGGAGGAGCAAGGTCCATGGCATGGACGCACCCAGAGGTTGACGTGGATGCAGCCGGTGCGCATTGGGTCGTGACGGCTATTCGGGTGCAGTCTCACGCCGGGGCTAGGTGCCGTACGCCCATGCCCCTGCCGTACCTGCAGCACCAGCCTCATGGAGCCGCAGTCGGGGTGCGGCCCGATGAAGGCCTTGGCCGCCGACACCGTGAGGCCCCCGCCGCCGCCCTTGAGAGCGGACTTGCTCTTTTTCTTGTCGGGCGCCATCAGCCCCTCCCACCGAGCGCCAGGAGGGATGTCCAGCAGCCTGGGGTTGGGGGGACACGAGGGATTGCTTGATTGCGAAGGAGGGTAGCGAGGAAGGGAGAGTTTGCTCGCGGTGGGGCCATCCTGTGCTCGCCCATCACTTGCGGGCAAGCGTGCACCGGCCAAGCCCAGCTGCTACCGGATAGGTGAATGGCAAGGTAATGCCACCTGGACCTTTGCACTTCTGTCCCCTGTGCCTGTTGTCCCCCCGCGTGCGCTCCACCCGCAGCCCACTCCCTGCCTCACTTGCGCAGCGGCGTGCGCGGCAGTGCGCTGGCCGGCAGCCCCACGATGAGCCCCGTGGCGGTGTCGGCGCGCCGCACCACCAGCTGCTCGTCCAGCTCGATGACGCCCACCAGCAGGTCACGACGCCAGCTGCGCGCGCAGGACAGGCAGTAGTACAAGGAGTCAAGTGCCAAATGCTATCATGACGACGAGGTCCGAGTGGGCAGTCGACCGTTAAACCGGACAGTGCTCTGTGCGGTGTCAAAGGGGGCCGGTGGGGGCACTGGGGAGCTCCAGCGACAGGGGCCGGCCCTCACATCCTCCCTATCCCCGCCGCGCTATCTCGCGCGGCTGGCCCCCCTCCACTCACAGCACAACGCGCACGAGGCTGCCGTGTGCCTCCGCCGCCGCCGCGTCTGCGTCCCCTGCGCCCACGCCCGCGCCGCCCAGAAGCTTGCGCACAGCCTGCTGCTCTCGCTCCTCCACAATCTCCGTCTGCAGGCAGGCGCTGCGGCCCTGCGCGCTGCGGGGCGGGGCCTTGGGGTCGATGGCGGGCAGCGTGGCGTCGTTCTCAGGGCTGTGCACCTTGACGCGCCACGAGGTGCCTGGGGTAGGAGGGAGGGCGGGGAGGGCACGGGTGGGCCAAACCCAGGGACATCACAATAGGATTGGGACGAAAGCAAAGCCGTGCTAGGAAACCTGACGGTTGTGAAGGGCATGGGACGCAAGGACAGTGACAGCTCCAGCCGAGGTGTCCTGCCTGTGCTGCTCCTGGCTTGTGCCTGTTCAAGGCCACCTACTCACCCGGCATTTCTGCCTCCTTGTCCAGCAGGCTGAGCAGCAGCAGCTCCATCTGGTGTGCGCCCGCCTTGTCGCGCCACTCGCTGAACACGTCGATGCAGTCCGCCAGGTTGGACCCCACCAGCACACCCGCGGGCCAGCCGAACAGGCTGGACTCGGGCAGGTCCACCGACACTATGGTGCCGTCCATGGAGCACAGGACGGACAGCCGGCGGTCGGCGTAGGCGTGTTGAGGGGAAGATATGTCCACCTTGAACACCTGGAGGTTGACAAAAGGCAGGAGAAGTAAGGAGGGTAATTCCCGGAAAATGGCAATTCGTTGGGGCATGCAAGCAGCTCAATACCGTTGCTCCAACCTGCAAGTGGAACAGTTGACCACGCAACTGCTGCCGCCCTTCCCAGGGCCCCCGCTGCCCACCTGCACCACGTGGCAGCTCCTCCCCGTGTCGGGGTGGTCCTGGCTGTGGATGGCCAGCCGCACCGCCACCTGCGAGCCGCCGGCAGCCAGCAGCGGCACCGCGCGCCCGGCGCGGCAGCTGGTGGGGGCAACCGCCGTGGGCTGGTCCTGGGGATGGAGGGTGGTGCAGGGAAGGGGGAGGGGAGCAAGGCAGGGGTTCGACCATCACTGGTATCCCTCCGGCAGGTTGCGATTGCCGCACTGCAAGACTCTCTGGCCGCTCCGCCGCCAGCGTCAACGCACCTTGAGGTGCTTGGTGGCGTGCAGCGTGGCAAAGGGCTGCGGCAGCAGCTGGTCCAGCTTGAGGGTGAGGAACTTGTCCAGGGGATAGCCCAGCATGGCCGCCACGTCCCACGTGGCGAAGGTGAGGGCTCCCTTGGTGTCCACCACCATCAGCCCAGCGGTGTTGCCGTCCGTGCGCCGCGCGTTGAGCACGAAGATGCGCTGCGAGTCCGTGCCGGCCAGCCCCACCCCCACGTCCACCGGCACGGGAGGGAGGTACCTGGACAGGGGGGGGAAGCGAAACTGCTTTACTTACGCACTTGGTATTGCCGACTGACATACTGCTGTTGGTTGGTTGGATTAGTACACGCACACAAGGTGCAATGATCATAATCACTACGACAGCTCAAGACCACCATAAGTGTTGCGTGTTCTACCATCAACGTCCAATTGCCACCCGCCCACCTGTGCGCGATGTGCATCTCCCTCCGCAGGCCGCCCGCCAGCAGCGTGTCGTACGGCGCCGCCTTGGCCTCCTCCAGCAGCGCCTCCGCGCCGCCCATGTCGGACAACAGGCTGGTGAAGGGCCGGCCCACCTGGGGGAGTGGGGACAAGGAGTGGCTGTGAGCGCCGGTCTGCAACACCGCAACGCTCCAACCGACACACGGGACAACACTAGCGCCAAGCACATAAGTCCAGCCACCCACCATCTCCGCCGCCGTCATCCCGGTGAGGCTGGCAAACTGCGGGTCCGTGCACAGGATGACGCCGCCGGGGGTGACCCAGGCGCGCAGGTTGTGGGCGTCCAGGGGCGCGGGCCGCAGGCAGCCCAGGAAGATGGCGTCCGCGCCCACGCCGGACAGCTTGGTGACGCAGAGCTGCAGCGGGAACACGTGCCGCTCCTTGTGCAGCGCCACCACGTCGCGGACAGTGTCCAGGATGCGCGACTCGCCGCCCTGCGCGGGGAGGGAAAGGACAAGGTAAGGGGGTCATGCGTCATACGACGAGAGGATGTGGGACTGCGAGATGGGGAGGAGGGGAAGGGAGGTAGGAGGACAATCAACGTCCGGCCGATGGACCCCTGGCAGGAGCACGCTGTCGCACTGCTGGCGAAGGTCCAGCCCACGACCCCGATGTCTGCCGTGCTGGCCCAGCACCGCCGCCACGCCCGTGCTCCCTCGACCCCTTTGAATTACAGCTTTCGCCCCATCGTGCCCCTGCTCCGACCCCCGTGGCTTACCTGCGCGTATCTGCTGAGGTAGCCCGCGTGCCTCCCCGCGAATGGCTGCGGCATGATGAGGCTGACGTTGGCGCCCTCCAGCTCCGCCTTGGGGTAGCCCAGCAGGGAGGTCACGCACTGCAGGGGGGGCAGGGAGTGGAACAAATGTGGGAGGGTCGAGGGGCGAGGCGGGGTTAAGGGAGAGATTGGCCAGGTCGAAGGCAGTAGGGATGGTAGAAGCCGGCGACTGCATGAAGCGCGTGAAAGGTGTGCGTTATGGGCCAGAGCTGCGGCGAGGCAGGCTGCCGCTGCCGAGGCTCTGCCCCTCTCCACCGCTTACCGTGTTGCACATGAGTATGGTCCCCTCGGCGTTGATGACGATGCACGCGTCCTC
>VFQN01007491.1_pt1 | contig 11727 bp, 9 predicted proteins | sample 3512371 | NCBI WGS metagenome assembly VFQN01 (sample SAMN10412370, study PRJNA504923) | tailings metagenome | isolation source: Replicate 2 from Balatoc abandoned mine | place: Philippines: Itogon, Benguet | collected 2017-08-28
CGTTCGGCATGGTGCGATCTCGTGGCGGCGTGAGCAGTCAATCCGGGGTCATCATAGCCGCCGCGACCGCCGCGCGCACCGCCGGGTGATCCATCAGAAAGGAATGCAGTGCCGGGACGAGGAGCGGCGCATCCGCCGGGCCGGTGCGGACCTCGGCGACACTCACCAAGCCGTCGTTCAGCTCCCCACCGAAGTGGCCCCACCACCCCGTCGGACCGGCGGTTCCCGCAACGCGGAGGCACGGAACCTCGCGGCTCGGAACGGCCGTCGTGGACGCAAGGAATCGGCCACAACTCCTGGTGAGCCAGCGGAATGGGAATAAGCGCGACGCGAGCAATGCGGACCGGGCCGGCGGGTTCGGCGTACCGAGCGTGACGAGGTGGCTAACCTGGAGGGTCGGCACGTCGGCGACCGCGAGCCGCAGCAGGAGCCCGCCGAGCGAGTGACCGACGAGCCCGACCGGCTGATTGCGTCGCGCGAGGTCGTGGAGCAGCGCGGTGAGCCGGCGGACGATGTGCGGGAACGATTCGAGCGTCGGCGAGTAGCCGAAGAAGCGGGTGCGGTGGCCGGCGCGGCGGAGGTGCGCGGCGAGGCCGAACATCGACACCGGCGTGCGGCCGAGACCGTGGACGAGCAGGACGAGCATCGCGAGGTCCGGTACATAGCGGCCGGCTTGCCGGCCGGGCCTGAACGAAGCGTCAACGCCCGGCCGGCAAGCCGGCCGCTATGTACCGACTGGGTTCAGTTCGGCAGCAGTTCCTTCACTGCGTCCTGCTCCTCCAGCAGTTCGTTCAGCGTGAGTCTGAACTTCTCCTGCCCGAAGGCGTCGAGCGTGAGACCCGTCACCGGCTGCCACGGGCCGCAGTTCGCGGTCGTGCAGGGGTAGCCGAACACGAGCCCCGCCGGCACACCGTACTCGCCCTTCGAGATGATCGCCGAGCTCGTCCAGTCGCCGGCGGCGGTGCCGCGGAGCCACGTCTTCACGTGGTCGATCGCGCCGTTGGCGGCCGATAACGCGCTCGACAGGCCGCGCGCCTTGATGACCGCCGCCCCGCGCGTCTGCACCATCGGCACGAACGTCTGCTCCAGCCACACCCGGTCGGTGATCGCCTCCGTCGCCGGTTTGCCGTTGATCTTGGCGTTCGTGAAGTCGGGGAACTGCGTGTTCGAGTGGTTCCCCCAGATGGTCATGTTCGTCACCGCCGCGTTCGGCGCACCCGCCTTTTTGGCGAGCGCCGACACGGCCCGGTTGTGGTCGAGCCGGGTCATCGCGCTCCAGCGGTCGGCGGGGATGTCCTTACCGTTCTTGTACGCGACGAGGCAGTTCGTGTTGCACGGGTTGCCGACGATGAGCACCCGCACGTCCGAAGCCGCCCGCCGTGCCAGCGCCTGCCCCTGCCCCACGAAGATCTTGCCGTTGAGGCCGAGCAGATCCTTCCGCTCCATCCCCTGCTTCCGGGGAGCGGCACCGACGAGGAGCGCCCAGTTGCACCCGTCGAACGCCTTCATCGCGTCGTCGGTGACGTCCACGCCGTCGAGCGTGGCGAACCCGCAGTCGTCGAGTTCCATCGCCACGCCTTCGAGGGCACCGAGTGCGGGCGTGATTTCGAGGAGTTGGAGGCGGACCTTCACGTCCGGGCCGAAGACTTCGCCGGAGGCGAGCCGGGCGAGCATCGAGTACGCCACCTGACCGGCCGCCCCGGTCACCGCCACGCGGACCGTCTTGGACATCGCTTCGCCCTTATCACTCAGGGGAGGAGAATGGCACGCCGATATGACTAGCGATCCCGGCGCCCGGTGGCGATTGGCGCTCGCCCCTTCCACCCGACCGGACGCCCGACCAACGCCCGATATGCCGCGAACCACTGTATCGCCAGTAGTACGAGGATGCCGACGGGGTGCAGCAGCGCGCCGACGAGCGACGCCCGGAACCAGATCGCGGTGGCCAGGCGCAGCCCGATACTGAGCGCGACGGCGGCGCCGGCAACGGGCACGGCATCCCCGCCCACCGCGAGCAGGGGCCACGGAAGGACGTGACCCGCGAGCAGCAGGAACGTCCACACCGGGAGTTGCACCGCGGTCGCCATCCCCTCGCGGGCGTTCTTCGCCAGGCCGAGCCACACGCCGGCAGCGCTGCGGTACATGCGGCACACCGCGAGACTTGTGGCGTCGCACACGTCGGTGCGGAACCCGGCGCGGCGGTACGCACGCGGCAGCGTGAGGCCGTCGTGGAGCGACCCCTTCACCGCCGCGTGCCCGCCGACGGCGGCGTAGCTGGCGCGATCGGTGAGGAACCACTGCCCGCACCCGGCGCCGAACGCCGCCCACCGCGACAGCCGCACCCCGACCATCGGCAGGTAGCCGACGAGCAACCAGTTGATGAGCGGGATCACGAGCTTTTCGAGGGGCGTCCCGGTCTCCTGCCGCGGGAATCCGCTGACGAGTGTCGCCCGGTGTTTCTCGCGGAAGGCGACGAGCCGCGCGAGCGCGTCCGGCGCGAGTCGCACGTCGGCGTCGAGGAACACGAACAGGTCGTGGCGGGCGAGCTTCGACAGCGCGAAGCAGGCGTGCTGCTTGCCGCACCACCCGGCCGGCAGCGGCGGGGCCGATTCGAGCCGCAGCCGAGCCTCCTTCGCCGCGACCCCGCACACGATCGCGGCGGTGCGGTCGGTCGAATCATCGTCCAGCACGATGACGTCGAGTTCGACGCCGCGCGACGCCAGCACCGCCTCGACGCACGCGGCGATGCCGGCCTCCTCGTTGCGGGCCGGGATCAGCACCGACACGGCGGCCGGTGACACCGCTGTGACACGGGGCGGCGGACGGAAGAAGAATGCGTTCACCGCCGCGAGAGCCGCCGGCAGCGCCGCGGCGACGAGGCACACCCACGCCACGTCGACGGGCGTCACGGCCGCTCCTTTTGCACCGCGGCGGCGTGCGACGGGTCGAACCGCTCGCCGCGCACCAGTGCCTTCGCCCGTCGCCACAGGTCATACATGCCGCCGACTCCGGCCCGGCCGCCGAGCACGGTCGTGAACCGCGCCGGATCGCGGCCGATGGCGTCGGCGTTGAGCGCGTCGAGCGTCTGTGTCAGGCGGTCTTCGATGAGGCGCGTCCAAGCCTTGCCGTCGAGGTCGGGGTGGTCGGCGATGCGGACCGACTCACCGTAGCGCGCGAGCGCCTCGGGGGTGCGCTCGTCCCAGAAGGCGTACTCGAGTGCGAGCGGGACTACGAAGCCGCGCGTCAGCCGGGCCGCGAGGTGGCCGACGCCGGAGCGCAGCGCCAGAGGCCGCTCGCGCACGTCGGCGAAGCGGCCCTGGGCCGTCACCCAGAACACGCGGTTCGGCTCACTCAGCACGAGCTGACCCACCTTCAAGAAGTCGGCGGCGCCGCGGAGCCGCGTCGTGTCCACACCGATAAAGCCGAGGCGGGCGAAGACGCGGTATTGCGTCAGCGCCACGGCGTCGATCGCCGCGAACTGGTCGCGGTCGGCGAAGGCATCGCTGAGGACGACGCCGACGAGAGGATCCCACCACGCCGGATGGTTTAGCACGATCAGGACCGGCTCGCCGGGGGGCGGGAACGCCGCCCCGCCCTTCGACAGGCGGACGGCGTGGACGTGCTTGCGGACGTAGCGGCGGCAGTAGCGGCGGAAGCCCCGCACGAGCCACGGCCAGCGGCGGGGTAGCTCGGCGGGCGGCACGTCACACCCCGACGGGTTCCGGCGCCGCGGCGCCCTTCGGAGCGGCGCGGTCCTGGTCGAGCGCGTCGGCGGCGATCCACCCGCTCATCAGCACCATCGGCATTCCCGGCCCGGGGTGGGCCGCGCCGCCGGCGAGGTACAGGCCGCGCACGTCGCGCGAGCGGTTCGCCGGCTTGAACGCGCCGCTCCACAGGCCGTGACTCGCCAGCCCGTAGATCGCGCCGTTCAAGACGTGGTAGCGGTCGTGGATGTCCTGCGGCGTCAGCGCCGACTCGTAGACGATGCGGTCCTCGATGTCCGGCATCTGTCCGGTCGTCTTGAGCTTGTTCAGGATGGTGTTGCGGTACTGCGGCAGCATCCGCACCCAGTCGTGGTGCGGGCGGAGGTATGGCGTGTGAACAAGCACGTATAGTGCCTCGCCGCCGGGCGGGACCGTCTCGGGCTCGGTGCGGGCCGTCGCCGCGAGGTAGCACGTCGGGTCCGGCGCCGGCTCGCCCTTCTTGTAGATGAAGTCGAATTCCTCGTGCGGGTCGCGGCTGAACACGAAGTCGTGGTGGAGGAGGTGGTCGTAGCCGCGGTCGAGGCCGAGGTACAGCACCACGCCTGAACACGCCGGCTCGTAGCCGCGGCGCGAGGAGAACCGCTTCGCCGCCTTCGGCGCGCTGTCCTTCAGGAGCTCGGCGTGGGTGCGAACGCTGTCGGCGTTCGACACCACCGCCGCCAGTTCGACCACCTCACCGGAGTCGGTCTCGACGCCGGTCACGCGGCCCCCGCGAGCGTCGGTCAGAATGCGCTGCACCCCGCAGCCGGGGCGTAAATCGACACCCAGGTCTTCGGCCAGGCGCGCCAACGCCTCGGGCACGGCGCGGGTGCCGCCGCGCGGGTACCACACGCCCTCGCCGGTCTGCATGTGGGCGATGCCGCACAGCACCGCCGGCGACGCCATCGGGCTGGACCCGACGTACTGGGTGAAGTGGTCGAGCATCTGGGCGACGCGCGGGTCCGGGGTGTATTTCCGCACCGTCCCCGCCACCGACCGCCCCATCCGCATTGCGAGCACGTCGGCTAGGATTTTGGGCGAGAAGCCGCCCCGCCAGTCGATCATGTCGCCGACGCCGCCGATCGACTTGTAGAAGTAATGATCGTTCGAGATCCGGTCGAGGCGCTTCGACAGCGCGTGGAACGCCTTATACCCGGCACCGGACGCGGTGCCCGGGGCGTAGCGGTCGAGGCGGGCGGCCATCGCGTCCACTTCCTCTTCGAGGTCGAGGACGGAACCGTCGGTGAAGAAGCAGCGCCACTGCGGGTCGAGGCGGATCAGGTCGAGGTAGTCGTCGATCGACCGCCCGGCCTCGTCGAACACGCGCCGCAGCACCGACGGCAGCGTGAGAATAGTCGGCCCCATGTCGAAGCGGAAGCCACTCTCGCTCAGCTGCGCCGCCTTGCCACCGAGCCACGGGCTCCGCTCGAACAGGACGACCGAGTAGCCACGCGCGGCGAGGACGCACGCGCTCGCCAGCCCCGCGAGCCCGCCGCCGACTACCCCGACCCGCTCCGCTCGATCGGTCACGTTCCGCTCCTTCGGTTCACCGGCTGAGCGCCCTCGGTCTCGACGACACATAGGGGGAAGATGCTACGGCGGCTCGCCCTTGCATCAGCGCGCCAGATTCTACCGAGCGCACGCGGCCGCCGGAAGTTCAGTCGCGCCGGGCCGCCCGAGCCACGCCGTGTCCCGTCCGAAGTCTTCCAGCAGCAGGCGGCTTGTGATCCGCGCCGACTCGTAGATCACCGGCAGGCCGCTCCCCGGGTGCGTTCCGCCGCCGACCAAGTACACGCCGTCGAGGTCTTCAAACCGGTTCCGCGGGCGGAGGTGGAGCATCTGCCCCAGCGTGTGCGCCAGGTTGAACGTCGCCCCGCGGTACACCGCGTAGCGGGTCTCCCAATCGGCCGGCGTCACCACCCGCTCGAAGCGGATGCGGCGCCCCACGTCGTGCAGGCCGATCTTGCCGAGTTGCTTCAACAGTTGCGCCCGGAAACGCGGCGCCTCGGCGGCCCAGTTCACGTTGGGGTGCTGGTGCGTGACCGGGGCGAGGACGTAGAGCGTGCTCTGCCCCTTCGGGGCGAGCGTCGGGTCGGTGACGCCGGCGTTCTGCACGTAGAACGACGTGTCGTCCGACAGGACGTGCCGCTCGGTGATGTCGCCGAGGTTCGCCATGTAGTCGGCGGCGGTGTAGATGGTGTGGTGCGGCAGGTCGTCATACCGGCCGTCGATGCCGAGGTAGAGCATGAACGTGGAGCAGGAGTACATCTTCCGCCCCAGCTTGCGGTCAGTCCAGCGGCGGCGGAGGCGGTCGGGGACGAGCTTCGACATGGCGTGCGCGAAGTCGGCGTTCACCACGACCGCGTCGGCCCGGTGTTCGCCGCCCGCGGTACGCACGCCGACCGCTCGCTTCCCCTCGAACAGCAGTTCCTGAACGGGCTCGCCGAGCGAGTACGTCACACCCATCTCCGCGGCGACGCGGGCCATCGCCTCCGACACCGCCGCGCAGCCGCCGGTCGGGTGCCAGACGCCGTACTCGTACTCCAGGAACGACAGGATCGAGAACAGGCTCGGGCAGTTGAACGGCGACATGCCGAGGTATTTGGACTGGAACGTGAACGCCAGCCGCACCCGCGGGTCGGCGAAGTACCGGCTCAGCTCACGCTCGACCGAATTCCACGGCCGCAAGAGCGGTGCGAGCTTGATGATGTCCCAGCTGAGCAGGTCGCGCCAGCCGAGGAACGGCCGCTCCAGGATCGACCGGAAGCCGTCAAGTTTGGTGCGGTTCTCGGCGAGGAAGCGGTCGAGGTGTGGGGCGTCGGCGGGGGCGAGTTTGGCGATCTCCGCCCGCATTCGGGCCACGTCCGGGGTGCAGTCGAGCTGCCCACCGGCGCCGAAGACGAGGCGGTACTGCGGATCGAGCCGCGTTATCGGCACCTCGGCCTGGAGGTCGCGGCCGATGAGCTTGAAGATGCGTTCGAGTACGAGCGGGTAAAGGAAGAACGTCGGCCCGAGGTCGAAGCGGAAGCCGTCGGCCTCGACGGCGCTACACCGCCCGCCGACCCGCGGCAGCCGTTCGACGACGTGTACCTCCAGCCCGGCGTGCGCCAACAGCAGTGCTGATGCCAACCCGCCCGGCCCGGCCCCGATCACGATCACCTTCCCCGGCCGGCGGGCGCCGGCGTGGGAGGGTGCTGGAAAGTCAACATCGGAGGGGGCCAGTGAGGCCATGCGCGAGCCCAGTGACACGGCGGTGACAGCAGCCGAGCGGCAACCGATAGTCGAGGGCGAGCGGTGGGCATTTCCTGCGATTTCGCGTAGCCGCCAGCCCTTGTTACCGCAGCCCGATGGGAGAGAATAACTCTTACGAGACCCGATTCCTAGCCCGCACCCGCGAGCGACGCCGTGCCCGCCACCCTGACACCAGCTGAACTCCGGGCTGCCGCCGACACCCTCCCCCGGGTGCGATTGGCCCACCTGCCGACGCCGCTGGAAGAAGTTCCGCGGTTCGCCGAAGCGATCGGCGGTGGGGTACGGGTGTTCGTGAAGCGCGACGACTGCACCGGCCTGCTCCTCGGCGGGAACAAGGCCCGGCACAACGAGTTCCTCCTGGGCGACGCCGTCGCCCAGGGCTGCGACGTGGTCGTCTGGGGGGCGGGCGTGCAGTCGAACAACTGCCGCCAGACCGCCGCCGGTTGCGCCAAACTCGGCCTCGAATGCCGCCTCTACCTCAGCCGCGGCCACTACCGGATCGAGCCGCAGGGAAACCTGCTCCTCGACTACCTCGTCGGGGCAAAAGTCGAGTTCACCGACGCCGTGATCGGCCCGGAATTGGACGCCTTTCTTACCGCAAAAGCCGCCGAAGCGCAACAGGACGGGCGAAAGCCCTATGTGTGGCACCGCCCGCGCGTCGTGCCGCTCGCCGCGGTCAGCTACGCCGTCTGCGTCGCCGAGATCGCCGAGCAGCTCACCGTACTCGGGCTGAGCGCCGACGGACTGTACGTTTCCTCGTCGGGCGCGACCGGAGCCGGCGTGGCGCTCGGCGCCACGGCTCTGGGGCTGAGCTGTACCCCGCGGCTGATCTGCCCGATGCATTGGCCCTGGCACATCCCGACGGCGCTGGCCGCCGACGCGAACGCCGCCGCGGATCGGCTCAGCATCCCGCACCGCTTACAGCCACAGCAGATCGACGCGGACGAGAGCTTCGTCGCGCCCGGCTACGGGTTGCCGTCGCACGCCGGCCGGGAAGCTCTTAAACTGCTCGCAACAACCGAGGCGGTTCTGACCGATCCGGTCTACTCGGCGAAGGCGCTGGCGGGGCTGATCGCCGACGTGCGTGCGGGGCGATACCGGCCGGGGGAGGTGCTGGTTTTTATCCACACTGGCGGCGTCCCGGCTGTCTTCGCAGACCCGGACAGCGTCCTAACGTGAAGCAGAGTTGCGATTTCGGACCGAGAGCGATCACTCCGACCGAAGCGTCAGCAGCAGACACGGTTGCGGCCGGATCGCTTGGCCTGGTAAAGCTTTTCGTCGGCGGACTTCAGGAGGGCCGCCGGGGTCATGTCCTCCTCACCCGTCGTCGTCGCCACACCAACGCTGATGGTCAGGCGGATGGGCGTGGCCTCGAACCGGAAGGCGTGTGCTTCGACCCGCGCCCGGACGCGCTCCCCGGCGGAACACGCCTCGTCGCGCCCGGTCTCGACCAGCACCAGCGCGAACTCCTCCCCGCCGTAGCGGGCGAACAGGTCTTCCTTCCGGACCGTCTCGTTGACGCACCCGGCGAGCTCGCGCAGCACGAAGTCGCCGCACAGGTGGCCGTGGGTGTCGTTGATCCCCTTGAACTTATCGATGTCGAACATCAGCACCGACAGCGGCCGGTGGTGCCGCTGGCTGCGGGCGACCTCGCGGTCCAGGAACTCGGTCAGCGCCCGCTGGTTGTGGGCGCGGGTGAGCCCGTCCTGGATCGTAAGCCGGTAGATTTCTTCGTGGTACTCGGCCTCGATGTTCCCGCCGGCGAGGTAGCGGTAGATGCAGTTCCCGACCCGCAGGTAGTCGCCGTCGTGGAGGGCGCACGGCCCGTCGAGCTGGCGGTCGTTGACGAACGTGCCGTTCGTGCTGCCGAGGTCGGAAACGTGGTAGCCGTCGGCCGTGTGGTCGATGCGGGCGTGGCGGCGGGAGACGGAATTGTCGGTAATCCGCACGTCGCAGTCGTCGCCGCGGCCGACGACCAGCGGCTTCTCGCGCAACGGATACCGCGTCCCCATCGCCGACCCGGTCGGGTAAATGTGGACGAGGCAGGCGTCCCGAGCGGTGGCGAGCAGCCGCTTCGGGGTCGAGATCCAAGTTTCCGTCACTTTGTCGGCCATCGCCCGGTCCCGGGGAGGGGATCGAGTGAAGCTTAGTTCACGTTTGCCGGTCGGGGCAACCCGGCTGTATCACTCAGAGCCGAATTTTGCCCGGGGCCAAACCGGTCACGGCCGCGGGGCGATGCTCGCCCCGATCCCGGTGATCCGCGCCCGCGGCTTGGTCAGGTCGATGAGCAGCGGCTCGCGCGTCACTTGCTCGGTAGCGTTCCCGGCGGCGTCGCGGGCCGTCACCTTCAGGTACACCCGCGGCGGCAGCCCCGGTGGCACCCGCCAGGCGTAGCGGCCGGTGTTCGCCACTCGCCGCGCCACCGTCGGGCCGACGGCACCAACTTGTACGACCGGGCCGTCCGCCGCCCCCGCCACTGGTCGCCACGGGCCGGTGGGGGTGTCGCTCCACTCCAGCGCGATCGGGTCGTCACCGAAGTTCCGGTCCGTCGCCTCCCACTGGAGAATCAGGGCGGTCGGGTCCGCCGGGTCGGAGCTCGGCGGGAAGATGCGGAGCACCGGAGCGGTCACGTCCACGACGAGCCGGATGTCCGGCGCGTCGCCGGGTGCCGGTGTGCCGTCCGAGAGCCCGGCCCCGCTGACCGGTACGAGCCGGAAGCCGTACGGCCCCTCGGGCTGAGTGTTCGACGGGATGCCGAGGTTGACGCGCACCGTCGGGTCGTTGCCCGGGTGCTGGCTCCACCAGACCCAGGTCCGGCCGTCGTCCCGCGTCGCCCACAGGTCCACCCGCTGGATGCCGGACGGGCCGCGCTGATCGACCTGATAGTTGAGGTCGAAGCGCAGCGTCGGCACGACCTGCAACCGCGTGAGCTCCGCCGCCGGAGCGCCGCCGGCCGCCGGGCCGGCTGGGGCGCCGTGCGAGACCGGCGCGACGGCCGTCCGTGGGTCGAACGTCGCAACCGCCCCCCCCGCGGGCGCGGGTGGCGCGGGAGTCGGTGCCGGAACGACGGCCGGCGCCAGCGGTGGAGCCGCTGGCAGCGGTGCGGGCTGGGTCGGCAGCGCAGGCGGCGTCGGCGTGAGCGGGGAGGCAGCCTGCGGTGCCGGTGTGAGCGGTGCAACTGTCGGTGGCACCTGCCCGGTCGGAGCGCTGGGACCCACCGGCTCCGCAGGTGTGGCCGGGCCGCCGGTCGGCGCGAGAGCCGGTGGGGCGGGGAGACTGGGGGTCGAAAGGCTCGTGCTGGTCTGGGCCGACGTGCCGCCGACGGCGGGAATGTCGCGGAGCCCCTCGCCGGTGTTCCCCGCCAGGTCGGCGACCGTCACCTTCACCTGCACGGGACCGGTCGTGCCCGACGGGAAGCGGACGCCGTTGCGCGGGCCGGGCGGGAGCGTCACCTCGCGCCAGTCGTCGGCCGGGCCGTCGGCGCGGCGGAAGGTGACGCGGGTGGCGGAGTCGTTCGGGTGATCGTCGCGCACGTCCCACTCGACGACCACGTCCTCGCCGGTCCGCCGGCCGGACTTGAACTCGACGGCCGGGCGCACCGTGTCCACCAGAACCTTCATCGCCGGCGGCTCGGCCGTGAGGTTCGCCGGGTCCTTCTTCCCGGCCCGGTCCACGATGACGATGTGGAACCAGAACGAGCCGTCGCGCGGGGCGGTGTAGCTGAACTCGGTCTTGTCCGGCAGCACGGTGGCGACCAGCGGCCACGTCTGCCCCTTGTCCGCCGAGGCGTACAGCTGGACCTGCCCGATCGCCTTGCGGTCGCCCTTGTACTCGATCGGCAGGGTGATCGTCCGGCCGGTGAGCGGGTAGTAGTCCTGCGCCGGCGCGGCGGCCGGCGGCTGGGCGAGCGAGAGCCCGAGGACGGCGGCGAGCGTCGCGGTCATCTTCCCCTCCGGGCGGTCCGACGCCGCCGGCGGCGTCGTCGGGTGGTATCGGTCGTGCGGGAGAAGAACTTCAGTTTTCCGGCGCACCGGTCGGTTTTTCTTCAAGTCTCGCCCGCCCCGCGGCCCGGCGTATCACACCCCCACGGCCGCCGTGCCGGTCGGACAGGGTATCGGGGGTGGGGGATGACGCCGAGCGAGGTGAGGCAGTTGCTGGCGGACGTGCAGGCCGGGAGGCTGGCGACGGAGGAGGCGTTCGCGCAGTTGAGTGAGCCGGCCGTCGGCGACCTGGGGTTCGCCACGCTCGACCTGCACCGCAAGGAGCGCTGCGGTTTCCCGGAGGTGATCCTGGCCCAGGGGAAGACGGCGGAGTGGGTGGCGGGGGCGGTGCGGCGGATGGCGGAAGCCGGGCAGGACTGCTTCGTCACCCGCGTCAGCGACGAACAGGCCGCGCACCTGTCGGCGCACTTCCCGCAGGCCGTGCAGGACCGCCTCGCCCGCACGCTCTGGCTCCCGCACCAGCCCGCAGGCCCGCTTGCCGGGAACGTACTCGTCGTGACCGCGGGCACGGGCGACCTGCCGGTCGCTCAGGAGGCGGTGGTGACGGCGCGCGTGATGGGCGTGAACGCGGAGTTGATCGTCGACGTGGGCGTAGCGGGGATTCACCGCGTCCTGCGGCACCGCGACCGGCTCGCGGCGGCGGACGTGGTTATCGTCGTCGCCGGGATGGACGGGGCGCTGCCGAGCGTGGTCGGGGGGTTGGTCGACTGCCCGGTGCTGGCGGTCCCGAC
>VFQN01007492.1_pt1 | contig 11726 bp, 9 predicted proteins | sample 3512371 | NCBI WGS metagenome assembly VFQN01 (sample SAMN10412370, study PRJNA504923) | tailings metagenome | isolation source: Replicate 2 from Balatoc abandoned mine | place: Philippines: Itogon, Benguet | collected 2017-08-28
CCGGCTCGATGTCGACCGACACCTTGGTCAGGAGCAGGGGATGGCAGAGCGGGATCAGTTCATGCGTCCGTTTCGCAGCCATGATGCCCGCGATCCGTGCCGCGCCCAGCACGTCGCCCTTATGTGCATTGCCGTCGAGAATCAGACGCAGCGTCTCCGGCTGCATGGCGACCGTGCCCTCGGCGACGGCAGTCCGCTCGGTTTCCGTCTTTTGCCCGACATCGACCATATGCGCCTCGCCTGAAGCGCCGATATGGGTGAGACCGGGTTTGTCGGACATGGCTCAGCCGTTCGATAGGGCCGCGTCGCCGCGCAGCAGGGCGCGTGTCGCTCCCGTCACGTCGGTCTGGCGCATCAGGCTTTCGCCGACGAGGAAGGTTCCGATGCCGTGATGGGCGAGCCGCCGACAGTCGTCATGTGTGAAGATGCCGCTCTCGCCGACCAGCAGGCGGTCGGCAGGCACCATTCCGGCCAGTCGTTCCGAGGTCTCCAGACTGGTTTCGAAGGTCCTGAGATTGCGATTGTTGATCCCGATCAGCCGCGACCTGAGCTTCAGAGCGCGCTCCATCTCGCCTTCGTCATGCACCTCGACCAGCACATCCATGCCGAGCTCGAACGCCGCGTCTTCCAAAATACGCGCCTCGTCGTCGGTAAGGCTCGCCATGATCACCAGGATGGCGTCCGCTCCCCAGTCGCGGGCCTCGTAGACCTGATACGGCTCGAACATGAAGTCCTTGCGGAGAGCGGGGAGGGCGGCCGCCTTGCGCGATGAGACCAGGAAATCGGGAGCGCCCTGGAACGACGGCGTGTCGGTCAGCACCGACAGGCAAGCCGCGCCGCCCTCGGCATAAGCCCGAGCCAGGGCCGGCGGGTCGAAATCGGCTCGTATCAGCCCCTTGGAAGGGCTCGCCTTCTTTATCTCGGCGATGAGCGCGAAATCACCTTGCGCACGCTTCGCCGTCAATGCCGCAAGGAAGCCGCGCGGTGTGTCGGCGTCCTTGAGTCGGGCCTTCAGTTCCGCCAACGGCAGGCGTTGCTTGGCGGCGGCGATCTCGTCGCGCTTATAGGCCTCGATCTTCTTCAGTATGTCGGCCATGGCGCTACTCGTTGGATATGAGGACGAGCTTTTCCAGAATGCGAAGCGCGTTACCCTCGTCGATCGATCGCACCGCCATCGCCACGCCATCGGCCAAGGTCGGGGCACGGCCGGCCACGACTAGTCCTGCTCCGGCATTCATGAGCACCGTGTCGCGGTAGGCGCCGGACTTTCCGCCGAGCACGGCGCGCAGGGCAGAGGCGTTAAAGGCGGCGTCGCCGCCGCGCAAATCCTCGCGGGCATGACGTTTCAGTCCGACGGATTCGGGACTTATTGTGAAGGCGCGTACACTGCCGCCCGCCAGCTCGGCAACATGGGTCTCGCCGGTCGTCGTGATCTCGTCGAAGCCGTCGCCATGCACGACCCATACGTGCTCGGCGCCGAGGTTCCGCAGGGTTTCGGCGAGCGGTACGACCCATTCGGGTGCAAAGACGCCAACCATCTGCCGTTTGACGCCGGCCGGATTGGACAGAGGGCCGAGTAGGTTGAAGATGGTGCGGGTGCCGAGTTCGACGCGGGTCGGCCCGACATGTTTCATTGCGGGATGGTGAGCGGGCGCGAACATGAAGCCGACGCCCGCATCGTGGATGAGCTGGCCGATGGCTTCCGGCGACTTGTCGATCTTGACGCCCAGCGCCATGAGGACGTCGGCCGCGCCGGTCTGCGAGGAGAGGCCGCGATTGCCATGCTTGGCGACGGGCACGCCGGCTCCGGCGATGACGAAGGCCGACGCCGTGGAGATGTTGACGCTGTGCGAACCGTCGCCGCCGGTGCCGACGATGTCGACGGCACCCTCGGGCGCATCGACCCGCAGCATCTTCTCGCGCATCGTGGCGACCGCGCCGGTGATCTCGTCGACGGTCTCGCCGCGCATGCGCAACGCCATCAGGAAGCCGCCGATCTGGCTCGGCGTCGCCTCGCCGGACATGATGATGTTGAACGCAGCCTTGGCCTGGTCGAACGTCAGGGCCTTGCCGGCGGCGACATGGGCGATGTGAGACTTGAGCTCGCTCATCGACCCGGGCCTCAGAAGGCCAGCGCCTGCGCGATCGCCGCGCGATCGACACTCACGCCATATTCCGCCTGAAGCATCGCGGCCATCTGCTCGAAAAGGTCGTTGCCGTAGGCGGTGGTGAAGTTGGCGCGCACCTGTGCGGGCAGCGCATCGGGTCCCGACGCTGCCGGCTCAATCACATCCACCACCTTGAAGAGGATCTGCCCAGCACCGTCGGGCGCCGACGTCATGCCGACGCCATTCGGCCCCACACCGAACACGGCGGCCACACCCGTCTTGCCGAAATCGCCGTCGTCGGCGTCACGCTTCAGCCCACGCTTGGTCTGCTTGGCGAGCGAGAGTTCGGTGGCGATGCTGTCAAGCGTCGCGCCGTCCTTGAGCCGCTTCTCCAGTTCAGTAGCCTTGGCCGCGAGGCGTTGATCGGCCTGGTCGGCCTTCCAGTCGGCGATCACCTTGGCGCGCACTTCGTCCAGCGTGCGGTCGCGGGCGGGTGTGATGCCATCCACTTCGTAGAAGAGGAAGCCGTTCGCGCCGATGTTGAGCGGCGGATTTTCGATGTTGGCCTCAGCTTCGAAAGCCGCGCGGATGAGATCGCGCGATTGCGGCAGATCGGACACGATCGTTCCGTCAGGGCGCAATGCCGTCCGGTCGATCGCATCCACCGTCACGACCTTGAGCTTCAGCTTGTCGGCGGCTTCACGCATCGCTGCACCGCCGGCGCGTGCGTCTTCATAGGAATCGTGGACGTCGAGGAGGACACGGCTCGCTTCGTCTGCGGCGAGCGACTTGCGAATCTCGCCCTTCACTTCATCGAGCGACTTGACCACTTCCGGCTCGATCGCGGTGACCCTGATTATCGCCGGCCCGAAGGCGCCCTTGATGACGCCGCTGACCTGGTTGGCCTGCAGTGCGAAGGCAGCCTCGGCGACCGCCGCATCGGGGATGCGATCCTTGGTGAGGGTACCGAGCTGCGTGTCGGCCGAAGTCTTGCCTTCCGCCTTGACGATGTCGTCGAAGCTCGACCCGGAGTCGAGCGCTGCCCGCGCCTTGCTGGCGGCGTCCTCGCTCTTGAACACGATCTGCTCGATCGTCCGGCGCTCCGGTGTCGTGTAGCGGGCCTTGTTCGTCTCGTAATCCTTGGAGACCTGGTCGTCAGCGATAGCCGAGGTGTCGGCAATATCCTCGGGCTCCAGCTTGACGTAGGAGATCTTACGATATTCGGGCGCGGCGTAGTTGGCCTTGCGTTCCTCGAACCAGGTCGACAGGGCGGTGTCGGAAGGATCCTCGATCGGTTCGACAAGCGATTTCGGCAGCACCAGATAGTCAGCGGTGCGGTCTTCGCCGCTGTAGCGCGCGGCGGCCTCGAGAAATGCCGCCGGTGCCTTCAGCCCGTCGGAAACGGCTTCCACAATCTGCTCGCGAACAGCGAAGTCTTGGCGGTTGCGCAGATAGTCCTCGGGCGACATACCCACCTCGCGTAGGACATAGTCGAACCGCTGGCGGTCGAACTTGCCGTCGGGACCGGCAAAGGCGGGGTCCTCTCGGGTCAGCGAGGCAAGGCGGTCCTTCGAAAGGCCGAGCCCGAGCTTGCGTGCCTGCTCATCGAGCACTGCGTCGGCGATCAGCTGTGACAGTACTTGCTGGTCAACCCCGAACGAGGTCGCCTGCTCGCGGGTGAGGCGCTGGCCGAGCTGCTGACCCCAGATGTTGAGCTGGCGGTCATAAGCGAGCCGGTAGTCCTTGGCCGAGACCGAGGTGCTTCCGACGGTCAGCACATTGCCGCTGCCGACGCCGTGGATCAGCTGTCCCGAGATGCCCCAAATGGCGAAGCTCACGACGAGCAGAAGCAGGAGCAGCTTCGCGACCCAGGTTCCAGCGGCACTTCTCAAGGAGTCAAGCATGGTCAAATCCGGTTTGGCGCCTCGCTCTTAGCGCCGTTTACGAATGGTCGGCAATAGCGCCCTTGGCAGCCGGTGTCGATTGCTTTGTGCCCGGTTTTTGGTAGTGAGGCGCCATCGGCAACCCGCACGGAGGATTTTCGTCGATGACATCAGGAATTCGCCCCCTGGTCGCCGGCAACTGGAAGATGAACGGAACATCCGCTTCCTTGCCCGAGCTTCTTGCCATTGCCGATGGTTTTCTCGGAGGGCTCGATGCCGAAGCCGAGGCGTTGGTCTGCCTGCCCGCCACGCTGCTATCTCGGGCTGCCGAAGCGATCGGCGGCCGCACGCCGGTGAAGCTCGGCGGACAGGATTGCCACGCCGCGGCGAACGGCGCCCATACGGGAGACCTCTCCGCGGAGATGCTGAAGGACGCCGGCGCCAGCCATGTGATCGTCGGCCACTCGGAGCGGCGTACCGACCACCGTGAAACCGACGCCATGGTGCTTGCAAAGGCGGAGGCCGCGTGGCGAGCCGGGCTCGTCGCGATCATCTGCGTGGGAGAGACCAGGGCCGAGCGCGAGGGCGGGACGACACTCGATGTCCTATCGCGGCAGATCTCCGGCTCGGTGCCGGCAGGAGCCACCCATGCCACCACCGTCGTGGCCTATGAGCCCGTCTGGGCGATCGGCACCGGCCTGACGCCGACCATCGCCGACGTGGCCGAAGCGCATGCGCATATCCGCGCGCAGCTGGCAATCAAGCTCGGCGAGGAGGCCGGCCGGATTCGGATCCTCTATGGCGGCTCGGTGAAGCCGTCGAATGCCGTGGAACTGCTTGCGGTCGCCAATGTCGATGGTGCGCTGGTAGGGGGCGCCAGCCTCAAGGCCGCGGACTTCCTTGCCATCGCAGAGGCTTATAGGGCCATTTGATGGGATGCAGACGGCAGGCAGGCGCCGGGCGGCGGCCTGCCGCGATTGCAAATCGGCGCGGCATTCCCATATTCGGGCTACGGGCTTGGAAATGCCATGAAACCCGTGTAATGAGCCGCCTCCGATACTGGGCCGGCTCGGCCCGCTTCTCGAGAATTTGCCGGATCGCTTCATGGAAACCGTCCTTATCGTCATTCATCTGATGGTCGTCGTCGCGCTCGTCGGCGTCGTGCTCCTGCAGCGTTCGGAGGGCGGTGGCCTCGGCATCGGCGGCGGGTCGGGTTTCATGACGGCGCGCGGGGCGGCCAATGCGCTCACCCGCACGACCGGCATCCTTGCCGTCGCTTTCTTCGTGACGTCACTAGGTCTGTCGCTCATGGCCCGTTATGGTGAGCGTCCGACCGACATTCTCGACCGTATTCCCGAGCAGTCACAGCCGGGCACCAGCGGCGGCAGGGGCGTGCTCGACCAGCTCGGCGGCGCCGACACGCCGGCGCAACCCGCGGCCCCTTCGGCCGACAACGCGGCGAACCCGCCGGCTTCCGGCGCGGCACCGGCACAGCCGGGCGTGCCGAGCGGCCAGTAAGACACTTCTCAAGATCAACAACAGTGCAAGTGCCCGCGTCGCGGGCACTTTTGTTGAGCGAGGGCGATCGCCTGCTGGCGCGACCTTCCGAAACTGTTGTCGTTTGGACACAGTTGGCGGAAATGGCGAATCGATTCAAGCATTTCGCCTGCTTGCACTTGGGTGTCTCGCTTGAGCGCCTTCGCGTTAATCGCTTATAAATCCTGCGAGGGCAGCTTGGCCGGGCTTGGGATTCGGCCAGCCGCCGCGGCGGCTTATGCATCAACATTCGGGTAACAGACCATGAAGCTTCGTAGCTTGGCATCGCTCGGCCTCGGTGCCGCGCTTGTTTTCGGGACATTGTCTTTCGCATCGGCCGAAAGCGGCGGCGTCGACATGATGACGACTGCGGCCATGGCCGCCGGGAAGCCAAACACCGAGGAGACGGGCAAGAACAAGGCGTCCGCCAAGGCCAAGGATACGGCCAAGGGCAAGAACTCCGCCAAGGCGAAGGATCCGAAGAAAGAAACGAACAAGGCGGACGCGAAGGCCAAGGGCAAGAACGACCCGGCTGGCAAGGCCGAAGTGGCCAAGGCCGAGCCGGAGAACTTCTTCTCCACCATCTTCAAGCCGATGCGCAAGATCGAGCCGGAGCAGGCGCAGCCGCAGAAGAAGATGACGGCCAGGGAGAAGCGGGAGGCCGAGAAGGCACTCGCCAACGCCAACAGAATCGAAACGAAGCCGGAGGCGCCCCAACTCGCGGTGGTTTCCAGCGGCAACAATGGCGAGTTGCGCAGCGAACTGAAGCCGGAGAGCCGGGATATCTTCTCGACGCTGTTCGGCGGGAGCCAGCAGCGTCAGCAATTGCTGCCAGAGACACGTGCTTTGGATGCGGCTCTCGCTGCCCGCGACGCGCGCAAGCAATTCAGGGTCAAGTCTGATTTCGAGCCTCAGGAGGTCTCGTTTGCCGGTTACAAGCGCGGCACCATCGTGATCGACACTTCCGCCCGTTATCTTTATCTGGTGGAGAGCGGATCATCGGCACGCCGTTATGCCATTGCCGTCGGTCGCGAAGGGCTGGAGTTCAAGGGCAGCGCGACTGTCGGTGACAAGCAGGAATGGCCGCGCTGGATTCCGACGCAGGACATGCAGAAGCGCGAGCCGAAGAAGTACGGCCAGTACAAGGACGGCATGCCCGGTGGCCCCGACAACCCGCTCGGCGCGCGCGCCATCTACCTCTACCAGGGCAAGAAGGACACCCACATCCGCATCCACGGCACCAACCAGCCGCAGACCATCGGTACCAATTCGTCGAACGGCTGCTTCCGCATGGTCAATGAGCATGTAAAGGACCTCTACGGTCGCGTGCGAATGGGCACCGAAGTCATCGTGATGTAATTGCTCACAAATTTCGGTCAAAAGGCCGGCCTCGCGCCGGCCTTTTCGTTAGGGAAGGCGCTGTTGCCGCTGCAAAGTAGGTTGCGGAAAACGCCGATGCCGATCGTTTTTTTCTGGCGGAATCAGAAACGGCACGCTAAGCCCTGACTCCCATGGCGCGATATGTTTTCATCACTGGCGGCGTGGTTTCCTCACTTGGAAAAGGCATCGCCGCAGCAGCCCTTGGGGCACTCCTGCAGGCACGCGGCTATCGCGTGCGCTTGCGAAAGCTCGATCCGTACCTCAATGTCGACCCCGGAACGATGTCACCTTACCAGCATGGCGAGGTGTTCGTGACCGATGACGGGGCCGAAACGGATCTCGACCTCGGTCACTACGAGCGCTTCACGGGGCGCTCGGCAAATCAGAGCGACAACATTACGACTGGTCGCATCTACAAGAACATCATCGAGCGCGAGCGTCGGGGCGACTATCTCGGCGCGACCGTCCAGGTCATTCCGCACGTCACCGACGAGATCAAGAACTTCGTCCTCGACGGCAACGACGACTACGACTTCGTGCTATGCGAGATCGGCGGCACGGTGGGCGACATCGAGGCTATGCCGTTCCTGGAGGCCATCCGCCAACTCGGCAACGACCTGCCGCGCAACAATGCGGTCTATGTGCATCTGACGCTGATGCCCTATATCCCGACCGCGGGCGAACTGAAGACCAAGCCGACCCAGCACTCGGTCAAGGAACTGCGCGGCATCGGCATCGCGCCCGACATCCTGCTCGTCCGTGCCGACCGGCCGATCCCCAAGGAGGAGCGCCGCAAGCTGTCGCTGTTCTGCAATGTCCGCGAATCGGCCGTCATCCAGGCGCTTGACGTCCCGCATATCTACGACGTGCCGATGGCCTATCATAAGGAGGGCCTGGACGGCGAAGTGCTGGCTGCCTTCGGCATCGACCCCGCGCCGAAGCCGCGCATGGAGCGCTGGCAGGAAATCTCGTCCCGCATCCACAATCCGGAAGGCGAGGTGACCATCGCGGTCGTCGGCAAATATACCGGGCTCAAGGACGCCTACAAATCGCTGATCGAGGCGCTTTCTCATGGCGGTATCGCCAACAGGGTGCGCGTCAGGCTGGAATGGATCGAAAGCGAGATCTTCGAAAAGGAGGATCCTGCGCCGTTCCTGGAGAAAGTGCACGGCATCCTGGTGCCTGGCGGGTTCGGAGAGCGCGGTTCGGAAGGCAAGATCCTCGCCGCCCGTTTCGCCCGCGAGCGCAAGGTGCCCTATTTCGGCATCTGCTTCGGCATGCAGATGGCCTGCATCGAAGCCGCACGGTCGCTCGCCGGAATCGACGCGGCATCGTCGACCGAGTTCGGCCCGACCAAGGAGCCGGTCGTCGGTTTGATGACCGAGTGGCTCAAGGGCAACATGCTGGAGAAGCGGCAGTCTGCGGGTGATCTCGGGGGCACGATGCGCCTCGGTGCCTATGAAGCAAGGCTTTCAGACGATTCGCGGATCGCAACGATCTACGGCGACACGCAGATCTCCGAACGTCATCGTCACCGTTTCGAGGTCAATATCGACTACAAGGAACGGCTGGAGGAATGCGGGCTGGTTTTTGCCGGCATGTCTCCCGACGGCGTTTTGCCGGAGACGGTCGAATATCCCGACCATCCCTGGTTCATCGGCGTTCAATACCATCCCGAGCTGAAAAGCCGCCCCTTCGAGCCCCATCCGTTGTTCGCGAGCTTCATCGAAGCAGCCGTGGAACAATCACGATTGGTCTGACGAGGCGCGCGCCTCAGGATCGGTTCCAACGAGAACGGCCCGAAAGCTGAATGGCTTCCGGGCCGTTCCCATGTTGAAGCAACGACATCGGCGCGGCCGCGCGTTCCGACGGTCGGCCTTCTCGGCCATTGGAATAAGGCCGCAATTCACTCTATGCGCGGCCCGGACAGATGCTGGCCGTTCTGATGCAGCACCAGTCCGAAAGCACGGCCTTGAGTATCGGTTTCGAACGTGATCTGGGCGTCCACAACCTTGTAGAAGAAGTCCTTCTCGCCCTGCGGGAAAATCTCGATCTCGGTCTGCCCGGTGGCTTGCGCGAAAAGGCGGTTTTCGCGGCGGGTGAGCGTAAGAATGAAGCCGGAAGCGAGCTGGTCGCGGCCGACATAACCGTCGAACAGCTTCGGATCGACCTTGGCGACTTTGCGCGGTCGTTTCGGCTCGGCCAGTGGAAGATCGGCGTCGAGCAGATGCATGCCGATGTCGTCGACGCCATCCGGAATGGCGGCGTTGGCGAGCACCACTACGCCGGTGCGAGTGCTTGGGCGGTAACCGATAAAGGACGCATGGCCACCCGTGCCGCCATTGTGCCAGATGATCTCATCGCCACCCTTCCTGCTGACCACCCAGCCCAGCGCCATCTCGACGTCACTCTCGTCGATCGGTCGTCGCGTGTCAGGCATGATGGCGAAGGCCGCGGCAAGCGGGACGTCACGGAAACCCAGCGCTGGCTCGAGGAAATTCAGGAGGTCTTCGGCGGTCGAGCGCAGAGCGCCTGCGCCGGCGAGTGTCGGCAGTTCCCAATAGGGTACCGGCCCCAGCGACGCGTCATGTGCGCCGGCGGCCCGGTCGCGCATGCCAGGCGACAATGTGACGGCCGTGCTCTGCATATCGAGCGGCGACGTGATGCGTGAGCGGACTAGGTCTTCATAGCTGGTATGGGCGCTTGCGGCGAGCGTCTGCCCGAGCAGGCCGTAGCCGAGGTTCGAATATTCGAACTCGGAACCGATGTCGCGGGTCAGCTCGTGCTCTGCCAGGAAGCCGTAGAGTTGCTCGTCCGAATAGTCCGCATAGGGATTGGCCGGGCCCTTGGGGTCGAGATTGGCAGGAAGACGCAGCAGCCCCGAGGTATGGGTGGCGAGGTCGATCAGTCTGATAGCCTGGCCGTTTCGCTCCGGCAGGACACGCGAGGGCAGATCGAGAGCGACCGGATCGGAAAGGGCTGCTTCGCCTTTCGCCGTCATGTCCGCAAGAAGAAGCGCGGTGAACACCTTGGTGACCGAGCCGATCTCGAAGACAGTGCTGCCATCGACGGCGCGCGGATCGTCACGACCACGCTTCCCATGAGCGATGACGCGGTGGCCAGACGGATCGACAATGCCCACGACGATGCCGAAAGCCTGCAATTGGCGTTCGATCCGATCGGTGAGGATCTTCCTGATCTCTTCGTCGTGAGGTGTGTCAGGCGACGGCTGAGCGTTCGTCGAAAGGGTCATGAGAAGCAGTCCCGCAAGGATGAAGCGGCGCATGTCGCCTCAATGAAACGATTTCCAACGCGCCACAATTCGGGCGAATCCGCCCGTTCCACTCGACGCGAGACGGGTTAGACGACGGCATATGCAGGCCGTTCGATTGCATGAGCATTGCATGTCGATGTCCGCGTGCCTGCACTGTGTCGCCGCGGGCTTGCCGCGGCTCAGCGGCCGATGGGTTCCGAACAGGTTGCAGCACAAGTCGGGTAGCGGACAGATCGGAGGCAAGCCGCCTGCATGGCCCGCGGCCGACAAGGTCTTGATCGCGTCGATCAGAAGAATGGTTGCATCGCCAATTCGACGCCAAGTGCGAATAGACCGATCAGGAACCACCGCCGGAAAGCCGTCAGGCTCACGGCACGTCGTATTCGCCGTCCGAGCCACAGCCCCAGTAGGGCGGGTGGCAGCGCGAGCAACGAGCTGACGAGGGCGTCGGACGGCAGAGCTCCTCGGCCGGCCAGGCCGACAGCCAGGGCGACCGTCGAAACGGTGAAGCAAAGTCCGAGCGCTTGAATGAGTTCGTCGCGTTGCATGCCAAGTGCCTGCAGATAGGGCACGGCCGGGATGACGAATACACCTGTCGCGCCGGTCATGAGGCCTGTCGTCAGTCCGATCACCGGCGACAGCCGGTTTTCCAAGCGAACCGGCACCGATGGCTGCCTCACCAGCAGCGTGAAGCCGGCATAGAGCATGAGGGCGACACCGAGACCGAAAGTCGTCCACCGAGGACTACCGCCCGCCAGCACGGAGGTGCCGGCAATCGTACCTGCGACGATCGCGAGCATCATCGGCCAGAGTCTGCGGGCGAGGGCAGGGAAATCTGGGCCCGACAACAGTTGCCAGACATTCGTGACGAAGGAGGGAAGCACGAGGATGGCGGCGGCCGCAACGGGGGACATGATCGCGCCCAGCAAGCCCATGGCCACGGTCGGCAGGCCCATGCCGGTGACCCCTTTGACGATGCCCGCCAGCAAGAAAACGGCCATAACGGCAAACGAGGTGCAGATGTCGAGCATGGCTTTATCTGGCGTGTCTCGATGCAGATCACAATGCGGATGCTCCACAGTCAGCCTTAGGCTGGGACGAAGCCTGGTTTCGTGATAGCGTCAGATCCCATGCGCTTCGATCTCACCGATCTTCGCCTGTTCCTGCTCGTCGTCGAGGGAGGTAGCATCACCCACGGCGCAGCGCGCGCGAACCTCGCCTTGCCGTCGGCGAGCGAACGGCTGCGCGGCATGGAAGAGCTCAGCGGGGTGCGGCTGTTGGAGCGCGGCCGCAGGGGAGCGTTGCCGACGGCAGCGGGAGAGGCCCTGGCTCATCACGCCCGCCTCATCCTTCGTCAGGTCGATCAGATGCGTGGCGAGTTGGGAACTTTCGCCAAGGGATTGAAGGGCCAGGTCGGGCTGCTGGCTAACACGGCCGCGATCTCGGAGTTTTTGCCCGAGGCCCTCGCGCCGTTCCTGGCAAGCCACCCCCATATCGACATCGACCTGAAGGAGCGGCTCAGCACCGAAATCGTGAAGGCTGTCG
>VFQN01007493.1_pt1 | contig 11726 bp, 7 predicted proteins | sample 3512371 | NCBI WGS metagenome assembly VFQN01 (sample SAMN10412370, study PRJNA504923) | tailings metagenome | isolation source: Replicate 2 from Balatoc abandoned mine | place: Philippines: Itogon, Benguet | collected 2017-08-28
CCGACGTATAATCTGTTAGACGGTGCGAAGATACTCTTACAGTTCCATAGAAAGATGAAGAATCTCCCTCATTCACTTGCTTCTGTTGTGAAGAAAGTATCGTTACCTGTATTATTGTGGTTGAAAAAACGAACGGATGAGAAATTCCTGAAACAGTTGAAGTCCATCCCATTAAAAGAAATTACGAAGATTTATGAAGGCAGGAGGAAGTTCATCGTTTGAGAAGGGAAAATTCGACAAGTTTTTTATTCTTAATGGGATAGAAATTGGTTCAAAGGCAAATGATATAAGTGAAATATTCTATGTTACACTTAGTTTACACGCGTAGATAACCCTATCAAATAATGAACGAGGACAAAAAAAAGTAACAACTAACAAGAGTAGGATGATAATAATGCCCGAGGACACAAAAGAAAGAAATAAATGCTTAAATAATCTCTACTGTCTGGCTGGCTGAACGAAAAATAGAACTGAACTCATAAAAATCAAAATTGTTTCAAAATTGTTATCAAGTGATTTGATTTGACTGACTGAATATGAATAACGAAGAAATAAACGCATCAAAAATCTTTTATCTTCATGCAAAAGAGATACAAAAAAATAACAGAAAAGGTATTTGACTTCATCGGGAAGCTTTCATGTCCTTCTCCAATAGATGTGAAAGTTCAAGTAAGGCTGTGAAAGGATCTTCCACACTGTATTTCGTTCGTTTGACTTGACTTTTAACTCTTTCAAATGATCGACTTTCATCATTCGTTTCCAAAACTGTATTTCTCCTTCGTTCTTTAGGTTCTTCAAGATTAACTAAATCATAAACTCTCTTAGACCTTTTCACAGTTTTGAAAGATGATGATGATGCTAATGTTTCTTCCTCTTCAAGATTTGTGATTACCTCAAAAGACAATGTCTTAGGAGTATTATAGACTTCATCATCAATAAATGTATTCATAATATGACATTCGATTTAAAAATCTTAATTGGTATTAAAATTATGACAGGTGTCGATAGTTTCTTAGCGAATGGAAGAGGTAGTTGTAATGGATGATGAGTTCATCATCAATTCTTATTTTCATCTTCCAAACTTCAAAGCAACTTCGGACTTCAATTTCAAAATACACCACCTCATCGAGACAGTGAACGAAAACTCGAAAAGACTAATATGCGAAAATACAGAAATGCTAAAGTACGAACACACAAAAATGTAAAATTAGTGGTTTTCAGAAAATTCGAGTTTTGAGAAAGTCGAGACGTTAAGAGATTTTTTTTAATGAGGATTAATTAGAGGGTTAGATTGGCCTCTTTTGCATACTTTGTTTTTAGATCCTCTGATTCAAGATGAGCAGCCACTATGCGATCGACTATTTTGCTACACTTGGTCGAGAATCAGGCCCTCTAAAATGCAAGACCTTTCCTTATCAAATTCACGAGGACGATCCTTCACTTTCTGGTCCTGAGCTCTGGCAAGAAGCTATCACTGACATTGTTGTTGTTTCAGCAGGTCTTACCTTTATGAATGTTAATTCTCTTTTGATGAATATTGTTAGATGATCAAATCCCGGATGACGAGGATTGGATTTTTGTGTCTGAAACGCTTTCTCAAGTTCCCCTCGAATATCCATGGATTGCTTTTCGAAAACGGAAGCATTCAAAGCGACTTGATCATATTACACAGGTAATGTTGTAACTGAACCCTTTTATTTCTTCCCTAAATCAGTATCTTTAGATAAAATTCATCTCTGCTGGCGAGACAGTTCCTAAGGACTTTGAGCTACTAAGAACGACTGCTTCTGGAAAACAGCCCGGATATGTTAAACCCTTTGGTTTTTTAGCGATTAAAAGAGCATTAGCAGATAGCTACTCTTACTTTAATGGTGAACCGATGATCTACGATATCTGTGCTCAAAAGAAATCTTTAAAAGAAGAAATTCCTGAAAGATATATTCCAATAGAAAGAGACTCTCAAGGTGCTTGGTCGAGTTTATCCTCTGATTTATCGTTCGCTGTGCGGCATTTACCTGCAATGGGATTGTGTAATCTTTCGTATGAGGCCGTCACGTTGGATCGATACCCTCGTCAGGTTAGTCGCATTGATCTTATGAGCTATATTCCTTAATTTTTCCTCAAAATAGGATATCTCCCCGAATATTCAACTGCCAGAACAAGCTCTCCCTGTGTTTGCATTCCCTAGAAATCTTCATTTAGAGATGGCACTAAATAGCGAATACCCTCTCCCTGTCTTCTACACCTTTGTTTTTACTGATCAAGAAGGACATCATATGTTTGCTGCTTGTTTAAAATTCTTCGAAAAAGTTCCATTAGCGGCGTTAGAGCCGATTGCGAAAGAGATTTTTGGCGATGTAGATATTCTTAATTTACCACCTGATGCTGGTATCTTCTGTCCAAAAGTTATTTGTGTTTTATCTCATAAGCCTTTTTATCGTGGAATGGGAAGATATTTAAAGCATATTTACTCCCTTTCATTATCATCTAGTATCTGTCCGTTAGAGCATTTCATTACTTCTGTTGTGAGTAAGATCCCTTTGCCTTGTCATGGTGGAAGGCCCTTTCACGTTGTTCTTGATGCTGCCTTAATTGCACCGACTTCCCGCCCGATGAAACCTGTGGTGTTTAAGATGCCAAGTCATAGATTCTTTCCTTTAATGGATTTAGATTTCGCTGGTCCTTTACGTTGTTTATCTGTTGATATGATGTTAGCAGTCTTTGTGCTCATGTTGAGAGAAGCAAAAATTGTATTTTTAAGTTCATCCAATACAATGCTTACTGAAACCATGGAAACATTAAGATGTTTATTATTCCCGTTAACTTGGTCATCTTGTTTTGTTTCACGTTTACCAACAACTTTAGGTGGTCTATTGCAAGCACCGGGTGGATTTATGATCGGATTACACATAGAACCAACCGAATTAAATCACCAACAACAACAAACACACAGTACACACCAAAGTTCCTTTAACAATAAATCAAATAAACAATATTTACAAGATTTAATGAAAAAATATATACAATATATGCATTTTGATTATCCATTATTATCAGGTACTTATATTATTGATTTAAATTGTAATTTAGCATATCAATTTAATGGTAAATATTCTGAAGTATTACAACATTCACAGATTGATAATTTATTAAAAACACTTCCCTCAGGTCCCAAATTGCGTTTAAAGACATATTTACAACGTTTAGCTGATGAATATCGTATTGCACCACAAATGGTTGGTTTAGAAGAATTAGATTCTGCTTTTGACTTTCAACAACAAACCAATTTCAATAATGATGGACAAGATAAAATTCATTGGGAATTATTCCCAACTTTACAAATACGTGATGCTTTTTTATCTTTCATGATTGATATTTTAGGTGAATATCCTAAATATATGAAACCACCTACGATTGAGTTAATTGAAGATACGTATCGGACTTTTCAAGAAGAATTTAATATTGCAGAGTATATTCATGATTGCAGTAGTAATAATAGTAATGATCATCATAAGGTTCTATTAGAATATTTAATGGAAACACAAATGTTTTCAGTGTTAATACAATCAAGATCTGAAGCAACCGCTGAACCTTTAGTATTCTTTGAGGAAGCTGCGCGATTACAACGCGAATTAGGATTAGTTGCTGGTGCTCATAACTCACCTAATCATAATAATAAGGGAAATACAGTGTATACACCTGCATCAAATGCTGGTCATAGTTATGGTATTTGTGAATTACCTGAACCGTTATATGTATTATTAGAAGCAGAAAATCGTTGGTCAAATTTATCCAAAATTATGCAACAACAGATCTTACAGCAATCATCATTATATAATTTTGAAGATAAAACATTAAAACAATATTTAATTAAATATTTTACGACTTCAAGTTTAGCACAAATACGTAATTTAGGGAATAACACATCATCCTTAGTAAATAATAATCATAATAATTCTTTAGCTGCAAGTATTACGGAAGCTTTTTATCCAATTAATAATCAAAAATTACTTGATTTATTGATATTTATTGATTTTAGTAATGGTATGACAGATATTGATGATGAATTTAATGTTACTGGTGGTACTACTACGAATTTAAATACTCTTAGTTATGCTGCTTTAAGAACTGAATTAGATCGTGGTGAAGATCTACATCTTGCTGAATCTAATTACGGTGCGTTGATTTTACCTGGTCCGATTATTCCTGTAACATATGATGAAGAGGAAAGTGCACATCCGCTAGCTTCTAGTTTACCTCAATACACTTATAAGGATGGCTGGCCTCGGCTTGATTCTAATCTTTTAGCTACGAACGGAGAAATCTCTCATCCAAAAATTGCTGATCTTATTCAAGAGAGAGCCTTTGAGATTAATAAAATCAATCCTCTTATTAGATTGCTCATACGATCTCCCTCTGAACGATTAACAGCAGAGAATGTGACTAAACTACGTCAGATTAATGTAAATGCTTTTAGTTCAGTTGATCCAGCAACTTTTAAGATTCATAAAGATATTACCACAGCTCTTTCCGCTCTATTAGATATTTCAAGTCTTTCCGTGACTATGCTTACTTTACGTATCGTGAATCAAGTAAAACCTGTGAATGACATCTTACAAATTCTTGGAATCTTAAGTCAGATTGAATATTCTGGTATTCATTTCTACATTCATGAAAATATTTGGAGATCGGTATTAGTTGGTTGCTCAACGACTGGTGGTGATGTTATGAGACGAATTAGTGTTGTTATACGTGATTGTCTTCTTTCTTTACAATTTCATTTAGATGCTTTAACTTATGGCCAATTTATTAAAGCAAATCAAGCAGCAAAGGTGAAATCATTTACTGCCAAGCAATCAGGTGATATTCTTGATCAATTCCTTCATTTAGAAGAGTTGGGGTATGTTTGGTATCAGCAAAAGGCTTTACCTCCAACTATCCCTCATTCTCCGCCCGTAGTGGAGAAATCATCCTCGTCAAAAGATCCCTATCACGCTCGTATTAAAGGACCTGTCAAAACTCCTTTACAACATGCGTTGGATCAAGTTATCAAACAGTTGATCTTGCAAAAGTCTGAGGGTTTAATGCCTTTTCACCGCCCACGACAAACTTCGGCAACACGTTTACCTATTATCCATCGTCATTCCATTTCACAGCATCACATTCCTTTATTAAAGAAAGAATTTCAGAATCGATTAGATACAATTTACGTTCAGGTTAGGAAGTGGGCTTCAGAGCAACAACAACAAACTCAGAATCAACAAAACCAAAGAGTCAATAGCCATGATAAGAAAGCAAACAGCTCCTTGTCCCGCCCTAGTAATGCTTTCTCTTTAGCATCTGCCTCTGCAATCTCACCGCTCTCAAATGCGATGTCCAAGTTTGGTAAAGGATTCTTTTCAAGCGGCAATAAGTCAGCCAAGAATTCACCTGTACCGAATCATAATAATTCGGATGAAACAAGTTCGTTTACAACTGGTCGTTTAAGTGTTTCAAGCACTAGTTCTGTTAGTCCACCTCCTTTGAGCAAAGGCTTTTCCTTTTCCAAGTTCTTAGGCGGAGGCGGTCATAGCAAGTCTAATACTAGTACGAACCTTCAAGCTACTTTTGATAGCGTGAATGAAAGACATGATAGTGGTGGCGGTACAGAGCTCGATCAGGTGAATCTTAAGCTAGCTCTCGATGAAGTAGCCACAACTTTACCGACTATCGATGAATCTCCACACAGTAACGACGAAACTTTGATTCCTACCAACGATGAAACGGCCAGTGAACTTCACAATTCCCATAATGAATTAGTTGTGGATGTAACAATTCCCGATATTAACTCTACTGAAACTCCTCCTCCCGAAGAGGTCAAGCTATCTCTCAACGAGTTACAAGATCGTCTCCTTGAGAACTTTGCCAATGACTTTACCCAGCAAAAGCGGGCGTTATCGATCCATAATTACAATCCTTGTCGAGAATGTGGTTATGTAATGATGGACGAAGAATTAATGAATGTTTGGTTTCGTGCATCATCGATTGATGTTCATAAACCAACTGATCGAATGAGAAGTTGTCGTGATTTAAATCAAGACAAAGGAATTGTTTGTCCTGAATGCGAACGAAGTATTCAACCAAAACTTTACATAACATGTCTTTCGCTTACCCCATCACAGACTAGTGAAGGAGGAGAGACTCTGCAGGATCTGCATATCCTCTGGCAGCAAGAAGTTTTGTTCATTAACCCATTTTTACTTCGTTTCGAAGTAGAGGAGTTATTAGTGAAGTTTGGAGAGCGCATCAATCAAATTGATTGGTTATATACTTACTATCCTGCGATTGTTTGGAATATTCTGTGGTATAGCAATCGATGTCATCTTCCATCTGGTTTCACCACAAAGGAGCAAGTAGATTATGCCCAATCCTTACCATCATCGACTTCATCTAGTGCTCCCTCTGCTCCTGTTACTCCAACGAAGAAGCAACGTGATGATTATTTCCCAAAACTTTATCCAAGAAAAGAATATGAGATTATTGGCACATCAAATGACTTTGAGAGATATTACAAGAAAGATGATCTTGATCTCCCTATTATCATAGGATGGAGAGAATCAGTAGTCAAAGCAAAGGTTCTTCGTTTATTACAGGGAAAGTCAGGAAACTATCTTGACATTCGTGATCTTTATCCAGATCTATCAGACAAAGAGTTTGAAATCATCACTGGCTCTGTCTTATCAAACCTCGATGGTTCACCCTTTGGTATGAGACAAGCCATGTTAAATCTTTCTGATTGCTCGTCCTTGTTCGAGCCTATCTTATCAGAATATCAGAAAAGTAAACAAGAAAAACTTGCAAGACAACAAAAAGCTGAAGAAGCAGCAAAAAAGAAGAAAGAGAAAATGAAGAACAATGATGAAGATTCGAATGAAAACAATGAAAAGAATGAAAAAGATTCAAATACAGTAGAAAATGATGATGTGGATGAAGATGATGAAGAAGACGAAGGAAACGAGTCAGATGATTCTAGTGAGATTCAAAATGCTTCTCCAAGAGGTAATCCTCTCTTTCGCTCTATCTTGAATGTCTTAATGCTATGTGTATGTAGGAGGTTCTCATCGATCTATTGGCAGTACAACTGTCTCTTATCGTAGTGCGACGAGAAAGAAAGACCTTGAGATTGCTCGTTTGATCTATATGAATCTACTCATCCTCTCTATTCACTTTGCGAAGTTTCAGCTCTATGATCCAACGAAGACAGGCTTTAATCGCGATCTCGAACGAGTAAGACCTCTCTTTCCTATATATGTCTGCTTAGTCTGATATCATGTGGTCTTTTGTTATTATAGGAGGCAGAGTTTGATCGTATTTACATCGACTGTGTGAAATGTGTTTTATCCAAAAATGATTTTGATAAGCTACAAACAACAGAAGAATGTCTAGCAGAATGTACGAAAGTTCATCAAAGAACAAATATTGTTCGAGGAATCTTCGGACTTCTTCCTTAAAAGAAGAATACTTTATAATAGTAGTAGTATGATACCTCTTTCATAGTAACCTTCTCATCTTATTAGTGTATTCTTATTATTGCATCAAAAGATTAGTCAATGTGTGTATTCAAGGATCTACCGGTATTACTACTTAGTAAGGAACAACAATAAGGCTTTTATTAGATTTATGATATATGCAATATTAGTGATGATTATGATGAGTATTTTATAGAATGTGCTGATGTCATGTCAATTAATTGATGAATAATATAATAAAACTAATCATTCATTCATTAACTTCTAAGTTGTGCCATCCATGATGGTTGTGCTCTTCCTTCGAAGACTCCTTCGAACCATACAGAGAAGAGTAATGCGAGATCTTTCGCTCTGACGTGTTGTAGTTCGAGGAGGTTTGGAAGGGATTGGATGCTCACACTGTACTCACATATCTGTGAAGGTTGTAATGATTTCATGAGAACCATTCCTCGAGCAGATTCTATGAGACCGAGAGATGTCTTCCTCACATCATATTGTAACTGTATCTGGTGGTGATGATACTGAAAGGCAATGCGATAACTCTCTTCCACGCTAGCTTCGGCGGAGTGAAAGGTGCAGGTTCGAGCAGGTGATGCATGATGACTGAGACTGGATGAAGTTGGTGGAGTGAAAGGGTTGTGGTTCGAGGTATTATGAGTATTATGAGTGTTATGCGTGTTATGGTGGTTGTTAGTGAGTGGCAGTGGCAGGAGAGGAACTATATGATGAGCTTGAGAAGTACTCGCATGTGACGAACCAGCAGCAGATGGGAATGATAATCTTGAAGGAGTAAAATTAAGAATGGAAGTGTTGATTATTGGAGATGGAGGAAGAACAATCTTCTCTTCTTTCACTTCAATGAACTTCACATGAGAGGCGAAGGACCGCAACTCCTCGATGAAGGGAAAGTCAGTGAAGTCTGTTTCCTCTTCCATAGAATTTTCATCAACAACATTATTAATCGTTTCACGGAGTGCTCGTGAGCTTAATTGTTGCAGTGTGGTGATTTTATCTTGGAATTGTTGTTGTTGGAGTTTCGTTTGAAGTAATTGAACAAGTTGTTGGTACTGAATCGTTGAAAGCTGACTATAAGAGAGTATAAGTTGTAAATCATCATAATTCGCTAATAAATTATGATAAGGATGATATCTATCTTGGATAAACACTGCCATTTCTCTTCAAACAATCAAATCATCCAAAGAGATGGACGTTCTTTATATTTTACCTTATACCAGCCCTTGAGTTACCATCCTCCTTTATTGGGAATGATATATTCCACTAATATCTGTTTCAATGATTTGTGAGATAAAAGTAAGGGGAAGAGAGGGAATATTTGAGAATTATTTGGAATGAGTGGAGATTACGATTGTCAGGTGTTACAATAGATTACAAAATTTAAAAAGGAATGATCCGCAATAAACTAAATCCAAATATATTAGAAAATATATTACAAATTTTTTCCCGATGCTTTTTCAATCGATTAAATTTGTTTTTTTGACACTGAAATGGTTGGACTGAATGAGAGTTAGTCAGTTAGTTTGTTAATCTCACTATATGCTACGCCAGAATTACGCAGAAATTATTTACGTCTTCACGCAACTTCGCTGGGAGAGTATTATTATTTTCCATCACAAAAGTTCGTTGGAGATTGGATTTTGTTCAATCGATTGACTAAATATGGACATTGAGCTCGGTGGAAAGCAAGGAAAACAAGGAAAGCAGGGAAAGCTTCGCGTGCCTTCAGAGGACGCAGAGAATTTGCTAACGAATGCTAATCAATCTGAAAGAAGCTCGACGGAGACTATCCCAGAAACAAATTCGAATAATTCGCAGGAATTTGTTGTTTCGTTGATCAAAAGTTATGGATTGCATATTCTTGGTTGTATTATTTTGTTATTTCAAATTATAATTCTTTTCCGTTTTTCTCAATTGGATACTTCAACCACTGAATCAGTCAATAACCTGAATTCTGATGTCAAAACGCTTCAACATGCCCTTACGGTTGAAAGTAGCATTTACAGCGCCTACCTTGTAAATGATACAATCGTTGCGAACATTCAAGCCTCGGCTCTTCAGATTTCTCAACCTACCAAGCATTTTATCTCTGAGATTGTGGTCAACCAGAAACGAGTATGGTCGGCGCCTTTAATGAAGATTTATGTTGATGATATGATTGAATGGAATTGGAGCACAAATGAAAATATTATTTCAAGTGATTCTAATTACGTACCAGCTGCCAACGGTAAAAGAGTTCTTGATAGTGGACCTTTGAAATCCTCCTCCACCTATAGCCACACATTCTTACAAGCTGGACAATATTATTATACGTCAGAAAACTCGCAAACTTTAGTAGGGATAGTCATTGTATTAGAAAAAGATTTCCTCCAAACGAGCAATAAGGGGGCTGGACCTGTTTCAAAGTTTGTTCCAAAAGGTTTTGTGACGGATCTTACTCATGATTATTTCGATTACCTAGACGGTTGTTGGGAGGAATGTTTTGATGCTTCAGCGCAGGATTTAAATCTTCAAAGCCCATGGGGCGGTTGCTCAGGGGACTGGCTATTTATTGGCTTCGAGACCATCAATAAAGGATTAATTTCCGGAGCATTTGCAAAGGCTGGGATCTTCGACCGTTCGTTAAAAGACTTGAACTCTGACAACAGTTATTCTGCGTACGTATATCCACTCTTGGAAAATGGGTTGTATTGGTATTCAATTCTTTCGCGTCAGCCATTCTACTTCACGTATGGTGTACTTCAAACTTTAACGAACAATTATATTTCCCTTTCTAGTTCCTACGCCTATGTTTATTGTCAAGCTCCTGGAGTGAGCTTTGGTTCTGGTAAAATGTGTGTCGATAATGTTCAGTCCACAACTGCACAAAATTGGAGAAGAAAAGTATTTACAAATACTTGTCGTTTAATGAACCCACCTTATTAATTATACCATTGAATTATCCATTCCATTTCTTAGCTTCCACCATATCCCCGCCCAACATGGATACGTAATCAATAATAAAAGTAACTGATTGATAACATCACTTTGATTGGTAAAAAGCCATTTCTAACCTTGACCAAACCGCTCCTTTTAGAACAAGAGGAAAATTTTATCATTGTTATTATTTAGAAAATGTCATCGCGTTTCCGCATTCTGCAAAGTTTTAATTTTCTAATTTTAAACGTTGGCTTGTAAACGATATTTCAGTATTTGTGAGATGTGTTGATAGTATGTATCGACAAGATGATCCACAATCATTGTTCTGCTCACTGGAATCTCCATAAAGTCCTCGATATTTCCTTCGACAAGGTCATAGGTAGGATACTCCCAGCAGCACGTCCACTCTAGGCATATGATTAGATTATCGCAAGAGATGGATACGTTCGTACCAACTTTACTCTTGGTGATGTGAATGATCCTTCCCGGCAGGAATAAGTCAATATGATCAGGCGAATTCAATCTCTCTTGCACTGCTTGCTATTAAATTGCATCCATGACGTTTAGAGCTTCAGATTCGCAGAGATTATCTTACTTTAAAGTTCAGAGATTCTTGCTTAAACTTTGATGGTGGTTCACTTCCTCTCTCATACATTAGATCCGAGGGGACCACATTCGACAATAGAGACATCATAATCTTCATCTTGCTGACCTTTGCTCGAGCGATGCATTCAAGAATGTCGTCTCGAAGCTTGCACAGGGATCGGAAGCCAAGTCTGCAAATGATATCATTACCTAGAGATATGCTTGTGGCATACGCTCTCGCATCAAAACACGATTGACGATCTAACACAGCTCCGGGAGTTCCGAAGCTATAGCAGTGAACATGAGGATATGATGCTTTTAACAGCAACGTCAAGATCACTGCAGCTCCTGCACCTACATTAAACTCATTCTAATATCCTTGATTATCTCAAAACTTCTTACCCAATGAGTGACCAGTCGTCACTAATCCGTAATGAGCATAACGAGTTCTCTATAAAGCAGACAGAACGATTAGAAAGATAGTTTGAGTGAGGGTGAGTACGATAGTCTATTCTGTGACTACACAGAGAAATATTTACACGAGAGAGAGGTGTTGTTAGACCTACATCAGCAGATGGTTCGGGTGTCCTTCCGAAGATTGTATTCAATAATCCTGTCTTCTCTAGATCCTCCCGAATCGCTTCTGCTGCCCTCATCATACCACTATCAGCCCAACGACCTTTACCGTTAAATCCCCAA
>VFQN01007494.1_pt1 | contig 11724 bp, 7 predicted proteins | sample 3512371 | NCBI WGS metagenome assembly VFQN01 (sample SAMN10412370, study PRJNA504923) | tailings metagenome | isolation source: Replicate 2 from Balatoc abandoned mine | place: Philippines: Itogon, Benguet | collected 2017-08-28
GTATATTCACGATATTTTTGATTCATTGTACGATAAATCAAAACGATATGATTTGTGGCGATTGAAAGAAAACCAACGCAATGGGAATTTGTACCCAACACATGGCTTGGGTCCTGTATGCCAAGTACTCGACATCAACCGTGGCGATAAGATGGATTATCTGGTAGCGATGTCGAGCAATGATTTCATGCTTGCTCCCAAAATCAAAGAGCTTGCTACCAAAGATGATTATTTTGGGCAGTTTGCCCAGAAGAGTTTTAGAGGTAATATGAATACCACTACGATTCGTACCCAAAAGGGAAAAACAATCATGCTTCAGCACGATGTGACCTCCCCACGGCCTTATAGTCGGATTCACTTGGTGAGTGGTACCAAAGCTACGGCGCTCAAATACCCCTTACCGGGGCGTATCTCGTCGGGGCATGAGTGGGCTACGGAAGAAGAGTTTAAAAAATTAGAAGAAAAATATCAGCCTCAGATTGTGAAAAAAATTGGAGAACTTGCCAAAAAAGTAGGAGGTCACGGTGGAATGGACTTTTTGATGGATTGGCGATTGATAGATTGCCTTCGCAATGGCCTACCGCTCGACCAAGACGTATATGACGCTGCGTCGTGGAGTGTGATAGCACCTTTGAGCGAATGGTCGGTAGCCAACCGCTCCAATTCTATTGATATTCCTGATTTTACGGGAGGGGCTTGGAAAACCAATCATCCTGTAGATATATCGTTGGAAAAGGGGGGTAATACAGGCGTAAAAAAACGTACGGCATAAGTAAAAACAAATATTATGAATACCACGATTTTAGAATCAAGCGCGGCTTTAGGTCAAAGGGGCGGAAATATTGCCGCTCAAATCATCCGAGAGGCGATTGCTACCAAAGGACAGGCTAATGTGATTTTGGCCACAGGCACAAGCCAATTTGAAACCCTTCAAACATTGATTGCCAGCGAAGGAATCGACTGGGCGAAGGTGGTGATGTTTCACCTTGATGAATACATCGGCCTACCGTTGTCGCATCCCGCTAGTTTTAGGAAATATCTTTTAGAAAGGTTTTTGGCAAAAGTCCCCCCTCTGAAAGCCAGCTATTTGATTGATGGCGAAGGAGAGCCAAGTGAGGAGTGCGCGCGTTTGGGCACGCTCATCAGTCAACATCCTATTGATGTAGCGTTGGTGGGAATTGGCGAAAATGGCCATTTGGCGTTCAATGATCCACCGGCAGATTTTGATACAGAGCAGCCGTATATTGTGGTGGATTTGGACGAACAATGCCGTACGCAACAAATGAATGAGGGGTGGTTTGCGACCATGAACGATGTTCCGCGACAAGCCATTAGTATGTCGGTCAAGCAAATTATGAAATCAGCAAATATCATTTGTTCGGTGCCTGAACTTCGTAAGGCCAAAGCCGTAAAAGATTGTTTAGAAAATGAGATAAGTAATCTATTTCCTGCGAGTATACTGCGACAACATCCTCAGTGTGAGTTACTTTTAGAACCTGAATCGGCGAGTTTGCTCACGACTCTGGGATAAAATTCTTAAGTTCCCATAAAAAAAGACCACCTAATCTAAGTGGTCTTTTTTTGCTTAACTCTACACTTAACAAACAAACTTAACTATAAGTTTTCTAAAGGAATTTTCCAAGTTTGCCTCAGCTGACAAACTTGGAAGGTTCAATAATTATTTATGAGGAACGATAGGCAGTTTCATAAATAGATTTTACATGAGGCCCAAGGAAAACCCTCGCGTAGATTCGGATGATGGCAATACCATCGATGATAAAGCTAAGCGAGGTAAAAAAGGCTAATGCAACCTGATTTTCGTGTATATGACTGAAAATCAAGTCTTCTCCGATAAAGGTGGGTGTAATGGGAAAGCCCGATACCCCCAAACAAGCCAACAAAAAAATCAAGGCAAGTTTGGGATGTTTGTATGAATGTCCATGAAATTGATCAAGATTGATATTGCCTTCCAGAGATTTGAGCCTCAAAAGCCCAAAATACCCCACTACCCCTGCCACTACGATTCCGCTCAAATAAAGCAGCGTTTGATTAAACTTAAAATGCTCATTGAAAGAAATAGAAAGTGCAATCCAGAAATGATTCATGATAACCAGCAACCAGCTCATGGGGGTGTTGTGCCTTTCTGTAAATGACTTTAATACCATTATCAATCCTAAGAGCGAAAAGAAAATGGGTAAATAAGCATGAACATTTTGAGGAATGGAATTTTCAAAGTACAAACAAATCAATCCTAGTACATAAGCCGGAATAAAGAAAAACAAGGTACGATTGACAGTTAAAAAATTCAGTTTATTGCCCGCCCATTTTAGAGGATTCCAGAGTGATTGATACATCAATGAGTCAAGGTTCCATTCTTTGATACTCAGCATATACAGCGTGTACTGGAGTTTTTTGGGAAAGAAACGTTCGATTGAAGACTCGCGAGGAGAGAAATTATAGAACTGTTCGCGAATAAGATAACTTACTACTGAAGGCGAAACCAACAATTGATAGGTACGTAAGAAAGCATTTCCAGCAAAATGAAGCATAGCCAACCCTTCAAAACCACTTGCTACTTCTATGAAAATCAAGCCTATTTGCGCAATAGAAGCATACGCAATTTGGCTTTTGACCGATGATTGTACGCGGGCTATACCGGTAGCAATAAAAGTAGTAGATAAGCCCAATAGCGCAATCAGAATACGTACCGAAAGCTGATGCTCCCAAAAAGGATAAGTACGCAATAGCAAGAAAACACCCAAATGCACCGAAAGCGAACCGTAAAAAATGGCACTAGAAGGTGTAGGCCCTTCCATCGCCCTTGGAAGCCAAGAGGAAAAAGGAAGCTGCGCCGACTTGGCCGCCGCCGACATCAGAATCATCACCGAAATAAAAATCCCAATCCAACTATGGCTTTGGAGGTGCTCGTGCACAAGCTCATAATTACTCAGTTTAAGAAAAGTAATATTTTCGTGAAATAAATGATGACTCATCCACATGGCCAAAATCAATCCTACGTCGCCAATTCGATAGACCGAAAATACCTTCACTGCATTTTTGACAGGTAGATAACGGTCTCTGTAAAAAGCAATCAATAGAAAAGAAGAAATACCTAAGATTTCCCAACCAATAAAAAGAGTTTCGAGATTGCCCGAAAGAATGGCAATATTGTACCCTAAATAAAAGAAAAGAATAGTATTGAAAAATCGTTTGTAGCCATTTTCGCGATGTAAATAAGCACGGCTATAAATAGTCACTAGAAATGTAAGAAAAGACCCTACAAAAAGATAAGTGGCAGCAATGGTATCAAAACAAAAGTCGATAAAAAACTCGTAGCCTGTCGATTTGAAAAGTACGATGTCTTTGATGTTGAGGGTAGGACGCCCTTGTAGTATCCAAAAACCAATAAATACAATAGCACACAGTAAATGAAGCCCTACTGTTCCAAATGCCGTTTTTGACATGATGCCTTCCTTACGAGCCGGAACAAACAGACTTAAAATAAAACCTACAATGGGCAAAACAATGAAAATATGCAAGAAGGCCGTCATGGTACAATCTTAAGAAAGTGAATAAACAGGAAGGTTTTCGTGATGAATTTCTAATAAAGGCGATAGGTTTTCTATAGCCTCTAGCTGCGCTCGAAGAGGTGCATAAGGCACAAATGTACCATCTCTAAAAACCATTAGCTCTTGTGTATCAGGATGAACGGCTACTAGGTTTACCCATTCATTGATAAACCATTCGTAAGTAGCTGGGTTTTTTTGGATAGTATTGAGGACTACCTCGGGGTAGTGCTCTACAATCATCAACAAACGCACCGGGTCGTGAATTTCGATCATCTGACTGGGCAAGCCTGGGCGCAAGTCTCCATCAATACCATTGGCTACACCAAAAAGCCCCATCACATTGTGGGGGAGTTTGGTGCCGGCTCCAAGTTTTTGGTTATCAACTCTCGAAAAATAATATTCTAAGTTGATACCTCCGCACACAGGCGCAGCGGCATTGAGGATATTGAGCAGATATTTGCCTTCAGGATCTACCTGAAAATCAAAAGAGTTCATGAAAGCACGTCGATCCAAAAACAAACCTTTTGACAAAGAGCGTCGGCCTACGATACAGAGTGCGTTGGTAGCATGATTGAGTTCGGGGCGCGGTTCAAACAATGATACGGAGCGTAGCCGTATTTTTTCATGGATTTTTTCGGGACTCAACGACGTATCAATTGATTCAAACCTTCTTGATCTCTCTTTGGCGTTAAAATCCAAGGCTTTTTCAAAGGTAGCCTCGTTTTTAGCATGGGATTCTTTGTTGGTGTGAGAGAGGGAATCTTCGTCAAAAAACATAATTTCGTCGCGAGTAGTATCATGTAACCCGCCGACAAATTGGGTCTCAGAAGGAATAACAATACCCTTGCTTGCCAATATAGCCCTAACTTTAGGGTGATTGGCCATGAATGAAAGCACGCGCGAATTGACCGAGCCAGCCCGACCAGCGCACGCTCCACAGTCATAAGCCGCATAATGAGGATTGTTGACGCTACTCGACCCATGCCCTATTACATATACTATCGATGCAAAGTCTTTGACCAAGCCTATGCTTTTGAGGACATTTTCGACCCGAGTGGCCATTTCTTCGATAGTAAACCCAACCTGAAGGCCATTTTCCTGATGGTCAGGGTGTTTGTTTTCAATGGTCAATTTTGAAAACTTATCCATGTGTTTAAAAGAAGAAGCCGTTGCCGGGCTCATGGAAGGCCTGAATACGTTGGCGAAAAGTTTGGCGGCTGACCAAAAACCAATGGTTTGCGAAATCAACCATCCTCCATAAAAAGAATGAGAGTGTTTCGTAAAATGGATGTCTTTTTCTCGCCGGTTTTTGATACCTACTTCTTTGATGAGGTATTTGGGCGTGACGGGTGCAGGGCATACTTTGGTATAAAACTTCCCGTCTTGAGGTTGATAAAAAAACTCTACTCCAAAAAAACCAGGAGTACCGAAAGTTTCACAAGTGGGATCAAACTCCTCTAGGTAACGTCGCAATGAGCATTCGCGGTCGTCGATACAAAACATCGCCTGAAAGCTTTTCTTGGGAGCTTCTCTATTTTGTTTTTTGGGGATTTTTAAGCCCGCCAATACTTGGTCATAATAACTCCACTCAAACGCCTCCTGCCACAGCGTAAGCACTTCGTGTAATTCTCTATGGTGCACCTTCCCAAAAAGAGGGGTATGAGGATGGTACACTTTTTGGCTGAGTGGAAGCCAATCGGTACTGCCATGATGAAAATCAAGGGCGTCGATTTCGAGCAATAGCTCCACTACAATCAAATCGTGGATTGATATTTGGCGAGGGTCAAGCAGGGTTTGAGGCTGGTCTTCAATCGCCGATACCATTCCTGACCATCCTTGGTGGGCAAATTGCTGATCAAAAAGATAGTCTTGATACAAGGCTTCGTCGCCAATCAGGGTTTTCAATAAATCTTTGATTTCGCAAGGAGTCTCTAAGAGCAATTGTTTGGCACGTTTGCCTCTAAAAATGCTCATTAGGCTGTTTTTTTCTAGCTCACGAAGCGATGAAAGAAAACTTTGTTCTTTCACTGGAAAATTCCAAACCGAAATTCCTTGATCAAGATAGCTACAAAGAACGCGGAAAAGCAAAGGATGAACGAGCGAATCAAGATCAACATGATATTGTTTTTTCCAATAAGCTCTTAGAGCACCAATGCGTGGTAAGGTGGTGTGAGTGTAGGGTTTTGAAAGTAGCTTTTCGAGCCATTCAGGGGCGTGCTTTGAGCCTTTCCGTTCATAGACTATTCTTTCCAAAACCTCCTCGCTGATACGTTTGGAGGCATAAAAAGCGCGATATTCTTCCAATGAAAGCATTACCTTATATCCAAATATCTCTGACGCACTATTGAGGGCATCAAAAAATTTGAGATGTTGGAAAGCGTGAAGTGTATTGTGATGGATAAAGTCTTTGAGCGGTGCTTGGGCAGGCAAAAAGTGCTTTAATTCGTGAAGCACTTCGTGTTCGTTAAAGTCTGCGTTAAGTGTTTTCATGTGTGTACTATACGGTGTTATACAGAAAGCTGACGCTCGATTGGAGTAATGGCGCGAAGTAAATTTGCGTCGTTTTTGTTTGATAAGTCAAAGCTAATCAATGCTACAATTGGGAAGATTAATTAGTGATTAAAATACAAATTGATTGTGTAGATGTTTTTGTAATAAAACGCTAACACAGATATGTTGTTGTAGTATTTTATTGAATACTTAATTCATTGTTTTACAGTGGATTGAGTTTGTTTTTTTTAGCCAAAAATTTTGATAAAATAAGGTGGTGACTAAAGATTAGTGTTCTTTTTTTAATCCTATTTTAATCTTTAAAAGGCTCTTAGAAAAATACTTCCTTCTTTAAAAAATGAGCTAAACCCACTTTGCTTCTATTTTTTGTTAGTAGATTTCGCCCCAATAAACGCCCCATTGAGACGTTGATGTGAATACGTTGGAAGGAATCATAGCCCCAAAAAAGAAGTATTTTGCTTAAAAAGATAGATAAGATATATTTAATGAAAAATTTTCTCTTAGCGATAGGTATTTTTGTCATGATACCAGCCTCGTTATGTGCGCAGCAACAGCCCATATCAAAAGACACGACCTTATACAAAGCCTTTTCTACGTCGCATCTACAACCGGTCATTATTGGTGCCAATGGCCGATATTATTATGGCGGTCAGCGCTTGCGCAATCAGTATTCGTTAGAAATCCCATTTGGAGAGCTCGACGACCCTGAAGTAAATCGCTACTTCAAAAATGCCCGCGTCATTCGTACCGTAGGCTCAGTGCTATCGGCTTTGCCGGGTATTTATTTCTTGATTTCGTCGCGGGTGGCAGGGCAGACTATCACGCGACAAGCCTTTTGGATTTCTTATGTAGGGGGAGTGGCTATTTCTCTAACTTCAGGGTATATTTCGAGTGCTCAATTGCGCAAGGCCGTCAAGAGTTACAATAGCCGATTGGGAGCACCAAAATGGGGGCTTTCGGTAGAGACACTGCCAAACAATGCTATCGCTTTGGGTGTAGGATGGCGCAAAAGTTTTTAGAATCAAAAATTTAGGCAAATTTCTTTCGTTGGGCTACATATAGGCCGCTTATTACCAGACCTGTACCCACAAAAGTGTGCCAAGACAACGGCTCTTGAAGTAATAAATGGGAATAGGTAAAGCCAAAAATGGGGCATAAAAACAGCCACAGAGAGGCTTTGACGGCATCTTGACGGAGCAAGTAAAACCACAATTGGAGCGAAATCACTGACACAGGTACAATCAACCACCCCGCCGAAGCCCAAAATTGAATATCCAAATGCGAGTGATCCCAATCGGCAAAATAAAGTGTAAAAGGTAAAAGCATGAATCCGCCAAGTAACACCTGCCACCCATTGATGGCAACATTTGATAATTTCCAATCAACACGCGCATAATACACGCTCGCTGCCGAAACGGATACAATACCGCCCATTAAGATAGCCAATCCTTTCAAACTTGCATGGCTGTTTTGGAGTAAAGGCCACGTAGCTAGGGCCGCTCCCGACAGCCCTAAGACCACCCCAAAGGCTTCGTCCCACCGCAGACTACGCTGAAGCCAGATAGCTGATAGTACAATCACAAATAAAGGCCCTGTAGCAGTAGAAAGGCTACCTATACCCGCTGATACCTCGCGCATGGAAAGCACAAAAGCACTGAGATAAATGGTGGTGTTTAATAATGAAAAAATAAAAAGCTGTTTCCATTCTGTTCCTTGTGGCAAGTGACTCTTAGGGCGGGCGAGAGTATAAGCAAATCCCAACATCAATACACCTGCTACCAAAAACCTTACATTGGCCAAAATAAGTGGGTCAGCCGAACGAATTCCAAATTTGGTGGCTACGGAGGCAGAAGCCCACAGCATGGCAAAACAAATCCCAATAATTATATTTTTCACTTTTAGTGTTAGCGACAGTGAGTATTTACTTTTTCGGCAGATAGCGCATCACCCAATGCTGCCCCTTGCTTCCATATTTTACAAGCCTTGTCGGTTTGCTGATTGAGCAGGAGTGCTTCTCCTAGCCATAGGTGTATTTGGTCGGTAGCAGGGCTTAAATCGTAGGATTTTTGTAAAGAAACAAGCGCTTCTTTAGGTTGATTGTTTTTGAGAAGATACAGCCCCCAATTTCGATGAGCGTAGCTGTTTTGTGGGGTTTTGTCCAAGGCTTGGCTGATGAACTTTTGTGCGTCGTTAGTTTTGTCTTGGAGTAGCAAAATGTATCCTTTATTGTTGAGATAAATAGGGTTGACGGGGTCAAAATCCAAGGCGCGATTGATGTATTTTTCAGCTTCTCCTAGCTGACGATTGTGGGCTTGGATCAGTGCCATGTTGTTGTATGCTAATTGTTGCTGCGGGTCAAGTTTGAGGGCTTTTTCAAAATCAATTTGAGCCGCTTTAAAATCTTTTCGTTCAAAATTGACCACCCCGCGATTGACCAAGGCTTGCACATTGTTTGGGCGTAAACTAATGGCACGGTCATATTCGGCTACGGATTGGTCGTAGTAGCCTTGTTCAAATTTCAAATCTCCCCATTTAAGATAATAGTTTGAGGAGTCTTGGTAGATTTTTCGGATTTTTTCAAGATCATTAACGGCCAAATTAAGCTCTCGTTTGTCAATCCAAATCTCTACGCGATTGAAATAAGCTTGGTAAAATTCTTTATCCAGTTCAATCGCCTTATTGAAATCCTCCAAAGCTTTAGCACCTTCACCTAATTTGAGATAGGCAATGCCCCGATTGCTATGTACATCCGCAAAATCGGATTTTTTTTCGAGAGCTTCGTCGTAGTATCTGATGGCATTTGCGTAGTCTTTTTCGGCTAATTTGAGATTACCTTTAAGAAAAAACTGCGCCGCCTCACTTTCGTCTTGGCCCGAACAGCCCGCAAGAATGAGCAATGATGCCAAGATAAACCCCGCGAAAAACGTCTTTATAAAAAAGTGGAAAGAAGAGAAGGTGGAAGAAATGAGTGTCATACTTAATAAACTTTTATGGCACAAAGATAAGGCCTTCTTACGAGGTTTTTATAGGATAAATGTATTTTGATTTGATGTGTAATCTTTAAAAAATCATATTCTTTTTTTGCTTAGAAATTCCTTCATTTTAAAAGGGTATATCTATTGCAATTGTATGGTTTTTTGAGTTGTTAATCAGGGTGTTACGATTGGATTGGCGCTGTAGGTTTAGGAACTTTTAAAGATTTGTTTTTGTTCTTTTAATGTATTTTTCCTTTGTTAAAATAATACAAAAAGCCATGATAAACAGCCCTGAAAATCAACTTACCAAAGCCGATGAGCAATGGCGAAAGTCAATTCCTGCGCAGGTTTTTTTGAACCATTTTCGCGGAATCGATTATCACATTCGTCATGCCATGCCGTTGTCGGAAGTCCGGCACTTAGAATCTTTGAAGCGTTTTCGCCCCAAGCAGGAAGACGAGCGTGTAGAAACAACCAAAAAATGGCTTCTCAATGCTTGGAACGCCGAATATACCCTTCATAGTACGGCCGCAAATCCTGACGAAAATTACCAAAAATATGCCCTGCATTGGACTTTTCCGCAGGCTTATTATAGCGTGTTGTACAGTGTCAAAGCATTTTTGGCGATTCAAGGAATCAATGTACCGGCGGAGGCACTTATCCGTCAAATTATCAATGGCTATGTAGTCAAAGGATGGTATCCCACACCAATAGGTTTTTATGCTGATGGGCCTTATGAAAATTATTCATTTCATCGTATTGAAGACCAAGATGAGCAGGCCTTGCTACAGCCTCTTGAGACACCTAAGCAAGCGGAAGCGCATATTATTCAGTTTTTGAAAACCACTCGCAACCAACGGGCGCGTATTTCTCGTCAGCGTCTTCAGGCCAACCCTGCCAAAGCTCTCCGAACCAAGTCGGGCAAAGTGTTATCTAAGTTTGGGGCGCGTCATTGGGAAGAAGTCGCCAAAGGTATGGGTGCCACTACTTATTTTGATATGATGGCACGTTTGAAAATATCGGCAAACCAACGTGAGTTGGAGCGATTTGTAGAAGCGGATGTCAATATTGTACAATTTCACCAGTCTTTGCTCAATATTGTCAAATACCTCAATTTTGTACATGAATGCTATATCGTCAAAGCCTTAGGAGTAGAAAGATACTCCCAATGGATTGATGGATTGCCATCTTATCTACGAGATGGATTCGTAAAAAAACGACTCCAACAAGGCATTCGGCCTGTGTTGGAGTCGCTGATGACTAAGCAAACTGCTCAAATATCCTAAATCATTTTGCCTGCGATTGTATTTGCGGGCAAAATGCTATCTTAAAAAATATCATCGTCGTCGTCATCGCCTTCTTCGTCGGGCCCCGAAAACATACTGCTAAGGAGGTCTTTGAAGTGAGTACCACGGTCGATGGACTGTTTGCCGATGAGCGAATATTCGGCCATACCATGAAGGGCAAATTCCATTAAAAACAATTTTTCTTCGCGGCTCACTCCTCGTTGAAACTCATCTACTATATCATCTAGCCCCTCGATGGTACGGAGGCGTGCTTCGTATTCGCGGTTGGTGAGGTCACTCAAAATATCCATTTCATTTTCACCAAACCAATCTTGTACTTTTTGGAAAGGATTTTTAGCACCTTTTCTTTTCTTAAGTGATTCGGGATTGGGAAAATAATTCAGAAACTGCGTCCGAATGGCCTTTCCAATGAGATTTTGAGCCACGATGACAGGCCCTTCTACTTCGCCTTCATATACAAGCTCTACCTTACCACAAATCGCCGGTACTACACCATACAAGTCCGAAATTCTGACATAGGTTTCTTTTTCTCCATTGAGCAACACGCGTCTTTCAGCAGTTGAAAGTAGATTTTCGTAAGCCGCAATCGTCAAACGTGCCGACACCCCACTTTTAGAATCTACATATTCGCTTTCGCGTGCTTCAAAGGCAATCTGTTCAATCAAATCTTTGACGATTTCGTTGGTTTTGACCATGCCTTTTTGCTCTGTCTTCACAATTGCTTCTTGTGTTGTGATTTTTTTCCCTGTTTCAAGGTCTTTGGGATAATGCGTCACAATTTGACTATCAATCCGGTCTTTCAATGGCGTTACAATACTACCACGGTTGGTGTAGTCTTCTGGATTGGCCGTAAACACAAACTGAATATCAAGAGGCAGGCGTAGTTTAAAACCGCGAATCTGAATATCGCCTTCTTGTAATATATTGAACAACGAAACCTGAATACGTGCCTGTAAATCAGGGAGTTCGTTGATGACAAAAATGCCACGGTGAGAGCGAGGAATTAGCCCAAAGTGAATAACGCGCTCGTCGGAGTAAGGCAACTTGAGGGTGGCAGCTTTGATAGGGTCTACATCCCCGATAAGGTCGGCCACCGAAACGTCAGGAGTTGCCAATTTTTCGGAATAACGCTCATCACGATGTACCCAAGCCACGGGGGTTTGGTCTCCTTTTTCTGCTACCAAGTCTCTGGCAAAACGAGACAAAGGCTGCATGGGGTCGTCGTTGAGGTCGGAGCCTTCTACTATGGGCATATATTCGTCGAGTAGATTGACCATGAGGCGCGCGATGCGTGTTTTGGCCTGCCCACGCAATCCTAACAAATTGATGTGGTGCATGGACAAAATCGCTCTTTCTACTTCA
>VFQN01007495.1_pt1 | contig 11723 bp, 8 predicted proteins | sample 3512371 | NCBI WGS metagenome assembly VFQN01 (sample SAMN10412370, study PRJNA504923) | tailings metagenome | isolation source: Replicate 2 from Balatoc abandoned mine | place: Philippines: Itogon, Benguet | collected 2017-08-28
AAATGAGATGAAGAGTGCTTCATTAAAGGAAAGGAATAAGTTTAAACTTTTTTTAAAAAGAATTTAGGCTTTATCCTCAATTGGAAGAAAACTGTATTCACCTAAATAGTATGCATAACATAACCTTTAACAGTTTAAAATAATTCATAAGCAGGTAGTCCATCGTGGCCTGTGCATCGGTGCAAGTCAGTGTTTTCACTTGGAACATCAGAAAGAGAAGCAGAAGAAGCTGAAGAAGAAGAACTCTTCGAAACGACAACACACTGGAATCCAGGTAATCTCGTGCGCAACGAAAACTGAATTACAAAGATTGTTACGTAGATCTGATATCATTTTCAAAGATTGAACTGTTAAAGGAAGAAATCTTCGACTCTTAACTATTCTTGCCTAGATCATTGCAGCTAAAATAGGCGAGGTCTCGATCCACATCGGAATAAGGGAGAGAGAGAAAGGGCATTGAAATAGTAAACCAGAAAATATTGCTTATTTGATCATTTAAATGTTAGGCTTTACCCTCAAATTCAAAAAAAAAAAACTGTCAATGATACAAACTTATAACTTCTCTCCTACATAGTATTCATAACATAGACAATGATCTCAACGAATCATACTCTCTTTCATTAGATTTATGTTTCGCTGGAAGTAACCTTTCTAATCTACTTATCACTTGGTGGTGGTTGTTGTTTGGCTATAGAAGCTCTTACTTCATCCCAATTGAATGCTGTGGTATTCTCTCCGGTGAATAATTTTGGTAATTTTTGCCAACATTTTGCATAATTTTGTTGAAGTTTTGATGAATGTAAAGCATTTGGAGCAACTTTAAACAAATAAGTACTCTCAAACATGAATGCTAATCCTTTATCAAAGTAAACTGGTGGTAAAGGTGATGATGATGCATTAACAAAGGCATTGGCATCAGGACCATGTGCTGTCATACAAGAATGTAATGATGATCCACCTGGTACAAATCCTTCTTTATCACCACTGCCTTTACCTTTCGCATCATATTCACCATAGATCATACCCATGTACTCTGACATACAATTACGATGATAATATGGTGGACGGAAAGTCTTTTCTGCTACCATCCATCTTGGTGGGAAAATAACAAAATCCATAACAGCAGTACCAGGTTCATCAGTTGGACATGTTAAAACAGTGAAAATTGATGGATCTAAATGATCATAAGAGACTGTATTAATCACATTATATTTTCTTAAATCATATTTAAATGGACTATAACTACCATGCCATGCTACTACATCATATGGTGAATGATCCATACGTGCAGTATAAAATTTATTTAAAAATTTTGTAACTAATTGATATTCAATATCAAGATCTTCATAATAAGCTACTGGTACATCAAAATCACGTTGATTTGCTAAACCATTAGCACCAATTGGACCTAAATTAGGTAATTCAAAATGTCCTTTAAAAATTTCACCAACATAACCACGACATGATTCTTCTACATGAATAGAAAATTTTATACCACGTGGTATAACAACAATTTCACATGGTTCAACAAATAATCGTCCTAATTCAGTAATAATTAATAATGAACCAATTTCTGGTACAATTAAAAAATCACCATCAGCATTATAAAATGATTTATTTTCCATTGATTTATTACATGTATAAAGATAAATGGCAAGTCCATCTTTCATGGAAGGGTCACCTGCACCGGCTACGAGCTTTAAACCTTGAATGAAGTCAATGTGTTCTGAGGCTGTTGGAAGATCTAATGGACTCCAACGAAATTGATTTGGATCAATCTCTAAATGGTTAAATTGTTCGAGAATTTCTTGTTCAGGTGTTGGAATCATGCGATCATGGATGACAGAAGGGCGGATTCTGTACAACCATGAGTGAAGATTCTTGTAGCGAGGGGCAGTAAAGGCAGCACCTGATAATTGTTCAGCATATAAACCATATGGACAGACTTGAGGAGTGTTCTGTGCCTTTGGTAGAGCATTTGGAAGAGCTTCAGTGGAGTAATATCCTCCAAGACCGCTCATATATTGCCATTCCTTTTCCTTTCCAGTAAAACGAGACATCTTTTCTACTCAGAAGTGAACTATCGCGGTGAAGGGTCACTTAGAATCTTCAAAAGGCTAAAGGGCAATGAAATAATGATAGAGATGATGAAAGATATGCTCTAAATGGCTTGGAATCTGGAGATTCTTAGCACTAATCCTAGAAGCTTCGATCTATTGAACCAGGAAACTCAGTGTGGGCATGGGCGAAATGGGCTTGAAGTTGAATACTGAAATTGACATTTGAGATGTACGTCCTTTGCAGAGTAAGATGATATAGTGGATAGATAAGAAGGAAAGGTAATGTTTCTCTGTTGATTCTTTTATCATGATGGAATGTTGGTGGTGTGATGATCGTGACAGAGTTGAAGCAGAAACCGCGTTTTTGTATAACGCACAGACAGAAAAAGATGTTGATATGCTTACTGTCAGTTCATTAGCAAGGGGCAAAAAATAGTGTACTTTAGTGTGATCTCAATCAAACAAGAGGGATCTTATTAACAAGTAACTATCTCTCTCCCCTTTTCGACATATTCGAAGCGACATGTTTTAACTCAATCCTATTTACTCATTTGTTTAAATATCCTTTTGAGGAATTGTGTAGAGTTTCCGTTGTTTATCGCAACTTTGAATGAGGTGGACTGACAATAGGCGGTTAAGAAGACATATTAATTGATTAACCCATCAAAACATCCGCCCCTGAGACAAATATTTTCTTTCGCTACGAGACTTATCCTTTGTGACGACCTTTTCAACCCGCTCGGGGAGTGGAGGACTTTCATGGGGTGTCAAATTTCGAACAATCTGGTCGCACCAGATCCGATCACACTCCCGCCCCCGCCCGATGCTCGCAATCGAGGTTTCTTACAATCGAGTACAAAAACAACATCACCATCAGAAACATCCTTGCGAAATGTTGTGAATATTAATGATATTTTAATCGATAAAACAGTTCGACATACTTTCGCGGATTATGTCAGACATGAAAAAGAATTAATTGAAGAAGAGGTAAGAAAATTTAATATTATGTTTTTAATGATGTTAATAGCTAATTTTCCATTTCTCCTATCAACTCCTACGGTAGAATGATGTGGAAATTAGTAAAGAGAGTGAAGAAGAAGAAATGAGGATTCTTATACAAGAACTTATTCAATGTTATCGAAGTATGGCAAATGAACCAAAGGATATTGATAATGTTAGTACTCCATCTACAACAACCATCAATACCACTACAAAATCGTCAGATAAACCTGTACATCCGTCGCAAGAGTCAGTTAGAGCAAGAAATGAGTTACTCATGCTTCTTGCTGCCAGTAATCTACCTAACTTCTCTCAAAGTCAAGCCTATCGAGCATCCTCTGATGTGAGCAGAAAATTTACACCTTCGCCTCTCAAAGAAGATTGTAAAGATCCAACATAGGGCTTGTTAAGATATTCATATTCATCCGATTATTTTGTCCACATTTATTTTTATTTGGGCACATGTACGAAGAAAATTAGATCTGCGATCTAATTTGAGTATTTTCTTTGAATTTTTCTTCTTCTTCCTAGTTTATCGACTATTCTTGTGTTTCTTTTAGTTCAGAGTGTGTGGTTGCTTCACTGTGCTATTTTTCTTTTATTATTCGTATGATGATTCTTATTATTTTTACACCAGATTATATTACTTTGAGGTGTTCATTTTCCCATAATTCCTTTGAATCGAAATAGTTCATGTTTCAAATTTAGCAAATCAGACAATTTAGAACTACTCGATAACTGAAATATTGATTTTTGAGGAGCAAAGATAATATTTCTTCTCTTTTGTTTTTTATTTTTCTTCATTTTTACAATTATAAGTGTTTGAATTATTAGGTTGATCAAAAAACTAACTACTCCTTCTACTCTACTCAATCGACATGAAGTTCCTCGCCATTCATTTCCTACCTTCTTTTCTGTTCAACGGATTGACGCGGGAAAGTCTGTGACGTAAATTTCAATTTCCCGAAAACGGATCTTTTCTCGGAAAGTTTTTCATCCGTTGAGAAAAAAATCCGTTGTCCAGCACATTCCTTGTCGGTTGAATGGGCCACAACCTCTCATCGCTGTACTAAAATTAGTGTACACTCCCTCACACTCCCAAAGTTGCCCATCAACGGACTTTGCTGGGTGAAAAAGTGGTTGTTTGAAAGCTTCTCTTTTTGGTGATAGGGAAAGAACAGCTTGGACAGCAACATTATCATCGGATTGGATCTCAAATATCCTTCACAATTATTGGCGGGATTCTTCTTCTTCTTCGAAATTCTATATTTCATACTTGTGTTCATAATTCTTTTGTTGGTCATTTTCCAATTGACGAATATTACGACTTTGGTTTTGGGAAAATTTCTCATATGAATTAAAAGCCTTTCCTGAGTCGTTCTGTGCTGCTATTGTGTTGATAATCTTGATTTGTTGACATTATTATCATTTCCATGGACGAAACTTTAAAGTTAAAATTGAACATAAGCAGAGATGTTCATAGTGAATTTATGCGAAAGGTTTTGGGTAAAGGTCATTACGAGACGGTCTTTGGTGATCACTCGTTGCCGTCCATTTACGCCTCAAGTTCGAGAGACTCTTTCCAGGATAATGTTAGTCCTAAGAATTCCAGTTATTCTCTAACAAGCAGTTCAAGCAACGTGCAAAATAACTGCCCAAACTCCACTATGATGTCAGTGTTTGAGTTCTGTGTTGTCTGTGACAATAATGAATCCCCGAGAAGACATTCCATTCCTAATGGTAAACAAGAAGATGAATTAAATCGAAAATTTACCTTTTCATCATTGTTAACTGAAGTGAATGATTATTCCGCCATTGGTTCAACACCTGAGCCAAGTTTAAACGCTTCTAGATCAACTGTTGGATCCCCCTTACGTGAACCACGAGGTAGTTTTAGCAATAATTCCGTCGGAACAATGAATTTACATCAAGTTCCGCTGATGTCTTCCTCTTCCTCATCACAAAACTCACCGAGTAAGCTTGAGAAAGAATTGTTCGACGGTATGATTCGACTTGAAGCAAGTCGTGCCTTTGATGACATTTCATTCAAGAGTGGGAGCCATAATCAATTAATGTTAAATATTGCTAGTATTTCCACAAGATTGGATGACAGTTGCTTCCATGGTGTCGTTGAGACCTGTAATGGAAGCAATGTTAGTTCGTCTTTGAGTACTCCCACTGTCGCTTCTCAAAGTCCTAATTTATCGCGCTCCACTTCGGATGAGAATATTTTATTAGGTCGAGAATGTGATTCCTTTTATGCTGATTCCATTGTTAGTGACCACATGCCACCAAGACATCTTTACCCACAACATTCCTACCCTTTCTCAACAAGTGGCTCACGTCATCCAGTGGTTGCAAAACGAACTCCAAAGATTGAAAAGATGATTTCTGAAGTGAAGCAACGAGCGAATTCACCGTCGCATTCTCCTTCTCCCAGAATTGGAAACTTATCCCGGTCCGTCTCCGCTTCTCATTCGCAGTCCTTTTATGACCATAATGGTCTTACTGCTATTCAATCAATGAGTTTACAATCGTCTTCGTCAAGTCTTATTCTTGATGGTATCGCTGGCAATGAGAATAAATATGTCATCAATAATCCTCATACCAAGAATCGTTCCAAACCACTTTACTCTTTATTCCCAACTTCGGCAACAAAGAAATCCTGTAAAAGTGGCTCAAATGATACGATTCAAGCACCTCCAGTACCTCGTTTAACATCGGAGGAAATGATCCAAAATCGCAAACTCATGGCAAGAAAAATGCGTGATGTAAGTCTATTCTCTTCCCCTCCAAACTATTTTATTTATCTTTGTTATGAATCTAGATTTGTGTGAGTAAAAAAGTGAATAAGCTCTATTGAACTTCTTATTAAAGCTTTTCCTATGTTTAATTCCCTTTACCAATATATGTCCGGACGTGGTGATTAATAAAAAACAACAGAGCTGTTAATCGATTACTCATTGTCCATTAATTCCTTGTGATTAAGAATGCATCGAAAACAATAATAATAGTCCTGTGTTCAGGAAGATGGTATGATGAGTATTTCGAAACGAAAAAAAAAGACGTGATTATTTGTGTTCTTATGTGTATTAGTGCCGACTGTTGCAGTTTCAAGCTCTTCATTTATTCAACATATAACCTGTTTTGAAAGATGATAGCTGTTTTTAAAGAAGATTCCCTGTGCTGCTCCTCAGAGAGATCGCTACAAATTAATCATCTTATTCCTAGAAGAAATCAAGTAATCCTGAAAAAAGAAAAAGAAAAGAAGAGTAAAGTTATTTGTATTGATTGATTGTTCGATTAGAGGGAGTTTTTCAATATCTCATAAACGTACCTTCGCTTCTCTGTAGTATTATCTTGAAAGGATATTATGTCCAGTAAAAGAGGGAGAATGTTTTCGTATTATAATTCTGTGTTTTTTGTCCCTTTTTTTTCGCCTAAGTGTTCTCATTGTTTTCTTAATGTGTTTTTCTTGGAGTTTTTCACACTCGAATCATAGAGTACTTAGTCGTTGTTAGCCATGGAAGACGTAGGACTAATGAATCATTCATTCATTCATAGTTTACGGCGATAAAAAGAGTTCTTCCATGGTTGTTTTCATTCGAGTTTTCGTTGTTTTCATTGTTTTCTTTTTCCTTTGCGATGATGTTTTCGATTAAAGAATTTGTGTTCTCGTCGTCGTTTTCTTTGTTTTAGTTTTCTTAAAAGTTTTCTCCCGGGTGGTTATTATAGGCTGTGTTGTGTCGTTTTCTTAGGCTGGTTTGAGTTTGATGCGTGTTTTGCATGTTTTCTTCTATTGTTGCTCATCCATGTGACATCGCCCTTACGCGAATTCTAATGGATCTATTGAATTTAGTGAGTGTCATATATCATGTGCTTTATATCTGTGTGTTTTTTTTCATGTGTTCGGTTGCAGCGATAATGCGCGACTACTACCTTCTTACCATAATGTGATTCTTTCAGAAGAAGACTGCCATTAATTCGACAAAGTTTTCTAACAGTTTTCTACCAAGTATTTAGTATCTCGAGGAATCAGAAAGAGATGCAAGGAAAAAGACTGAAAGTTGTCTCATTGGAGTCGAGAGACCGAGTTAAAAAGAAGGGAAGAGTTGTTTAAAGGGGGATTTTGTTTACACCTGATTGAAATTGTTTTTTTTTATTACATCTATGTGTATGTGGATGATTTTATGTGGATTGTTTTCTTTTCGCTTTCTTCTCTTTTCGCTGCGTTGTTCCCTTTTCTTTTTTTCTTTCTTTCTTTGGTTTGATTTTAATTTTTTGGTTTCTTTTTTATATTTGTCAAGCAAGAGTCGTCGCTTCAGTAATCATCAATGTTTCCCAATCCTCTCCATAAGTAAGTAGTCGGAAAAGAATTGTTTCATAAGATAAGATAAAAATCATTGAATCGTTCTCGTTGACAGGAAATTTTCCTTGTGTTCTTTTCGAGATCTTCGAGGGGCACTTCTACACTTTCACTCAGAAACAAATCTTTTCTTTTTTGAATGTTTCCAGAAAAACTGACAGATCAATAGATAAATATGATAATCAGTCCCTTATTTATTCTAAGACATCATCTCTATCAAAGTAGGTGAGAAGGAATCGCACCAAAATTACTTTTGTTTCGCATTAAACCGGTTTCGCTGTCTCCTCTATCCTTCCCTACGAGATAACAAATTCGAAAAAAAAAACACTCGGGTTTCAAATAATATTAACTATTTACAAAAGTAATATTCAAATTTACTTCGAATGACTACATCAGAATTTATTCATTCTTTTTATCATCATGATCAGAGTTTTTCTTTCCTACAACAACTACTCTCTTGGTTTTATCATTAGAAGATCCCTCAAGTATCAAACAGATTAATAGAATAATTACTGCCATTAAGAGAATGTTTGTTGTGTTAATGGTAAATTTGCTTCCTACAAATCTGGGTGTCACAATCATATCTTCAATATGATCAATTATCGCTCTTACCTCCTAACAATCGCTCAATAAGAACATCAGTATACTTCGCATAAGGTCGAATTTGTCTTAAGAATCCTCTAAAAACGAGCCATCATCAAGTATCACTCAAATACACTGAAAATAATTAGCTTACTTTTGAGGATTTTTGGCGATAGAGGAAACCCAATCAATACCTCGCTGCACAGTTGCGAGACTGATAGCTGCCAGGAAAGTGATTAATGGGGCAAGAATTGCACCAGTGAACAAGTTGTTTGCAATAGGCATGTTTCTATATTGTGAGAAATGCTTGATAAGCTAATGATGTTTTGTGAGGAAAAGCTAAAATAACACGCGTCTCAAAACTTGATTTTAGCAAAAATACCTTTCTCTTAGTAAACTAGGATTATTGTAGTAATCAGAAAGTCGATGTTTCATCAAAACAGTTTCGCTCTTGATAGGAGCGATATATGAATTCAGCAAAACACGATGGAACGAAGGCCATATCTCGATAAGATAAGCAATAATGCTCATATCCCTGCAGCTGAAGGATGTACGAATCTGAATTCAACAACAGTTTTCCCTGATCTGAGGCATACGGGACTCAGATCAATCTTTGAACCTGCCTCAGTGATAGTGGCAACACCAGAGGGAAGAATCACCACTGACTTCAAAAAAGAATCATATATGACACTGAAAGATATATACCATGATGATATAGAGTTGAAAAATCGAGAAGTGATGTTTAAAAAGTCTCATAAACAGTTTATTGATGATATTCTGATGGATCTAGAAACCAAGAAATCTCAATCACTTGAGAAAAGAAGTAAATTTTGGTCATCAAATAAATCTAAATTAGGATTTTCTGATCATTTTAATTCGAAGTATGATGATAAAGACCATCTCGCGACTATGAGCACAGGACAAAGATCACACTCTCCTCCAAAGACTGTTTCATCTTTTGCAGATAAAGAAGAGCGGAAGCAAAAGCCTGTGAATCGAATGTTATTATTTAAAGCATTATTGGAAACAACTAATGCACCTAAAAGTCCTAATCCGCGGTTCGGAACGATTTCATCTCATAAATAGTAGTTTGTTTCGGTGTTTGGCTAGGTCGTATATGTATGTGTGTTTAGATGTATGTAATAAATAGAAGGACTATTCTTTTGATAAAAGCATAATTCTAACTAATCCTTTCATCAATCTATCTGGAACCGAGGAATCGCCTATCGCGAGGTCTTTTACTCGAACGCTTTCATCACATTATGTTCAAGAGTTAGATGATTTCCGAAAAAATGTTTGAAATTTCGATCGTCCAGCTTTATTCACAAACTCCACTGTAAACAAAGAGAAAGAAGCAGAAGGTTGTGGCTCCAAGTCAGCCGCCCGTGTCAAGCAGTGTGTGCGAGGAGACAGTGAAGCCGTCCTGACTTGCCTATGTGACCCAAAGCCGAGAACGGCCGCCTTAGGCCGTCTGCGGCCATGAATCTCATTTTCCTTTCCTTTCTTCCAACGCAGCACAACTTAATACCATTGTTTGACTACCAATACCTTGCAATCGAACCATTCTGATCACAGAATATGTCATTAAGTATGACAAAGAAAGCAGATATTACTATCCCGTCGGATCTAGAAGAGAGTCGATCTGATAGTACGAATGAAAATCATTCAACCATTCATCATCATACATCAACACATTCACAATTTATGAAAATTTCAACAGCAATTTTTTATGGTATTAGTTCAATATTAGTTATTTTCACAAATAAAGCAGTAATGACATCTTATCAATTTCATTTTTTTGATTTTTTAGCATTAATACAATTTATTGTCACTACTACAATTCTATTACTATTAATAATATTCAAGAAAATTGATACTATACCTGTCTTAAATTTACAAATCTGTCGTGAAATATTACCAGTATCATTAATGTTTCTTGGGAATGTTTTATGTGGTTTAGGATCAACAAAATCATTAAATATTCCCATGTTCACTGCATTACGACGTTTCTCCATTATGATGACTATGATCGGTGAATGGTATCTTTTAGGTACTAAACCTTCCTATTCTGTTATTGGTAGTATCGTATTAATGATGGTAGGTGCATTGATTGCTGCTTTATATGATTTAACTTATGATTCTTATGGTTATTTATTAGTCTTCTTAAATAATATTTTTACTGCATTAAATGGTGTTTATATGAAAAAAGCTGCAATATCTGGTAAAGTAAGTAAAATGGGTGTATTATTTTATAATAGTTTATTTAGTGCAATGATATTATCTCTTTATTTCCTAGTAGAACATTATTATTATTATCCCAATACTTTTAATTATTTCCTGTCGAGTGAATCCATGACATCATTATCATCATCGTCGTCGTCGTCGTCTTCGTCTTCTTCTGTTATTGCTTTCACTGAATCAGCGAATTCTCAACTGATCATGGCAACACAAGCTGACACTGCGACTAGTGTGATCACCTCACCACCTCTTAGTACCTTAGAGAAGGTCTATGAATACGATCATTGGGGAAATCCTTACTTCCTCTCCACCTTCATCTTAGCAGCTAGTATGGGAAGTGTATTAAACTATTCCATCTTTCTCTGTACGACGACAAACTCTGCTTTAACAACAGCTGTAGTAGGAGCATTAAAGAATATTATTACTACTTATATAGGTATGATAGCATTCTCTGATTATACATTTACATGGGTGAATTTTATTGGTATTAATTTAAGTGTATGTGGTAGTTTATATTATACTTATATGATATTATTTAAAGGTGCAACAGGTTTTGGGAATACATAAAAGAAATACTTATTACTGCTATGAATAGAAATGGAAATAAATGGAAGGAATGAATGAATGAATGAGTGAATGATAGTATTAGTAAAGTGGAAGAATAAGAGAAGAATAAGATTTCAAGAACTATTAAGATTTTTCAATTTTCATGCTATCTCTCAAAATAAAAAATAAAAGAAACTCTTCTTCTAATGCTCTCCTGTTGTAATTAATACTTTAATTGATTTTGTTTTTCGTCCTAATTAATTTCTTCTGTCAGATTTTCTTGAAGGATCAATCGAAAATCCGAAAAAAGAAAATATTGGAAGCGTTATTCGTTTGCGTATCATTTTCGCCCTTTCTTTTCGGAGAGATTAAGGATGAAATAAGGAAATAAAGATAGTGTGAAGTTCAATGAGATTCGCTCTCCATCACATAATTTATTGGAATTTATTGGAAAGTGCTTGTTTTAAGAATTAGAATATTTTGATAATGTCAAGATCTACTGCTTTAGCTAATGAGGCTTCTCACCAGTTCATTGATCCAATCTCTTTGGATCTTATGAAAGATCCTGTGTTGGCTGCTGATGGCCATTCTTACGATCGACAAACCATTACCAAATGGTTTGACGCACAAAAGGCTCTCCGCCGACCAATTACATCACCACGAACCAACTTGAGATTGGCTAATGATACTTTAACTCCAAACATTGCTTTAAAGAGAGAGTTGGATATCTTCATTGCCTCGACTTCGGCTATTCGACCAGCGGACATTCAGTTTACACTAAGTTCCGAGATCTTCAAAGACCTTGATCGGATCTCAACAATGAAGATTGTGGTGTTGGGTAATGAGAGTCATGGCAAGAGCACGGTCTTAGAACGAGTGATCGGATTGCCATTGTTTCCTAAGGAGAAAGGGATTTGTACTCGTTGTGTGGT
>VFQN01007496.1_pt1 | contig 11721 bp, 9 predicted proteins | sample 3512371 | NCBI WGS metagenome assembly VFQN01 (sample SAMN10412370, study PRJNA504923) | tailings metagenome | isolation source: Replicate 2 from Balatoc abandoned mine | place: Philippines: Itogon, Benguet | collected 2017-08-28
TCTCGACGTTGACGTCGAAGGCGACGACCTTGATGCCGGCGTCGACCGCGCGCTGGGCGGCTTCCTTCATCGATTCCGTCAGGCCGTGCTGGATGATGATGCCCTGGACGCCCAGCGCGATCGCCTGGTCGACCATGTCGGCTTGGAGCGCGGCGTCCTGGCGGCTGTCGAACACCTGCAGCTGCACACCCAGCGCCTTGGCCTGGGATTCGACGCCGGCGAGATAGGCCTGGAAGAAGTCACCGGTCGACAGGTACCGCACCAGCGCGATCTTGACGTCGGCGGGCTTGTCGAACGGGGCCGGCCTGTCCTGCGCAAGCGCGGGCATGCCGAGAAGGGCCGAGCCGGCGGCGAGCGCCAGTCCGAGCTTGGAGAACGTCCTGCGGGTGATCATTTTGTTTCCTCCACCTGAGACCTGGTTTGAATGACGGCTAGCGGGCGGTCCGACCCGACAGCGAGAAGGTGAATACGAGGGCGACGACCAGCACCGCGCCCTTGATGAAATCCTGCGTGTAGTAGGGCACGTTCATCATGGTGAGGCCCTGCAGCAGCACGCCGACGAATAGCGCCCCGACGGCCGTGCCGAAAGCATTCGGCTTCGAAGCTCCGAGCACCGCGTAGCCGATCAGTGCCGCCGCTACGGCGTCGAGGAGAAGATTGTTCCCCGAGGCGATATCGCCGCGTCCCAGCCGCGCCGCGAGCAGGATTCCGCCGATGGAGGCGAAGACGCCGGAGATGATATAGGCCCAGATCTTGTAGGCCTTCACCGGCGCGCCGGCGAATTCGGCGGCGCGTGCGTTTGATCCCACGGCATACATGAGCCGGCCGAAGCGGGTGTATTCGAGGAAGAACCAGATCAGCACGGCGAGCACGATCAGCACCACCACCGAGGCCGGCACCAGATTGGGCAGGATGAAGTCGAAGCGGTGGCGGCCGAGCGCCAGGAAGGCCGGATCGAACTGGCCGGTCGCCGTGGAGCCGTCCGGCATCGTCATCCCGGCCGCGATCGAGCGGCCTTCGGTCGGGATGCGCTGCAGGCCGATCAGCAGGAACATCATGCCCAACGTGGCCAGCAGGTCGGGCACCCGCAGGTAGCAGATGATGATGCCGTTGATCAGCCCGACCAGCGCGCCGATGGCGAGGCAGACGAGCACCGCGACCCAGGCGTCCTGCTGCAGCACCACCATGACATAGGCCGCCGCCATCATCGCGCTGGTGGCGATGGAGCCGATCGACAGGTCGAAGCCGCCGACGACCAGCGTCGCGGTCACGCCGAGCGCCAGGATGCCCGTCAGCGACACGGATTGCAGGATGAAGACCGCCGCCTGCGGCGAGGTGAAGCCGCTGGTCGAGAACGAGAAGAAGATCACAAGCCCGGCCAGCAGCGCCAGGAAGCCGTATCGGATGGCGAGGTCGCGCAGGGTCAAGAGGCAGTCTCCGAAATCTTCATCAGGCGGCCCCGCGCAGGCCGCGCCCGGCGACCTCTGCGAGCAGCCGGTCCATGTCGACGCCACGGTTCATGTGCTCGCCGACGATCGTGTGTTCCGACATCACCAGGATGCGGTCCGCCGTCTCCAGCGCCTCGTCCAGCTCGGTGACGAAGAGAACGGTGGCGCGGTTCGCCGCCGTCGCGCGCAGCTTCGAGGCGATGTCGTGGCGGGCCGCGATGTCGACGCCCTGGAACGGCTCGTCCAGCACGAGCAGGCGCGACGGCTCGGCGAGCCAGCGCGCCACCATCGCCTTCTGCTGGTTGCCGCCGGAGAGAGCCGACATCTCGTCACGTTCGCTGCGGCATACGATGCCGAGCTGCGAAATCTGGTCCCGGGCCCGCCGCTTTTCCTCGCCGCGCCGCACGATCGACAGGCTGGACAGCCGGGCGAGGAAGGGCAGGCTGACGTTCCTGGCGAGGTTGAAGTCCGGCACGATGCCGCTGTCGGCGCGGTCCTTCGCCACCAGGAACACGCCGCGCGCGATCGCCTCCTGCGGCCTGGCCGGCGCGTACGGTTTGCCGTCGAGCTCCATCCGGCCGGCGATCGGTTGGCGCAGGCCGAACAGCGTCTCGGCCAGCACCGTCTTGCCGACGCCGACGAGGCCGGTGATGGCGACGATCTCGCCCTCGCCGAGCTCCAGCCGGAATGGGTCGGAGGCGGAGGCGATGCGCAGGTCCTCGGCGCGGAACACCGGCGTCCCGGCGGGTCGCGCCTCGATCGTGCCGTGGCCGGCCTTGCGGCCGAGCATGGCGTCCACCGCGCCGGAATAGTCGAGCGGCTTGTCCTCGAACCGGCCGGCGATCGCGCCGTCGCGCAGGCTGACGATGCGGTCGGCGATGCGGCGGATGTCGGACATGCGGTGCGAGATGTAGAGGATGGCGACGCCGTCGGCGCGCAGCCGGTCGATCAGCGCGAACAGCCGGTCGGCCTCGCTCGACGACAGCGACGAGGTCGGCTCGTCGAGGATCAGCACCTTCGGCTGGTGCGCCATGGCGCGCGCGATCGCGACGAGCTGGCGGTCGGCGAGCGTCAGGTCGGCGACCTCCTTCGTCAGGTCGAGCGAGAGCCCCATGCGGTCGGCCACGGCGCGCGCCTCGCGGCGGATGCGGCGCGGGTTCAAGAGCAGCGGCGCGCCCTTGCCGCTCAGCCGGTCGAGGGTGAGGTTGGAGGCGACGTCGAGCGCCGGCACCACGCCGTCATTGATCGCCTGGTGCACGGTGACGACGCCGGCCCGCATCGCCTCGGCCGGTGTGGAGGGCGCGAAGGGCACGCCCGCCAGCTCGATCGTGCCGCCGCCGGAGGCGTGGATGCCGCTGACGATCTTGACCAGCGTCGACTTGCCGGCGCCGTTGGCGCCCATCAGCACGGTCACCTGGCCCGGATGCAAATCGAGGTCGACGCCCTTCAGCACCCTGTTGGGGCCGAACGACTTCATCAAGCCTTTGACGACAAAGACCGGTGTGCCCTGCAATTGATCCTCCCGGATCATGACGCTACGAACCATGCCGTCAAATGTCAACTGGATTGACAATTGCCAGTCTGGCTCCTAGCGTCGCCCCGCTCTCCTCCATGTGGGAGGATCAGGGGAGACGGATCATGACGGATGCGCCCTATCAGGCGTTGACGATAGACACGCTGCCGGGCCGCCTCGGCGGCATCGACGCCTTGACCAGCCGCATCGGGCCGCCCGCGTCGTGGCGTTCGCGCGAGGTCGGCGACGGCAATCTCAATCTCGTCTTCATCGTCGACGGCGAGCGCGGCTCGATCATCGTCAAGCAGGCGCTGCCCTATGTCCGTCTCGTCGGCGAGAGCTGGCCGCTGCCGCTCAAGCGCTCCTTCTTCGAATATCATGCGCTGATCCGGCAGGAGGCGCGGGCGGGCAAGGGCGCCGTTCCGGAGGTCTTCCACTACGATGAGACGCAGGCGCTGATCGTCATGGAATTTCTCAGCCCCCACATCATCCTTCGCCGGTCGCTGATCGAAGGCCGCATCACGCCGAAGATCGCCAAGGATATCGGCCTGTTCATGGCCCGCACGCTGTTCCGCGGCTCCGATTTCTCGATGACCGCCCGCGAGCGCAAGGCCGACCTCGCGCTCTTCGCCGACAATGTCGAGCTGTGCGACATCACCGAGAACCTGGTCTTCACCGATCCCTATTTCGAAGCCCCGCTCAACCGCCATACCAGCCCCGAGCTCGACGGCATGGTGGCGGAGCTGCGCGCCGACCGCGACCTCAAGGTCGAGGCGCAGGCGCTGAAGCATCTCTTCGCTGCAAAGGCCGAGACCCTGCTGCACGGCGACCTGCACTCCGGCTCGGTCATGGTCACCGACGGCGATACCCGCGTCATCGATCCCGAATTCGCCTTCTACGGGCCGATCGCCTTCGACGTCGGCATGCTCTTGGCCAACTACTGGATGGCCTTCTTCGCCGCGCGTGGCCACGAGGGCGACAAGCCGCGCGACGAGATGCGGGCCTGGCTGCTTTCTGTGATCACCGACACCTGGGCCATCTTCCACGACGAGTTCTCGCGGCTGTGGCGCACCGAGCGCAAGGGCATGCTTTATGCCTCCTCGGTCTTCGAGGATCGTGGCGATCCGCTCGGGGCCGAACAGGCCTTGCAGCGTGTTCTGGGCGACATCTTCACCGACATGCTGGGCTTTGCCGGCGTCGAGATGCACCGCCGTATCCTCGGCCTCGCCCACAACGCCGATTTCGAGGAGATCGCCGACCAGGGGCTGCGTGGCGAATGCGAGACGCGCGCGCTCAAGCTCGGCCGCCATCTCGCGGTCAACCGCCGCCACATCCGCTCGCTCGCCGAAGTGAACGAGCTGGCGGTCCGCCTCGACGAAGGAGCAGTTGCGTGAAAGTCGGCGAACGCCATTACCGTACGATCTGGCTCAATGAAGACGGCTGGTCCGTCGACCTGATCGACCAGCGCAAGCTGCCGCACGAATTCGTCGTCGTGAACGCGCAATCGATGGCGGACATCGCGGTGGCGATCCGCGACATGTGGGTGCGTGGCGCACCTTTGATCGGCGTCGCGGCCGCGTATGGCGTCGCCTTGCAGATGCGTGCCGATCCGTCCGACGCTTCGCTCGACGAGGCGTGGGAGCGGCTCCACGAGACGCGCCCGACTGCGATCAACCTGCGCTGGGCGCTTGATGCGATGCGGGCCTTCCTGAAGCCGCTGGCAATGGCCGACCGCGAGTCCGCAGCCTACGCAAGGGCGGCTGAGATCGCCGACGAGGACGTCGAGCTCAACCGCGCCATCGGGCGCAACGGGCTGGAGATCATCCGCGAGATCGCGGCGCGCAAGAAGCCGGGCGAGAAGGTCAACATCCTCACCCACTGCAACGCCGGCTGGCTCGCTACCGTCGACTACGGCACCGCCACCGCGCCGATCTACCTCGCCGCCGAGGCCGGCATCCCGGTTCATGTCTACGTGGACGAGACGCGACCGCGCAACCAGGGCGCCTTCCTCACCGCCTGGGAACTCGCCGGCCACGGCGTGCCGCACACGCTGATCGTCGACAATGCCGGCGGCCACCTGATGCAGCATGGCGAGGTAGACATGGTGATCGTCGGCAGCGACCGCACAACGGCACAGGGCGACGTCTGCAACAAGATCGGCACCTATCTCAAGGCGCTGGCTGCGAAGGACAATGGTGTGCCGTTCTACGTCGCGCTGCCGTCGCCGACGATCGACTGGACCGTCAACGACGGGGTGCAGGAAATCCCGATCGAGGAGCGCTCGCCCGACGAGGTGTCGCTGGTTGCCGGCCGCGCCGAGGACGGCTCTTTGCGCTCCGTCCGCATCTCGCCCGAAGCGACGCCCGCTGCGAATCCGGCCTTCGACGTCACGCCGGCGCGGCTCGTCACCGGGCTCATCACCGAGCGTGGCGTGGCGAAGGCCTCGGCCGAGGGGCTTGCCGAACTCTTCCCTGAACGCGCCCGCTGACCGGCGTCAGCGCGTCTCCTCGCCGCTGTAGGTCTTGAGCGCCGTCGCGACCTGCATCGCGAAGCGCGCCGAGGCGACCGGCAGCGTCCGGCCGCGCATCTGGCCGAGGATCAGGTTGCCGGGCGGCAGGTCCCGCTCCGAGATCGGCCGGAACACGAGTTGCGGGTCGCCGAAGCCGGTGAGGCCGATCGGGATCTGGAAGCCGATCACCCGTTCCTGCAGCACATAGTGGCGGATCAGCTCGAAGCTCTCCGTCTCGACCAGCGGATCGACCCGGCGCGAGCCGCGCCGCGCGGCGAAATCCAGCAGGTGTCGCACGCCGTATTTCGCCGAAGGCGCGATATGCGGCGTGTCGAGGCAGTCGCGGAGCCGGATCTCGGATTTCTCCGCCAGCGGGTGGTCGGCGCGCATCACGACGTTGACCGCCTGCGGGATCGTCTCGATCACCTGGAAGTCGACCAGGTAGACCGGCTCGAACACCAGCGCGAGGTCGCTCGAATAGGAAGCGAGCTCCTGTTCCGCCTGGGCGCGGTCGCGGATGTTCACCGAGAAGGTCACGCCCGGGTGCTCGCCGCGATAGCGCGCGATCTGCTGCGGCAGGAAATAGGGCAGCAGCGCCTGCGAGCAGGCGATGGAGACATGGCCGCGCCGCTCGCCGGTCAGGTCCGCCACCTGGCCCTGCACGCGTGACAGGTCCGACAGGGTCGCGCGATAGTGGTGCAGCACCAGTTCTCCCGCCGGGTTCAGCCTCACCCCGCCCGGCAACCGCTCGAACAGCTCGGTGCCGAACTCCTGCTCGAAGCCGTTGATGCGGCGCACCAGTGCCGAGGCGGTGATGTTCATGTCCTCCGCCGCGCGGCGCATGGAGCCGGCGCGGGCGACCGCCTCGATCAGCCGGAAATTCTGCAGATGACGCATATCGTGGTTCCAGGGGGGGCGGTGCATTTTTTGCATCGCGATGGTGAATTCATAGCATTTTTCGCCAACGCAAAAAGCTGCATTGTTGGCGGGTAGGGGCGCGGGACCATGCCCCCCACGGGGCGTCAAGAACGATCGATGATCGATGAGCTGCCTTTCACGCTGGATGCGTTGCGGCGAGCCTACGCGGAGGGCCTCAAGCCCCGCGACGTGGTCACCGAGGCGTTCTGGCGGCTGGCCATAGCCAGCGATCCCGGCATCTTCATCCACGAGGCCCGCGACAGCGCGCTGGCCGCGGCCGATGCGCTCGGCGTGCCCGACGGGCGCCCGCTCTGGGGAATTCCCTTCGTCGTGAAGGACAATATCGACGTGGCCGGCATGCCGACCACGGCTGCCTGTCCCGATTTCGCCTATCTTGCCGATCGGGATGCGTTCGTGGTGGCCCGCCTGCGCGAGGCAGGCGCAATCGTGCTCGGCAAGACGAACCTCGACCAGTTCGCCACCGGCCTCGTCGGCGTGCGCACGCCTTATCCAGTGCCGCGCAACGCCATCGATCCGGCCATCGTGCCCGGCGGTTCCTCCTCCGGCTCGGCGGTCGCGGTGGCCCGCGGCATCGCCTGCTTCTCGCTCGGCACCGACACGGCCGGGTCCGGCCGCGTGCCGGCCGCGCTCAACTCCATCGTCGGGCTCAAGCCGACGCTCGGTGCATATTCGGCAACGGGGGTCGTGCCCGCCTGCCGCACGCTCGACACCGTCTCCATCTTCGCGCTGACGGTCGCTGATGCTTGGGAGATACACGCGGTCGCCTCTGGCCTCGATCCGGCGGACGCTTGGTCGCGCGCCATTCCGACGGGCGGCCTGTTCGATGCTTCGGCCGTTCGTATCGGCGTGCCGGACGAGGCGTCCCTCGAAACGTTCGGCGATGCCGTGCAGGCGGCCAGTTTCCGCGCCACCGTCGAGCGCCTGCGGACAAACGGCGCCACCATACGCGAGCTCGACTTCGCGCCGTTCTATGCGGTGGCGCACATGCTCTACGAGGGCGCCTGGCTTGCCGAGCGCGTCGCAGCGGTCGGATCTCGGCTCACCGAAAAGCCGGAGACGCTGCATCCGGTGACGCGCGCGGTCCTGAGGCCCGGACTGGCGCTGTCGGCGGCGGACGCCTTCGAGGGCTTCTACCGGCTGAAGGCGCTGCGGCGCGACTGCGAGGCGCTGCTTTCGGGTGTCGATGCGCTCTGCGTGCCGACCATCCCGACCTTTGTCACGCTGGACAACATCGCGGCAGACCAGATCGGGCCGAATGCGCGGCTCGGCACCTACACCAATTTCGTCAACCTGCTCGACCTGTGCGGCATCGCTGTTCCCGTGGGCGCGCGGGCGGACGGCCGGCCCGGCAGCGTCACTCTCCTCGCTGCGGCCGGCCGCGACGCACTTTGCGCCTCGATCGCAGCCTCGATCGAAGCGGGCGCGATGGGCGCGACCGACTGGCTGCGTCCCGCTCCGCCGACGCTCGTCCCGGCGCCTGCGACCGGCGAGATCGCGATCGCCGTCTGCGGCGCACACATGTCCGGCCTGCCGCTCAACCGCGAGCTCACCGAGCGGGGAGGGCGCTTCATCCGCGCCTGCACCACCGCGCCGGCCTACCGCCTGCATGCACTGGCGGGCGGCCCGCCCTTCCGCCCCGGCCTGGTGCGCCAGGCGCGGGGAGCCGCGATCGAGTTGGAGGTGTGGGCGCTGCCGCGGGAGCGGTTCGGCGATTTCATCGCCGGCATTCCGGCCCCGCTCGGCATCGGCACGGTCGAGCTGGAAGACGGCACGACGGTCAAGGGCTTCCTCTGCGAGGCCGCGGGTCTCGCGGGCGCTGCCGACATCACCGAATTCGGCGGCTGGCGCGCCTATCTCGCCCGGCCGGCACCCTCGAACACGGAGGCGGCCGCATGACGGTGCCCCGCCGATCCACCATCCGGAAGATGGCACGGGCTTTGCCTTCTTTCCTTCGACAGAACGGCCGCCGCCGGCGGCCGCGCTCAACCCCTAGCCGCTGGAGCCTCGCATGAACAGTTTCCCGCTCAATCGTCGTTCCCTGCTCAAGGCCGGCGCGGCCGGCCTTGCCGCCTCCGCGCTGCCCTTCGGCCTCGCCCGGGCCCAGGCCCCTGTCATCCTCGGCGCCGTCTATGTCGGCCCACGCGACGACTTCGGCTGGAACCAGGCCCATGCGGTCGCCATGGACATCCTCAAGCAGGTGCCGGGCGTCACCGTCGTCGAAGAGGAGAACGTGCCGGAGACCGACGCCGTCTCCAAGTCCATGGAATCCATGATCAATCTCGACGGCGCCAACCTCATCCTCGCGACGTCCTTCGGCTACTACAAGCCGTTCGTCGTCGAGTCGGCGAAGAAGTATCCGAATGTCCAGTTCCGCCACGCCGCGCCGCTGTGGAACAAGGACACCGACCCGGCCAACGCCGGCTCCTACTTCTGCTACCTCAACCAGGCGCACTATGTGGACGGCGTCGCGGCCGGCCTCTCCACCAAGTCCAACAAGATCGGCTTCGTCGCCGCCAAGCCGATCCCGTCGGTGCTCTCCAACGTCAATTCGGTGCTGCTTGGCGCGAAAAGCGTCAATCCGAACGCCACGGTGCAAGTGATCTTCACCGGTGAATGGTCGCTGCCCGTGCGCGAGGCAGAAGCCGCAAATGCTCTCATCGATGCCGGCTGCGACGTCATCACCTGCCATGTCGACGGCCCGAAGGTGGTGATCGAGACGGCCGAGGGACGCGGCGTGAAGAGCTGCGGCCACAATGCCAGCCAGGCGCCGCTCGCGCCGAAGGGCTTCATCACCGGCGCGGAATACAAGTGGGAGACGATCTACAAGCTCTACGCCGACGCGCTCTCCAAGGGCGAGACGCTGCCGAACTTCACGGTCGGCGGCTACCACAACGACATGATCCGCAACACCGCCTATGGCGCGGGCGCGACGCCCGAGGCGATCAAGGCGGCGGACGCGGCCATCGAAGGCCTGAAGGCGCAGAAGCCGATCTATGTCGGCCCGCTCAAGGACAATACCGGCAAGGTGGTCATCGAGGGTTCGAAGGACAATTACGATCCCGAACTCGACGGCATGAGCTACCTGCTGGAGGGCGTCGTCGGCTCGACGACGTGATGTGAACGGTAAGGGCGGCGGCATGGGCCGCCGCTTCCCCCACTCGCAGTCAACGGACAGCGTCCATGAAGATACCCCCACCCCTCACCCCTCCCCACAAGGGGGAGGGGGATTCTGACATCCCGGCGCTCTTCATCAACGAGTTCAGGCGAGACGCGGTGCCGGCGACCCCCTCCCCCTTGTGGGGAGGGGTGAGGGGTGGGGGTATCCTCGCCACAGCCGTCATGCCCGGAGCCCTCCCATGACCGCCGTCGTCTCTCCCGCTCCTGTTGCATCCGCCGGCCTCTCGCCACGCGCCATCGCCTCGATCGAGGCGATCCTGATCCCTGTCGCTGCGCTGGTCGCCTCGGCGATCCTGTTCTCACTGTTCCTTCTGGCGCTCGGAAAGAGCCCGCTCACCTTCTTCTCGCTCGTCTGGACCGGCGGCTTCGGGTCGGTCTTCTCGATCCAGAACTCGCTGCAGCGGGCCGCGCCGCTCATCCTCACCGGGCTCGCTTTCGCCATCCCAGCACGCATCGGGCTCACGCTGCTCGGCGCGGAGGGTGCGCTGGTGCTCGGGGGCTTCGCCTCCGCCGCGATCGCGATCCCGCTCGTCACCTTTGGCTGGCCGGCCTTCATCGGCCTGCCGATCATGGCGCTCGCCGCCATGGCGATCGGCGCAATGTGGATTGGCCTCGCCGGATGGCTTCGCCACTATCGCGGCGTCAACGAGACCATCTCCTCGCTGCTGCTCGGCTACATCGCCATCGCGATCATGAACTTCTTCGTCGAGGGCCTGCTGCGCGACCCGGCCTCGGCGAACAAGCCGTCGACCATGCCGATCGGCGACGCCTACCGGATCGGCTCGATCCCCGGCACGTCGGTGCATTGGGGGCTGGCGGCCGGCGTCGTGCTGGCCGTCCTGCTCTATATCCTGATGAGCCGCACCACCTTCGGCTTCGCCGCCCGCATGACAGGCGGCAATGTGCGAGCCGCGCAGGCGCAAGGCCTCCCGGTCGGCTTCCTCGTCGTCGCCTGTTGCGCCATCGCGGGCGCCTGCGCCGGGCTCGCGGGCTTCTTCGAGGTCGCCGCCATCCACGGCCAGGCCAATGCCTCGTTGGTCGCAGGCTACGGCTTCACCGGCATTCTCGTCGCCTTCCTCGCCCGGCAGAACCCGCTCGCCATCGTGCCGGTCGCGATCATGTTCGGCGCGCTCGATGCCGCAGGCGGCCTCGTTCAGCGCCGCATGGCGATGCCCGACGCCACCGTGCTCGTCCTCCAGGGCATGATCTTCGTCGTGCTGCTCGTCTCGGAGACCTTCTACGGCCGCATCCCCTTCCTTCAGCCCAGGAAAACCGGAGACCGCACATGAGCGACTCGGGCCTGTTCATCGTCCTCATCGCCATGGTCGGCGGCGCGATCCGCGTGTCGACACCGTTCATGTTCGTGGCGCTCGGCGAGTGCCTTACCGAAAAATCCGGCCGCATCAATCTCGGCCTCGAAGGCAATCTCGTGCTCGGCGCGATGGTCGCCTATGCCGGCTCCTACACCACCGGCAGCCCATGGCTCGGCGTCCTGTTCGCCGGCCTCGCCGGCCTCGTCCTCGGCGCAATGCACGGCTACATCTGCAAGCTGCCCAAGGTGAACGACATCGCCGTCGGCATCGCGTTCATGTCCTTCGGCACCGGCCTCGCCTTCTTCTTCGGCAAGCCGTACATCCAGCCCACCGCGCCGCGGCTGGAGGCAATCCCGCTCGGCTGGTGGTCGTCCAATCCTTCGGTCGCGCAGGCGCTGCAGGTCAACCCGCTGTTCTTCGTCGGCATCGCGCTGGCGGTGTTCATGTGGTGGGCGCTCGCCAACACCCGCTGGGGCCTGATCGTGCGCATGACCGGCGACAGCGCCGCCTCGGCCCGCGCCATGGGCGTGTCGATCGATTTGGTTCGCCTGCTTGCCACGGCTGCCGGCGGCTTTCTTGCCGGCGTCGGCGGCGCGTTCCTGTCGCTCTATTATCCGGGCAGCTGGAACGAGGGCCTGTCCTCCGGCCAGGGCCTGATGGCGGTAGCGCTGGTCATCTTCGCCCGCTGGGACCCGATCCGCTGCGTCTATGCCGCGCTGCTCTTCGGCGCCGCCGGCGCCCTCGGCCCGTCGCTCCAGTCGATCGGCATCAGCCAGGGCTACTACTTCTTCAACGCCGCCCCCTACATCCTGACCCTTTTCA
>VFQN01007497.1_pt1 | contig 11721 bp, 11 predicted proteins | sample 3512371 | NCBI WGS metagenome assembly VFQN01 (sample SAMN10412370, study PRJNA504923) | tailings metagenome | isolation source: Replicate 2 from Balatoc abandoned mine | place: Philippines: Itogon, Benguet | collected 2017-08-28
CGAAGCAAAATACAAGAGGAAAGTTTGTATTATGAAACACTGAAACATACCGGAGAATTCCCGATTATTGGAGTGAATACCTTTTTAAGTTCCAAAGGTTCTCCAACGGTTGTTCCGGCAGAAGTTATCCGTGCCACCGAAGAAGAAAAACAATTCCAGATTGCTACTTTGGATAATTTACACAAAGCCAATACTGATAAGGTAAAAGAACAATTAAGCATTTTGCAAGATGCAGCAATCAATAACCAAAATTTATTTGAAAAATTAATGGATGCAGCGAAATATTGTTCACTAGGTCAAATCACGTCAGCGTTGTTTGAAGTCGGTGGGCAATATAGAAGAAATATGTAATTCAGAATTATGAATAAAATGATAAAAAAAATCACAATATTTATTTGTCTCATTTTCGTTTTTTTAAGTTGTTCTTCTGATGATAATAACAAAGCTATTGATTCAAATATAATTATAGATGGAAGGCAGTTTAAACCAACTTCTGTTATAGTTGATAATCAAAGTACAACTGAGCAAGGAGCTTTACATTTTTCCTTAACTAGAGGAAATTCGAGTACTTCTGATAATGAAACAATAATGTTTACTGTTGAATATCCTTTAAATTTAAATGCTGCTCCAAATGGTATTTATCAATTTCATATTGGTAATATATTTGACTCTCTTTTTGCTAATGGTATTTATTTTAATGGAACTGATGTTTACAGTTTAGCGGGTAACTTTGTGAAAGTTACTTCACTTGGAGGAAAAAAATACAGGTTAGAGTTTCAAGAAATTGAAGCTGTTAATATTAATAACATTAGCGAATTGATTGTTATTTCAGGATATTGTGAGGGTGATTTTAAGTAAACCAAATATCCTTTCAAGCTATTTTTTCCCTCATTTTAAAATATGGATTCAGTAACGCAAATAGTGCTTGGCGCAGCTGTAGCTAATGAAGTTTTAGGTAAAAAGCTTGGTAATAAAGCCATTTTATACGGAGCAATTCTAGGAACTATTCCTGATTTGGATGTATTGGTTGGAAAGTTTTTAGATCCGTTAACCGCTACTGATATTCATCGTGGCTTCAGTCATTCTACATTGTTTTTTCTGTTGTTTTCACCTGTTTTAGCACTTGGTATTCAAAAAGTAGAGACAAACAATCACGTAAAATTCAAGGAAGCATTAATTTGCTCGTTTTTAGGACTGCAAACTCATGCTTTACTAGATTTATTTACTACTTGGGGAACACAATTGTTCTGGCCTTTGGGATCTCGGTTTTCTTTGCAGTCTATATTTGTAATTGATCCACTTTATACTTTGCCGTTTTTGTTCTTTCTGATTCTATCCATGCGGAAAAATAAATCGGATAGAAAGAGAATATTCTGGAACAGAGTTGGTTTGATTGTCAGTACTTCCTATTTGTTATTTACATTATTTGTTCAATCAATTGTAACGAATAAATTTGAAAAACAATTAAAAGAAAACAATATTGCTTATCAGGAGATTGTTGTAAAACCATCTCCATTTAATATTATTTTATGGACAACAAATGTGAAAGTAAATAATGGTTACTGGATTGGCGATTATTCTTTTTTTGATACAAAACCAATTCAATTTCAATTTATTCCAACACAACTGGAATTGATCAAGGAAATTGATGATGAAGCTGTAGTTCAGCAGCTCAAACGAATTTCAGAAGGTTGGTTCTGTATTACGCAAAAAGAAAATCAGTTATTTTTTAATGATTTACGGTTTGGTGTAATGAATACGGAAAAAGATAATTTTCAGTTTGCATTTAGTTATCAATTGATAAATAAAGACGGAAAATTTACAGCAGTAGAATTACCTAACAAAAATAGAGAACAAGCCCAAAAGTTATTGGCTAAACTATGGGTGAGGTTACAAGGAAATTAGTTACTGTTCACTATTGTATTTTTTCAATATAGCTTTTAGTTGTTCGGCACGGACAATTTTCTTTGCTTTTTCTTTACTTTGGGCTTTGTGAAGCTTATCGTTGTGTGCTTTTATGTTTTTAGCGTTGTTTCTTCCCATGTGGCAAATGTATAAATTTTTGTTAAAAATAAAATTTTGGCACAACTATTGGTTTACAACTTATATCATTAATCATTAAATTTACACATTATGAGAAAAATTACTTTAGTTTTAGCTTTTATCGGGATGATAACACTAAACGGTTGTACAGTAAACGAAGATAACGGACCAGACAATGATACTATCAGTGAAGTGTTTCAATATAATAATGTAAATTTTTTACCGAATAGTTATAGTGTAGTGCTAAATTTTCCATATGCAATATATGAATCTGATATGGTTTTAGTATATCGATTGAGTGAATATTTTAATGGAAGTCCAGTATGGAAATTATTACCCGAAACTTACTATTTTGACGATGGGACATTAGATTTTAGATATGATTTTAATTTTACCCGATATGATGCTGAAGTTTATATGGAAGGGTACAATTTAGGAGAATTATCTTCGAATGTACGTTTGAATCAAAGATTTAGAGTGGTTGTAGTTCCTGGTTTTTTTGCTAATAGAATGGCAAATCCAGTTGATTATTCTGATTATAATGCTGTGATTAAACATTATAACATTGATGACAGTAAAGTAAAAGTTATCAAGTAATAAAGTTAGAATATAAAAATAGAAGCGGACAATAGTGTCCGCTTTTTTATTTTAAAAAAACAGATTTTTTTGCGTCTTTTTTAATGAGTTTTGGTCTAATAGATATAACATTAAAATATATTTATTATGAAAGCAAATAGAAAAAACAACTGTGGATGTGCAACGGGGCAACCATGTACTTGTACCAACTGTACTTGTGAAAATTGTACTTGTCAAAAATAAGCAAGTTAAAGGATTACTAACCTTATTGTCTTTTTGCAATAAGGTTAGTAACTTTATAATCAATAATAAAAGAAATGGAAATACCTAAAACAGATATTACTTCAGAGAATCTTTGGCAAACGTATGCCAACGACTTGAAACGCTATGTATTCAGTCAGATTAGAGATGAAGAGATAACAAACGATGTTTTACAGGAAGTTTTTATTAAAATTCATTTGAATATAGAAAATCTGAGAGAAAAGAGTAGTGCTAAGTCTTGGGTTTTTACGATAGCACATAATACATTAATGAATTTTTTAAATAAGAAATCTGTTTTGCTTCCTGTTGAGGATGTTCCTGATGATTTTATGACTAATGAAGAAGTTCATTCGGCAAAAAGCTGTTTACTTCCATTGATAAAAAATTTGCCTGAAAAATATCGCGAACCTTTATTATTAAGTGAGATTCAAGGAAAAAAGCAGGCAGAAGTAGCTGATATTTTAGGTATTAGCTTATCAGGAGCTAAATCGAGAATTCAACGCGGACGCAAATTGTTACAGCAAGGATTCATGGATTGTTGCCATTATAAATTAAACGAGGACGGCTTTTTGGTAGGTGAACATCAGGATAAAGCTGATTGCAAAATGTGTAAATAGAAAACCATCCGTTGAAGGATGGTTTTTTATTATTATATGAATTTTATAGATTAAGCCATGTCTTCAACATTAGCCGAAGCTAATTTAGCATAAGTACCATTAGTCAGTTTTTCACGGATAGCTTCAAATGCAGTAAGAGTTTCAGTAATATCGGCTAATGTATGCGAAGCTGTTGGAATCATTCTCAACAATATAATTCCTTTTGGAATTACAGGATATACTACGATAGAAAGGAAAATACCATAGTTTTCTCTAAGATCATTTACCATAACCATCGCTTCCGGAATAGAACCTTCAAGATATACCGGAGTTACACAAGTATTGGTATCACCAATGTTAAAACCTCTTGATTTTAATCCGTTTTGTAAAGCGTTTACATTTTCCCAAAGTTTATCCTTTAGTTCCGGCATAGTACGAAGCATTTGTAAGCGTTTCAAAGAACCGATAGTTTGAATCATTGGTAATGCTTTAGCAAACATTTGCGAACGTAAATTATATTTTAAATAATCAATAATGTCTTTATCTCCGGCTACGAAAGCTCCAATATTAGCCATTGATTTTGCAAAAGTTGAAAAGTAAACATCAATTCCGTCTTGACAACCTTGTTCTTCTCCGGCACCGGCACCTGTTTTTCCAAGAGTTCCAAAGCCGTGAGCATCATCAACTAATAAACGGAAATTGTATTTTTCTTTCATGGCAACAATCTCTTTTAGTTTTCCTTGTTGACCACGCATTCCAAAAACACCTTCTGTAATGAATAAAATTCCGCCTCCGGTTTCTTCGGCCATTTTAGTAGCACGTTGAAGGTTTTTCTCCATGCTCTCCAAATCATTGTGCTTATAAGTGAAACGTTTTCCCATATGTAAACGTACACCGTCAATGATACAAGCATGTGAGTCAACATCATAAACGATAATATCATTTTTGGTAACCAAAGCATCAATAATAGAAACCATTCCTTGGTAACCAAAATTCAATAGGTAAGCTGCTTCTTTCATTACGAACTCAGCCAATTCTTTTTCCAATTGTTCGTGATAATTAGTATGACCACTCATCATTCTGGCACCCATTGGATAGGCTGCACCATATTTTGTAGCGGCGTCAATATCTGCCTGACGAACTTCAGGATGATTAGCCAATCCCAGATAATCGTTGATTGACCAGTTTAGGATTTCTTTTCCATGGAATTGCATTCTTGGACCAAGTTCTCCTTCTAATTTTGGAAATACATAATAACCTTCAGCTTGAGAAGCCCATTTTCCTAATGGACCTTTATTGTTTTGTATTCTTTCGAATAAATCTTTTACCATAATGTAAAGTGATTTAAAAAACGAGGCAAAAGTAATCATAAAAAAGTTTACTCTTTACGATTTAAAACATAAAATTTTTAATGCGTAAAGAGTAAGTAATAGTTTATTTACCTGAATTTATACTAATGCCGTAATACTTTCAAAAAGAATGTCTTTGTTTACGGGTTTTGATAAATATTTGTTCATTCCAATTTCCATAACACGTTTTTTAGTACTTTCCATAACATCGGCAGTTACAGCAATAATAGGTATGTTTTTGTTTTTCTCTCCGGCATCACCTTTTCGGATAGCAATAGTGGCTTCATATCCATCCATTACAGGCATTTGCAAATCCATTAAAATAAGATCAAATGGTTTGATTTTTAATTGATTTACACCGTCTTCACCGTTATTAGCAAATTCAATGGTAGTATTGAGCCATTTTTTGGTAATCATTTTAATAACCATTTGATTCATAACATTGTCTTCTACTACTAAAATCCGTTTTCCTTTTAAATCAAACTCATCATTGATAGCCATAGGAATCATTTTAGCTTCTTCTGAAATCATTTCAAAATCAAGTTCAATAGTACAAAGTGTGCCAAGTCCTTGTTCGCTTTTGATATCAATTTTTCCGTTTTGTAAGTTTACTAATGATTTGACAATGAACAATCCTAGTCCTAAACCACCAAATTTTCTTTTATTGTCAATGCTTTCCTGAGAAAAAGAGTCATAAATACTATTCATTTTCTCTTTAGGAATTCCTACTCCGGTATCGGTTACTCTAAAGATGAGTTTGATAGTGTTTCCGAGATTTTCTGCCCAGTCTAATTCTATTTTTATATAACCTTCGTTAGTGAACTTTATAGCATTATTGATAATATTATTGGTAATTTGAGTAAATCTTGCTCCGTCACCAATTACTTTTTTAGGAAAATTATCTGCTATATGAAAGTCTATTTTTAAACCTTTGTCATTTGCAGTATTTGTTACTGCAGTTTTGATTTGTTCAATAATTCTTGAAGGGTTAAACGGTGCTAATTCCAGTTTAATTTCTGATTTTTCGATTTTTGAGAAATCCAGAATGTCGTTAACAGAACTCAGTAAACTTTGAGAAGAATATTTGATAATATCACAATTATATTTTATTCTTTCGGTATCAATTTCATTGGCTGTAGCATCAGATAAACTCATAATGGCGTTTAATGGCGTTCTTAATTCGTGACTGATATTTGATAAGAAATAAGATTTCAATTCATTCATTTCCTCTGAGCGTTGTAAAGCAATGGTTTGCAATGCTTCTCGTTCATTTTTTAGATTACGGATTAAATTAGCCATTGATAAGGAAAGGAAGACAACTTCCAAGCCTGTTCCAAGTTTTGAACCATTTTCTGTCCAAAAGTTTAGAGGTAATATGCTGAAATTTTTTAGAATAAAAACAACAAATCCACTGATTAAAAATAAAATACCAATAGCAAAGAACTTATCAATTTGTTTGGTTTTATTGTAAATTGAGATTTGCGAAGCTATAATCAATCCTAATAAAATGAGTCCTAAAGCATTTGCAAGCGGATAAGCAAATTTTAAAGCTTCGGGAAGAATGAATAATGATAAAAGCAATAGACCATCTAAAATATACAATAGGTAAAAACATTTGAATATAAATAGATTATGTTCTTTTATCTTTAAAAATACTTGAGCATATCTTCCTAAAAAAAAGTTAGCTACACAAGCAAAAATAGCAACAGCATGAAGAGAAAACCAACCAGCTCCGGGAGTTATAAATTTATAAAAGTAACCATCAATAGCAAATTGTAGCAAACCAATAAAAAGTACATACATACTGTAGTAGAAAAAAGTGTTATCTCGCATAGCAAAGAAAAAGAAGAGATAAAGTATGGAAGCTATAATGAGAATACCATAAAAAAATCCAAATACAAATTGTTCAAAAGCACTTTCTTCAAGTAGATTTTGTGTTTTGTGCAGAATTAAAGGCATAGTAAGCATTTCACCATCACTTTTTACATGTAGATAATATTGTTTGCTTTCGCCAACTCTAAGGTGAATTTTAAAAATAGTTTTGCGAAGATCAAGACTTCTGTTATGATAAGGGATGGCATCACCACTAATGTATTTAATAATATCATTGTTTTCTTTAATGACATATAATTCGGCAAAATCAGTTATGGGGCGAGCCGTTTCAAAATAGAAATTCTGTTCCTCTTCTGTATTGTTAATTAGTGTAAACCGAAGCCAATAGTGATTTGCAGTAAAACCAAAATCTAAGTTTTCATCGGGAGCTTTTTCAAATGCGCTGTCAGGATACTTTCGGATGTCTTGAATTGTTAAATTTTTATCACCAACATCAATGAATTCAATTTGTTTATGAATAGAAATCTTTTTAGAAATATCTTCGCCTTTAAAAACATGTTGAGCAGAAGTTTTAAGGAATAAAAAAATAAATAACAGGCATAACCAAAAGGTCTTGCCATAGCGATAGGCTAGGGTAGATTTGGACATAATAGTAGTAGTTTTTTGTTTTTGTATTATTATCTACGATGTAAATGAAAACCCGGATTTAAAAAGTAACAACTTTTTTAAATAAAACTTGATTTCAATAAAAAGTAGTAATAATTAATTTGTGGAGAGGTAAACTGATTTAAATTGCTACACAACTTCCGGCAATAACTTTTAAATTATCGTCAAATAGTTTCCAAACGCGGATATAGCGAAAATTTCCCTCAAAACCTTCGCCCGAAGCTTTTCCTGTAATTTTTGAAGATAAAGAAACCACAACGTTTTCTTCAATCACATTTATAGAATCTATTGACGAAATGATTTCTTCTAAAATTAAGTTTCCGGATTTATGAGTTTCTAAATCCATTTGTTTGGTGATTACTTCTCCGTTTGGAAGAACAAAAAGCAAATCATCATGCAGCAATTTGTTTAAAATTTTAACATCACTTTTTTTCATTGCTTCCAAAAGTTGTTTTTCAACTTCTCTGATTTTTTGTTCAGTAAATATTTTTGAATTCATAACGAAAAGTTTGTGAAGTTTATAGAATAGGCGAGTAAAGGTTACAGTAATTCTTTTATTCTAGGTCTTTGATAAGTGTTTCAATTGTTGATTTTTTCTGATTTAATACTATTAATTGGCTTTTGTCCTCTAATAAAACTTTATGGCTGAAATCTTTGTCAGCCTTAAAACGCCAATTTTTAAGTTCTTTGAATTTCTTTTTTACAAGCTTCAATTTTTCATCATTATCTTTTGAAATGATAATCACTTTGGTTAAAGATGTCGCTTGCATTTTGTCTATACTATCTTCAGTAACTTCGGTATTATTTTCTTCCATAGAACGATACCAAAATATTTTTCTAAATACATTAAAGTCATCCGGATTTTCTGTAATGATATACCGGTAAGTCATTATATTTTCAAGCTCGTTAATCCAATTTGGAAAGTTTTCATCATATATTTTAATATAATTGTCTATGAAATCCTTATCAATTGGTTTCTTTTGGTTGATATAATCAGTTACTAAAGGATAAATTTTTCGGGCCAATAAATCAATGTATTTGTGATAGTACCAATCATTAGAATCTATTTGACCATCTAATTTTTCATAAACATATCCATTGCCTAAAGCTGTAGCTAAAGCTTCATTTAAAAGTAAATAAGCATAATTACTACTATTGGATTTATTCTCTTTGAAATACCTGTCGATATCTTTTTTTACTTCGAGCGGTTGCTCATCATAAATGATATGAAAAGTTTCATGAAGCATCACGCTGAATAAATCTTTATAATCTTTCAGATTAGTTTGAATAGCACTAATAAAATTATTGTAAAAAGCATTGGCTTTAAAGCCTTGAGAGTTTGGTAAAGGATAAAAAGCAATTTCAAAAGGAATCGACTTGTCCCAAACTGAATTATAAAACAGTAATCCTGTCTCAAAATAGTTTTCAATATGGTTTTCTTTGGAATATTTTGTAATTTCTATGAGTTGTTTTTCAAAATGTTCTTTGTTTGGATTATAAATTAATTCATTATAAATTGTTGTGAATGTTGAAATTATTTCGGTTAAATCACCCAATGTTTTGTTTGGAATGATGCCAATAGAGCGAAGTTTGAATTCATTTAAAGAAGTTGTTTCAACTAAATTTTTCTTCAAAATATCTCTTGTCTGCATTGGTATTTTTGAACCATAGGGAAACTCATCAAATTTATAGCTGTAATCAATACTTAGACTATCAAACTTTAAAAGAATGTTTTTATACTTCTCAATATTATATTTTGATTTTTGAAACTCAGTTTTATATACATTCTTAGGATAATTTTCTGAAAGATTTTGTATGAATACAAAAACAGCTAATTGCTCGGAATATTTGATATTAAATTTTACATTTTGCCCTAAAGCAAATGTTGTTAAAAATATAAAAGCCAATAAAAAGTTATTTTTCATAGTGTTTTTGAATCAGTAATATAGGGTGTTTAATCTATTTTTCACTTTTAAGTAAAAGTCATCTTCATTCTAATCAAATTAATCTTTAAGCATTCCAAAATAACAATTTCAAAGACTTTCCGTTATTGGCACTATTATTTGTCCACTTTTAGAAAAACCATTTACTGTAGTAAGTTTTGTCATATAGTTTTTTGAAAAAGGACTGTTTTATCTTTCAATGAAATTTTCTTTACCTCATAACCATATTCAAGTAATTCCTTTTTATAATTCAAGAAGGAATGGTCTATTGCAATTCCTGCAATATTCTTAATTTCATCAAAAGATAATTTTAACGATTGTCCATCATTTTGCTTGATATGTTGCCACAAGAGATTGTATTTACTCATAAGATTTTTAAAGGTTCGGGACTTTGCAACAGTTGTGCAGCCAGTGAACAGATTAACTCGGTTAAAGATAGAACTTTTTTGTGAAGACAAGTATATAGCTATTAAATTCTCTTTCTGTAAATTCAGGTTTAGTAGTTTGGCTAGCAAATTTTATTACAAGTCATAGGTTTTTTTATCGTTATAAAAAAATACATATAAGCTTTAAGATAACATTAAAAGGAAGCTCTTAATTTTTTGAATTTAGTATATATTTGCGTACCCTATTAAAATTTAAATAAAGTCGTGAAAATTAAAGTCATATTCTTTGTGTTGTTTTTTTATTCATCAATGATGAATGCTCAGAACGATTTGTGTTCTAATGCCGTTAATCTAATTCCAAGTATTACTTGTACTTCTACTTCAGGAACTTTTAATAATGCTCAGTTAGATGGAAACACCTCAACCTGTGCTTCCAATGCATCGCAAGATGTTTGGTATAAATTTACAGCTACCGATCCTACGATGTATGTAGAAGTATCTAATTCCATCAATATAGGTTTGGATGTTGCCATTGAAATTTATTCTGGCGATTGTAACGGCACTTTAGTAGCCTGCCAAAATAATACGAATGCTACCCAAGGCTATGAAGGCTATTTTAATAACAACTTTGTAGTAGGACAAACCTATTATGTTAGGGTTTTGAATGTTTCTTCAACTATTTCAACTCGAAATTTTTCAATCTGTGTTCAAAAATATCCAACTCCAGCCAATGATTTGTGTGCCAATGCCACAACCTTAACTCCAGGTATAAGCTGTAGTACTACTGGCGGAACTTTTAGTGGAGCTTATTTTGATGGAAATGTTTCAACCTGTGCTTCTAATGCTTCGCAAGATGTTTGGTATAAATTTACAGCTACCGATCCTACGATGTATGTAGAAGTATCTAATTCCATCAATATAGGTTTGGATGTTGCCATGGAAATTTACTCGGGCGACTGTAATGGCACTTTGGTAACCTGCAAAAATGAAGCGACCGCTACCCAAGGCTATGAAAGCTATTTTAATAACAACTTTGTGGTAGGGCAAACCTATTATATCAGGATTTTGAATGTTTCTTCAACTATTTCAATCCGTAATTTTTCAATCTGTGTCCAAAAATATCCAACACCAGCTAATGATTTGTGTGAAAATGCAACCATACTTACTCATTCAACAAATTGTGTTACAACTCCTGGAACATTTGCCGGCTCTTCGATAACTACGGCTGCTCCGAGTTGTGCTTCCAATTCTTCTCAGGACGTTTGGTATAAATTTGTTGCTAATAATACTGGTTTGAACATCTCTATTTCCAATTCAATCAACATAGGACTTGATTTGGGTATGGAAATAATGAGTACCGATTGTTCAAGTACACCTATTGCCTGTGTTAACCAAGGTGGCACAACATCAGGCGGCGAGTTTTATTCTTCTTCTAATTTTGTTGTCGGAAATACTTATTATGTAAGAGTATTTAATGTGTCTTCAAATCTTTCGGTAAGAAGTTTTTCGATATGCGTTCAGGGAGCTGTTTTAGATACTAATTCTTTTGAAAGAAATAATATAACTATTGTACCTAATCCGGTTAAAGATGTTTTTAAGATTTCTAATTTAGACAGTGTAACTAATTATAGTTATCAAATAGTTAATATACAAGGACAGTTAATAGATCATGGTAAGCTATCTCAGGATAGTATAAATACTGCTAATTTGAATCAAGGCGTTTATATTTTGAGATTATCCGATGGAACAAAAGAGATGACAACAAAATTTATCAAAGAGTAATGTAACGAGAGTAAAGTGTATTTTTATAAAATTGATAATAGAAGGAAATGTTATTATTGTATCTCAACATCTGTTGATAGTTACTTTCGTTATCATTTAAATAGCTACTATTATTGTTTGGGAAGGTCATGTTGTCAATAGCATTACTATCATTACCATTTGGAAAGCCTATATGACTGTTTGAGAGGCCAACATCATCAATAGTGTTATCATCATTATCATTTGAATAGCTAACATTATTATTTGGGAAACCAATATCATCAATGGTATTATTTATATTATCATT
>VFQN01007498.1_pt1 | contig 11720 bp, 8 predicted proteins | sample 3512371 | NCBI WGS metagenome assembly VFQN01 (sample SAMN10412370, study PRJNA504923) | tailings metagenome | isolation source: Replicate 2 from Balatoc abandoned mine | place: Philippines: Itogon, Benguet | collected 2017-08-28
GCCGCCGCCGCGCGCCTTGAGGTGCGGTACGGCCGCCTGCACGGTGTGCCACACACCGGTCAGGTTGGTGTCGATCGTGTTCTTCCAGATCTCGGGCGTGGTGCTCTCGGCGTCGGCGATGATGCAGATGCCCGCGTTGCCGACGACGATGTCGAGGCCGCCCAACTGGGCAACACCGTCGTCGACGGCGTTCTGCAGTGCCGCCATGTCGCGCACGTCGGCCTGGTGGGCGACGATGCGACGATCGAGCGCCTCGATCTGCCGCACCGTCTCGGCGAGGTCGTCGGGCGTCGCGGGCGGGTACTGCAGATCGGGCACCGGAGCGCAGAGGTCGACCGCGATGATGTCGGCGCCCTCCTCGGCGAGACGCAGCGCGTGCGCTCGGCCCTGACCGCGGGCCGCGCCCGTGACGAATGCGACTTTTCCTTCAACACGCCCCATCGCGTGCCTCCTTCTGATCGATTCTGGAGTTGTGGTGCCGCGCGCCGCTCGGCACGGGGGTGGTGCTAGTGGCCGCCACAGGCGCAGGCGGTCACGGCCGTCGGGGTGAAGCCCGCGAGCGGGCTCTCGGCGCAGGCGTGCGCCGGCGGGGCATCCGGGCGGCGGATGCTGAGCGTGAGCGGCACGGGCCCCGCCGAGCCGCGCGGCCGGGGCGGCGAGGTGCGGTGCGAGTGGTCGCCCGTGGGCTTGGGGAGGGCATCCGTCGCCCGCTCGGCCAGCAGCTGCTCGCCGAAGCCGCGCACGCACTCCGGGTCGGGACCGTCGAGCGGCAGGCCGGTGAAGAACTTCGCCGCCATGCAGCCCCCGCGGCACGAGTCGTAGAACGCGCACGATCCGCAGGCGCCGCCCCCGGTGGGTTCGCGCAGCTTCTGGAACAGCTCGCTGCGCCGCCACACCCCTTCGAAGCCCCCGGGCTCGCGGATGCTTCCGGCGAGGAACTCGTCATGGATCGCGAAGGGACACGCGTAGACGTCGCCGATCGGATCGATGAGGCACACCACCCGCCCCGCGCCGCACAGGTTGAGCCCGGGCAGTGCCTCCCCGAAAGCGGAGAGATGGAAGAACGAGTCGCCCGTCAGCACGCCCTCGCCGTTGGCGACGAGCCAGTCGTACAGCTCGCGCTGCTGGTGCGGCAGGGGATGCAGGTCGTCCCACACGTCGGCCCCGCGGCCGCTCGGCCGCAGCCGGGTGAGCCGCAGCTGCGCCTGGAAGCGATCGGCGATCGCCTTGAAGTCGTCCAGCTGCGGGATGTTCTCGCGGGTGCAGACCACCGAGATCTTGAAGCCGCGGAACCCCGCGTCGGCGAGGTTCTGCATGGCCCGCATCGCGAGGTCGTACGAGCCGGGGCCGCGCACGGCATCGTTGACCTCGGCGGTGGCGCCGTCGAGCGAGATCTGCACGTCGACGTAGTCGCTCGCGGCGAGACGCTGGGCGACCTCGGGCGTGATCTTCACGCCGTTCGTCGAGAACTTCACGCCCACCTGGTGCGCGGTGGCATAGTCGACGAGCTCCCAGAAGTCGCTGCGCACGGTCGGCTCGCCGCCGCCGATGTTGACGTAGAACACCTGCATGCGCTGCAGCTCGTCGATGATGCCCTTGCACTCCTCGGTGGTGAGCTCGCGCGGGTCGCGCCGACCCGAGCTCGAGAGGCAGTGGCTGCACGACAGGTTGCAGGCGTACGTGAGCTCCCAGGTGAGGCAGATGGGAGCATCCAGGCCGCGCTCGAAATGGCCGAGCAGGGTACTGGAGGTACGGCGCGGCATGGGCGGTGCCGCCGTCGTCGTGGTCGCGGTCGGGGTGGGTGCGACAAGCGTCATGCGACGGCCTCCGTCGAGATAGTGGCGCTGTCGGGCGCGGTGCGGCGGGGTGCGGTGCCGGCGGATGCGGATTCGAGCATGCGCGAGGCGACGAGCGTCTCGACCGCGCGCAGGTAGCGCCCCGTCTGCGCGGCGGAAACACCTGCGGTGCCGAGAGCCTCGCCGAGGGTGCGGGTGCCGTCGCAGGCGCGCACGACCTCCAGCAGCATCCGGTCTTTCAGGAAGCTCAGCTGCCGCGTCGAGAAGTGGTACAGCAGAGCGCCGAAGGGTTCGGGTCGGATCGAGACCCGAGGGTGCACCGCGACGACGCTGTCGAGGGTGACGGAGGGCATGGCCAGCGGTCTAGTAGACGCCGCACATGCCGTCGATCGAGACCTCTTCCACCAGCGACTCCTCGTCGATCAGCTCGTCGGAGGGCGCCTCGACGACGGGGTTCTGGGGTGCGGGCGACGGGGTCATGGGTTGCTCCTTTGCAACGAGTCGGCGACGATGATGTGCCGATAGCCGGTGGTCAGTACTGTATTGGCACTCAGTGCCGAAGGGAAGAGGGAGCTGGTGAACAGTGAGTGATATCTCCCCGATCGGCGACGCCCGGGTCGTCCGCATCGGCCGCCAGCCCGCCACCACGCACGCCGACATCAGCCACACCGGGCTGCGGCTGTTCGTCGAACGCGGCTTCGACCGCGTCACCGTCGACGACATCGCCGCCGCCTGCGGCATCGGTCGCCGCACCTTCTTCCGCTACTTCCCCTCCAAGAACGACCTGCCGTGGGGGCAGTTCGACGAGATGCTGCAGGGCATGCGCGATCACCTCGCCTCCCTGCCGCGCAGCCTGCCGCTGCGGGATGCCCTCCGCATCGCCATCGTCGTGTTCAACCACATCCCCGACGGCGAGCTGCAGTACCACCGCGAACGCATGACGCTGCTGCTCACCGTCCCCTCCCTCGTCGCGCACTCCACCATCCGCTACGCATCGTGGCGACAGGTGATCGCCGACTTCGCGGGCGAGCGCCTCGGCGCGTCCGCGGGCTCGCTCGTTCCCCAGACGATCGCGTGGGTGTGCCTCGGGGTCTCGATCGCCGCCTACGAGCAGTGGCTCGCCGACGAGCGCGCGTCGCTCAGCGACCTCCTCGACGAGGGGTTCCTCGCCGCGCGCGACCTGATGCTGCTCGACGAGCACAGCCGGCCGTGACGGGCGGCGGCGCTGACGTCATCGTCGTCGGCGCGGGCGGCTCGGGTGCGCCCCTCGCCGCGCGGCTCGCCACCCGGGGCGCGCGCGTGCTGCTGCTCGAGGCCGGCCCGGCACCTGCCCCGCTCTCGAGCCGAGACGCCTCCCGCTTGGCCGCGGCCCTGCCCGGGCATCCGCTCGCCCTGGCCTACCCGGGCCGCCTCGTCGACGGGCGCGACCACACGGTCGTGCGCGGCCGCGTCGCCGGCGGCTCGACGGCGATCAACGGCGGCTACTTCCGACGACCGCGCGCGCACGACCTCGAGGCGTGGGCCGCCGCCGCCGCAGACGCGCGGTGGAGCGCGGCGCGCACCCGCCCGCTCTGGGCAGACATCGAGGCCGACCGCGAGTTCGGGGCGAACCCGGGCCACGGCGCAACGGGAGCGATGCCCATCACCCGGGGTTCCCTCGAGCATCTGGTCAGCTCCGCCCTGCTCAGGGCCGGCACCGGTCTCGGGCTCGCCCGGGTGCCCGATCAGAACGCGAGCCCCGACCCGACGCCCGGCATCGGAGCGCTGCCCACCAACACGCGCGACGGTGAGCGGTGGAGCACGGCGCGGGCCTGGCTCGAGCCCGCTCCCGCGCTGCTGACAGTGCGCGGTGACTGCACGGTCGTGCGGGTCGTCGTCGACGCGCGGGGGCGAGCGACCGGCGTCGATGCGCTCATCGACGGCCGGGTCGAGACGCTGCACGCCGATCGGATCGTGCTCAGCGCCGGCGCCCTCGCCACCCCGCAGCTGCTCGTGCGCAGCGGTATCGGGCCGGCGCGCATGCTGCGCGCGGCTGAGATTCCGATCGTGCACGACGCCCCGGTCGGAGCGAGGCTACACGACCACCCGCAGCTCGACCTGCGGATGACCGTGCCCGCCGCGGTGCTCGATCACCCGGTCGAGACGCCGCTCGGGGTCGTCGCGCACGGCACGAGCGGTGTCGCCGACGGACCATCAGTCCCGCGGGTGCCCGGGGACATCGAGGTGCTCTCGGTGCTACGGCCCCTCGGGCGCATGCTCGGCACCGACGAGGGCGACGGTCGCCTGAGCCTGCTCGTCTCGGCGCTGCGCACCGATACCCCCGGACGCCTGCGGCTCGACGTCGACGGCCCCCCGCGGCTCGAGTTCCGCTACCTGTCGAGCGCTCGTGATCGGGCGCGGCTGCGGGCGGCCGTGCGGCTGGCCGCCGCCCTGCTGGCGAGCGAACCCCTGCGGCAGCTCGGCGCGGTGCCTGAGCATCCATCGTTGACCGCCCTGGATGATGACGACCTCGACTCCTGGATGCGGGCGCATCTCTCGACCGCCCTGCACAGCTGCGGCACGACGCCGATGGGTACCGACCCGGCGACGTCGGTGGTCGATGGTCGCGGCGCCGTGCACGGGGTGGCGGGGCTGCACGTGGCCGACCTGGGTATTCTGCCGACGACGCCTACGAGCGGCCCGGCGGCGAGCGCGGTGCTCATCGGGCACGTCATCGCCGACGCGCTGTAGCGCGGGGCGCCGAACGGCGTGCGGGCCGCACTCTATAGCGGCAGCTCGGCGAGCGCCGGGTACGGGTTGCCGAACCGGTGCGCGGTGATCGACACCGCCTGCTCGCGCAGGAAGGGCAGAAGCTCGACACGGCCGGAGGCCGTCACCGGACCCGACCAGACGGCGACGTCGGGGTCGCCGTCGACGGCCTCGAGCAGTGCCCGCCCGGTCGCGTGCGGGTCGTTGGCGCCCTCCGGCGCGATCACCCGGATGCGGGCCGGCCGCTCGACCGCCATGCGGCCGGCGAACTCCGTGTCGGGCTCGATCACGACCGCGGTCACCCGCAGGCCCGAGGCGCCCGAGTCGAGCAGCCCGAGCAGGCTCGCCGGCAGCGGCGCGGCAGCGCTGACGGCGACAGGCGATCCGGCGCGGGTCGCCGCGAGCAGCACCCGCACGAGGTCGGCCGGCGCGGCACCCTCGGCGGCCCGCACGGTCACCGGCGCGGGCCGATACCGCAGCACATTGCGCTCGATCGGCTGGTCGGGCAGCACCTCGACCCGGCTGTCGTCGCGGGCGACGCCGAACTCGTCCTCCCACGCGCGCTGGTCGCTCAGGGCGCCGGCGCGCGCGGCGTCGAAGCCCGCGAAGTCGAGCCCGGGCTGGCTGGCCTCGAGCACGTCGCGCACACCGCGGTCGAGCCCGCGCAGACTCAGCGACTGCTTCGGTGCGCGCGGCACGGGCGCGAACGAGCCGAAGCCCATCACGTACGAGGGCCCGCCGGCCTTGGTCGAGCCGCCGACGCTCGAACGCTTCCAGCCGCCGAATGGCTGTCGGCGCACGATGGCTCCGGTGATGCCGCGGTTGACGTAGAGGTTGCCGGCCTCGACGTGGTCGAGCCAGTGCGCGACCTCGTGGGAGTCGAGCGAGTGGAGACCCGCGGTGAGACCGAACGGCGTCGCATTCTGCAGCTCGAGCGCTTCGTCGAGGTCGCGAGCGCGCATGAGCCCGAGCACGGGGCCGAAGTACTCGGTGGTGTGGAAGGCGCTGCCGGGCAGGACGCCGCGCTTGACGCCGGGGCTCCACAGCTCGCCGCTCGCGTCAAGCGCCCGCGGTTCGACGAGCCACTGCTCGCCGGTGCCGAGGGCGGTGAGGGCGCCGAGCAGCGTGCCCGACGCGCGCTCGACGAGCGGCCCGACGACCGCGGTCGGGTCGGTGGGGCGGCCGACGCGCAACGTGCGCACCGCATCCACCAGCTGTCGTTCGAAACGCTCGGAGGTCGCGACCGAGCCGACCAGGATCGCGAGCGACGCGGCCGAGCACTTCTGCCCCGCATGCCCGAACGCCGAGCGAACGAGGTCGGCGACGGCCAGGTCGAGGTCGGCCGAGGGGGTGATGACGATCGCGTTCTTGCCGCTCGTCTCGGCGAGCACCGGCAGGTCGGGGCGCCACGAGCGGAACAGCGCCGCGGTCTCCCACGCCCCGGTCAGCACGAGGCGATCGACGGCGGGGTGCGCGATGAGCGCCCGCCCGACCTCGTTCTCGGGCGCGTCGACGAAGCGCAGCACGTCGCGCGGCACCCCGGAATCCCACAGAGCCTCGACCATCACGGCGGCGCAGCGGCGCGTCTGCGGCGCGGGCTTGATGATGACGGCGCTGCCCGCGGCGAGCGCCGCCAGCACGCCCCCGGCGGGAATCGCGACCGGGAAGTTCCACGGCGGCACGACCACCGTCAGCCGCACGGGGGTGAAGGTCGCGTCGTCGATCGCGGCGAGGTCGCGCGCGCTCTCGGCGTAGTAGTGCGCGAAGTCGATGGCCTCGCTCACCTCCGGGTCGCCCTCGGCGAGAGTCTTGCCGGCCTCCGACGCCATCACCTCGAGCAGGTCGGCGCGACGCGCGGCGAGCATCCGCCCGCATTCATGCAGGATGCCCGCCCGCTCATCGACCGACCGCGCCGCCCACCCGGCGCCGGCCTCACGGGTCTCGGCGACGATGCGCTCGATGGCGGCGATGCCGCGCGGGCCGTCGGCGAGGGCGCTCGCGTCGACGAGCCCCTGCCCGCGGGTGCTCGTGGCGGAGCGCGCGAGGATCGCGCGCCCCCACTCGCGGTTGGCGGGCAGCGCGGGGTCGGTGTCGGGCTCGTTGGCGAAGCCGCGGCGCACCCCGCCCGGCTCGGGCAGCGCGCCCGCGACGCCTGCGCCACCGTCGTCGACCGGCGCGAGCTCGAGCCGGTTCTGCACCCGGTGCGGTGCGGGCGCCGCGGGCGACGCCGCGAGGTCGGCGAGCGCGGCCCGGAACCGCTGCTCCTCGCGCGCGAAGATCGCGGGCGACGCGGTCAGCTCGAACACGCCCGACAGGAAGTTGTCGGTGCTCGCGTTCTCTTCCAGTCGGCGGATGAGGTAGCTGATGGCCGAGTCGAAGTCGCGCGGGTGCACGACGGGCGTGTAGAGCAGCAGGTGCCCGACGGTGCGGCGCACGGCCGCGGCCTGGTCGGGCGCCATGCCGAGCAGCATCTCGACCTCGACGCTGTTCGAGACGCCGCGCGCCTCGGCGAGCTGCCAGGCCCACGCGATGTCGAACAGGTTGTGGCCGGCGAGGCCGATGCGCACGGCATCCACCCGATCGGGGCGCAGGGCGGCGTCGAGCACGCGCTTGTAGTTGGCGTCGCTCGCCTGCTTGCTCGGCAGCACGGCGACGGGCCAGCCGTGCAGGGCGGCGTCGACGCGCTCCATGGCGAGATTGGCACCCTTGACGACGCGCACCTTGATGCCCGCGCCGCCCGCGGCCCGGCGCGCCTGCGCCCAGGCGGACAGCCGGTCGAGCGCGGGCAGCGCCTCGGGCAGGTAGGCCTGCAGCACGATGCCCGCCTCGTACTGCCGCAGCGACGGTCGGTCGAGCAGCCGCTGAAACACCTCGATGGTCAGGTCGAGGTCGCGGAACTCCTCCATGTCGAGGTTGAGGAAGGTCGGCGTGACGCCGAGCGCGGCCGTCTCGTAGAGCGGCACGAGCCGGTCGACGACGCGCTCGACGGCCTCGTCGAAGGCCCACATGCTCAGCTGGCTCGCGATCGCCGAGACCTTCACCGACACGTAGTCGACGTCGGGCCGCTTGACGAGCTCGGTGATGCCGGCGAGCCGTCGATCGGCCTCCGCGTCTCCGAGCACCGCCTCGCCGAGCAGGTTGAGGTTGAGCCGGTCGCCGTCGGCGCGCAGGTGCTCGAGCGTGCGCCCGAGGCGGCTCGGGGTGGCGTCGATGACGAGGTGCCCGACCATGCCGCGCAGCACGCGACGCGCGATGGGCACGATCGGCCAGGGCAGCAGGCGGGCGAGCGGGCCGCCGATGGCGATGAGCGCGCGCAGGGGCCAGGGCAGAAAGCGCGGGATGCTCTGCGCGAGCTGCTCGAGGTTGCGCGCCGCGACGCCGAGGTCGTCGGGCCGCGCCACCCGGTCGACGAACCCGATCGCGAATGCGAGCCCCCGCTCGTCCTGCAGCAGCCCGGCGAGGCGCGCGGCGCTGGCATCGGGCCGCACCCCCTCGGTCTGGGCGAGCCACTGCCGCACGAGCGCGACGGCGACGTCGGCAGTCGCGTTCGTGTCAGCGTCAGCGTGGGTGTCAGCCGAGCCGAGATCGGGCGAGGGGCCGGGGGTCGACACGTCGGTGCTCATGCATCCAGTCTGCTGCTCGACACTGTGCGCACCTAGTGATGAAATCACTACATCGCTGTTCGGTTCTGCCGAACAATTCGCCGACCCCTCGGGAGCACCCATGCTCGACCTGCGTCGCGTCGCGCTGCTGCGCGAGGTGCACCGCCGCGGCACGCTGCACGCGGTGGCGCGGGCCCTGTCGTACAGCCCGTCGAGCATCTCGCAGCAGCTGCGGCTGCTCGAGCAGGAGGCGGGCGTTCCGCTGCTCGAGCGCACCGGCCGGCGGGTGCACCTCACCCCGGCGGGGCTGCTGCTGGTCGAGGGGGCCGACACGCTGCTCACCGATCTCGAGCAGCTCGAGAGCGCGCTCGCCGCCACCGACCGCACGGTCTCGGGCACCGTGCGGCTCGCGGTCTTCCAGTCGGCCGCGCTCGGCATCGTGCCGCGCGCCCTGAGCCTGCTCGCCGAGCGCTACCCCGCGCTGCGCGTCGAGGTCACGCAGCGCGAGCCCGAGAGCGCGCTCGACGAAGTGTGGGCGCGCGAGTTCGACCTGGTGATCGCCGAGGAGTACCCCGCGCACGCCGCTCCGCGGCGTCGCGAGCTCGACCGGGTGCCGCTCGGGCGCGATGCCCTGCGCCTGGGGGTGGCGAGCGGCAGCGGCATCCAGGCGCTCGGCGACGCCGCGCAGCGCGCCTGGGTCATGGAGCCCCGCGGCACCGCCAGCCGCCACTGGGCCGAGCAGGTCTGCCGCCTGGCGGGGTTCGAGCCCGACGTGCGGTTCGAGACGGCCGACCTGCAGGCCCACATCAGCCTCGTCGAGGCCGGGCACGCGGTCGCCCTGCTGCCCGACCTCGTGTGGGGTGGTCGCGACCCCCGCGTCTCGCTCATCACGCTGCCCGGCGATCCGCACCGCTCGCTGTTCACCGCGGCCCGCAGCTCGACGGCCGATCGCCCGGCGATCGTCGCCGTGCGCGCGGTTCTCGCGCTGTCGATCGAGCCGCCAGGTGGAGCGGGATACCCTGAGCGCGGTACAGCAGAGTGAGGAGCATCCGTGACCGAGCAGCGCGATGTCGTCATCATCGGCGGGGGCCACAACGGCCTCACCGCCGCCGCCTACCTGGCGAAGGCCGGCCTCGACGTGCAGGTGCTCGAGCGGCTCGACGTGCTCGGCGGTGCCGCGATCTCGGCCGAGGCCTTTCCCGGTGTGGATGCCCGCCTGAGCCGCTACTCGTACCTCGTCAGCCTGCTGCCGCAGCGCATCATCGACGACCTCGGGCTCGAGATCGCCCTCGCCCCGCGCCGCTACAGCTCGTACACGCCCATGCCCGGCGATGCCGGAGCGCAGGGCGGCGGACTGCTCGTCGACAACCACGACCTCGCGGCGACGGCGGCGAGCTTCGCCGCCATCGGGGCGGCCGACGACGCGGCGGCCTGGCAGCGCTTCTACGCGGGCACCGAGACGCTCGCGCGCGTGCTGTTTCCGACCGTCACCGACCCGTTGCTGACGCGCTCGGAGGCGCGCGACGCGGTCATCGCGGCGGCGGGCGATGCGGGCCTCGATGGCGCCGCCCTGTGGGATGCCCTCATCGAGCAGCCCGTCGGCCGCACCATCGCCGACACCTTCCAGAACGACCTCGTGCGCGGCGTCGTCTACACCGACGCGCTCATCGGCACGTTCGCCTCGAACGACGACGAGAGCCTGCTCGCCAACCGCTGCTTCCTGTACCACGTCATCGGCGGCGGCACGGGCGACTGGAACGTGCCCGTCGGCGGCATGGGCGCGGTGTCGGGCGAGCTCGAGCGGGCCGCGCGGCTCGCCGGGGCGACCCTCACGACCGGGGCCGAGGTTCTCGCGCTCGCCGCCGGATCCGGCGGCGACGACGAGACGCGCATCGTGCGCTGGCGCGACGAGGCCGGCGTCGAGCACGAGACGGCCGCCGAGCACGTGCTGGTCAACTGCTCGCCGCACGAGCTGGCGCGGCTGCTGGCCGCGGGCGACGGGGGCGACGCATCCGGCATGGCGGTGGATGCGGGAGCCGGGCTCGCGGTGCCGCCCGCCGAAGGCGCGCAGGTGAAGGTGAACCTCCTGCTCGAGCGGCTTCCCCGCCTGCGCGATGCGTCGCTCGACCCGGCGGCCGCGTTCGGCGGCACGTTCCACATCAACGAGACCTTCAGCCAGCTTCAGCGCGCCTACGACGAGGCCGCGGCCGGGACGGTGCCCAGCGTGATCCCGGCCGAGATCTACTGCCACTCGCTCACCGACCCGACGATCCTCGGGCCCGAGCTGCGCGCGTCGGGCGCGCAGACGCTCACTGTCTTCGCCCTGCACGTGCCCGACCGGCTGCTGACCGAGGCGACCAACGATGCGATGCGCGAGCGCCTGCAGCGCGCCGTGCTCGACTCGTTGAACTCGGTGCTCGCCGAGCCGGTCGAGAGCCTGCTGCTCACCGACGCGAACGGTCAGCCGTGCGTCGAGACGAAGACCACCCGCGACCTCGAGCACGGTCTGCGCCTGCCCGGCGGCAGCATCTTCCACGGCGACCTCGCCTGGCCGTGGGCCGAGGACGATGAGCCGCTCGACACCCCCGCGCGCCGCTGGGGCGTCGACACCGGGCTGCCCGGCGTGCTGCTGTGCGGCTCGGGCGCCCGCCGGGGCGGAGCCGTCAGCGGCATCGCCGGCCACAACGCGGCGATGGCGGTGCTCGAGAGCCGCTGAGACGAGCGCCGCACCCCGAGGCATGTGGGTTGTTCACCCTAAGGTGAGGGTGTGACACGACTGTCTTGGAACGAGATTCGCGCCCGCGCTGCTCGCTTCGCGGAAGAGTGGGAAGGCGAGACGTACGAGAAGGGCGAGAGCCAGTCGTTCTGGGCTGACTTCCTCGACGTGTTCGGCATCAACCGTCGTCGTGCCGGAGGGTACTTCGAGTACGCGGTCAAGCTCAGTGGTGGGCGTCGGGGCTACATCGACATGTTCCTGCCAGGAAGGCTCTTGGCCGAACAGAAGTCGGGTGGGCGCGACCTGAACGCAGCCCGAGGGCAGGCGTTCGAGTACCTCGACGGGCTCGATGACCACGACCTGCCTCAGGCGGTGGTCCTCTCCGACTTCGCCACGTTCCAGCACGTCGACCTCGACACACGACAGGTTGTGGAGTTTCGGCTCGAAGAACTGCCCGACTACGTGCGCCTGTTCGCTGCGCTGGTCGACGAGCAGGCGACCTCGATCGAGGAGACCTCGCCAGTCAACCGTCAAGCGGCCGAACGCATGGCAGAACTGCACAACCGACTCCAGGCGGCCGGCTACATCGGCCACAAGCTCGAACTTTTCCTCGTTCGTCTCGTGTTCTGTCTGTTCGCCGAAGATGCCGGCATCTTCGAGCCGAAGCAGTTTCGCGACTACATCCGAAGCCGCACGGCGGAGGACGGAACCGATACCGGGCTGCGGCTGACCAAGCTCTTCGAGGTTCTCAACACTGCTCCCGAAGAGCGGTCTGCGCTGCTCGATGACGACCTCACGGCCTTCCCCTATGTGAACGGCGGTCTCTTCGCCGAGAACACGCCCGCCCCCGACTTCGAC
>VFQN01007499.1_pt1 | contig 11719 bp, 8 predicted proteins | sample 3512371 | NCBI WGS metagenome assembly VFQN01 (sample SAMN10412370, study PRJNA504923) | tailings metagenome | isolation source: Replicate 2 from Balatoc abandoned mine | place: Philippines: Itogon, Benguet | collected 2017-08-28
CCGCCCCCTTCCACCGATTCAGCACTTTTCTCCAGTTTTTCTTTTTCAAACAACGGTTTTGGTTGCGGAATGGTCGCCAATTGGTGGTTTGACATCCATGCGGGGTCCAATTTTTGAAGAAATTCCAATGCTCGGTCCGTAGGTTCATCACGGTATGATTTTTCCAAAAGCTGCTTGGCTTCTTCTTTTTTTCCCTGCATAAAATAAATAATCCCCAACTCCCGATTAGGAAAATAAGCCGCCACGCCGTTGCGCGTGGCTATGCTTTTTTTATCGACTCCCGAACCTTGCAAAGCCGCCTTTAAATATTCAATGGCTTCGGGCCAATTTTTGGATTGGCTCAGGCTTTCTCCTTTTTTGTAATACGTCACGTAGCTTTGCCCTTTTGCCTCAGAAACGGCAAAAATCAGCAACAGCCCAAAAAGAAGTTTCCGTAATTTCATGTCAAAAAATATCTTCTACTAGATGGATTACCAAATCCACCGAAAAAGCGCTTTGGGTCGTTTGATTGGTCACTCCTGCCGTCGTTTGCGGATATTTCATTTGCTGAAAGCCCGCGTGAATTTTGAAACGGTCAAAAAAGAGGGTCGCTCCCGCGCTAAATCCCTTGGCTTTACTGCTCGACCCATCTTCGTTTAGCTGGGTTTGAATGCGGTAGCCCCCCATCACCCGAAACTCGACTTTTTCGGCATTCACCAGTAAAAACTCTAAGCCGCTACGTAATTGATAATGGTTTTCGTTGCTAATGACCGGCGGACGTGGCGTCTGAATGACCAACGGCAACCCCCGATTCGGGTCCAAACTATTGTATTGATTATACTCATAAAAAGTCTGGGAAATGGCTTGGTTTTTATAGGGCAACCATTCGGCGTCGGCGGCAAGCATCAGCAATGGAAAAAAGGGCAGACGGTACGAAAGACCCATCCCAACCGTAAAGGGCATTTTATATTTTTGTTCGTAACTGCGCAACTCGGTCGCATCCAGCGACGCATCGGTGACGGTGCCGCTGTAAGTAAAATTATTGCGGAGATTGAAAGGAGTCGTTACGCGGAGGCCTACGCGCAGCGGAACGTTTGCTTCATAAAAATCGGCCAAAAACCCCGTTACAAAATTTAGTCCGCTGATGTCATACGTCCCTTCTCCCGTCCGATTTACGTTCAAAGTGCGCTCCCCTGAGCTATAATTCAGCTTATTCCCCATTCCAAACCAGTAGTTGGCAGTCACGCCGATTCCAACATACCTGCTAAGTTGATACGCCGCACTCAGCGACGCGTTGCTGATGGTCAAGTTGTTTTTGATGCTTTCGGTGGCCAAAGCCACCGTACGATCAATGGAATATTTATTGGCATCCATCACACTTTGGTAAGCCACCCCGAGTACTATATTACGGTCCAAATCGCCAATCCGATAATGCCTTTGTCCCTTTAGTCGAGACGCCGAAAAGGGCATCACAGCCCCGATAAATGTAGGGCCAAAATTGGAAGTGGTAGAAAACCGAGTAGCATCAATGGGTACTTGAAGCGTGGTATTCCTCCCCGAACACAACAGGTGCGGCCCAATACCCTCGGCCAATTCATCATCATAATTGAGCATGGCAATGCCAGCCGGATTCCAATACATCGCGGTAGCATCGTCGGCTACCCCGATGAAGGCTCCTCCCATCGCCATTGCCCGACTTCCCGGTCCATTAGCGTTTAGATTCAGATTTTGGGCCGTACCCACATACGACAAAAGCAACAACAGCCCCGAAAAGAGTTGTTTTTTACCGATGCGTCGTGTTAGTGCAAAGCCCATTTTTGTGTACAGAGTAGCGTTGTATTCAATCAATTACTTGGGGATTAAGGTATATTCATTCACGGTATTTCCCGTTTTGTCACTGACATACAGCCGATTAATTTTCAGCTCATTGTCCGATATTTTATCAATAAAAAACTGAATCCCTTCTTTGGCACAATCCACGCCTTCGCTGCAAGTAGGCTCAGGACTCAGTTCAAACAGTACGAGACGGATATTTTGGTCAACGCGCCATTTTCCCGTAAAATCAAAACGGTCGCCACCCTGCCCGATGTCGGTAAATTGTAAGGCATTTTGATTACTCAAATCGAGCAGAAATCCGTCGTAATTAAACAGATTGCCGGCTTGTCCTCGCTCATAAACTTTAGTTCGTCCGCCGCCCCCCTGCGGAATATGAACCGCTTGCTTCATAATCCAGGCGCGGTCCATTTGGGTGCTGACGTCCTTTTTTTTGCACCCCAAAACGCCAATCAGTAGCGCCAAAATCAATCCTTGTATCTTCATGGTTTGCATCATTCTTTCCTGATTTTAAAGGTGTACCGAGTTTCGGTCCGAACCACTTCCATTACATAAAATCCCGAAGGAAGGCTACTTATATCCCAATCGTGTTGTAAATTACTGAAAGTAATCTTTTTTACCACGCTTCCTTTTAAGTCAAACATTCGCACTTCTGTTCTCACATTTGTAGGCAAATTATCCCGAAGCTGAATCGTCAATTTATTGGCCGCTGGGTTGGGAAAAACCGTCACTGCGGGGCGGCCCATGCTGTCTGCTTCTATCGCAACTACGCGTTTGAGGGAAATTCTGGAACTTTGCACACCGCTCAACGTACCCGCCCCGCAAGCACCCGTCACTCCCTGAAAAGTGAAGGTCGTTTCATTTTCAATCCGAAAACTCAAGGTGGTATCGCCAGCATTTCGGACCGATCGGCTTCCGCCGCTGAAATTAAGCGTGAAAGGGCCACTTCCCTGCACCCGAACCCGAACGTTGAGATTATCGCCCGATTTTCTGAACACCACCGAAGTGTCGCCACGCGGACTAATCATCTGAGCAGAAGCCCGTTGCAATACCGTTAACGCGCCACTTTGTGCCTTTACTGCATCTGATACTTCCACCTGCAATCGATAATCAGCCCCCGCAGGAGTAGCATCAGGTATTCGCACCGACAAAGGGCTTGCGGCTCCGCTGCCTAAACTGCCACCGATTTTTTGTCCAGTGCTATTGGCCAAAAAAACGTTAAAAGTAGCTACGCCATTACTGGGTTGTTTTACAAAACTCACGCTGATGTTTGCCCCAGGACACACTACTCCAGGGTTGGCGGATACAGTTGTTATGCCCGTTACGGGCTGATTAGAAACCGTAATCATTAGCTCATTTTTTGCCTCACAACCGTTGGCCTTTACCGTAACAACATAGTTCCCGCTCATACCGACGGTCGCGTTAGCAATGGTTGGATTTTGCAGAGTAGACATAAATCCATTAGGACCCGTCCACGCATAGGTATATCCCGTTCCAGACGGTGCTTTCAATTGGATGGTTTCCCCCGATACGTAACTGGTACGATTGGTCGCATCAACGGCGTTGGGGATTTGATTGATTGAGAGTTGAATACTGTCTTTGGCGGTTCCGCAGGAGCTCGTCCCCGTGACGATATAATACCCCGGAATCGTGGAAGTCAACATCGGAGACTGGGAAGAATTTGTATAACCCGCGGGGCCTTTCCAACTGTACATCGTAAATCCAGCAGACGACGTAAGGGTTACGGGTGCACCGCTGCAAACAGACAAAGATTTGAGGCCGTTGGCGGTAGCGGCAATGACTGGCGTGGAAGTGACCGTAAATACATCACTATTTTCCAGACTGTTGGCAACTGGCATACTGCTTTTTACCCGAATTCGGTAGCGCCCATTGGGTAGCCCCGTAGGTACAACAATGGAAATTGGACTGGCGGTAGCTCCAGGAAAATTGGTTAAAACTACAGAGGTACCTGCCTCGTTAAGAATATCAGCGGTAAATACATTGCCCGCGGTAAAAGTACCCGTTGTGGTAAAACTTATTCGCAAAGTATCTTTTACGCACAAAGAACTACGATTTAGGCTCGGTTTTGAAATGGTTACAGACAGGGGCGGGTTTCCGTTGGCATCCAACACCTGAGCATAAATATCAGCCGTACAAGTACTATTCCTGTTTCGTTCATCACGCCATAAAAAAAACAGCGCATTGCTGTTCAGCACAGAAAGCCGCCCCCCCGTTTTGTTTCCAGAGGCGTTGCTCACAATTTTGCCGTTGTCTCCCCACTCCCTAACGCCTTCACTTGAGTTGTTATCAAACCTGATTACTTGTCCGTAAAGTTCTCCATTGTCTCGGTTTTCGCCCACAAATAAGTATTTCTCAGGGCTATCGGCAATTTTAATTCCTTCAAAAGTGGGGTCTCCGCCGTGATTTCGTAAGGTAATGGGGGTTTCAGCACTGGTTGCGGTGTTTCCCATGTAACGACGCATGATTTGACGGTTATTCCGGGTGTTGATAAAAGCCACGTTTAAACTAAACTGTCCGCTATTGCCGACCATTTTCGACCCTCCAATTTGATCACCAACGCCGATATCGGTAGTACCCAACGAAGCGCCCGACGTTGGGTTAATACGGTGCGCTTTAATTGTTTTTCCTGCCCCTGAGCCAGACACTGAATAGACACAAATAGGGTTGCTATCATCAAAGCTTGGCTGAACACCCATATTTTGGGGGTCAGGCAAGCTGCCAAGGTACTGGGCATTTCCGCCCCATTCTTTAGAAATGGTTGTACCGTTTAGGGCATACTTATATTTCCTGACCGCTATGGTAGTGTTTCTGTCGATAAACGAAACAAAGAGCCGTTCTCCCTGTGCGTATATACGAGGGGTGGTTTGGTCGCCAGCGTCTCCTTCCACGAAATACGCCGTGGGGGCGGTTCGGTTGGAGGCATCCAATATGGCAATTCGTAAATCCGTTAAGGTAACGAGACTCCCCCCTCCGCCCCGGTTTAAGTCCAATGGGTTGTTTTTTTGCGCCCACGTTATCACTACTTTGCTGCCTCCATCTCGGATAAAATGAGCATCAAACGAAACACCTGGAGCAGTTGTCCCATAATTATACCCTAGATTCAACCCACGATTTTCGTTGCCGTTGTTCGGAATTTTGGTGGTGCCGTCGTTAAAGGAAATGATTTGGTACTGCAAATACGTGGTCAAACCTCCTTGAATTACGAGGGTAGTATTGACGTTATAAATCACAAAAACATCATCGGAGCCAGCGGCTTTCAGCAATTTCATCCCCGAAAAACCTTCTTTCGTACAGTCACCGAAAGTATAGCGAAACAATTCCTTTTTGGCAAATGCAACGGTCCCATCCGCTCGGTAGCGTTGCGCAAACATGATGGACGCATTGCCAATGCTTTCGGCCCAAGTTACCAACACACTGCCGTCGTCTCCCCCTACAGCACCGTACGCAAATGTGTGCATGGCCCCTGCGCTGACGCGGGTGTTTTGGCCCAGATTGCTATTCCACTGCGCCCAACCGCCGATTGCGACTACCATCAAAAAAAGCAAAAGCCATCCTCTGATTATCTTTGTCATATTTTATTGCATCAATAACTCATCTGCTACCGTTTTCTCAAAACCCAAAATCACGATTTTTTCTACTTTAGGGATTATCTTCCCGGTGTTTTTTTTGCGCTGGCTGCCGTATCTTTTTTACTTTTCCCAAAGGCCGTTTCGTTCGGAGTAACACCCCCAAACGGCACCGCCGCTGAATCTAACGCCGCTGCCTTTTTAAGGGCTTTTATCTTGGCGGATAAATGAGGTGGCACTTTTACCACTGGAAAAGCGGTCAAAGGTGCCGATTCGGATTCACTCGCAATGGACGTATCCACGGAGCTAAGTGTATCGATTTCTTGTGTAACCACGGGCACGACCGTTGCCGAGACCGTTGACTTTGGTTTATTTTTATTAAGAAAAAAGATACCCAATGAAACCATAGTTATCAAAACCAAGCCCCCTAAATACCAAAGTCCTCGGTTGCTTTTGGGCGTTTCGGGCGGTGTTGAAGAAACTGGGGCGACGGTATCGGGCGCTGCCGACTTAATCTTCATGGTATTATCAGCATTCTGGGCCATGGCCTGCATGGGTTCAATCCACTCTTTTGCGGCGTCAGCAAGTTCGTTGTTGGCCACCTGAATTAAATACCCAGAATAATTATCCCGCGTGTTACCGTCACAAAGATTAAGAATCAGTTGAAGTTTGCGGGGATTGGTTTCTTCACTTCCCAAAATTTGAGAAAGTGCGTCATCGTTCACATTTTCTAGTACCCCGTCAGTACACTGAAAAAAGTAATCTCCAGGAAGGACATCAGTCAACGAATGGATTTCGATTTTGGTGTCTCGGTGTGACCCTTGAATAGCCCGCATGATTACGTTTCGCTCGGGGTGATTTTGGGCTTGCTCGGCAGAAATCAATCCTGATTTTAGTAGAAAATTGACTTTGGAATGGTCCTCACTTTTATAAATAATCGTCCCGTTTCTGATTTGATAAATACGGCTGTCGCCAATGTGCCCGACGTGGACGGCATCTTCCCCGAAAGCCACCAACGTAAAAGTCGTCGCCATTCCTTTGAGTAGGTGCTGAACGGCCAGCATCTCATCAAACTTTTGCTGAACGTGCCCAAGCGCTTCACCGATAACCTCTTCCGAGAAGTCGGAATCTGTATGGGTGTTGAGATAATCTGAAAAACCAGACACGGCGATGTGACTGGCCAATTCTCCCTTTTGGGCACCACCTACCCCATCACAAACAATAAAAAAGCGGTTTTGAGGCGTGGCCATGCCAACTTCAGGATACACCGAATCCTCATTGTTTTCGCGCTGTCCCTGAAACGTAAAGCCCAAAGGCGGGTAGATACTATACGGCATCGTATAACTGGCTAAATAAGTAAAATCAATAGATTAAGCGCCTAATTATTACCAAATGATGGTTTGGGAATAGTCCGTCCCCTGCACGTTTCGGGCGGCATCTCTGGCATTGCTTGCCGCCTTGGTCGTCTGTAAAACCACTTTGGTTCGTCCCATCTGAATGGTATCGTTATCTTCCAGATAAATCAAATCTTCGGGCTCCAATTTTATCTTACGCATCGGGTCTTTGGCCCCCATCACAAATGTTCCGTTGCGACTTCCTGCCTCGGCAATCAGGTACTGAAACTGGCCAAATTTATCACGGGTTACTTCAATGACCGCGTGCCGCCGACTCATCATCACGTCGTTTGTATCAATCAGTATGTCTGCCGTTGGCAATGAGCTTTTGCGCCCAACCACGTTGGGACCTATGCGTAAAGGATGCGTTTGAGCAGCGGCGTTTTCGTCGTGAACCACCAAAAATCCGACGGTCCCCGTTTGTTGAAAAATATCATTTTGCGCTTTGTTGTCGTCGGCAGAGGGTTGGGCAAACAAGGGATTGCTCCCTCCCGCCGACTTTGTAACGTGCTGAAAACCCGTGGGAGGCGACAGCGGTGGCATAAATTCGTTGGTTGGCGGCGCGGGAGGCATTCCCGCTTCTTGCGTCACGACAAAAATGCACTTTTCGGGTTTTTGTTGTACACAGTTAAGCTTGGCCGGGCTGCCGGGCAAGAGCTTGACTGGCGATTGTCCTTTTTTGGTGTGCTGACACTCCTTGCAACGAAAAACGTACTCAAACATAAGGAACCTATCAATAGATAAAACCTAATTTTCTCAAGGGAGAGCCCCACTTTTAGGTGTTTGTAAATAAATCATCCAGCGAATCTAAGTGATAACTTTCGGGAGGGTTCAACAACCCAGCGGCGGGCTCTAGCTGTCCGGCAGAGTGGTCGTGGTGCGGCAATGGTGAATGTTCCAAATTTGCCACTTCCACATGACCTTCATGCCCCAGAAGCGTATCTTCGGGCAGTTCACTTTCTACGTAGGGTTTTACCAAAGAAACATAATCCTCTTTATTCTCGGGCGTCATGCCCGTCCATTCTTCGGCAGTATAGGTGTTATACCACTGCCCATGCCATTCAAAAATCCCTCCTGGCCCCACTTGCGCCCGGGCGGTATCAAACGCTTCTTTAAAAGGCACATCCTGTTTTACTTCTGCTACTTCCAGTATGGGCGCAGCCTGTCCCGTTGGCTCCGCAGCAGGTGGGGTAAGAGGCGGCACGACATACGCTGTTTCCGACGGTTTTTCAGTTACCGCTGCATTGACAATCTCTGTCGTAATTCCACTCGATGTTTCCATCACCTCGGCTACTTCGGTAGGTTCCTGATTCATAGCCCACCATGACACAAAGGCAATATTGCCCACCATGACAATGCCCGCCCCCGCCATTTCGGTCGGTGTCATTTTATCGGGGCTGAATATTCTGGGTAACTCACGGGCAGGCGAAGCCCCCGCCTGAGGCTGTGGTTGCGGCTTGGGTTGTTGCGGTTGGGCCTCCTCTTTCTTGTGAAAGCCCAACATTCCAGTTTCATCCAACATAACTGTAATTTTATTAAACTGTGAATAAATCGTCCGTTGACACATCGGTATCTGGCACCACAGGCGTGCCGTGTGCGCCGTATCCTGATGTATAATTTAGGTGTGTTTCTACCGCATCCTCATGGCCCGGAATGTCAATAATCGGAGCCTTTTCGTAGGCTTCACTTTGGGCCATAATGGGCTGACCGTTTAGGCCAATCGGTACGGCGGTTTCGAGCGTATTATTCCCATCGGTGTCCAGCAAAGCCAGATCAGGTTTGCCATTTTTGTCGGTATCAACGAGGGCAATCTCTGCCTGTAAATCGGTATCTTTATTGACCAATGCGGTTTCGGCGTATCCGTCTCCATCGGTGTCTAAATCCACCACTTCCGACGCCTCGTTAAGACTCGACAATGAGTTGGCCACGGTTGAGGTGGGCGCGTCTGGGGCTGGATGCATGGGCACTTGCCAGGGATTTTCCAAGGTTTCAGCTTTATCTTCCAATACCTGCCCTTCGTCAGATACCGGGATGGCGGTTTCGAGTTTTCCGTCGTTGTTTTTGTCAACGTACATAAAGCCTGATATACCTTCTCCCGGCTCATCTTTGATGACCACATCGGCCAGACCGTCGTGGTTATGATCTGCCATGGTGGTTTCTTCAATACCGTCGTTGTCGGTATCCAATTTAACAATATCTGGCTGCAATTCTACCACTGGCGCTTCGTTTTCTACTTCCACTGGATTGATAATTGGCTCAATACGCGTCGTAAAATCCGCCTGTAGTTCCTGAGGCATGGCATTCCATTCTTCGATGGAGTACGTGCTGTACCATTGACCTTTGTATTCAAAAAGTCCACCCGGCCCTACTTGATCTCGCGCCTCAATAAATGCTTCCTTAAACGCGGAATCATCGCTTATTTCGGCAATTTTAATCTCATCTGGCACCACTGGCAGAGGCTGTGGTTCTGGCTCTGGTTGGGGAGCTGGCTTAGGCTTGGGCGCTCCTCCCGAAGGCTTGGGAGCGGGGGGCGGAGGCGGAGGAAGTGATGGTGACTCAACCACCGCCACTGGAGGTTCTATAAACTCTTCTTTGGGTAACTCAGGTACAATCGAATCGATGGGAGGCTGCACGGCGGGTTTCACTGGCACTGGCGTATCGTCTCCTTCAAAAACGGTCCATGAAATAAATCCTATACTCCCTACCGCTACCGCACCAATCGCCAAAGCTCCCGCCACTTTAGAATAATCTTTGGGAGCTTTTGGCTTTGCCGCCGGGGCGGGTGGCGTAGCAGCAGGCGGCGGTGTAGACGCTTGAGGAGGCAAATTAGGGGGCGAGAGCGGCGGCGTTTTTTGAGCAGGCTCATTAGGCCCACCAAAAAACTGGGTGTGTTCATTAAGGCTCATCTATTTTCAGCGTTTAAAGGTTCAAGATTTTACCCAAATCGCTTTGCACTGTACACACAGGCGTTGCTTTTTGTGGTACTCGTAAGGAAAGCCGTACAACGAGCGGCTACATTTGGGGCACACGTACTGAATCTTAAAGTCGTTTTCGATATCGGTGACTAAATTCTGCGTTTTGGCCGATTTGTTTTTAGACATCAATTCACGAGCGGCCAAGCCTACCGCACTGCCTACTGCCGTACCCACGCCGGGTACAGGCACAAAAAGAGTCCCCAAGAGGGCAGGCGCAATGATGACACAAGCCGTAATAAATGTATCCATGCTGTTATTGCCCCGGGCCTGTTGAAGCAATAATTGATACCTATCCCAGACATCCTGCAACTTGCCAAATTCTAGGGAGTAATCATTGGGGTCGTCGCGGGTGGTGCGGGCAGCGTCGAGTATTTGTTGGAGGCTCAGGCGCTGGTCGGCCACCAAAATAATGTCGTTGTGATTGATACTTTTACGTTTGATGCGAAAACCGTTGACAAACGTACCGTTGGTAGAGCCTAAATCTTCGAGAACAACCGTATTTTGAGCAGGGTTAATCACGGCCCGGGCGTGCTGGCCCGATACTCCCCTTGAGTTGAGTACCACCTGCCCCGGCAGCGGTTGTTGTCCTCGTCCGATTAGGATTACCTGCATTGGAGTTGTTTCGTTATTCGTTGTATTTCAGCGTATTGCTTACTGAGGGCTAATTTACGAAACAAATGAATATGCGCCCTAATCCTTTTTATCGAACGGTAAAAGATTCTTTGGCCCTACTCTGTTATCTTTAACAAAAAAAGCTATCTGTACTTATGAGGACCATTTTTTGGCTATGGGCTATCCTTTTTATTCCTTTTTTGGCACCCGCTCAGCAAATTACATTTGATGAATACCGACGCCGGGCCGACGCCTGCCTTGAGCGGGAAGACTATGCCTGTGCCGTACAAAACTACGAACGGGCACTTCGAATCAGGGAAAATGATGTTCACTGTGCTGAGGGATTGACCAAAGCGACCCAAGCCCTAAAGAAACCTAAACCACCAAAAACTAAACCATCAAAACCAGTTGCCAACAATCCAAAACCCTCCACGACCGCTCCTCCCGCAATTCGTGCTTTTTTGCTGGTAACAACTGATTTACCCGTCCATGTATACGTCAATGGAGGTACACGTCAATTCGTTTCGCCCAACGATATTGCCAAAAAACTGCTCTTGGATGCGGGCGCAAATCTTGTAGTAATTAAACCGACCGACGGTGGCCCTGATGGGTTTGAAAAAACCGTCACCGTTCGGGAGTCGGGGAATCAGCTTTTGAAAATCAACTTATTGGAAGAACGACGAGCCGCCGAAAAACAATCCAAGCCTAACGTGTTACCCCCCACCACCAACGCCCTCGTAAATACGTCGCCTAAAAAAGACGAAAATCCGCCTAAAAATTATGCTACAACGCCCAAAATCGATGCACTTTCGGAAGAATTGACTCGCTTGATGGTCGCGGTAAAAGGGGGGACGTTTCAAATGGGAAGCAAGGATGAAAAACCAATCCATACTGTCGTTATCAACGATTTTTACATCAGTAAATACGAAGTTACCCAGCGACAATGGCGCAACATCATGGGAACGCTGCCCAAGAAATTGACCAATAACGGCTGCAATGATTGTCCGATTGAACAAGTATCCTGGAATGATGTGCAGGAATTCATCAAAAAGCTGAATCTACGCACCGGCCAAAACTTTCGTCTACCGACTGAAGCCGAATGGGAATACGCCGCGCGGGGCGGGGCGCAAAAAAACAATAATACAGTGGAGTTGAAAGATGCAGGCTGGTACCGTTCAAATAGTGGAAAGAAAACACACCCCGTTGGGCAGAAATTACCGAATGAATTGGGGCTTTACGATATGCTAGGAAACGTCTGGGAATGGTGTCAGGATTGGTACGACCCCAATTTTTACGCAAAAAGCCCCGTCAATAATCCAGTAAACGTGGCTGAAGAAAA
>VFQN01007500.1_pt1 | contig 11718 bp, 10 predicted proteins | sample 3512371 | NCBI WGS metagenome assembly VFQN01 (sample SAMN10412370, study PRJNA504923) | tailings metagenome | isolation source: Replicate 2 from Balatoc abandoned mine | place: Philippines: Itogon, Benguet | collected 2017-08-28
ACCGCATCGCCACGCGCCGCGCCCGCGGGCCCTGGCTGCCGCCGGGCGAGTGGGAACGCGGCGCCGCCGAACACGAGGGTTCGTGGTGGCCCGCCTGGCACCAATGGCTGGCCGGGCATTCGTCACGCCGGCGTGCACCGCGGCCGCTGCCGCGCGGAACATCGCTCGGCCCGGCACCGGGCGAGCATGTGTTGAAGTGTTATTCCGACTGAACAGCGGGCGGGCGTCGGGATAATGCGCGCTCCATGCCGCTGTCCCTGACCACCCTGGCCGCCGACGGCCCCCGCCTCTCACCGATCGTCGCCGGGGCCTGGCGCATGGCCGACTGGGGCTGGAGCGCGCAGGAGCGGCTGCGCTGGATCGAGCAGTGCGCCGAACTCGGCGTGACCAGCTTCGACCACGCCGACATCTACGGCGGCTACGCGGTCGAGGCGCTGTTCGGCGAAGCGCTGACTCTGGCCTCGCCGTCGCTGCGCCAGCGCCTGCAGATCGTCAGCAAGTGCGGCATCAAGCTGCTGGCGCCGTCCCGGCCGTCGCACCGCATCAAGCACTACGACACCACGGCGGCGCACATCGTCGCCAGCGTCGAAGCCTCGCTGCGCGCGCTCGGCGTGGAGCGGCTCGACCTGCTGCTGATCCACCGCCCCGATCCGCTGATGGACGCCGACGAAGTCGCCGGCGCCTTCGAGGCGCTGCGCGAGGCCGGCAAGGTGGCGCACTTCGGCGCCTCCAACTTCACGCCGGCGCAGTTCGAGCTGCTGGCCAGCCGCTTTCCGCTGGCGACGAACCAGATCGAGCTGCACCCGCTGCAACGCGCGCCGCTGACCGACGGCACGCTCGATCAGCTGCAGCGCCTGCGCATCCGGCCGATGATCTGGTCGCCGCTGGCCGGCGGCGCACTGCTGAATGGCGGCAGCGAGGCCGAGCGCCGCGTGCAGGCGGCGCTCGCTCGCGTTGCCGAGCGCCACGGCTGCACGCCGGCCACCGCCGCCTTCGCCTGGCTGCTGCGCCTGCCGAGCCGGCCGGTGCCGGTGGCCGGTTCGCGGCGCGTTGAGGCCTTGCGCGAAGCGGTGGCGGCGCTGCGGATCCACCTCGACGCGCAGGACTGGGCAGGCGTCTGGCAGGCCGCCGCAGGCCACGAGCTGCCCTGAGCCCGACGTGGCGGCCACTACGACGTCCATCGAACCGGCCGACGCGCCGCGCGCGGCCTGGGTGATCCTCGGCACGGCGCTGGCCTACCTGCTCGTCGCGCTGCCGGCGCTGCAGCTCGCCATTCCGCCGGGCTACGCCTCGCCACTGTATCCGTCGGCCGGCGTCGCGCTCGCCGCCGCGCTGGTCTACGGCCGCGGCGCGGTGATCGGCGCGGTGATCGGCGCGAGCGCGGCGAACCTGTCCCTGGTCGCCATGCGCGGGCCCATCGACGCCGCCGGCATCGCCGTGCCGCTGCTGATCGGCCTGGGCTCCGGCGCGCAGGCCTGGCTGGGCGCGTGGCTGGTGCGGCGCCATGCGCGCCACGCGATGGCCATCGACGAGCCGCGCGACGTGGCGGTGCTGTTCGTGCTTGGCGGCATGGCCGCGTGCCTGGTGGCGCCGACCTTCGCCACCCTCGTGCTGACCGCCAGCGGCTCGGTGCCGCGCAGCGAGGCGCTCGTGACCTGGCTCACCTGGTGGGCCGGCGACACCTTCGGCGCGATGATCGCCACGCCGGTGGTGCTGACGCTGATCGGCCGGCCCCGCGCCGACTGGGCCGCGCGCCGCTTCATCGTCGGCCTGACGCTGAGCATGGTCACACTGGTCATGGCCCTGGGCATCGTGAAGGTGGCGCGCTGGGACGAAGACCGCCTGCACACCGCCTTCATGCGCGACGCCACGCACGCGACCACGGTGCTGGAGACCCGGCTGCGCGAGCCGCTGCTGGCGCTCGAGGCGATGCGCGGCGTGTTCATCGCCTCCGACGACGTCCATCGCGACGAGATGCGGCGCGCCACCGAAGCCTGGCTGAACAGCGGCCGGCTGGCGGCGATCGGCTGGTACGAGGCGATGGACCGCGCCCAGGTGCCGGCGTTCGAGGCGGCCGCGCGCGCCGATGGCCTGGAGTCCTTCAAGGTGTTCGAGCGCAGCGAGGGCGCGCCGCCGATGCCCGGCGAGCCGGTGATCGCGATGCGTTACGTCGAGCCCATGCGCGGCAACGCGGCGGCGCTGGGGCTGAACATCCAGTCGGTGCCGGCGGCACGCGCCGCCGTCGAGCGCAGCCGCAGCGAAGGCGTGCCGGTGGCCAGCGCCGCCTTCGCGCTGACCCAGGTTCCCGAAGGGCAGGATCGCACCGGCGTGGTGGTCTATCGCGCCATCGCCTTCGGCGAAGGTGCGGTCGATCGCAAGGCGCGCGGCCCGCTGCGCGGCGTGCTGTTCGTGACGCTGCGCCCGGGGCCGATGCTGGCGGCGATGGCCGGCGACCTGCCCGCGCACCTCGCGTTGTGCCTGCACGACCTCGACACCAACGCGGCGATACGGCATCTCGCCGGAGCGCCTGAGTGCGTGGCGCAGGCCGACGGCCCCAGTCTGCTGTCGCACTCGCGCGAGATCGAGTTTGGCGGCCGGCGCTGGGCGCTGCAGGTCAGCGCGAAGCCGCAGGACATCCCCGACGGACGCGGCGTCAACGCCTGGCTGTTCTCGGTGGTGGGGCTGCTCGGCGCGGCGATGCTCGGCGCGCTGCTGCTGGTCGTCACCGGCCGCGCGCGGCGCATCGAGGCGGCGGTGCACGAGCGCACCGCGGCGCTGCGCTCCGAAGTGCAGGAGCGCGAGCGCGCGCAGGCGGCGCTGCGCGACAGCGAGCAGCGCTTCCGCAACATCCTGAACACGGCGCCGATCGGCATCCTCTACACCGATCTGCGCGGCCAGGTGAAGCAGGCCAATCCGCGCTTCTGCGAACTCGTCGGCTACGGCGAGGACGAGCTGCAGACCATGCAGGTGGCGCAGTACACCCACCCCGACGACCTGGCGCAGGACGTCGAGCTGTCGCGCCGCCTGGTGCTCGGCGAGATCCCGATGTACCGGCGCCAGAAGCGTTACGTGACCCAGGACGGGCGCACGCTGTGGGTTCAGGCCACCGTCACGCTGCTGCGTGACGAGCTCGGCCAGGCGCGGCGCATCGTCGGCGTGGTCGAGGACATCACCGAGCACCTGCGGCTGCGGGAAGCCGAGACCGCCCGCGAGCGCGCCGAGGCCTCCAACCGGGCCAAGAGCGAGTTCCTCTCGCGCATGAGCCACGAACTGCGCACGCCGCTGAACGCGATGCTCGGCTTCGCACAGCTGCTCGAGATCGACCGGCGTCACCCGCTCGCCGCCGACCAGCGCCCCTGGGTGGCGCAGATCCAACAAGCCGGCTGGCACCTGCTGGAGATGATCAACGACGTGCTCGACCTCTCGCGCATCGAGTCGGGCAACCTCAAGCTGCAGATCGAGCCGCTGAACCTGCCCGAGTTGCTGTCCGCCAGCCTGGCGATGGTCGACAACGACGCGAAGCGGCGTGCGCTGACGGTGAGCACCGAGCTGGCCGACGGCACCGGCGTGCTGATGGGCGACGCGACGCGTGTCAAGCAGATCCTGGTGAACCTGCTGAGCAATGCCGTCAAGTACAACACCGACGGCGGGCGCATCCACGTCGCGGCGCGGCTGCGGCCGCACGACATGGTGGAGATCGCGGTCACCGACACCGGCCTGGGCATGACGGCCGAGCAGTTGGGCGAGCTGTTCCAGCCCTTCAACCGCCTTGGCCGCGAGCGCTCGGCGCAGGAAGGCACCGGCATCGGGCTGGTGATCAGCCAGCGCCTGGCCGAGCTGATGGGCGGCTCGCTGCGTGCGCGCAGCATCGCCGGCGAGGGCTCGTCGTTCATCCTGGCGCTGCCGCGCGCCGTCGAGCCCGACACGGTGCCGTCCAACCTCGATCCGCTGGTGACCGCCAGCGCCGAGTACCACCGCCGCATCGTCCACTACATCGAGGACAACGAGACCAACGTCGAGGTGATGCGCGGCATCCTGGCGCAGCGGCCGCAGGTGCTGCTGGAGGTCTCGGGCACTGGCGCCGATGCGATGCGCAGCATCCGCGCACGACAGCCCGACCTGATCCTGCTGGACATGCACCTGCCCGACACCAGCGGCCAGCAGCTGCTCGAGCAGCTGAAGGACGACGACGCCACCGCCGGGATCCCGGTGGTGGTGGTGTCCGCCGATGCCACCGCGCGCCAGATCGAGGCGGCCATGCTCGCCGGCGCCAGCCTCTACCTGACCAAGCCGGTGAGCGTGCAGGAGCTGCTGGCTGCGGTGGACGAGCTGCTCGAGCGCAGCTCGACGCGCTTCGGCTGAGGCGCTACCAGCGCGCGCCGAAGGCCTGGCGCAGTTCCTCGATGCGGGCTTCGCCGAGCGGCGCCACGCTGCGGCCGGTGAGCAGCCACAGCTTCGCGGTTTCCTCCAGCTCCTCGAGCACCGCCGAAGCCGCCGCGGGCGACTCGTGCCACACGTTGGGCCCGAGCCGCTCGATCAGCACCGCGCGCAGCGGCGCGCCGGCTTCGCGGGCCGCGGCGATGCGCGAGGCCACCGCGTCGCCCACCGCCGGGTCGCCGGGGCGGTGGTAGGGAATCAGCGGCACGTGGCCGACCTTCATCACGTAATAGGGCGTGATCGGCGGGACGATGTCGTCGGGTGTCCAGACACCGGCCAGCGTCAGCGCCACGAGGTGGGTCGAGTGGGTGTGGATCACGCAGTGCGCGCCCTCGTCGGCGGCGTAGATGCGCCGGTGCAGCGCCAGCGTCTTGCTGGCGCGGTCGCCATCGATCTGCCGGCCCTGCGCGTCCAGGCGCGCCAAGCGAGCAGGATCGAGCGTGCCGAGGCAGGCATCGGTGGGCGTGATCAGGTAGCCGTCGGCCAGCCGCACGCTGATGTTGCCGGCGGTGGCATGCACGTAGCCACGCGCGAACAGGCTGGCGCCGACGCGGCAGATCTCCTCGCGGGCCCGGGATTCGTCGCTCACGCCAGCACCTCGAAGGCCTTGTCGAAGAAGTCGGTGGTGCCGAAGTTGCCCGACTTCAGCGCCAGGTGGACGGCGCGGCCGCTGCCGGTGGCCGCATGGCACCAGGGCACACCGGGGTCGATCTGCGCGCCGATGCGCAACTGCCTCGCGCCCAGCGCCTGCACGCAGGCGCCCGAGGTCTCGCCGCCGGCCACCACGAGCCGGCCCACACCGCGCTCCACCAGCCCGGCCGCCACCTGCGCCAGCGCGTGCTCGACCAGGGCGCCGGCCTTGTCCACGCCGAGCGCCATCTGCACCGCCTTGACCGACTCCGGTGCGGCGGTGGCGTAGACCAGCAGCGGCTCGTCCCCGAGGCGGCTTCCGGCCCACTCCAGCGCCGCGGCGGCGAGGTCGTCGCCAGCGGCGATGCGCAGTGGATCGATCGCGAAGCCGCGCTGCGGATGGCGCGCCAGGAAGGCGGCGACCTGCGCATTGGAGGCTGCCGAACAGCTGCCCGAGACGATCGCCCGTGCCCCCGCCGAAGGCGGCAGCTGCGCAGCATCGCCACCCGCCGCGAGGCCGAAGTTGGCCGGCAAGCCGATCGCCACGCCGGAGCCGGCAGTCAGCACCGGCAGGGCGGCGAACGCCCGGCCCATGGCGTGAAGGTCGGCGTCGTCCAGCGCATCGACGATGGCGATCGACACGCCGGCCGCCTTCAGCTCGGCCATGCGCTGCGCGATCGCCTCGCTGCCGCGGCGTACCACGGCGTGCTCGATCAGGCCGACGCGCCGCCTGCACTGGCGCTGCATCACGCGCACCAGGCTGGGGTCGGTCATCGGCGTGAGCGGGTGGTCGCGCATGCTCCCCTCGCTGAGCAGCACGTCGCCGGTGAACAGGTAGCCCTTGTAGACGGTGCGGCCGTTGGCCGGGAAGGCCGGGCAGGCGATGGTGAAGTCGCATCCCAGGGCGTCCATGAGTGCCTCGGTGACCGGGCCGATGTTGCCGCGGTCGGTGGAATCGAAGGTCGAGCAGACCTTGAAATAGATCTGCCGGGCGCCGTGCTCGCGCAGCCAGCGCAGCGCCGCCAGCGACTGCGCCACCGCCTCGCCGGCCGGGAGGGTGCGCGACTTCAGCGCCACCACCACCGCCTCGGCGCCCGCGGGCGGCGCGCCGTCAGGCACGCCGATGGTCTGCACCGAGCGCATGCCGGCACGCACGAGGTTGTTGGCCAGGTCGGTCGCGCCGGTGAAGTCGTCGGCGATGCAGCCCAGTTTCATCTGTCTCCTCCAGGTCGCGAGTCTGGCACAGGCTGTCGGGAGCCATCGCGCCGTGCAGTCAGGCAAAGGATGTGAGCAAACGCACACATTTCTTTGCCAACTCCTGGGCGAGGCGTCGTCAGCACTCTCCATGGTCGAGTGCTAATATGGATGGAACGAAAGGAGCCCCAGCATGTCTGAAGCTTCCATGAACATGACCCCGACCACTGCGCTTGCCGTCCGCGACCCGTGGGCCCTGGTGCCCTCGCTGGGCAACCTCGACGCCTACATCAGTGCCGTCAACCGGCTGCCGCTGCTGACGCAGGAAGAGGAAGTGAGCCTGGCCCGCCGGCTGCGCGCCAGCGGCGACCTGCAGGCCGCCGGCCAGCTGGTGCTGTCGCACCTGCGCCTGGTGGTGTCGATCTCCCGCCAGTACCTGGGCTACGGGCTGCCGCACGGCGACCTGATCCAGGAAGGCAACGTCGGCCTGATGAAGGCGGTCAAGCGCTTCGACCCCGAGCAGGGCGTGCGCCTGGTCAGCTACGCGATGCACTGGATCAAGGCCGAGATCCACGAGTACATCCTGAAGAACTGGCGCATGGTCAAGGTCGCCACGACCAAGGCGCAGCGCAAGCTGTTCTTCAACCTGCGCTCGATGAAGCAGAACCTCAAGGACGAGGCCGCCGACGTCGACACGCACCGCAGCACGCTGACCGCCGCCGAGGTGGATACCGTCGCCCGCACGCTCAACGTCAAGCGCGAAGAGGTGCTGGAGATGGAGACCCGGCTGTCCGGCGGCGACGTGGCGCTGGAGCCGCAGTCGGGCGACGACGGCGAGGAGACCTACGCGCCGATCGCCTACCTGGCCGACGAGGCCCACGAGCCGACGCGCGTGCTGGAAGCGCGCAAGCGCGACTGGCTGGCCAGCGACGGCATCGCCCGCGCGCTCGACGCGCTGGACGATCGCAGCCGCCGCATCGTCGAGGAGCGCTGGCTGAAGGTCAACGACGACAGCTCGGGCGGCATGACGCTGCACGAACTGGCCGCCGACTACGGCGTCTCGGCCGAACGCATCCGCCAGATCGAAGTGGCGGCGATGAAGAAGATGCGCAAGGCGCTGGCGGAAGCGCACTGAGTCGCGGGCCGCTCCCAAGCCGGCCCGCCGTCCCCTCGGGGGACCGCCCGACGTATCCGTCGGGCGAGGGGCCCGTTCAGCCCGCCGCCAGCAGCGTCTTCAGGTCGGCAGCGAGCGCGTCAGCGCCGCTGCCGTAGCGCACGAACAGACGCACCTTGCCCGAGGCGTCGAACACGTACGACCCGGCGGTGTGGTCGACCGTGTAGCTGCCCTCGGTCTTGCCCGGCACCTTGGCGTAGAACACCTTGAACTCCTTGGCCATCGCCGCCGTCTGCTCGGGTGTGCCGCGCAGGGCGACGAAGCTCGGGTCGAAGCTGCCCATGTAGGCCTTGAGCAGTTCGGGCGTGTCGCGCTCGGGGTCGACCGTCACGAACACGCCCTGCACCCGCTCGCCATCGGCGCCCAGCGACTTCTTCACCTGGGCCAGCTCGGCCATGGTGGTCGGGCACACGTCCGGGCACTGGGTGTAGCCGAAGAAGACCACCGTCACCTTGCCCTTGAAGTCGGCCAGCGTGCGGGTCTTGCCGTCCGGATCCTGCATCGACAGCTGGCGCGCATACTCCGCGCCGGTGATGTCGACGGCGCGGAACGAGGCGCCCGGGGTGCCGGAGCCGCCCGGCTTGTCGCAGCCGGCCAGCAACAGCGCCGCCATCGAGATCAGGGCCAGTCGTCGGGAAGTCATCGCAGCAGCAATCCGAGGTAGTGGTCCACCAGCAGCGCGGCGAACAGCAGCGACAGGTGGAGGATGGAGAAGCGGAAGGTCTTGCGCGCGAGCTGGTCGGAATAGACCCGCCACAGCTTCCACGCATAGCCGATGAACATGGCGCCGAGCACCACCGCGCAGGCCAGATAGAACCAGCCGCTCATGCCCGAGACGAAGGGCAGCAGCGTGGCGGCGAACAGCACGACCGTGTACAGCAGCACGTGCAGCCGGGTGTACTCCGCGCCGTGCGTGACGGGCAGCATCGGCAGACCGGACCGGCGATAGTCCTCGGCGCGGTACAGCGCCAGCGCCCAGAAGTGCGGCGGCGTCCACAGGAAGATGATCAGGCACAGGATCAGCGCCTCCGGGCCGACATCGCCGCGGATGGCCGCCCAGCCCAGCACCGGCGGCATGGCGCCCGAAGCGCCGCCGATCACGATGTTCTGCGGCGTCAGCGGCTTCAGCACGACGGTGTAGATGACCGCATAGCCCACGAAGGTGGCCAGCGTGAGCCACATCGTCAGCGGGTTGGCCCACAGGTACAGGACCGCGCTGCCGATGCTGCACAGCACGGCGGAGAAGATCAGCGTCTGGGTGCGCGTCAGCTCGCCGCGGGCGGTGGGGCGCCACGCCGTGCGTGCCATGCGCGAGTCGATCTGCTGCTCGATCAGGCAGTTGAAGGCGGCCGCGGCCGCAGCCACCAGCCAGATGCCGACGGTGCCGGCGAGCGCCTCGCGCCAGGGCGGCAGCCCCGGCGTCGCCAGCAGCATGCCGATCACCGCGCAGAACACGATCAGCTGCACCACGCGGGGTTTGGTCAGCACGTAGTACTGGCGCCAGCGCGACGGCAGCGTCGCGGGAGCGGCAGGGTGTCGGGCGAGGGTCTCGGACATGATCTCGGGCGTGGGAGCCTACAGCATCGCGCGAACGGGCAGGGTCGCCGTTGCGCCGGCTCGCTCGCGACCGCCGGCCAGTGACGTGCGGGCGAGCGCCACCGCCAGCAGGGTGATCAGCACCGCTGCGCCGGCGGTGTGCGCCAGCGCGGCCAGCAGCGGCCAGCCGAGCACCACGTTGCTGAGGCCGGAGGCCAGCTGCCACAGCGCCAGACCGAGCAGCGCGAAGGCCAGACGGCGCGCGCCGGCGTCTGCGCTGCGGTGCAGCGCCCAGGCCAGCGCCAGCATCGCGGCGAGCACGACGTAGGCCGCCAGGCGGTGGGTGTAGTGGATGGCCGTCAGCGCCGCAAACGGCAGGAAGTCGCCGTGCTTCGTCTCGCCGAGGTCACGCAGCAGCGTGAAGCCATGGCGGAAGTCCATCGCCGGCCACCACGAGCCCTGGCAGGTGGGAAACTCCTGACAGGCCAGCACCGCGTAGTTGGTGCTGACCCAGCCGCCCAGCGCGACCTGCAGCAGCGCGAGCGCGGCCACCGCCTGCAGCCCGCGGCGCGCCCCCACCGACAGGGCCATCGGCCGGGGGGACTGCACTTCCGCGATGATGGCCAGCAACGCCAGCAGACCGATGCCGCCCAGCAGGTGCAGCGTGACGATGGCCGGGTAAAGCTTCAAGGTGACGGTGAGCGCCCCGAAGGCGCCCTGCGCGCACACCCAGACCAGCGCCGCCGTGGCCCACCAGGGCGACACACCGGCGCGGCCCTGCCGCGCTTCGCGCCAGCTGGCCACCGTCATCACGATGATCAGCACGCCGACCGCCATCGCGAGGTAGCGGTGGATCATCTCGACCCAGGCCTTGCCGTGGGTCACCGGGCCGCCCGGGCGCACGCTCTGCTCGGCGTGGATCTCCTCGCGCGCACCCAGCGGGCTGGCGCTGCCGTAGCAACCCGGCCAGTCGGGGCAGCCCAGGCCCGAATCCGACAACCGGGTGAAGGCGCCGAACACGACCAGGTCGAAGGTCAGGAACAGCGTGAGCAGGGTCAGCGCGCGCAGCCGCTTCGCCGGCGAGGCATCACGGTGGCGCAGCCACACCCAGGCCAGCGGCCCGAGCGCGAGCACCAGACCGAGCAGCGCCAGGCGCAGCACGGGCGTGAGGTCGTAGAGCGGCTGTGCGTCCATCGCTCAGGGCCGGCCGGCGGTGTCCCACCACGACGACGCGCGCAGCAGCTTTTCCAGGTCACGCTTGAGCTTGGCGGGTTCGGGGTCGCCCGGCGCACGCATCATCCAGTTGCCCAGCGGATCGACCACGTAGAAGTTCTGCTCGAGCGCCTGCCCGGCGGCCGGCTGCAGCCACTTCTCCAGCGCGTCACGGCGAACGCGCAGCACGGTGGGCGGCGCCACGGTGCGAATGGCCTGCAGCGTCTCGGGCCGGACCGGCTGCTCGTCGACGATCAGCCAGACCTTGTCGAGGCGATCCTTCTCGCGTCCCAGCGTTTCGCGCAGCTGGCGCTGCAGCCACAGGCGCTTCTCGCAATCCGCATCGCAGGCGCCGCCGGAAACCACCACCAGCAGCCACTGGCCACGAAGCGAGGCCGCGGACATCGGCTGGCCCCGCAGGTCGGAGAACACCAGCGACTCCGGCAGCGGGCGCTGCGGGTCGATCAGCTCGCCGTAGTTGGTGCGCCCTTCCGGCCGGATCACGAAGTAGGTGAAGTACGAGGCGATTACCGGCGCGGCGCACACCAGCAGGATCAGCATCATCTTCACCCGGCCCATGGTGGTGCGGCGCGCGCCGTCGTCGACGCCCGGCGTGGGCATCGAGTGCACGGTGAAGCTCAGCGGCGAGGCGGCCTCACGCGCGGCGTCGGAGCCGGGGACGGACGAGTTGGAACCAGACATAGAGACCCGTGATGAGGCTCGCCAGGGCGAACCACTGGAAGGCATAGCCGTAGTGCTTGTGCACGTCGACCGCGGGAGCCGGCCAGCGGCGCAGCAGGCCGTCGGCCGGCGCGCCGGCGGCATCGGTCTGCTGCACCGACAGCGGCCGCAGGCGAAGCCCCGTTTCACGCCCGAAGGCGTCGAGGTCGAGATTCTGCCGGATCGCGCCCTGCCCCTCGGCGCCGAGCTCGAAGAGCCGCGACGGCGGCGGGGCGATGCGCCCTTCCACGCTGACCGGGCCCTCCGGCGTGGCGACCTCCGGCACGCGGCTGCGGTCGGCCGCATCGCGCGGCACCCAGCCGCGCTGGACCAGCACCGCGTCGCCGTCGGGCAGGGCCAGCGGCGTGAGCACGTAGAAGCCGGCGCGGCCGTCCATCGGCCGGTTGTCGAGGTAGACCGTGCGCCCGCCCACCCAGCGCCCCTGCAGCGAGATACGCCGGTGGTGCTGGGCTGCAGCGTCGGCGGCGTTGCGCGCCAGTTCGGCGGCCGCCAGCGGCGGCGCCGCACCGCGCGAATCCAGCGAGGCCTGCAGCGCCTCCTTCTCGGCGGCACGCGACAGCTGCCAGACACCCAACCGCGCCGTGACCGCCGCCGCAGCCACGGCCGCGACCAGCACCACGATGCCGCGTGCACCAGCGTTCATGCACAACCCTCGGATTCCGGCTGGGGCGGATAATCGCAGCGCATGAAGATCCTCATGGCACTCGCCTTCGTCGGCATCCTCGGGGCGCTGGCCTCCGCCGGCGTGTTCATGCTCCGCGAGGGCCGCGACGGCAAGCCCAAGACCGGCAACA
>VFQN01007501.1_pt1 | contig 11717 bp, 23 predicted proteins | sample 3512371 | NCBI WGS metagenome assembly VFQN01 (sample SAMN10412370, study PRJNA504923) | tailings metagenome | isolation source: Replicate 2 from Balatoc abandoned mine | place: Philippines: Itogon, Benguet | collected 2017-08-28
TTCACAGCCGACACGTCGGCTGTTCTTTGGGGGGGGGGGGGGAGGGGGGGAAAAAGGGGCTAAAAAGGCGGAGGATGGTGGGGGGGGGGGTGGGGGGGGGGGGGGGAAGGGGGGCTATCGCCTTGCCCCCCAGAACCCCACTCTTGTCTGCCACTGCCGGCACTGAAAGGCAGACTGCCTGGGTCTGCTGTGGCAGAGCAATGCAGCTCCGTTAGGCGGTCAATAGCTTGGGGTAGGGAGGCAGTAGAAGCGCCACATGACCAGGACTATGCAAATTGCACGGCCCGGGAGTCGGAGGCGGTGTGCAATGGGCGCCTCCCTCCATGTTAGCATTGGAACCGTTTGTTGTCTTCTTCATCCGCGTGTCAGATGGTCCTGCTGGTGGGGATTGGTTGGGGCCGCACCTCGTCTAGGGCCCCCAAGCACACGTTGTGCACCAGTGCATACCCCCATAATCCAGCAAGTGCCTCTGCAACTGCGCCGCCGGCGATCCACTGCATTCACAACTAAAACGCCTAACCGAACCTCTCCCGCCCGATATCTCACCCTCAATCCCGCTGAACCCGAGTGTTGCACCGAAGGCGCCCCAAATTGCCAGCCTAACCACTTGGCCGCACTACTGCCTGCAATGCTGAGGTACTACATGGCCTGCAATGTTCCCTTGCCCCCGGCTCCCAGGTTTGTGGAGGTGCTTGACCGCTACTTCGGAAACGTGTGCGAGTTGGACCTCATCTTCAACTTCCACAAGGCCTACTATATCCTGGACGAGCTGCTGGTGGCGGGTGGGTGGTGCAGAGGGAAGGGTGCTGGGCACGGTGGGCTATGAAGGGGCGAGCAGGGTGGAACAAGGGTCGGTTTGTACTGGGGAGGCGAGGGAAGGGAGGGGAAGGGGAGGGCGGGGCAGCGTGATGCCCGTCGAGGGAGGCGGGGTCAGAGGGGCCTGGCGGAAGGAGCAGCGGCGGCGGCCTGTGGGAACGGCTGCACCTGTGTGGGTGATCCACCTGGCGAACAGCAGTGAGGACCCGTACGCGGGGACACTGCCGGCACGTCCTGAGCGTGCGGAGTGTACTGTTCCGTCCTAGCCCAAGCGCCCAACTTTGTTGCGCACGGTGACCGATGCCGCTTATACGTGCACATCCGGAAAACCACTGTTGCTGCCAGCCGGCACGCCAGTGTTTCCATGCTCCTCTGTGGATACCGTAAGCCCTCGCGCTCTGGTAAGGCCCATGCGTCCTCCTCCCCATTCCTCTTCTTCAACTCTTGACCTCCCCCGCCCCGCCGTCCATGCCCCCCTTATGCAGGCGAGCTGCAGGAGCCCAGCAAGAAGGCCATCCACAAGTTCATCCAGGACCAGGACCAGCTGGTGGAGAACGCGAAGAACGGGCTGGGGGAGGAGGGCCAGGGCGTGGCGCGGTGAGGGCGCTGGGAAGGGGAGGAGCGCGTAGCAGGGGGGCGCACCGCCCTGCAGCCAGCTGTGTGTGGACATCTGGGCGGCAGACAAGAGGCACGAGGTGGCGGTTGAGAGCGGCTGGGAGGCGGCGGCGTGTGGAGAAGGGCGGGTGTCGCGCTGGCGGAGGGCAGCAGCCGGGAGGCGGAGGTCCTGTGCTGGGGCGCGCGAGGAGGCGCGGCGCTGTGCGGGTTCTCTGGCCTCGCATTGAGGCTGGTACAGGTACTAGGGGAGGGGTCGTAGGACACATGACTGTGTGTGACGGCTGCAGTGGGCTGCGGCCAGCTGGCGTATGCCGTGGACGGACCGTTTTATGGGTTTTGACACGTGTATGGCATGGACGCTCCGAGGATCGCGCGTAAGGGCTGCAGCACTTGAGTACCTGCTGAAGGCTGCGATGGCCTATTGCAAACCGCGTGGGCACCGGCACTTTTTGTGACCAACTTCAAGCAACGGATATCGGTACAGCGCCGGAGGGGCGACCAATGCCTCGGGCTGCTTCGCGCTGGCACGTGTTGACAATTAAGTGGTTGTGGAACTGGGAAAACCAGGAATCCCTGACACTGGAGCGCCGGTGTCCTGTGGGGCTGCAGCCTCTAAAACGTGTCAGCATGCTGCGGGGTGCAGCATGACCTGTGCCGTGGTGTGGGCGTAGGTGGGCTGCATGCGGCTGTTGGGAAACGCGGGTGCTTTGCGCTGGGTTAGACGTAGTGTGGCTGGCTTAGGTTCGGCAACGGCATGATGAACGGTAGGGTTGCGAGCAGACAGACTGGGCCGCAATGGTTCAGTGTTGCCCCCAAGATAACCACCGTTGTTGCACTTGCCGTGGTGCGTGCCAGTGGTCCCTGCTGTAGCAAGGACATTGCCGAGGCCTGTGACTGATGTCCCTGGAACGCAAGGCTTCGGTCGGTAGTACCACACAACGGGCAAGGGGGTCACGTAGTGAACCATGACCCGGTCGCCCAGCACAGCTGCCCAGGTATTGCCACCTGGTTTGATTACGCAGGTCCACGGAAGCATGGTGGAGCAAAGCACGAAAGCAGCAAACCCTGCGGCCCAGGGTCAAGAAGGCTGGGTCTTGGTAGCAGGCTAGCAGTGCATCAGCGAAGCCAGCGCACACGACGCTCAACGGCCGTTGCATCTTAGCTCGGTCAATGTGTCACACGTAGCCGACGTAGGTAAGTTGGCTGGCACGACACGTGGCAGCAGCAGGAGCAGCTGGAAAATGTTAAGACTACTTGAAGCCGCAAGCAGCTGTTTCTGTCCGTGGCCTTGAGCCCTGGACGCATATGGTTTTGCGAAGGACAGGGAGGGGAATGTCCAGAGCAATGACGTCGGGGATGGAGCAGGTGGGCACAGGTAAGGGAGGCGGAAAGTGCAATGCCTGCCACCGCGAGTCGAAGTGCATGCCTGCCGTTGCCTGGGGAGCCCCGAAACTTGAAGGCATCTGCGGGTACCTTGTAGCAGAAAGGCAGTTTCCTTGTTTACATACTAGGCGTGCATTTATATTGCACTGTAGCCGACATACATTCCAGACAACTCGCACGATATCCACCAACAGTGTATCTCGGCATTCCTGTCAGAACTTCAGCACAGCGTTTCGCGTGCAAGATGGCTCTTCAGATGAAGCGTGCCGCTGCTGTTAAGCGGTCGTCTCCCGTGGCGCGCAGCGGTGCCGTGGTTGTCCGCTGCCAAGGTTAGACGAGTGGTGCAAGTGGACAGGGCCCGACTTTGCTGGGTTGGGGCATGGGGCCAAGCACGTAAGCAGTTACCGCAAGTGACATTGAGTAGCACCAGATCATTCTCATATGGGGCTGTCGGCTGCTGGTCACAGCCTGGCAGCATTCTTCTACGCAAGTCCCGCATCCTCACGCGTATGCGAGAATATCTGTGCAGAGCAACCAGGTGTATATGCAATCCTTGCTCGACAACTGTTGCACTGCGCAAACTGTCACCGACGCGTCCTCTTCACACACGCCACGCCAGCCTCACGCCAGCCCAAAAGACCAAGCCTCTGTGGCCGGCTGGCAGCCCTCGTTACTCAGGCCCAAATGTCTGTACCATGCACCAGAGGACACACTGCAGCCTCTTCCCTCACACCTAGACCCACAGCTCTTCTCTCGGAACTGGAATGCCCCAGGGAGCTCCCTTGCACCGGCCCTCCAACATACCCATACATTGGCTACCGGCACGCCGTCCCCTCCGCCCCGCCGCGCTCCCACCCACCCTGAACCCACGCGTTCCCTGCGTACCCCGCACCCTTTTGTGTCCTCGCAGCGTCCAAGCAGCAGCAGCAGCCGCTGCTGCAGGCTGCTGGCGTTGCCGCTGGCCTGGCTGTGTCGGTTGCCGCCAACCTGCTGGCCGCCAACATGGCCATGGCGGAGTTCCGCCTGCCGCCCATCGACAAGACGGGTACGGCAAAGCATGTGGCGCTGGGGGTGCCGTTAGTAAGGATGTGGGAGGGGTGGTCAGGATGATGCAGGAGGGCAGGAGGCGGGGGGGGGGGCATGGCAGGATGCGTTGAAGAGGGTTCGGGTATGGGTATGGTGATGCTGCTCTTGGAAAACGGCGTGAGGCAAGGAAGCAGCTAACAGGTGCTTCAAATTCTGCTTCAGGCTCTTACATACGGCCCGTCGCAGTCCATGTGCAGTCACGGACGCATGGTCGTTCAAGATGCAGGTGTTGGTATGCAGTACTTGCCGTATCCGTAAGAATGCTAACCCACGCTTGGTGTGCCGCAGACCCCAACCGCTGCGACCGCGGCTACGTCGGCAACACCATCGGCCAGGTGGGTTGCGGTGGCGCTAGCTGTCCAAGGGTTGTGCCGATGAACGACAGGCCCCTTGCATCCGGAACCCTGGGTACCAAGGCTGGCTGTGCTTGCGTACTGGTAGCAGCGGGTGAACAAGCTCTCCGTGCGCATGATGCGACCCATGCACACGCGCCGGCCTCTGGCCCCGGGCCCCCTGACGCCACGCGTGATCCCTCTTCTCCTTGTCCTCCCTGATCTGCCTGCCCCAAAGTGTACCCACTTGACCCATTTATCCACCCGCCCGCCCGCACTCCGGCCCTGCCCGCAGGCTAACGCCGTGTCCGACAAGGTTCTGGACCTGCGGCTGTGCAGCTACGCCGGCAAGGACCTGCACGGCCGTGTGCTGGCTGGCGCCCTGCTGGAGGGCACGGACCTGTCGGGCACCAACCTGCAGGAGGCGGTGCTCACCAAGGTGGGGGGAGGGGGGCGGGGGGCCGGGGGGCGGGTCAGGGCGCAGCAGCCGGTGGAGCAGCCGGTGGAGCAGGGGGTGATACGAGTTGGCCATGCGTGGCACGAGCGCGTACGGGAGGGCAGTGCATCTGGGCTGAGCTGGGGGCGGGGGGAGTTGTGAAGGGCTGCCATTCGTCGAGTGCAGGTATCGCACCCTCGGGTTGTTTTGTGCTCCACTAAGATGTGCTATCGGGCTACCGGCGCGGTCAGATGTTACAGAAATAGGGTTTGTTTGCACGCCAATCGCTGTGAGCTGCTGGTGGCAGGCTAGTACATGTTGACGATCATGCGCCCGCTGGACTGCCGTGCATATCCCCCTTGCTGCAGGCGTACGCCGTCAACTCCAACTTCGAGGGCGCCGACATGACCAACGCCGTGGTGGACCGCGTGGACTTCACGGGGGCCAACCTCAAGGGGGTCAAGGTGGGCGTCCTGGTCAGATGCTTGAAGTCTGCCGTATCCTTCTGCTTGCATGATTCGTCCTTAAGGCCCAGGCTCTCTGGTCGTACCCCCCTTGGGGTCTGTACTGTAACTGCAACACTAAGCGTAGCAGCAAGCAGGGCGCTCTTCAGTTCATGGCGCTACTCTCCTTCGCGTACCTTGCTGCCCCCGCCCACGTGTTCCTCACCCGCCTCCCTGCGCCCCAGTTCATCAACACAGTGGTGACTGGCGCCACCTTCGCCGGCGCCGACCTGGCGGGCAGCGTGTGGGAGGACGCGCTGATCGGCAGCCAGGACGTGGGCAAGCTGTGCGAGAACCCCACGCTCACAGGGGACAGCAGGATGCAGGTGGGTGGACAGAGGGCGGGGCGGCCGGCAGCAGCTGGACACGGGTACAGCACGGGTACGGGTACGGGTACGGCAGTTGTCCTTGCTTCTGTTTCAAGTGGCAGCAGATGGCGGGAGGATGGCAGGGGTACAGCAGGCTGCGGGTGGGCGGGCAGGGAGGGGGTTCAAACGTAGGACTGACAGGGCACGTCGTGGTGGTGGTACAAACGCAAGATGTGGCAGAGTAATCGAAAGCGGAGGCAGGTGGGCTGGCAAGGGGCTGCGGACGGTGGAAAGGTATAGCAGAATGGAGTTGGAAGGGGCTGAAAGTGGGCGGGCAGGGCCAGCAGGGAGCTGGTGCCTAGGTGGTCACTAGCTGGTGAATATCGTCTCTTGGCGCCAACAGGTTGCAGGGAGAACGGAATGGGCGGGAACGGACGCTTGCGTTCGATATGCCTCAGGGGCAGGGGGCAGGGGAGAGGGGTGTGCAACTCCGCCCACGTGGGGCCCATTGCGATGACTAAACAGCAAAGGTGGATGCCTGAAACCCGCACGCATGTGCACGCATGTCACGCGGCTTTCTGGCTCACACTGTCCCTCCTGCTGCCTTGCCCTCCAGGTGGGCTGCCGCGTCAGCCGCAAGTGAGCGGCGGGGCACTTGGCCGTGCTACTGCGGCAGCGAACCGACTGAGCAGCGTGGCTTCAGCATAAGGAGAGCCTATTGGTTGAAGAGGCAGTGGTCCGTACATAGCAGGAAGAGCGGGGGTCTGGGCTCGTGAGCTGCCTGGACTCGCTGCGACAGTTTTGCAGGTGCCAACGGCGGATGATGCAGGGTAGTCGCAGTAGGATACAGTTGTTTTCGGGGTCAAACTGCCATGTCACCATATGCCCCTGCCTCTCGGCTAGACTGCTGTAGCCGAATGCAGTTGAAGGCCCAGAGGGGCGCATAATGGAAGGACACAATATGTAGCTTGCCTTGAAAGATGTGAGAGACTGTAGTGCCGCTTGTGCTCCGAACCTGCTTCATCCATAACCTTGCCCACGGGCCACTGCTAGTCTGTCGCAGGGTAGCGTATTGCTCTACCTGTAGGTCGCCTACCTTCACGCCCTATCGCACGCTCGCAGTGTCACAAATCACATTACTTAGTGCTTCACAAAGGAGTTGTCTGTCTTGAGCCCATCACCACTACCGGAACGAACGCAGACGGCGCCCAGCACACCCCAGAACGTTCACGTGACTCTCAATTTGGCGAGCTGAGTTGTTCCGGCAGCCACACGTATCCTATCAAGGAACAACGAGCCGCCCAAGCGCCTACAGCACATTGTATGCCGCGGTTGCACACCCCAAACCGGTACTTGTTCAACTTTGACGCCTTGGCTTGACTCAACCGGCACACAAACGAGAATCCACACAGTATCAGGACACCCACACACACACTGCATCGCCTCCTGCACAACCTCATGCAAGCATGACAGCAGCAGTAGCACCGTACTCCAAAGCGGTTGCAGGTGTCAGATCACAACCTACGCGGCCTGCGCCACCCTGGCACGCAACGTGAAATTCGCTTCAGCGCCGCCGCTGGGCCCCGCCCCGCTGCTGCGCCTGCCGGGCTCCCTGCTTCTGCCCTCCTCCCCCACCCGCCCCGGCCCCTTCCCCCTCCCCCCGCTGCAGCCGCTCCATGAACTCCCGCACGTCCAGCCCCTCCACGTCGTCCGCGCAGCACAGCGGGCAGCGGGGGGTGGGCAGGCCAGCCCAGCACGTGTTGCCTGGGGTGTGGGAGCAGCGGCAGGAGGAACGGAAACAGGTTAAAAAAATGCGACAATGGACTAAATGAATCCTGAATGGAATCAATGAATTCTGACCAATGGGGGAAACCGGCACTATGTCCTGCAGCGCGCTCGGTAAGCAGTCCCATTACCAGTGCTAGATTCCACACAGAACACCGGTGCCTCAACACCGCGCACTTTTGAACGGCGCAGATGCCACTCACAGCCAACCGGAGGGTCGCTACCTCCAGGCCAGCAATCACGTCTCAAATCCAAGACATGCCGAGAGCTCCTTGTTCGCCTGGAACTCCACCTTGACGCAAAGCATGCCCTGTTATGTTTTTACGCGAGGACGCCTGTGACGACCTCAAACAACGCGGCGTGCCACTGGTTCCATTGGAATGCACGCCCTCTCCGCGCACTCACACAGCGCGTGGAACGGCCCGTCCGCCCTCCGCACCACGCACGACAGCAGCGCGATGCTGGCCGCCTTGTCGACGCTGAACTCCTCGGCGCAGATGCAGCAGTCGCCAACCTCACGCACCACTGCTGACACAAGCTGGGACAGCGGGTCGGGCGCCGCCGCTGCCGCCTCCTGCCCCTGCTGCTGCTGCTGCTGCTGCTGCTGCTCCACGCGCTGCTCCACTGCCGCCCCGCTTCCGCCTGCGGCACCCACCGTGGCTGCCGCAGCAGCGCCCTCCGCTGCCTGCTGCCCCTTCCCCTTCCCCTTCTTCTTTTTCTTCTTGCGCTTCTTGCCGCCGCCGGCAGCCGCACCGCCGCCCGTCGCAGCCTGCCCACTGCCCATCGCCGCCTCCACCTCCTCCTCCTCTCCCCCGCTCTCCTCTTCCGCGTCCGCATCCGCCCCACTGCCGCCCGCCATGCCGCCAGCCCCAGCAGCACTGGTGCCCGGACCTTCAGCAGTCGCCGACCTGCCGCTGTCCCTCCCGCCGGCTCCTGCAGCTGCAGCACCACCGGACCCGCTGCTCCCCATTACCACATGGTCTGGGACGCTGGCGAGGGTGGCGCCGCCGCCAGTGGAGGCCTCAGGCGTGCGGGCCCTAGGTGACCTGGTGACGGCCGCGGCGGCGGCGGAAGCCGTGGCGGCGACGGTGGCGGCGGCGCCAGCGGTTACCGCCGCCGCCGCCGCCGCCGCCACCGTCGTCAGCGCGGAGGCGGCGGCCCCAGCAGCGGAGGCCAAGGCGGCGGCTATTCCGCCGCTGCTGCTCCTGCCCGCTGGCGCGGACTCCGGTTCCACCGGCGCCGCTGGTGCCTGCAGCCCGCGGCCCAGTCCCTGCAGGGCGTGGGATACCGCCGCCGCGGCGGCAGCCGTCGCACACCCTGGCGCCGTGACCGCCGCCTCTGTTGCAGCTGTCGCTGACGCCGCCGTGGGATGCCCAGGTGGGAGCTCCGGCGCTGCTGCAGCCGGTGCATTGGGAGCAGCAGCGTGTGCGGTAGGGGGTACCGCGGGCACTGGTGCGTGTGCCACAAGCACAGGCGTGGGCGAGGGCGCCGGCTCGGCTGCGGGTGTGAGGTCTATGGTGGCCGGAACAGCTGCGGTCGCGGCTGCGGGTACAGCCGCGGGGGCGCGCAGCAGGGCTGGCGGCGGCGGCCTGGCAGGCAGGTAGGGCGTGCCCTCCAGCACCGCCAGGGCCCAGGAGGGTGCGTGGCGGGGGTCCAGCCGCTGCATGCCCACGCGGGCCAGCAGCGAGGACAGGTTGCGGGCCAGCAGGGGGCAGCTGGTCTGGGGGGGAACGGGGAGCGTGGGCAGCCGGGTGGCACATTTAACTCAAATGGCGCCGAGGAGAGAGCAGCCGGCTGCTGCTTCTGCTTCTGCTTGGAACGGGTCACGGCAAGGAGAAGTAACGCTGTACGTGCACTGCACGCCGCAGCTTCCCAGGGTCCTCGCCCGCTTTGCTGTGCGGTCATAGCTGGGCAGAGATCGTCTGCCGTACGCACCTGCACGTCCCCGCCGTACATCCCCACCAGCTCCTGCAGCGAGCCCAGCACCATCCACACGCCCCGCTGGACCCGTGGGTCGCTCAGCGGCAGCACCGCCTTGTAGCCCGTCAGCAGCAGCTTGCACACCTGCAGGCCGTACGGGGGCAGGGGCCAGGGGGCCAGGGGGGCCAGGGGGCCCGAGGCATAGACCAGTCACACGGAACTGCACTGCGACCCCGGAGCCGTAGGCTTACACGAAGGCTACACCACTGCCACAGCCCGCGCCAGAACCGAACAGTAGCCACCTGAGGCTACAACTCCTGCTATGTCGCTGTCAACTTCCACACGCCGGCAGCGGTGCCCACACGTTTCCCGAGCCGGACCCACCTGCTGCTCCGTCCCCGGCAGCACAAAGGACACCAGGGTGCGCATGCCCTGCTGCTTCTCCTCCACGCTGGCGCCTTGGTACAGGTAGTCCTGGGCGCGGGCGGCGCCCAACCCGTACTGGGACATGCAGAGGCACGGACGCATTTGGTAAAAGGACAAAGGGAGAGCAGGCGTTTGGGTTGGACGGGTGATAGGCGCAAATCCGAAGCCTGCGCATCCTTCAACTGCTTCAGGCGCCGGCTCTTTGCTCACTGGCGGCTCCTTGGCACGGTGGTCAGGTGCAAGGTTTAGAGCCCTTCCATGTCGCACTTTACATGTTTTTGGGCTGCTGGCTGGGGTGCTTCCAAGGCAGGCACGTCTTCGCCTGTCTCCTGTCGGGTGCTGGGCGTGCAGGGCATCCCACCTGCACCACTGGGATGCAGGCAACTGGAGGGTTCGAACGCCACCCCTAGGGGAATCCCAGCGGCACAGCCCCCACCTGCACCACCGCGTCGGCCCACGCCAGGCCCAGCAGCTGGAAGTCCTCCGACACGGGCACGCCGCAGTCAAACACCAGCTCCTCAACGTACGGCGCGGGGCCCTGAAGTGTACGGCAGGAAGTACGACAGAGGGCAGGGCAGAGAGTAGGGTACGTGCACAACTGCGCATGCGGACGGTGCTCCTGTGCTGCGAGATGCACCGCACAGGACATGCAGCGGCAATCGCTGGCATCAAGCGTCCCTTTGTACGATAGAGCCAATGTGGCCTTGCGGCACCAGACGTGCTTCCGCAGCCGTGCAAGCGAGAGCTGATAGGGTGTGCACCTTCGTGCACGATATATGTCACGACTATTTTGTCCCGTCCAACCTGCAGGGGGTTGCCCAGGAAGGGCATGTGTCCCAGCTCGGGGGAAGACCAGCGAATGGACTCCTGCATGGCCAGCAGCGATCGAAGCTCCGGAACCTCCTCGTCCTGGTCAACGCCGTACAGGTTGACCACGGCGCGCCTGCATGGGTGTTAGGGGCAGGGCAGTTTGTAGGAGCTGCGGACAAGGACACGCGGCACCGGCGGGGCGACAGTGTGCCACATCAAAGCTGAGGCAATGCAGCCGTAGCCGTAGAGCAGCGGCGGGCCACGAGGTCGGGCTGCCATGCTTCGACAAGCTGTACGATATTCCATCCTACCAACTGCGATGCAAGTATTCAGTAATGCACCCAGCACGGCATCATGGCTAGCGGGGAGCTTGTGCAGTGCGGTGCAGGGTCCCAGAAGGTCCCTTGTGCACCACAGCAGCTCGCCTTGTGCTTGCCCACCTGAACTCGGGCCCGAAACCCCACCGAACACCTGGACCCCGCCGGGGTCACCTGTAAGGTATGAAGAGCCGGCAGTCCAGGACCATCGTGCATGCGTCCAGAATCCGCACAGCCTCCGCATAGGCTTTGAGCCTCGACAGCTGCTGCTCAAGCTGTGCATCGCTCAGCGAGTCCTCCTCTTCGAGATACTTCTGGTGACGCTGCTGGGTTTGCCGGCGCCAGGTGACTAGGCATGGGACAAGTAACTTTTGCAGCTGCAATAGAGCTGTGAGAGCGGAGAGCCGCGGAGCCAAACGCGCAAGCATCCTCCGTCGCTGATGCTCCCCAGTCTCGTTTTCGGGCGGTTGGTCACTGGCAGGAGGCTGCACCGACGAGGTCGCCTGCGCGGCGAGAGCCCTGGCTCTTGCTCTATCAGCATCCTTCAGCAGCTGGGCCGGGAAGTAGTCAATAGCCCGCAGAAGCAGCCGGCCTATGGCCTCTCGCCGTTGGCGATCGGTGCTTGCTTGTATGTACTCTGCCATCCTTACATGATTGGAAACAAAAACGTATTGCCGCGGTGATCAGGCAAGGCCTCGGTGCTACCGGCACCGTCATGGTTTCGGAGGTGAGCTCATCTTGGCGGAGTGTCGATGTGCGCAGCGTAGTGGGCAAAGCGTCACAATAACGTGCCATGCACCTGCTGTCCACAAAGACCCACAACAGTCAGAGTAAGCGCACGCCACACGGACCACACGGCACCACCGGTTGCTCGTGCTTGCTCACCATTGCGTTTAGGGTACAGTAGGGTACGACATTTTTTTTATGTTACAATCCAGGTGGTGTGGCCACACGATCCTTACTGGTCCCGACCACACCTA
>VFQN01007502.1_pt1 | contig 11714 bp, 20 predicted proteins | sample 3512371 | NCBI WGS metagenome assembly VFQN01 (sample SAMN10412370, study PRJNA504923) | tailings metagenome | isolation source: Replicate 2 from Balatoc abandoned mine | place: Philippines: Itogon, Benguet | collected 2017-08-28
ACCCCACCCCGCCCCGCCCCCACCCACCCCACCCCATCCCGCCCCACCCCACCTGCTCCTTAAGTGTCTTCTTGCGCTTGGCCTCCAGGTCCGACAGCTGGCTGTGGAAGTAGGAGGGCGCGGACGCCTGCAGGTGCACCACGGCGCGTGTGAGCAGCCACGGGGTGGCGGGCGCCGGGGGTCTGGAGAAGTGCAAAGAGGGGTCAGACGCCCGCGACAGGAGGCATGCGTGGCATGACCAGGGCCATTCACGGGCGGGCACCGGTATGCTAGAGGAGCAGGAAGGTAGTTTCCAAGCAAGGTGTAGGCTCTTGGACCACTGCCCACGCACCGGCGTGGCCCGCCGCCCTCACCTGCACCTGCCGCATCAGCTCCGCGTCCGCCGCCACGTCGTGCGCCAGCCGCTTGGCCGCAGCGGCGGGGTTGGCAGCGGGGCCACCGGGGGTCAGGGCGCTCGCCATCGCAAACGGCGAAACGGCGGGCCGGGGCGGGGGCGTGCCCTGCCCGCCCTGGCCGTCCTTAGCCCCGGCCGTAGCCTCGTGGCTACCGCTGCTATTCCCGCTGCTGCCCCTGCTGCCGCTGCTGCCGCCGGCCACCGGTTCCTGCGCCTTGCCGTTGGGCGTGCTGTGTTTGGTGGTGTTGGCGCTGGAGGGCTGCGGAGGGGACTGCTCGGTGTCGTCGGGCCCCATGTTGGCTTTGAACCACGCGCGGTCGGCCTCCTCCTGCGCGTGGCAGCGTTGGTAAGAGCAGGGTTGCTGCACAGGTGGAGGCAAAACCGTCACATGCTGATTTCGAGAGCAACCCGCGCGCACGCTTCCGGGCGCCCGCTACTTGCCCTCGGGGCCCAGGCCCACGTGCCCCTTCCCCGCCGTACCCTCCTACTCAGCCCCTAAGGACGCCCATTCGGCCTCTGTCCATCCCCCCCTGCCCCCAACATAACATCCAGCTCCAACACAACAGCCAACACCCCCGCCACCAGCGCCCTCTCGAACGCCCCCCTGCAGCAACGCCCCCACCTCTGCCTTGACGAAGGACGCCGTGCGCTCGCCCAGCCCCACGTCGCTGTCGCTGTCGCTGCTGTCGTCACCGCCGCCGCCGCCGCCGCCGTGGGCCCCTGCGCCGCCGCCCGCCGCCCCGGGGGGCCCGGACTCCATGTTGAGGGCAAAGTTCTCCAGCAGGCTGCAGGCAAGCAAGGGCACAAAGCACCGTGTGGGCTTTGAGGCTGACGGGCGGGTGCATGCAGCAGGCTACCAGCCCTGCGGTGGTGGGTGTGCGGCAAGCTCGGTGCGGCCGTGCTCGTCCAAGCGTCGTGTCACCAACCCACCCACCCACCCACCCACCCCACCCACCAACCCGCCCCCCCATCCCCAGACTCCATGCTCCGGGCCAAGCGCTCCAGTAGGCTGTGCACAGCTGTGCTAGTGACCAAGCAATGTTCCAGTCTGTCGTCGTATAGCTATTCGTCTAAGAAGGCTAGGCAAGAAGTCGCTCGGTGTGTGTGCGGGCAGTTCTACCAGATGCTGCACCGCCCACTTCAGCTTGTCGTGCTTGGTCACACACCCCAGCATCCTCCACTTGGCTAGGAACCGCGTGAGCACAGTATAGGAATGACGATGCCCCTACACGCTAGCCCACAAGCTAAGCCACGCTGCCCCCCTGTCCACCCACATGGCTATGAAGAGGTTGAGCACCACGTAGTTGCCCAGCACGATGGTGAAGATGAAGAACAGCGCCGAGGCGGAGCCCACCGCCCGCATGCCGTCGTACCTGCGTGGGGGAGATGCAGGGGCGGTGGGGGGCTCAACACGGGGTATGACAAACAACCGGGGCAAGCCGTAGCGCCCCGGCCGGGGATACAGCAGTGCAGCTCACAAACACATACTTGCAGGTGCGACACCTCTGTGCACCAGGGAAACATGACATGTACCTAAGCGCAAACATGGCACCAACAAGCCAAGCGCCGGCGTGGGATAGCTGCTACGCGTTCCCCGTCCCTGTGACCCCCGCCCCCAAGGACCCACATGACCGTGTTCCAGTTCTCGCCCGTCACGATCTGGAACACCGTCAGCAGCGACCAGCCGAAGGTGTCGAAGGTGCTCCGCGGCACCGCGCTGCGCCCCACCGCCGCCAGGTACTCGCAGCGCACGCCGCCGCCGCCGCCGCCACCGCTGCCATCGGCGGTGGAGTTACCGCGGTAGCCGCCGCCACGGCCGTCGCCGCTAAAGCTACCGTCATCGCAAAACTCCTGCGCGAGGCGAAACGGGTATGTTCACGTTGGGCGCTGTGGCATACGCCACAACGAGCCATGCCATCTCGTTAGGCCCGACATGGGCGTCGATTCGGCGCCATACCGCGTGATGCACACTGCACGGCGCGCCAACACCGAGACCATTCCGAACGCACACCGCCAACCACGTCTACCCGCTGCAGCCTACGCTGCGCCAGCAAACACCCAACTGCAACAGGCGTGTGTCACCACTCCCCCACCTGGCAGTAGGCCCGCTACAACCCGGCGCAACCGGGTTCTCCGCCACAGCCCACGCCGCTACCCCACCAACCAAAAGCCGCACGCCTCTGCACCCTCCACGCTCCCGCTGCCCCACCTGGCAGTAGGCCTGCCCCGCGAAGCTGCTCCCCGGCACCGCCAGCCAGCTGTTGGCCTGCTGCGCGCTGCAGGGCAGGTAGCACAGCAGGTGGTCGGGGCAGGAGCCGGAGGCGCTGCCGGGGTGGGCGCCGCCGCCCCACAGCGCCTGCCCCAGCGGGCACACGGGCTGGGCGCCCTCGACGTAGTCGCAGAACATGAACTGGTAGCCGAAGATCTGCGCGGCAGGGATTGAGCAAGATACTCGTAAGAGGCGGGGCAGTCGTCTGTCAATGAAGACGCGAACCTTTCAGCAGCAATCGCCAGAAAAGGGGTGCACTGTAGCCAGGGACGGGTGCTCAGTTAGCAAAGCAGGCCAGCCCCTTCACCCACATCCGAACACCCCGTTCACATGCCCACCAGCACCGCTTGTGGCCAGGCACCGAGCCCTCCCTGAACCCACACCACACCCAGCCCCTAACCCACACCAGCTCTTTATCCACCTGCATGCCCAGCAGCGCCGCGATGACCAGGAACAGGCACAGCAGCAGGCTCATCCACGCCACGCTGCGCACGCTGCGCACCAGCGTGGCCACCACGGCGCGCAGCCCCTCCCACCGCTGCACCAGGCGCGCCAGGCGCAGGAAGCGCAGCGCGCGCAGCACCGACAGCGGCCCCACGCTGGCCCCGCCGGGAACCAGGTCCACGATCGCCTCGGCGATGGACGCGGCCACCACCAGCGCGTCGAAGCAGTTCATGCCATCGCGGAAGAACCTGTGGGGTGCAGTTGTTACGGGAAGTCTTCAGTGATTAGTTGGAAACTCTGCACGGCAGTTCATGCCGTCCAGGAAAATCCCGTCAGGACAGCGGCGGTAGTACCATGGTGTACCGCCCTGGCTAATGGCGCGGGGCGTCTACCGGTACGTTGTAGGCAGCAGGCCAGGCCGGCGCGAGCTGCAGATGGAGGGTCTATGGCACGGCAATTGCAGCGAGAATGCGTTCTGCTGTAGCGCCTTGCACTGGCGCGCCTTGACCCAAGCTCCGGTCCCCTGGCCCCTCCCCCCGGCCCTCACCTCCGCGGCCCTATGCCCGCCACCCGCACCGCCAGCTCCACCGTGAAGTAGGCCGTCAGCGCGACGTTGGCCTTGTCCAGGGCGCGGTCCAGGGAGTCGGGCATGCCGTACCTGGGTGCGGAGGCAGGCCGGGAACAAAGGGCTAGTGAGGAGAGGAAGGAGTAGTGGTACATAGTAGGGTGCAGTACGTAGTATTCTCCGGGAAGCCGACCCAGTGTCGGCGAGACAGGGGAGGGACTCATGAGCAGAGAGCTCAAGCTTGAAGGGCCGGAGGCGCAGCACAGGTGACGCACAGGGAAGGGAACGGCTGCGGGACTCACGCACGCCATACCTGGTTCTGGGACCGGTTCAGGGGCGCGGCGCCGTACACATGGATGTGCATCATTACTGGGAGAACGGCCAACAGGGGGTGCAAGCTCGTGATAATTCCGGCCACCTTGCCGCGCGGTCCGTGCAGGCACCTACCAACGCCGAGGAACCCCTCCCCTGGCGCCCTTCCCTTCAAGCAGCTCCATGCACCGCCTCGCCTCACCAGTTGATGCACATGATGACCGTGTTGACCAGAATGGCCGCCAGCGTCAGCACCTGCAGCCACCTGCTCCGAGCCGCCGCGTGCAGCAGCGCGTGCGTGTGTCGCCAGCACCCCTGGCGCCCTCCATGCATATGGCTCCTCCCGCCGTACATGCTCACCCCGCCGCCGTACATGCTGCCATACACACCACCGGCCCGCAGGCCTCCACCCCCATGGGCTCCCTGCGTCACCGACGACTGGCTAGGCGCAACTCGCCCACCGCCCGCCAGCCGGCACACCCAACCCTTCAGTTCCCCTCCCCCTTCCTTCCCCTCCTGCTGCTGCCCCTCGGCCTCCTTACCCCTCGGCGCCTTCCCATCCTTCCCCTCCACACCGTCCTCTGCCCCCCCTTCCCCCTCGCTGTCGCTGCTGGTGGTGGACCCCCCGTGCGATACGTCGGGGTCCGCGGCGCCGCCCCCAAGTGACCCGCTGCCCAGCTCGCCCCGCGAGGCCCTGCGCTGCGCCTTGGCACGCGCCTTGGCCGCCGCTGCGGCGCGGGAGCGCAGCGCCGCGTCGCTCTTTGCGAACTGCACGTACAGCACCACCAGCGCCAGGTTCATGAGGAACAGCGAGCTGCGGGGGTGGAGGGGGGAAGCGGGGTACACAGGTGATTGATGATCGTGAGAAAGCGATTCGTAGCACGAACAATGCCATGATAGCGACACACTGATGACGGTGATGGGGGAGCCGCCGCGGAAAAGAGGCTAGCACTGGCACTCGGTAAGTCGTGGGGAATGCCGTAAATGGTGAGGCACAAACGGGCTGTGAGGTAGGGGTAGTACAGGGCGGGCTGGGGCCGTCAAGGTGCAAGAGATGAAAGGGGTAGCGAGCCCGGTCGGGCGGTCGCGGAGCGATGCCTCACACCGCCAGAGTGCAACAGTCCCCGAGGGGTTCACCACACAGCACAGGCTGTTACCGGCACGGACTCGTGCAGGATTCGGGCGCTCACGCTCTGGCGCCGCTGCATGCTCTGCCCCCCTCTTCCCCCTGCCCTGACCGAAAGGGGTCCCCTGTAAAGCACCAAGCCACACCAAAACCCTGCCCGATCCCGCTGCTTTACGGTACTAGTGCCTTGTCCCCCGCCCTCCCCCCTGCTCACCCCAGCACCACCATGCTGACGAAGAAGGGCCACACCCACCACGACAGCGCATCCTGAGGGGGAGGGGCGCGTAGCAAGGGGAACAGACAGGCGGTGCATGGTGGCAGGGCAGTGGCCATGGGAGGGGGAGTTGTGGGCAGGGTATTGGTTGCGGTTGGGTGTGAGGTCTGTCACGCTGAGCCTGGCAGCAGCAGGTACGGCAGACGGAATGCACCACGTAGGATACGCTGTCCCCCCCGAGAAGCGCGCCCAAGGGTAAGCCCGGCTTGCAGGCATGCCAACCCACACCTTGGCGCGCACCCTCCACCCCACGCCCACCTGCATGGCGTACTGGATGTCCGTCCACCCCTCCATGGTGATGCACTGGAAGATGGTGAGCCAGGCCCACAGGATGTGGTCGAACGAGATGAAGCCGAAGAAGGGGTTGCCCTGCGCCACGCACACCAGCCCGCCGCTGCACTGCCGCCCGCCAGAGGTGTCGTACACGTCGGGTGCGACGGCGCCCGGCGGCAGCGGGCTAGCGGTCGGCAGCGGAGCGGTTGGGTCGATCAGAAACCACGCGGGGTCTGGGGGCAGGAGGGAGGCAATGTGTCGGGCCTTCGTGAGCAAACGTGCACAAACGGACTGCTGAGGGGTTGGCACTGTGCGTCTCGGTGAATGCGCACCCTCAACGCCACCGTACCGGCAAAACTGCAGCACTCTCACCAAATGTCACACATAACAACACTCACGCGCAATGTCCTCCTCACGCACCTCTGAGCTTGGGCCCCCTGCACCGCAGGTCCACCTCCTCGGGCGGCACAGGATAGGACACATTGAGGACGGCGGTGCGGCCGTCGGGTAGCGGGGTGGTGGAAGCGGCGGAGAAGTCGGGTTCGGAGCAGCTGCGGGCGGCACAGGGGAGGGAGCGGTACGGTGCAGGTCAGGGGGGAGTCAGGTTAAGGCACGGCCCACCGGTTGGGTCAGCCATGTTGCACCGGCACCTGCTGCGTGCCCTGCGTCCAAGGCAGACTGAGCTCAGGCACCGGGGTTGCCGCCCTGCAGCCACCATCCGCTATTAGTAGCAACAGGAAGGCTTGGCAGCGTGCCGCCGCCCCGCACGCCCGGCCGACGGTGTTAAGCGCGATACCCCAGCCGCCCGAGCCGCCTACCCCGGCCGCCAGATCACCCACGCAAGCCCGCTCGCGCACCGCAAGCTGCACTACGTACGGCACACGTGCGTACGTGCGTCCCACTCACGTGTACCGCAGCACGCCCTCGAAGGCCTGCACGCCCACGATGCCGTACGCAAAGTACACCAGCGCCGCCAGCACCACCACGTGCATCAGCATGGGCAGCGCCGTCAGCAGCGTCACCACCAGCGCCTGCGGGGGGTGGCGGGAGGCGCGGGTGTGGATGTGCGTGTGGGCATATAGGCGCGTGGTTGGGGTGGCACGCGCATGTGCAACAGAGCAGGGAGCAGGCGAAGCGAACACGTGTGGGAGCTATGGCGGCGCAGGGGAAGCGGCGGGACGGACGGCGTTACTAAAGGCAACACAGTCCACACTGGTGGTCAGCGGAGACTTGATGCGCGCGGCTGGCGTGCCCAACGCAAGTTACGGGGCCCATCAGTCTGCAACACCAGCACAAGCAACAGCACGGCACGGCACGGCACGGCACGGCCCGCCCTTACCTTGAGGTTCCTGAGGCGCGGCACGGCCCGCAGCGGGCGCAGCACGCGGAAGGCCCTCACTGCGGTGAGGTTGTTGGCGCCCGGCAGCAGGTTGAGGAAGCCCAGCGCCACCACCGCCAGGTCCAGCACGCCCCAGCCTGAGGAGCGGCAAGGGGGCGGGGGAAGGCAGGGGCAGGGTGGGGTTCCGACGCATGCGTCAGAGCGCATGGGGGTGAGTAAGGGTGGGTTGAGGAGGCAAACGCCACCACCACAGCGACGTTCCGTCATTCCCGACACGCCCAAGCCCATGCCAGTGCGAGAGCAGAAGAAGCGGGTGGGTGTACGCGGTTCCTGCGCGGCAGCATCGTAACCAACCCTCCCTTGCCTCTCCAGCGCCAGCACCAGGCCGGGTAGACAGTGTGCTGTGCGGCGGCAACTGCCGACCGGAAGGCGTACTGCCCTCCTCCGCGCTTCGCACCAACCCGCTTTACTCAACCATCCACTATGGCGCCACATGGTCATGCCACCCTCGGAGGCCGCGCCCCTCCCTGCCGAACCCGCACCCACCCGACCGCAGGAAGGCTCCCCTGGGCAGCACCAGCCCGGACGCCACCACCCGCAGCCCGATCTCGGCGCACATGAGCCCCGCCCACACGTACTCCAGCGCCGCCAGCACGCGGCCCAGGCGCGTGGAGGGGAAGCCCTCCCGCGTGCTGTCCAGGGCCAGGGTGGTGCAGCTGGGGAGGGGGGAAGGAACGGGGGAAAGGGCGGGAGGGGCAGGGTGTGTGGGAGATGCAGGAGGAGACCAAGGGCCGCCTCAAGCCGTCCGCAGCCAGGGACTCTCTCCCTGGGTGATGCACGCTTGCTGTAAGCCTCCCGCCCCCCGCCGTTCTGCCACGTTCCCAACGCAACTCCACCCATCCACAGCGTGGGTGCTGGTGGTGCGCCCGCCGGGCCGAGGGCCGAGTGCTGAGGGCCGAGTGGTACGCGGTGGCGCCCCGCAATATCACATCCCCGGACCCACCTTGCCACGATGAGCAGCAGCGTGAACACCTCGTACCACCTGCGGGGGACGGGGGCGTGCACCAGGGCAGGGAGGTCAGGCAGGCAGCAGGGGGCGACGGCGGCACAGGACATCAGTTGTGGCTTTGGGGCAACAGTGCGATGCGATGCCAGCGCGGACTCCAGGACATGGACCATGGGCCCGGGGGATACGCCAGCGCACAGGTCGTCCTGCTGAAGTAAGTGTGTTCGCGTTTCGTGCTGCGGTGCCAACCCGTTCCTGCGCGTGCAACTACACACCTCAAGCAGGCCACCACGGCCGCCATGAATCAAGCATGTCCAGCTTTGGGCTGCTTTGCCGCTTCGCTCAGCCAGGGTGTCAAAGGCCCAGGTGTGGACCTGTGCCCTTGGCGGCCCCTGGACATCGTCCCTCGTCTCTAGGCATCGGCGCAGCCAGAGAGTGTCCCCCAACGGCTGCTGCAGCCACCACTACATCATACGTACACACGAGCCACAGTGGCCTTGTCGTGCCGCCCCAGCGCCACCGCCCCTTGTACGACACCCGCTCGCGGGGCGCACCCTCGGCCCCCTGCTGCACGGCTGCACCCGTGCCCGCCCCACCTGTGCGTGACCAGGCGGATGGCGAGGGCTCGCAGCGGGTGCTCCCGCGCCAGACACAGCAGCGCCACGGGGGGGATGCGGGGCACGCCGTCGTCCTCCTCCGCCTCAAGCTGCGGGCGATGTGGGGTGATCACAGCATCACAGTGTGGATAAGGATAGGATACACCGGATTGTAATACGGAAGCAGTGCAGTCGTTGGCTGCTGTGAGGGAAGGACCTCAGGGTGGCTCGCGGACAAAGACCGGTACGAGAGGCTCGGCCTCAACAAGGGAAGGTAGCTGTGGGGCCGTGGCGGGTGTGGGGCGCAGGCGGGGTGCTGGGCGTGTGCGTGCGAAGGGGCCGGGCGGGTCCCCCATTGCCCCGGGCAGTGCACGCGGCGAGAGAGCAACCGGCGCCCGTCCAAGCCCTGGACAGCCTGCTGTAGGTACGCAGGGTTCCAAAGCGGCTGTTCTGATGGTATGCTAGCGGGTGCCGCCAAAACCGTTGGTGCCTCAAGCAGCCCACCCTCCTAACCGTCCCCGTGCTGCCAAAATCCATCATGAGCCTGACCGACAGCCCTCACAAGCCCTATGACCTTGCTTGCTAAGCGAAAACATGCCATGGTGTTTCTATGACCCGTCAATGGCGCACTGGAGACCCATGCCTCGGTGGGAGGAGGGTTCGGCACGCAGCTGTGCCACCATCGCACGCGTGCGGCTGGGGGAGTCCCACCTACCCCTCCTCACCCACCTCGGTGCCCTTCCTCGCCAGCAGCCTGCTCTGCACCGCCCTCTGCAGGTACGCCCGCTTGCTGACTGCCTGCTGTGAGCCGTTGACGAACATCGCCGCGAGCGCAAGGGCCCGAAAGCTCTTGCCACCAGCGCCATCCAGCCCGCCAGTCCCCTCCCGCATGGACTGGACTCGTGACTGGATGATTCCCCATTTTCCCATGATGCAGCTGTCCGCTGAACCTAGTGCGTTTTCGCGTCAGGCTCCTCCATGCCCCGCTTCAATTTCCGTCCTCCCCGCTGAACGCTTGCGGGAAGGCACTCCAGTGTGTTGCTTACAATCATAGTGTCATCATACTAAAAAACAGAGAGGTAGGGTGAAGCCACTGCTTCCTGCAAACAGTTTAAGCGCATACGCCTTCGAGCGCTCACAGATGCAGCGCCAGTTAAGAGCACATACCCATGCAATATGTTATCGAAGCAAGGTAGGTGTCGCTCGCCTCTGCTGAAGGCAGCACATGGGATTAACCACTGGACTTCCTCTCGTAGTCTCGGAGCCAGCTTTCCAAGCGAGAGAGCCTGGTTGTCGTCCAGGCGGCACTCATGCTCACTCATGTTCCTAGCTGGCCACACGCATAGAAGCAGCGAGCAGGTTTAACCAGCAACGACCAAGGTAATCGCGCCAGGCTCTGTGGCAGCAAGCGCGCCGCGTGCGCAGGCCAGCTGCAGCTTGCCAAGCACCATATACATAGTCACATATACATCGAAAGCCATCTTCGGGAGCGTTTGAGGCACGTCGAGAGGCAAGCAGCATGCCCATCCTCTCGCTCTGGCGGCCTAGCCAGGCAGACGAGCTCCGCTACAAGGAGGAGAGTTCGCGGTAAGCGCCTCGCTCAATCACCTTGAGGGAAGTGCCGCCTGGCACAGACTGCGACCCACATGCAGGCGTTGGTCGGCCGACGTGCCTAGCCCCATGGGTCACCCTTGTGGGTCCTCAACGCGCGTCACCAGTACCTGACGGCCGTTCTTGCATCCGCGCGGCTCCCGTAATTATACGTGCGTAATGCAACATAACAATTATTACGAAACTAAGATGATACTCATTCCGCTGTGCTTGCAGCTTTACACCCCGCCCCCTCCTCCCCCGTCCACACCCCTGCGGCCCCCCAGGCGGCAGCTCAACTACGCGCCCGTTGGCGCCACACGCCGGGCCGAAGAGATGGAGGAGCTCCGAAAGAAAGGCTGGATTATTGACCGAACACGTGTGCAGGTGAGTTTCTATGGAGTAATAATTCTTTGAGCTTGCGTCCTGTGGACAGCTTATCCACACTACACCGACGGCTTGGCTTCCCCGGCCCCCTCGCTTGCCGCCCATGCACCGAACCTCGCCGTCAGCTCTACCCCTTCATGGTCCTGCCCCGTGAACATATACAACGACCAGCTGGTCACGCAGGCTGACTCTTTGCCACCGACACACGGTGCCAGCCCATTGCACCCGCATGCCCTCGCACCGTCCCTCCTGCCCACCGCCCCCACCCAACCCGCCATCCAGCGAGTAAGACGCGTCGCCCACGCGCTGCCGCCACCCCTTCCTACCAACGCCTCCCGACCCCCCTGGCCTCTGTCTCCACGCCTCGTGTGCCCCCCTCCGCCAACCCTTGCACATCCACGTGTGGACGCAGGTCGGCCGCGGCGCCCAGGCGTTCGAGGCGGCCCGCGGCGTGCTGGGCCGCTGGGGGCACTTCCAGCTGGGCTGGGCGGCGGTGGACCCCGGCACCGGCACGGCGGAGGGCGCGCCCGTGACGGTGACGGCCAAGACGCTGTTCCTGTGGACCTGCAACCCGCTGCGCATCGTGTGGGTGGGGCGGGTGGGCGGAGGTGGAGCAGGAGCGGTGTGTGCGGCGCAAAGGCGGAGGCGGCTGGGGCTCGGGTTAGGACGGGGGGGTGCAAGCACTGCCGTTGCAGGTCGCTGTGTGGGCGTTCGGGGCAGCTCGGGGCTGATGAGCACTGCATGGACCACATGCGTAGTTGCGTACGCTATTAGTGGTGTTTCTACCAGGGAGCTTGGAACAATGTTACAGTTACAGTTACAGTTTCAGACCCCAATGGGGTACGTCCGGAGAGCCAGGTGGGCCATAAGGACGAATAGTGCGGTATAATAACTAGCTAGTGTGCGGGAGGACGGGGCTTATTCGCCACTACCCACACGCCCCGCAGCTGGACGAGCACGCCGCTGGAGGATACAATGCCTTTCACGCCATACCTCGTCCAGGAATGAAGCAAGGGCCATCGGGGGTGCCTCCATCATGATAGAACGCATACCCCGCTCCTTAAACCGGAGGTCACTCTCATACCGGTCTCTGATAGACTTGTAAGCAGGGCACTCGCACAGCACATGCAGCTCATCTT
>VFQN01007503.1_pt1 | contig 11714 bp, 6 predicted proteins | sample 3512371 | NCBI WGS metagenome assembly VFQN01 (sample SAMN10412370, study PRJNA504923) | tailings metagenome | isolation source: Replicate 2 from Balatoc abandoned mine | place: Philippines: Itogon, Benguet | collected 2017-08-28
GCTACAATTTTGTGTAATAATATTTTAGAAAGGAGAAATTGGAATAAATGTATAGATTTCAGGTTTAATTGTTAAGAAAAAAAAAATGTCGATTTGGGCGAAGTTATCTGGAAATGCTGCTTTTCAGCAGCAAAAGTCATCGGTGATGGTAGATCAACCACAAACGACTCCAAATTCACAATTTTATTATTCTTCCTCCTCTGGTCAAATGATTTCAAGTGATGGAAGTGGATATGTCATCCCTGATTTGTTTGATGTTGTTGTAGAGAAACACGACTTTATACCAAAAGAATTAGCAACAGATAAATTAAAATCTGTCTTAAAAGACTCTCAAAATCTTCGAAATCAGTATGAACAAAATATAGAGAAATTGACTCAACATTATACTCATCTACTGCAAGATTCCAAACAATATTACGAAAATTTAATTCAAGATTTAAAGCAAAAGGCTGTTCGACATGTTGATATTCAGAAACAAATGAAACAGCAAGTTGAAGATCGATTAAGTAAAGAATTGAAGCAAAGTGAGGATACTTTAGAAGAATTACGTGATTCAATGGCAACATTGAATCGTCAATATCAAGACGAAACGCGAAAACTGAAAATTAAAAATAATGAACTGGAGAGATTAGTCAGTCATTTAAAGATTCAAGAAGAAGAAAAAGAGATTTCAAATGAGTCTAAATGGACTTTATTTAGCCTTGTAAATAGCATTGAGCAACAACACACTCACGATTTTTACAAGGAAACGATTTCCGGCCTACATCATGAAATGGAGACTCTCATAAATAATTACGATGAGACATTATCAAATCATCAAAGAAACCAAGAAGAAGAGAAAAATCAAATTATCTTAAATGATCAAATTCGACATGAGTGTAAAGAAGTAATCGATTGGGTCTTACATACTCTTGAAATACAGACTTTTTCTCAGGATTTGATTGCAATTACCACATTGCAAGCGGAAATTAGCTCTTTACAAGCGTCTGTTGAGAAATATGAGGCTGAATTAAGCGAGAAATCAGCCACTATAATTGAACTTACCACCATTAGAGAAGCATTGGAGGCGACAATCGCTGAGAAAAATCAAGAAATTGAGCTTTTAATTAACAATCACGAGTCGCAAAAGGCCAATTTATTATCGTCTTCAGAGCAAGAATCATCTGGTCTTAAGGAGAAGTTTAACCTTGTTTTAAAGCAAATGAAATTAAAAAATGATAGTATGGAGGTGAAATTATGTCTTTCAGACATGATGTCAACCATTTTGGGTCGGCACATCGAAGAGATTACAGAAATGACTCACAATCAGCAGGAACAGTTGTATGAATTAGCTTCCAAGCATGAAAAAGCTTTGCAAGCTGTTCCAGCGTCTCCTCGTTTTCGTCAGGAGGATTTAGATGAACATAAACGTTCCTTGGAAGTGACGCACCTTCGCCAGAAAGAGAACTTTTTAGTGAAAATGCAGCGATTACAAGAAGGGCATGACCGTTTGGAAGTGGAAATAACAATGCTTTCTATGATAAATAGCGTGTACGATCGGGTGAAATGGCAACCTCATACACCGCCAGAGCCTGTAACGATTGTTTCTCCCATTCTTCTTAACGCAACATCCGATGTTTCGTCAGAGGAAAAACTTTTGCTGCAAAAAGAACTTCTTGATCTTCGTCAGCAACTAAATGATGCGCAAAGTCAGCTTGACTCGAAAAAGGAGGAACTCGAAGCTGTTACTGCTTCCGTTGGTGTGACTCCCGTTGCAGCAACTAATGCGACGCCGCTTTCGAAAGAAGAAGAGGAAATTTCTAATTTGCGAAAGCTTATTGTTGATAAGAAATCTGATTTGCAACAGATAGAAGAAAATGTTAATATTGTGCTGAAATCTGTGGAGTCTGCTCGGGAGGAGCGAGATGATTATAAGAATCAAATTAAGGAATGGACAAAGTCTTTCCAAGAAGAAAACGGCCGTGACCCGGAAGTTGGAGATAAAGCAGTAATTCGTGATAAATATCAGAACTATAAAGTATCTGCGATGAAAGCAAAGGAATTGGAATCTAAATTATCCGCAGCTGAGACAACACGAGAAGAAGTTGTGGCAAAATTGGAAGAATTGGAAGCCCAATTGCAAGCACTTTTTTCCCCCTCCTCTGAAAATACTTCCAGTATTAATCCTGAAGTGCAAGTAGTTTACAAACCTTCTCCGAAAGTTCCAATGCAGGATGCAGAAGTTCAAGTTCTTCCGCATGACCTTCGGTCCTCGATATTCCGCAAGCAACAGAGTGAACTCGTGAGCGCCGAAGAAAATAAGGCAGAGGCAGCACCAAAAGTTGAAGAGAAGAAAGAAATGGCTGACATAACGAAAGAAGAGTTTGAAGAAATGCAACGCCAGCAAACAGAAGCTCTCGAACAACTCGAAGATCAACTATATGCAATGAAAGAAGAGGCAGCTAATCTGAGGACAGAAAATACTAAAATTGAAGAAGAAAGGCAGTTATTAACGAATCAACTTGATGCTCTTATTAAAGAGAAGCGCACTGATGTTATTAAACGTTATGAAGAAGATCTTGCGAGTTTGAAGAAGAAAGAAGAGGATTTAGATGAAAAAGTTGCACATTTGAGTACAGAAAAGCAAAAATTAGAGTCACGAGTCAATGAGTTGAGAGAGCGTGCGGAACGTGCAGAGCAAGAGTTGCGAGAACGGGATCAACGAGAGCAGCAAAAGATGAACCCTCAAGAAGAATCTTTCCAACTGAAAGGGCAAATTAATAAACAGCGTGACCAAATCATTTTAAAAAGCAAGGCCGCTACAGCTGGATGGGATGCTGCTGCATCAGCCGATGAGAAACTGGAAATCGAAGTTCAAAAAGCCTACCAAAGAGGTTTAAAAGAGGAGCGGGAAAAGCATAAGGAGGATTTAGCGTCGGTAAATGTCTCGTTAGAGACTAAAGAAACTCGAATCACTGAATTATTGGTGCAAGTTGGAGATATGGAAAAGCGGATGTTGGAATCAGAAAGATTGAAAAAGGAAATGCAAGCACAGGTTGATTCTTTAAAACTGGAGGTTGCTGATGCGATTGCTGGCATTCAACAGATTGCTGCAGCTAATGTTCGAGGTGGCGGTGGTGCGGGATCAATGCCGACAGAAGGAGATGATGGAGAAATAGTCATTCCTCCATCAGCAGCAGAATTAGAGCAAGCAAGGGAGCAATTAGATGTTGCTCAAGAAGAATTAGTTTCTTTGATGGAGCGATGCGATCGTTTAGAAGCAGAGTTAGAAATTGCTCGAAGAAAGAATCGCATATTCGAGAGATTAGCAAATTTGACTGGCTTGACAAGCGGAAAAGCTGCCTCTGTAGGAGGGAGTGGGATGGGCGGAAAGGGTGGTGCGAGTAATGATTTGTCAAAGTACGACTTTTCGGACGTGATTACAAATGTGAAAAAGGCCATTACCAAAGGAACTAATTTGTGGAAGTCGAATAGAAAGGATGAGTGCTATGATGTTTACTTAGATGTTTGTATTGAAGCTACCCAGCGATTAATGACAGAACAGTTAGTGAAGCCAGTGCGGGATGCTATTGAGAACGGCAAGGTTCTTGGTGCTCAAAACAAGCAACGCGGCGCCGTTACTTTCCGCAAAGCTTTGGATAAGCTTCTTAACGACTATAACGATGGGAGTATTCGAGGAAATGAGGAAAGCGCGGTAGCAAATGCGAGAGCCAAACAATCAGCTAGCGTGGAGGAGCAAAACCAAAATAACAATGAACTAGTGAAAGAACTTATGGAGCAACTTGATAACATGGAGAATTCTTTCTTGGAACAAGGATATACAAAAGAAAAGAACCCATCGAATTCCAACTCTGCTGGTGATGTTCAATCATCTCCACGTGGAGAGCATCAAAGTGGTGCTTCACTTCTGCAGAGAGCAAAGTCTGCGGAAAATCAAGTCCAAAGTCTTCGCAAGCAATTGGCTGCTGTAATAGCGGCAACTGCTCAAGCTCCAGTCCCAGCAGCAGGCGGCCGTCCCACTACGGCTGCTGTGAGACAAGGTGCTGTTGCCAAAACGGTAGTTTCACAAGGTGTTGATGCGGCAGAAGTGCGTAAGTTAAATCGCAAAATTAAAGAGTTGGAGACCCAACTAAAGAATAATGCTTCATCTGGCGGAGGACCAAATGCTGGTGCTGAGATCAAAGCGATGCAGCTAGCAGAAAAGCAGTTACAAAAGAAACTCAAAGATCAAGAAACTCTTCTAAAACGAGAATCAAAGACAATTGAAATGCGTGCTGTAAAGGCAGAGAATCAGTTACAGAAAATTCAATCCACATATAATACGATTGTTTCTGAACGTGATCAATTGAAGACAGAAAACTCTAAACTCTTCCAAATGACATCAGAGATTGGTTCCTTGAAGGCAAAGGCTGAACGATGTGACGAGCTAGATACACTCATTGCACAAAAGGATCAAGAATTAGCAATGTTACAAGAACAATTTAAGAAAGAATCGCAATTACGAAAGAAGTATAAAAACGATTTAGAGGATTTAAAAGGTGCCATTCGTGTCTATGCGCGTTGTCGTCCGATGGCACGTTATGAAATTGAAAAAGGATGCAAAGCAGTCGTTCAAATTAAAGATGAAACTTCGTTGAAACTGGTTACATCTCGTGGTGAAAAAGAATTTGAATTTGATGCGGTGTTTTCTGCCACATCGACACAAGATCAAGTATTTGAGGATACTAAACGTTTAGTTGAATCATGTTTGGATGGTTTTAATGTTTGTGTGTTTGCATATGGGCAAACAGGTTCAGGGAAAACATTTACTATGACAGGATCACCATCAAACCCTGGTTTAACACCCAAGGCAATTTCTGAATTATATCGTTTAATGGATGAAAGAGTACATTTACAAATTAAAGTCACAACTTATTTTGTTGAATTATATAACGACAATTTAGTTGATCTGTATTGGGTATTAGATAATCAAAAAGCTGCGGCAAACAATGTTGATCCACCAAAGTTAGAAATTAAAATGGACGCAAAGAAAATGGTATTTATACGTAATGCTGTCATTAAAGACGCAAATTCGCCCGAAGAATTGTTTGAATTATTTAATCGTGGTAATGAACAGCGTCATACTGGTGCTACAAAAATGAATGCAGAAAGTTCACGATCACATTCTATTTTTGCCATTATGGTCGAAAGCTATGATTCAACATCCAAAAGAACGACGACAGGGAAATTGTCTCTTGTTGATTTAGCAGGTAACGAATTAATTCTCACTCTTTTTCTTCGCTTAATTTTAGTAATCTTTAGGCTCTGAACGTGCTGATAAGACGGGAGCAAGTGCTGAACGCTTAAGAGAAGCACAGTCAATTAACAAATCCTTGTCTGCCTTAGGTGATGTAATTGCAGCTTTATCTGAGGGAGGGAAGGATAAGTTCATCCCTTATCGTAACAACAAGTTAACGCAAGTGATGCAAGATTCATTGGGCGGTAATGCAAAGACTTTAATGTTTGTAAATTTCTCCCCTGCTGATTATAATGCTGATGAAACTTCTACTTCACTGATGTATGCTACTCGAGTCAAGAAGATCGTGAACAATGCCTCGAAGGTGAGTCTGGATGTATATTGATTATGGTTCGGTTCGCTAACTTTAGTTTGTTACATAGCAAGCGGAAAGTGAAGAAGTGGCTAGATTGAAGGCAATCATCAAGAAATTACAATCTGGTCAAGCCGTCACTGCAGACGAAGTCAATAAAGAAGAGGCAGTGGAAGAAGCACCTATGATTGAAGATGATGGGAAAGTTTATGATGGATATTAACAATTTATTGTTTGATGTTAGCTTTTGTATAAATTTAATATTGTATTTAGAAGATTTAATTAACTATGCTCGATAATTCTTGACTCTCTTTTTGTATTAAATTACACAATTCCATAATTTATTCGTAAGAAATTTCTTAATTATGTCTTTGTTGGTTTTATGATTGATGTGATTGTGAGATTAAAATGGTATTAGAAACGATTTCAAAAAAGATTGAACAACTTTATGAGCAAGTTATCTTCCATGAGAAATTTATTGAAGAATTTGATGGTGTTAGTTTATCCTCTTTCACGCTATCTGATGAGGAACTTCAAAGCAAAGATCTTTTAAGCCTTCCAAACGTTGTAGAGGGAAAGATACCAATCCTACTGGGTTGGGAAAAGCTTCATAAAGAGATTTCTGATATTTTAGATGAAGGTTTATTATTCCTTCTTCGAATATATCAAGATATTGATGTAGATATTTCCTCACAAATCCAAGATCGGTACCGAATTGCCTTCTCTCAAACCCTGTCAACCACAACTGTAATACCTTCAATCTCAACTAAATTTGACTCTAAAACAGCTACATCCGCGGTTCCAACCAAGATTTCTAGTTTAGTAAGAGCGGAAAGCGCTGATGAAGTCGAAGAGGAAGTCCATGAAATCAACGCACAACAGAGAAAAAATGAAAGAGAAATTCTTCAATTATCTATTTTACATAAAGAATTAAGATATCATCTACGTCATATACATGAATTTTTATCAGAATTATTAGAAGAGAAATTAATCATCTTGCAAAGAATTAATAAAATAATTCACCGTTATCGTCATCGTATTATTCAAATTGGTACAACACGTGGTGTTCGGAATGCGGGGAAAAAATTAGAATTTATTCTTTATAATAAGATTGAAAAACTATTATCTCATCGATTTTTCATTATTCAAGAGGTAAATAAAGTGTAATCTGCTTTACTTATTCTAACTCTCTTACCTTTTATTAGGAGGAAAGTAGGCAACAACTTTTACAATCTTATTGGTCCTCTTTGTATCTAGGATCGGATAAATTTGTTCCTTTAGCGGGTAAAGCACTGGCTAAATCGGTAAGAAGCTCGCAGTTGACAAATTTTCATTTTCATTAATCCTTCCTTTTTTAAACATAGCTCTATCACCGCGAAGCTGCTTTCTTAGATTGGACAACTCACATTAAGATAGGAGGAGCGATAATGCTTCTTTTATGGTCATTTAGCGAAAGTTTAAACAATGAGAGCTACCTCACAATTTGGAATGTAAGTGATCGACATATTCTGAAGTCTTTATTTATCTCTATCCGATAGGATCCTACCTTCGCCGTCTTTGTCTGCTTCGGTGACTTATTATTACTGTTATTGATGTGGGCAGTGTCAATGTATGTATGGAAATCATCTGGTATAGATTTTATACAATTATTACAATTACAGAATACTGAAATAGGGCAATCTAAATACCCTGTATCATTAGTAATTAAATCATTTATTGATGATATATTAATTTTTTTCTTAACGTTCATATTATTTAATAAAATTATACGAGGTGCACATCGCGGACAATACCGATTATCAATCGCTCATATTATACCTGTTTTATTAACGATGTATTATTGTTATCGTGTGACTCAACCATTTACAATTAGTAGGAAAGCATGGTTGTATATGTTATGGAAGGTTATCGCTGCTCCTTTTTATAAAGTCGAATTTGTTGATGGGTATATTGGTGATTTATTAACTTCTTTAGTAAGAGTTTCAGTACCTTTCCTCTTCTCAATATTATACGTTATATTATCAGTAATTGCTTGGATTACTAATAATTTAGATTGGGCAGTAACAACTTCCAATACATGGTGGAGTGAATATAAAATCTTTCATTTTGGTATTATTCCCTGGTTAATGTTATATCCATTATGGTTGCGATTCGTGCAATGTCTTAGACGATCGATTGAAACCAGAAAACGATGGCCAAATTATGGAAATGCCTTAAAATATACTTCAGCTTTAGTAGTTATTGCATATGGTTCGTTTCAACCAGAAGTAAGAAGTAATTATACTTGGATTTTTGCTTTTGTTTGTGCTACAATTTATCAATTTCTATGGGATATCTTCCAAGATTGGGGAATGATAGTTATTGGTGGGATCCCGGCCTCTGATGGAGATGAGTCACCTTCCTTTCTAGATGTTTTAAGAAATTTAGAGAAAATTACTTTTTCCTTTCGTAAGAAACGACTATTAGGATCTGTATGGATTTATACCTTTGTGATGTTTTTCAATCTTGCTTTCCGATTTGCTTGGACTTTAACTCTCCTACCGCCAGTTGATCCTAAGGAACATGGATTTAGTCTCTACTCTGTTGTAATGTATCATATTGGTACTCTCATCGCTGCATTAGAGATTATAAGGAGAATGGTATGGGGATTCTTTCGATTAGAATTTGAGCAAATTGAATTGATGAAAAAGAAGAATCTGAATTTGTTAATCAAGGAAGAGGATAAAAAATTAGAAAAAGTTGAAGAAGAAGAGAATCAAAATGCTAATAAAAGAAAGAAAACAGACTTTGATGATAGTGTCTTTGATACGGTGAGTATTGCAACTCTTCAAAGCTTCCTTGATCTTATATGTTCCTTACTTTCGATAGATGGAAATTGGGAATACAAGAGGACAACATTATTTACGAGGCTTTTACTCAAGTTATAGCTTTTCTTCGTTATTTATTGTTCCCTCTGATTGGACCTCCTTCCTCCCAGCAGAGGCTTTACGATGGATAGAAGCTATTCCTTATCTTGACGATAATATTCAGAAATTCATTTTCGTTGAGACAGTAGTATTTGTTGGGGCTGTGGCAACTATTATTTTGCGGCTAGCATGGGATGCATTATTGTGAGGAAAGAAAAGGAGTAAGAACGATTTCAACATCTTATAATTACACTTGGAGAGATTGACTCAAGAAGCCGAATAGTGGAATTTAGATAGGAGCAATGAGATGAATAGGAATAATTTAGAAGAAGAAGATTTGTAGGAATTATGTTTTTTTTTTGATAGTTGTTAGTGGTTTGTTCGTGTCAATAGTTTCGCGAAATTCTGTAAAATTTCTACAGAATTCCGCGTTCTTTCTCGAAGAAAGGAAGGATTTAAATTGAGCATTTTCATAATTGTTGCCGATTGTCGAAGAAACTCACGAAACTTTTTGATTACCTTCTTCCTTTGGACAGAACGACATGGATCTAGCTCGTTTACAGCAGCTATTGGCAAATATGCCAGGAAGAGGAAATGCCGCGGGGGATACCCCAATGCCTGATACTGCAGAGAAAATTCAAATCTCTTCATTGTCGCTATTGAAAATGTTGAAACACGGTAACCTAAACTCAGTTCAAAAAATTTAGATACTGTTGGCTGATTCCCACTTGTTCTGGATAGGCCGTGCTGGTGTGCCGATGGAAGTCATGGGATTGATGTTGGGACAGTTTGTGGATGATTATACAATCACATGTGTTGATGTGTTTGCAATGCCTCAGGTTGATCTTGGATTGTTGTTTTTCCTTCGTCATTAACCCCTTTCCTTCCTATAGCATGGTACAGGAGTCAGTGTGGAGGCAGTTGATGCTGTGTTTCAGGCGAATATGTTGGATATGTTGAAGCAAACTGGAAGACCGGAAATGGTTGTTGGCTGGTATCATTCTCATCCAGGCTTCGGTTGTTGGTTATCTGGTGTTGATATGGCAACTCAACAATCTTTTGAACAGTTAAATGCTCGAGCTGTAAGTTTTATTGAATACCCAATTTTATACAAGTGATTTGATGATCTCTTTGTCTCATAGGTCGCAGTTGTTGTTGATCCTGTGCAAAGTGTGAAAGGAAAAGTCGTAATTGATGCATTTCGCATGATTTCTACACAAAATCAACTAATGATGACGATGACAACAGAAGCACGTCAAACAACATCAAATATTGGATTTTTAAAGAAACCAACCATTCAAGCACGTATTCATGGTTTAGATCGTCATTATTATTCTTTAGTTATTGATTGGAGAAAGAATGATCTCGAAGAACAAATGCTTGCAAATTTACATAAGAAAGATTGGTCTCATGGCTTAAAAGTTACTAAATTTGAAGAGCATCAGAAAGAGACTGAGAAATATTTAGATACCATTGCAAAATTAACAAAAGATTATAGTAAAAAAGTGAAAGAAGAAGAAGGAAAGACTTTGGAGGAAATTGAAGTGGCTAATGTTGGTAAGATTGATCCAAAGAAACATTTAGAAAACGATGTTTATGATTTAATGTCCAATACAATCTTACAATGCTTAGGAACAATGATTAATACAGTTGTATTCTAAGTTTATTCAATAATTTTAAAATAAATCTCAATCTCCTGCCTTTTCCATTCCATTCGTTGATCTTACTTTATCTTCAGACAGTTCTCGGTTGATGCTTATCTTATGACAAATGAAAAGAAATAATTTTATATTTTACATGTTTTCAGAGCGATATTTCAATATTTTACAGTACTTCACTTCGGAGCAGGCTTGTGCAGTATTTCTTGATCAAGTATTTTTCCTCGGTTCTTCGTTATTTTGTCACTTTGATTCGCATTAGATCTGATGCTGTGATTACTTTTTCTTTAGGCAACTCAGCAAAAGAAGCTGCTATATTGGAGACATCTCCCATCAATTTAAATTTTCGATCAGATGGATAACGGTTGGAAAAATGACTTAATATCAACTTCTTTGCTTTGATTTCTTTGGCAAATATTCCGGCCATCTCCGCAGTAGAATGACCTTTTTGTCCGATCTTTTCATTTAATTTTTCGCTTGTGGTTTTTTGAAGGTCAGCAAAATATCGTGGCAAATAGGCTAATGTTGCTTCATGAATTAAAACATCAGCATCCATAGCAATAGGTTTAATATTTGATCCATCACAGTTATCACCCATTATTACAATTTTCCTTCCTGGAGTATCTTCCTCTCGGAATTCACTCGCCATCATCTTTGTACCATCAGGGAAGCAAAATGTTTCATCGATAGAGAAAGTTTGTAAGATTTTATAGATGTGGCGAGCAGGCTTTCCCTGCGTCATATATTTTTCTATTTCTTCTTTCTGTTTTTCTATTATTGGATTGAGCAAATCAGACTTTAATGCCCCATACTTCGTCTTTTCTTGAAAGACATATCCTAAAGATGGTATTCTATGAGCAACTGCTGATGCTTGAATGACGAAAGTATCAGTTTTACAAACTTCATAAACTCCTCTCTCATCAGCGTATATGTCCTTCCCTTCCAGTTGGAAGTCAAAACTCATCGCCGGTTGATAAGAAGAGGTATGGAGATGTTGAACATTTTTTAATTCATGAATAACATAAGGAGGAAGGGTAAATGATTGATTCAATAGTAAAATTGAAACTTCAAGATAATTACGGAGACCGTCAGGCCCATAGATTTCAACAGGATTATCCTTTGTAAATGAGAATCGATTTAATGAAATTAGGACATTTACAATTCCTGAAACGGTATTTGGATGTAACTGAGAAATAAATATTTTGTTTAATTGATTCATTTTTATTGGGGAATGAAGGAGGTTATTGAGTGTTCCCTCACCACAATCAAACAATAAATAGTTTTCATTGTATCGGATTGCAAGAGAATGCAATGATCTTCCATTACTAGAAATTTCAGCACTGGTTCCTATCATTATTATCTCAAGATCTTCGCTCTGATTCTGTTTTTGGATTGGATGCTGATATTTTTGGAAAGGTCTTTTCGAATGCCTCTGGGGTCGAGTCTGCACATCTTGGCCAGGAGCAACTGAGAACCTTCTAGATAATCTGCAATATCGACGCTGGTGGCTGATTAAGCTCTTTGATATCTGCAAATAGCGATGAATGTTGAATGCCTCCATT
>VFQN01007504.1_pt1 | contig 11713 bp, 13 predicted proteins | sample 3512371 | NCBI WGS metagenome assembly VFQN01 (sample SAMN10412370, study PRJNA504923) | tailings metagenome | isolation source: Replicate 2 from Balatoc abandoned mine | place: Philippines: Itogon, Benguet | collected 2017-08-28
ACATCGTCCACTGATAGCCACCAACCACCGACACGCCTTCCCCATGGGTCCGGGCAGACCGCACAGGCAGACGGCCCCTCGCTGTGCCTCCCTTCACGCAGCTGGCCTCTTGGCAAGTGCAGATGGAGAAGCGGCACCCTCAAGTACGGTGCAGAACCTGCGCTCCTGGGGGGCTGGCATCCGCAGCAGGGCCCCGGTGGTTCGGTCCTGGCGCAGTTGAAGCTACTGAACCCTGCCCCTCAGGAGTGTGCCACACCAGACACACCACACGCTCTACCTACCACCTGTTTGCTCTCCCAGCATGTACTGTTATCCCCATGTACGGCGCCGCGGTATCAACTGGCTCTTTGTGCTTCATTTCGGGGTGGCTCAGGCGAAACCACCCAGGTGGAAAGGCGGCAGAAGCACGGTCCACAGCCTGGTTTCCTCCTGGTTTGCAGCTGCATTAAAGGAGCTCTATAGGTGACTGGCAGTGCTGGGCGTAGGCTCGCATGGTATCAGGATGGCTTCTATGTAGCCCAGTAGTATCATGTGCTGCGTACGTTGTTGCCAAGGGTGCAGCCCCCCTGCTGCTGTGCGGTATACGGCATACTGACGTGGTTTTCCCTGATATCTGCCTATGAGTATACTGAGCTCGCACGCGTGCATGCTGGGCCATGTGCGACATGTGGAACCTCTCCTTGTGCATCCATCTATACCGGTACCGGTAAGCAAGAAGGTATGCGGTAGGCGACCGCTCCCGTGCACTGCTAACGCCTGTATTATAGGGCAGCCAACCTGCCCACCAGCAAGCACCGCAACTAGCGCAACCCCATTTGCCCCGTCGCACTAGTGGCAGCAACGCAACATGCCGGGTGGGCCATGGTAGGCATACACCATTACAAAACGAAAGATGCATGCTCGAGGGCTAGACATGTACCTTGCAGCTGCAGGCCCCATAGCCTGCGTGTCCCCTGCCTGCCTGCCTGCCTGCCGTGCCAACGTAACACCTCGTGCAGTCTCAGTTGCTGCTGGCTCCAGGCCTACCAACTCACCTCCCTTGCCGCTGCCCAACAACCAAATGGTATGCAATGGAGCCCGTTCACTGTCTGCCTAGTGCGCCCTTGATACGTATCATCAACACCAACAAGTGCATGCCCCGGCAACTCCGGCTGTGTCTGCGCAGGTTTGCGTGTGCCGGTAAGCTACCAGCCCGGAAGCACCGGCAACTCCTACGTTGCTAAATGGCGCTACGGCCCTTCTCCAACCACTTCTTCCACCCCTGGCTCCTGTCCCGGCCTCAGTCCTGGATGAAGGTGTCCAGGTCCGACGCGATGGCGCTCAGCCGTGCCTCTGTCGTCACACGCATGCCGCCTGCGGAGAGACGACCAAGGGCATGGATGAAACGCAGTTGTGCACGTCGAGCTGGGTGCACCGGTTTGTTTGCTTGGTCTTAGCAGGAGGACATGATTGGCAAGGTGCAGTGTAGGAGGCAGGTGCACGTCGCAATGGCGAACATGGTACCGTATGGGCACACGCCAATACGCATGACTGGGATCGCTCCGCGTGCGCGTCGGCAAGGAGCCACGTGCTCCCAGTCAGCACCCCACTATGGCCATGAACCGCAACTGCCAGTGCAACATCTCGCAGCACAATGACTCGTGTTTCCGCATGGTCTGGAGCAGGGTTTGGGTCTAGCCCAGCTGGGCAAGGCCTCATGGCAATGTGTTGTGTTGCCCGTCCCCATCCCGCCCACATGCACCCACCCGACCCGACGAGGGTGATGAGGAGCTTGGCATCGAAGACCGTGCTGTGCGCGTTGGGGTTGCAGAACACTTCAATGGCGACCTGAAACACGCGATGGGGACAGCATGCACATGTGTTAGCAGGCAAGGATGCGGTTGACCAGCTGATACACCGGGAGGCGTCGAGGCAGCGACACGGTGTGCTGACAGCAACACGCTACCTTGTCGTCGGCATGGCTCCACTCCAGCATATCCCATCGCTTTGGCCGAGTAGCTTTCTGCTTCTCAACAAACACCTGGTACAGCTTTTGGAACGCGGCCTTCAGCTGCTGGGCCTGGGCAGTGCTGAACGGAACCTGAATCGTGGTTTCCCCCGCGTGCAACAGAATTGGACGCACGGCGACCGGATCTGCGATACGATGACGCCTCATTATCAATTTCCTATCCTACAGCACGGTCAGTAACCTTGCGGATCCAGCTGCACAACGCCTCCAAGCCGAGACAATTGCGGAACTCGGCACACAGAGCCAGGCCAACGACCTTGCTCACCCGCTACACCAGAAGCCGATTTAGCTGTCAGGCGGCTCGGCGGTGGGCCCATGGCCTTTTTTGTTGGCCGGGGTCCCACAACGGAAGACACGATGCGAGATGCTGCAAGCATGGCGAACTGCAGGGTTATAAGCGCAAGCGTACGTGTTGAGAATAACTAAAATCGCTAACGAGACGGAGCCGCGCGCTTGTGCCCAACCGAAAGTGCCAAAAAGGTCGAAAGTGCACCGCGGCGAGATTGCCTGGTTGCCGTACGCTTCCCCCATCCCGCTTCCCCTCAACCCGCGCATCCAAGACGGACGCACGCACACACCGCGCAGCAGATCCTCATAAACCACTCGGGATACTCCAATACACCACTCGCCGATGTCAAGGCCGCAGTGAAAGGCACGAATTCACTGGCGCTCCCCTGCCCCTACCATCCGGCACTCATCCCAGCCACTGCCCCTACGCTCGAGTGGTGTCCCCTATCCCGGCCGCCCACCACTAACTCAACTTAACCCAACTTACACTTCCCCAGGCAAAGTTATACCGTGTCACACCATGTCAGTCAGTTTCATGCACGCAGTGACTCATTATCCAGTGTTGCGGGCAAGGACACGACGTGGCCTCATTGAAAAGCACTCCTCACAACCAAAACCGTAGCCAACCCTTCCGGCGCGTCTTGGTCCCGTCTGGTCCCATTCAGCTTCGTTTGTAACACCGGCCAGCGGCCAGCACCGGCACAACTTGCAAAGCCGGACCTTCCAGCCTCTTTACCAGCGGGAAACAATTGCTTTACACCAGGGCCACGCTACCACAACACATGCTACCGAACTCCTTTTCTTTGGAGCTGCTTCCCTGACGCATTCGCGTCCGAGCTTGGGCCCCACACCTGTGTCGCTTCCCAATCCACCTGCCAGCTGTTCATGTTGCCCCAATCTCACACAAGAGCTATGCTGGTCCCCATGGCCACCCAGCCACACGCGACACCCAGTGTTCCGTGTTCCTTACGCCCACACCCAACTAATACCCCCCGCTTGACGCCACCAGCCGGCCAAACTGGTCCCCGCCTCCCATACCGCCCCCAAAGCTGCCCCCACCTCCATGCCCATACAAGGCGCCCTCGCCCCCTGACCCAGCCCCGCCAGACGGCATGCCGTACACGCCTGCCCCGGCACCCCCTCCGGCCCCTTTCTCCGCCTCATCTTCGCTGCTGTCGCTGTCGTGTACGGCCAGCCGTACGGCATCGGCGTAGGCAGCTGCTGCATTGGGACCCAGGTACCTGGAAGGGGGCGTGTTGGGGCAGGGGGAAAAGTACAAGGTCACGCATCAACGTGAAGCCGTGTTAAGGTTGCGCTGGTAGCAGCGTCCACGTGTCCAGGGGCCCTAGGGATAAGCGCAAAGGCATGCCCGGCGTCGGGCCCCGCGTCCCATTGGGATTATAACAACGTCGGTACGCCTGCCCTAAACACTTGACGTCACAATCGGCGCCGTTCCTGGCCCTCAAGGCCACCAGGAGCACCTGCCCGCCGCACCCGGTGCCGCACCCACGGTGGCCACGTCATTCCCTCGAGCCGACCCACATCCCCTGATCCTTACCCACACCTCCCTTGACACCCCCACACCACCCCAGCCGGGCCCCTCACCTGTGCCGCACCCACGGCGGCCACATGACGTAAAACACGGCCCCGCTGCCCGGGTCGCTCAGCCCCCACTGCGTGCTGTCCTTGAGCAGGTGGAAGGCGGCCACCAGGTGGTGCCGCTTGGCCAGCGTGTTCATGTAGGAGGTCACGTCGCCCTCCGCCACGGCGCGGGAGCGGTCGAACGACACCACCACGCTGCCGTTGCGGTCCTCGAAGATCTGCAAGCGGGGGAGGGGACGGTAGGTAAAGGTCGTGGTGCGACGTACGGTAGTGTGCCATACGGCATGCTCATGCTGTAAAGCCGCTGTGCGGTACGTGAAACACGTAGAACCGCGCCGCCGTTGGGGTGAGGGTCAGGGTGTACAGCGCAAAGGAAAGGTGCACCGGGAGTTGCGGCGTAGCATGTGCGGCGTGCGTGGCTCGTACAGAATGATGGATGGCCCTGCGATTCCACGCCACCACTCGCCCGGGTCGCTAGGTGCTCCCACCTCCCCCACCTGCAGGAAACCAGTGGGCCAGCCTGCCGACAGCTGCCTGCACAGCCTTATCAGCTTGGCCCAGCCGTCCCCAGCCGCCTTAATACACATCCCTGGTACGCATGCGCACGCACCTGTAGGAAGCCCGTTGGCCAGTCCGCTGACAGCTGCCTGCACAGCCCCATCATGCACTCGTCCAGCCGCCCCCGCAGCGCCAGCACGGGGTTGCGGTGGCCGGAGGGGTAGAAGGGCCCGGCCACGATCCTGCGGTGGTGGTGGCGGCGGTGGATGCCATAGAGCAGCGGCGGGGCGGGCGGTTGGCTCGATGTTGCTAGAGGCTTCGCGCATACAAGGCACGAAGGCGGTACCCAGCCGGCACAGAGCTTCCCTGCCTCCCAGCCGGCCTTCTCCAGCAATCCCGACCAGTACGGTTTTACCGTACTGCCTACACAACACCTACTTTGAGCGGTGCACGTCCTCTGAGGCCTTGGCCACGTCCTCAAAGGTCTCCTGCGGGCTGATGGCGTAGGAGAACTCGGAGAAGGCGGGCGCGCCTTTGGGCGCGGCGGGCGGGCCGCGGACCACGAACTCTGGGGGTGCGGTCTGCGGCAGGGGGCGGAGTCGTGGGCGGGGCGGGCGGGACGGTCAGTAGTAGTAGTTAGTAGCGCACGGGCGGGCTGCGCGGCTCAAGCATCGCGGTAACAGGCCGCAGGGGGCACAGCAGGGGGTGCGTAAGCCCGTAGCGCCCGCCCAGCCACTGCCTTACTTCCGCTGCCGGTGCATGCGTCGGCCTTTCTGCGCTCACCTCCCGAGTGAGCGCCCTTGCATGCTTAAGGAAACCCGTTCATTTGTTACCTCCCAACCTTCCCTGCCCCCCACCCACCAAGTGCAAAAATGCTACATACAATGCCAGTCTGGTTGCTTGGGTGTTGCCATGCAGTCCTCGCTGCACTCGCAGACACCCTTGTCCCTCCCCCACCTGGTTAAGGCGGTGCTGCAGACGCTCGAACTTGCCCTTGAGCTTAACGCGGTCGTACTCCGAGGGCAGGTACTCGAACTGCGTGAACATCTGCGCAGCGTACGGGCGTACGGGCAAAGCACGGGACAGGGTAAGCCACGCCTTGCTATTTGGCGCAAGTACACAGGTGCACACACGGGGGACACGTCTTCTGGTAACACCCCCTGCGTTACTGGAACGCACACTGGGACGTGGGCCTCCCAAACGACCCAACACACCACCACCACCACAGCCAGTCATTCTTTCGGGCGCATGCGGCTGGGCTAAGACCTTCCGTACCATTCAGCACCACGCCAGCTGACCGCCGTACATCCCGAGCCGCCCATGCCGCCCTCACCCTCCGTCTCCCAGCAGCCCTCCTCCCTACCGCTCTCGTATCCTGCCTCCTCCCCGCCCCCCTTCCCCCATTCCTTGCAGCAGCCACCGCAGTGAACCCAGCCTGCAAGTATTAGTCGGTCAAGCCTTTTGCCTCGCTTTGCGCCTGCCGCTAACCTCGCCCTCCGCAGGCTGACCGTTTTGGTTCAGTTACTTCGCCGCTCTGCGGTAATCCCCCACTCACCCCCGACAGCGGGTGCACTCGCGCCACCTGCTTCTGCCCCACGCTCAGCGGCACGCTCATGGGCCCGCCCTCCAGCCCGTACGACAGGTTGGCGTTGCGCCCGAACTCGCGGCCCTGCGCGCCGCCCCCTGCCGCCCCCTGCCGCTCGCGGTGCGACGCCTGCACCAGCTCCTCGTACAGCCGCTCCCTGAGGGCGGGGCGGGGCAGGGGGAGGCAAACAGAACAGGGAGGTACCGGTATTCAGAACCGAAGCCTCAAACCGCATGTACCATGGCTTAAGTCGCCACAGCCGCCGCCTGGAGTGGGGGTGCAGAGATGTGGGCTCCCAGTACGCACCTCGGTCAACATCCCACACTTACCGGTACCGGTCATGTCAGCCAAGCCCTTCTCTGCCACCCGGCAAGGCCCCTGCCTCCACTCCGGGCTCTGCTACCCCTGCCCCCACCACCCTCACCTGAAGTCGGGGCTCAGCGCGTTGGGCAGCGACCGGATGCCGCACACGTTGCCGGTGCTCCACACGGTGCGCACGTGCTCGCTGGCGGACTGCGCGGCGCACGAGTCTAGCGGCCCCTTGGGCTGCGCCTTGGTGTGGCTCAGGTGGTGCGGCTGCGGGGCCGGCTGCTGCTGCTGCTGCTGCTGCTCCCCCCAGGCCGTCAGCACCTGCCCCTGCGGCCCCTCGCTGCCCTCACCGCCGTCTCCTCCTCCTTCTGCTGCTGTGGCGGCGGTGGTGCTGGAGGGGACGTTTGACAGGGAGTCCTGCTGCTGAGTCTGTGACAAGAGGTGCTGGGGCAGCGGCGAGGCGAGGGTGCTGGCGCTGGCGCCTGTCGCAGGGCGCGAGAGGAGGGGCGGGAGGTCCAAGACGGCGCCGGAGCCGCTGGGAGGGCTGTACAGAAACGACGGTTGGCCGTTGGCGGCGTCCGTATCGTGCGCGTGGGGAGGATGCGGCAGGCCGGGCTCGAAACCCAGACCTAGGTTGGTGCCAGGGGGCGAGGGTGAGCCGGCGGACCATGCAGGGGCCGGAGAGGGCGCTGGCAGTGCGGGGGCGGAAGATGCAGGCCGGCTGGAGGCGGCTGGAGAAAGCAAAAAGCCGCCGTCCCCGGGTCCGTCACCCCCGTCTCCGACAGCAGCCCTGCTTTCGCCTCTGGCACTGTGGCTGCTTCTGCTGGCACGGGAGTACTGCGCTTCCCGCTCCTGGTCCGGACCCAACTTTTCAATTCCCTGTGTGCCAGCATCTTCATCCTCCGCCCCTGCCTGAGCGTGCCCCGAGCTGCGGTCGGAGCCCCCTAGTCCTAGGGGCCCCTCCTCGGAAGGGACGCCGTGGGCTTGAAGCTCCAGGGAGTCACCTAGTGTTGCTGCTGGTGCTCCAACTTCCCCGGGGTGGGCCCTGGGGTCCGGCTGTGGCGGGGAGGGTGGTACAGCAGAGGCAACCGCTGCAGTGGTGCTGCTGGCTGGGCGCGGTGCCGGAGGGGCGCCGCTGGAAGCAGAGGAGTGGGGCCGGGGGAGGGAGTGCGCGCTGGCTGTGCTGGCAGCGCTCTCGGGGCGTGGGGCGGCAGCGGCTGGGACGCTGTGGGTGGAGCGGTAGGAGTCGGAGCGCGGGAGCGCGGTGGGTGAGGCAGCGGAAGGGGCAGGGGGAGCGGTGGAGGGTGTCCCAGCGCGGCTGCTGCTGCGGCTGGCGCTGAGGTTGGAGTAGTTGCGGACGGGGGAGGGAGCGCGAGGGCCGGCGGCGGGGGGCCTGGTGCTGCTGCCGGGGCGGCTGGCGGTGCGGCTACGAGAGGACGAGCTAGAGCGCGACAGGGAGGGGCTTGCTGCTTGCTGGGGCTGGGGCTCTACCTGCGGCTGGGCTCGGGGCAAGGGCGGGGGGCTGTTGACAGACGCGCTGCTGGAGGGCCGGGGAGGGGTGCCAAGGCCTCCCCGGTTCTGGGAGGTTGTGGAGGGGGAGCGCGACGGCGGGTCGCCGGCAGGAGGAAGGAAGGAGCCGGTGGGCGGCGCAGCTGTGGAGTGGTGGGAGGCGGAGGAGGCAGGCCGGCTGCCGAGGCTGGAGGGCGGCCGGCCAGCCGGGCGTGAGGCGGAGGGCACCCGGGGGGAAGGGGAGCTGCCCCCCGGGGCAGGCCAGGGCACAGGCGCTTCGGAAGCGGCAGGGCTGGTGGAGTCCTCGGGGCCGCGTAGGCCGCTGGCAGGCCGGGAGCCAGCGCCATCATTGGGAGCAGCAGCAGCAGCAGCAGCAGCAGCACGACTTGCACCGCGAAGTGAGCTGCTCATGCTGCTGCTGCCACTGCGGGACGGTGGTGCTATCCCAGGGTCATCCACCACGCGCCGCTCCGCCGAGTCCTCTTCCCCGAGCCCATACCCATTCCCCTGCCCATGCTCCGGCCCGCCCGCCGGCTGCCCCGTCACGCTACGACCTGTGGATGGCCGGGAAGAGGCCTCCAGGCCCCCGGCCCCGCCCACTTGCCCGCTAAAGGACCGAGGCGGGGCAGCGGCCGCTGAGGAGGACCCGGTCCTGGAGGGAGGATCCAACCCCTGCGCGCTACCGTAACCCTGCCCGTACCCGTACCCGCTGGAGGGCCGTGCGGCAGCGCTGTGCACGGAGCTGGCGCTCCGGGATGGCGGGGCAAGGCCCAGCTCGGCGGCTGGTGCGGCAGTGCTGTGTACTGAGCTTGCGCTTCGGGAGGGCGGCGCGAGGCCTGGCTCGGCTGCTGGTGCGGCTGCATGCCCTGCTCCGATTGGCACCGTAACAGGTGCGCCGGTGATCGAGCCAAGGCCACTGGAGGGCCTGGCTAGGGAGCTGCGGTGTGAGCTGGAGCGGGAGGGCGGCTCCGGGCCCTGCGCGCCCGCTGCTTCTGCCCCTGTCTCCATGGCGCCCACAGCGTCAGGGGCGGCCGCGCGGGGTGACGCTGCGTCCCGGTAGCCGCTGGGGGGCCGGCCCGCGATGACGCTGTGCACGGAGCTGCTGACACTGCCGCTGCGGGGCGGTGGCCCTAGCGGGTCCGGTTGCTGCAGCGTTGGCGGCTGCGCATCCGCTGGCGGCCACACCGGTGGGGCCCCCCCTGGCGCTTGCCCGCTCGACGGCCGTGGGGCGGCGCTGCGGACTGAGGTGCTCCGGGACGGTGGTCCCTGGATGGCTTCAGCGCTTTGCTGCCCCCCAAAGGTCATCCCACCGGCAGCAACCGAACCGCTGGGGGGCCGCGCTCCGGCGGTACCTTGCAAGGAGCCAGAGCGCGACAGCGGCTGGTCTGCAGCACCGTAGCCGTTGCCGCTGGAAGGCCGTACGGCAACGCTGTGTAAGGAGCTGGCAGTGCGGGAGGGAGGAGCGACGCCAGGGTGTTCGGGCTCCGTCGTTGCTGCGCCGGGGCCTCGTGCAGAGGAGCCGCTGGCCACCCGCGGCACCCCGAGCAATGCGATGCCGCTTGCAGGGCGCGAGCTTGCCACGTGGGATACCTCTGCAGCACTTGCCCTGGTGGAGTGGTCTGGGGCGGTGGTGGAGCTTCCAGTGGATGGTCTGCGGGAGCGGGGCTGGCTTTGGCGGTCCTCCGCTGACCCAGATGACACGAAAGACCCGGCAAGGCCCGTGGCAGCGGATATGTTCACTACACGGCTGGCCACATCACGTTCGTTGTGGAAAGAGTTGAAGCCGGGGTCCAGAGGGTCTGATTGGGACGCAGCCGAGGCCTCGGCGGGTGGGGGAAGGCCGTGGGTGTGGTCAAGGCCGTGGAAGCTGCCGCTGGCAGCAACAACGCCTCCCCAAGCGGACGCGCCCGCTGAATCATCCCCGCCTGCTGCTTCGAGTATCCCATAGTTGACATCGACGCCCACTGCATATGTAGGGGTATCACGGTATGATGCAGCGCTAGCACTGAGCTGGGCGTCCAGGTGAGCGAGCGGTGCCCCATCGCCGCTCCCTCCTCCAGGGGTTACTGCGCCGCTTGGTGGCGCGTCAATGGCTTGAATCGCGCCTTTAAGAACACTGGCCTCCTCGTCATACTCGTCGGCAGCCCGCTGTGCGCCCCCTTGCCGCTCGTCATGATGTGGAAGGGCAACGCTACCCGTATGCATTCGTACAGCCTATTGTGCGAACGTTATTGTCAAGTTGGTTCAGCTATTTTATCTAGGCTGGAAGACGCCCAAGCCAAGGTCGCTGGTGGTCATAATAGTCATGCATGTTTTCCAGCCAAGCGGTGATACTTCATAAAACTGTTTAGGCCAACTTGGAAGTAAGACACAGAGACACTAGCCGCAACAGAACCGCTGTAACTTCGAGCGAATGCCAAAAATCCGGTGCCAAAACGATCGCAGCGCTTGATGATCGCTAGGCGACGTCTTAGGTTGTAAGTTATTACAGTTCTAAGTGTGTTCTTCACTTGCCTGCTACCGTGAGGTCAAAACTGAGCCAGACCGACGCCGAACCAAAGGGAGGCCTCCCCTGACCCTGCTCGAGCTCCCTGCCTTCCGTCCCTTTCTTGCACCTTGTCACAGCTCATCCGCGCTTCGTCCGCTGGGCATCGCTCCATGATCAACCAGGAAGTGAACAGCGACTCCAAGTTTGCCTGTATGCCTGGTGCCGAGCACCACGCACCGTCCACGGTGACACCGCAGCGAAATTGCAACAGCCCAAATGAGCACACGTGTTACTAACCCCGTTGCACTTGCGTATAATGCACGTGTCACATGCAGTAGCAGTTTCACATACACGTTTGCTAAGCTAAGAAGGAACACCTCGTTGTTCTCTTCATCTGCTGGCTTTCAACACATACAGGTACCGGGTATACTGGCGGTTTCACGGTAAGTACGGTTTTACAGTTTTGGTCCCCTTCCAGAGCCCAGCCCCTTCCCACTCAGGATTGTCAGGAATTAGAGCTGGTCCCGGCCATTAGGGACAAGGGGTATAGGGGTTCCTCACCCCTCTCGCTGCACTAATAGGAGCCATCAAAGTAAAGGCCACCACAGCAGCCTGCTGGTCCCACCCTCACAAAGCTTCTCGCCAAGACGCAACCACAGAACACAAGCAGCACCCCTGTCGTGGCTCCCAACCACAGTTCTGGAGGAACCGGATGCGAGCCAGCTGTACCGGGGAGTTAGCCAGTAGCGGCCCCCCGGGTGCTGCTGTCGTTCCTCCGTCCTCAATCGAAACCGCATGGACCTTCCACAAACACAGGCCCCACTTGCCCCATGGCCACCCCCCGCACAGCAGAAGCATCCCTCCAAAAGTACATCGATGTAACAGCCCAGGTACCGTAAGCACACGTGTCATACATAACCATCCTTGCATGTGCCAAGCACGTGTTACATGCATGCAGCAGTCTCCGTGTGCGCGGAGCTCAAGAGGGAGGCACCTCTTTGCTCACTTCATCCGGCATGGTACAATAGTAGATAGTAGTGCCGAATACCAAAAGGGAGAAGACCAGCGCCTGCAACGAAGTGTGAGAAGACAATCCAGGAGGGGACTGTGTTGCCAGCAGGTTGCCTCGTACAGCTACGCACCGCAATTCAACCGCATAATAAACCTGCACGAAACGCGTAATGCGCACTGCACGTTCTGCATTCTACATGCTATGCGTACTACACTCTTAGTCCAGCAGGGGGCTTCGCAGTGCAATGCCCATCGTTGCCTGTGACAAGTGCTACCTCGGGCGAGATTCAAGTCCTCGTCCGCCTGTGTGGTCTGCCCGGACCCACAGGGAAGGCGTGACGGTGGCAGGTGCCTGCCAGTGGATGATGAACCGTCGGGCATCAGCTGGTGGATGACTCCCATTCCCCTGTTCAGG
>VFQN01007505.1_pt1 | contig 11713 bp, 14 predicted proteins | sample 3512371 | NCBI WGS metagenome assembly VFQN01 (sample SAMN10412370, study PRJNA504923) | tailings metagenome | isolation source: Replicate 2 from Balatoc abandoned mine | place: Philippines: Itogon, Benguet | collected 2017-08-28
TCCCCTGTCAGCGCGTTCGCTACGCCTCCATTGCATATGCACATGCAAGCGGAAGGTGCTCATCGGTGCACCCCGTCCTTTACATCCCCGCCCCCCTCCCCTGCACTCATGTCCATGCCCCCCCCCCCAAACCCAACCGGCCCCCTCCCTGCACTCACGTCCATGCCCCCCATGCCCAGCTCGATGAAGATGCCCAGGATGTTCTTGACCAGCGCGCGGTCAATCAGCTCGCTCTCGCGCTCCTTCTCCACCAGCAGCAGCACGGCGTCCTTGGTCTTCTTCTTGATCTCCACAAACACCAGGTCTGGGGGACATGGGGTTTGCGTGGGAGTACGACGGTGTGTAAGTACGAGCACGTGCGGTAGGGGGGTCGTATGCGGGGCCAGGCCCTGACCCCAGTCTGGGGGCAGAGAGGACCGGGTTGCGGGTTGCGGCTGACCCCTCGCAGCTGCACGCCAACCTTATTCCCGCAGCAACCCAGTTCGGCGTTGCCAAACATATCCAAAGTCGCTCCTCCAAGCGCCTGACCCACATGCGGGCTGCGCCAATGCCTCATACCCCGCCAGCCTTCAAGCCCTGCCCCACCCTCCGGTGTCCTTCTGCCCATTGCAGGCCTTGGCCCTGCTAACCCTGCCCCTTCCTAGCCCCGCCCCGCCCCCAGCGCCTTTACTACTCCTACCACTACCGCCTACTCGCGTTACTAGTACTTTGTTCCCCCAGCGCCGCCTCCGCCAACCCCGCCCTTCACTAGCCCCACGCTTGCTTGCGTAGCCCTTAGCTAGCCCCGCCTGGTCACCCCCTTGATTAGCACAACAGGCCCACCGGCGTACCCCGCCCCCCCTGCCGCCCGTGGCCTGACCCCTACCCTTTACGCCCCAGCGCCCCCCCCCCCCCACCCACCCCAAAACACACGTTTACACGTCGCTTGCCTGCCTTCCTACCGCCTAAACCCGCTCCCTCCCCCCACGCCCCCTCACCCTTGAAGCACAGCAGGCCCACGTCCTTGAGCGGGTGCAGCGAGTGGCGCAGCACGTAGTACCTGCACACAGTCGGCCAGGCGGCGATGTGGGTTAGCGCACACGCAGGCACACCAACACGCACATGAATGAGGTCCCAACCCAGCACCCCAGCTGCTTGGTCCTGGGGCAGCGCAAGCCGCCGGGTAAAGGGCTGCTCAGCCACGTAAGGAACAGCACTATGGCATGGCCCCATCCTGAGCCGTATGGCAGCCCTCCCATTCCTCCTTGTAAACCCTGACCCACATCGCACCACACCCGCCTTGCACCCGCACCGTACCGCACTGGCACCATGCATGCCAAGCACCGCACTCAAGCACGCATTTCCTGCGCTCGATGCAGGTCAGGGGAAGACACCTCTGCCCATGCACTTTGCTCGCTGGCACCCCTCCCCCTGCTGCATCCCCTGCCCTGCTGACCCTCCTGTTCCTGTTCTGTCCTCCCTGCCCTTCCTATCCCCCCACCCCTGCTGCTTCCCCTGCCCCCGTGCCGGCCCCCTGACCATGACTGTCCTCGCTGCCACACCCCCGCATGCGCGGCATGGAAGGCGCGCCTCCCCCAACACCATTGCCGCTCTGCAGCTGCCCGCCTCCCCTTGCTCCCCCACCCCCTGCTGAGGCAAATGCGTCATCGGTCCCCCACCGACCTGTCCAGGTAGTTGAAGAAGCGCGACAGCCACCGCACCATGAGCTTGTGGTTCTCCCACCGCGTGTACAGCTCCTTCAGCAGCACCTCCTCGCGGTGCTCGCGGAGGGAGGGCAGCACCTGTGTGAAGAAGCATGGGTTTTTTTAACGGTAAGGTTGTGTAAGTGCAAGGGGATGGTGGATGACGGGGGTGAGGGGTGTAGCTGCGGCGGGAGGTGAGGGCTTGGGCAGGGTGGAGTGGGGAGACGCAGGCGGAGGAGTGTTGTGCTTTTTCGAGGCATGCGCGCGTGGTCAGAGGGTTGTGGGCTGGCTGTTAGGAGTAGGATGCGAAGACCTAGGGATGTGGAGGCGGAGTGGCAGGAGCTGGGACAAAAGGGGTGTGAAGGCGGGGTGACCCAAGTGCGTACCTTGTCGTTGATGTATTTGTTGAATGCGTCCCGGTACTTCCCGTAGAGCTGCTCTGAGTAGTCGTGGGGCGGCTTTTGCGTGCACATGTTGTAGATGGTCCTGCAGCGCCGACGGAAAGCAGTGTTATCGAAAGCCGCGGCAAGACGCGGGGCAGATTCCCCCTCGGCGGGAGCCCGACTTACGTGTAGAGATGCATGTACTGCTCAGCATTGAACTGCTCCTCCGGTTCGCCTTCCAGGAGGCGGATGAGCTTTTGGATGCCTCTCTGCAAGGCCCGAGGCAAGCCCCACAGAGTGAGGACCAGTGCATTCCTAGATCCGCTGGGCCAAAGGCTCTGGCCGGCGTACCTCCATGAAAGCCCATCCTTCCGACAACTCGATTGGTTTCCTGTCGCCCATTTCTGCCCGGCGACCTCCTAACCGAGCCCCTAGGGCTGAAACCCGATGGCCCGCGCCCTCAGTGGGCTGTTGTCTGCGCCTTTCCTACTGATATGCGATGTTTGAATTGTCGGCCTTGGAAAATATCGTTGGTTGTTGGCTTTCAGGCGAAGCGGGACCGAGGAACGCCGAGTCGCCGACCCCAAACAAAGGGCAACAGTTTCTACTGCAGCCGCGGCTCCCAGCGGCTCAACTCCAAAACCAATACACAGTTTTGGTCCCGTCTGGTATTCAACGGCCAGTCGTCTTCTGTTCAATCGTCAAGGTCACGGTTCCGGAGCCGGCCATCGCGTGCGTGACATGGCTGGGAACCTGGGATGCCCACGCGTTTGCAACAAGGCCACTGGGTGTCAACCACGATTGCATGGCCTTCTGCCCGAAGAAGCGCGTCCGGTGCCAGGGAATGGGGCAGCAAGACACACGGTTACACACAAGACACCTAGTCCAACCCCAACCTAATAAAGCAGTATCGGTCGTTGGTGCCTTGTGTCTGCGGTTCTGTACGGAATGAAGGCCTTTCCAACGGTCACCGAATCGCCACGTAACACTGCGTAACCATGTGTAGCAGCACGTGGCAACGGGCACATGACATCGCTACAGCAGATGACCGTTTTGTCTGCATCAGGAAGAGCATTGGTGCTCGCAGGAGTACTGGTTGGCCGACCAGGGCCGACAGACGTCCTCGGCTACCGCGCAAGGACCGATGCAGTGCCGTACGCCAGAGGGGCAACGGCAAAACACTTCAGTCTGGGTGTCATCGCCAGGCACGACATGTGGTGCGTGCAAGGCTTGCGCGAAGAGCCACAGGTGAGGTGATCGAGGGGGAGCAGCAGGCAACGGACGAAGCGGGCATGCCGGCGGCCCGGCGCCATGCACGCGTGTCCCTACGAAGCGTGCTTTCTGCGGTTCGGCACTCACGGTACAAGTTGCACCTTGGCTCACAAAGTTCCTGAGAGTCCCTGCTCCCTGCGGCCCGCCGCAACCGTCACAGGTTGGTGGTGGTGCAAACCCGGTAGCACGGCAGGCTGTCATTGACTCCTAGCTGTGACAACCAAAGCCCAACCGCAATGGGGCGGTTTGCGCGAATGTTGCCGCGCGTTGCAGGACTTGGCGAGACATTGTGCACAGTTGCAGTTCCCTGCATGTTGCATGTGTGCGCCATCGCACTGTGGTGGCCATGTCACACAGCGGAGCGCTGGGACGAGTCCCAGCGCTCCCCCACCGTGGTTAGGTCAGGTTGGGTGCACCAGCACCCACGACCGTATGGGTTATTGCCCCGCTGCACAGTACATGTAAATGTCAGCAGTCAATGCGCAAACATTGATAAGTTGGCGTATCAGTGACCCGGAATCCCAAGCACACGAGCTCTCTAACAGATTCGCTAACAGCTTGAAGCACCGCCTGCCGTTTCAGCACCACACAACACACACGCGCTCACAACAGCCAACATGGCCCCCGCAGGCCCGGTATCTACAATTCAGGCCTGGTTACGCAGTCCAGCTGTCAATAACCAACAGGAACTCTCTCCGACTACCTCCATGCACCACCATGAGGCTGTGGTCCCACCCAAGCGCAAGCAGCAGCGAGGCAGTCCCGCCAGCCAGGCTCACACTACTAAAAAGTTCTGCTTCAATTCCATAGTTGCAAAAGGGTGGCTCTGCCAAATAATTAAACAGTATGGCAAGGAAAAGCAGCCAGTGTTCCTAGGTTGCACTCACCTGCAGCACCGGTGGCACGTTAGTAACCCATCCCACAACCCTATCTACGAATCGCAACACCAGTACATCGAAGCACTGTGTCCTTCGAACCCATTCCATGCAAGCCTCATCAAGCTCGGCATATCAGGCAAGCTACCCGGAAGCGCACATGAGCGCAAAACCGTAGCGGTATCCATGTGATGCATTTCGCACCGATACATGAAAGCGCAAAACTCAATGAGCTAGAAGTTCGCAGCAAACTCCCAGACACCTGCCCCTTGGCGCATTAGCCAAGCCACAGCCCCCTGGCCACCCTCCGCGCCCCCGCAACATCACAGAAGGCCCCCTTCGCCCCAGAATGGCTGCACTCCCGGCCCCCAGCAACGCCGTCCTCGCCGTCTGCGCCCTGGCAGGCGGCCCGCGCCTCGAAGCGCCTCCTCAGGTGGTGCTCCACCAGCACCGAGGCGCACACGTACAGGAACAGACGCGCCAGGGCGTAAGCCACACAGGCCACGGTCGAGTCCAGCACGCGCGCTGACAGCAGGAAGTAGGTGTAGGTGACCAGGTCGAGGACGCGCACAGAGAGGTCGCCCGCGCCGAGCGTCTGCGGGCGGAGCGGAAGGGAAGGTGCACCAAACGGGCAAATTGAGTAAAAGCCCAGGCAGGCTTCGGGGAGGAGCAAGGAGCAAGTGCGTGGTGGAGACGCGAAGGAAACGGACTCACTGCTCCATGCGGACCAGGGCCTTCGTCTGCAGCACACAGCACCGGCAGTTGCTCGTGTGTTGGCAGACTGGCACAGTGTGCATACGCGCAGGCCGCTTGCACTCACCCGCTCGCACAGCCCTGGCAGCAGCGTGTCCGTCACCAGCGTGACGCCCGATCGCGTGTAGGCCACCAGCGAGGGGGGCATGGGCAGCAGCCCCGAGGCGCACAGCGGCTTGACCGCCAGACGCCCCACCGAGCACACCACCCACCACCTCCGGAGCGATTGATGGAACGTCCTGCACGGCCGGCAGACGAGTAAGGGCTCATCGGGGGGGTACTGGTACAAAGCGGCACCCAGCATAGGTATGGGCGAAACGTCGGCATTGTGCACGTGGACGTGGGCGGGTCGCTGCTGCGGACCGTGTGTTTACCCTGCGCATTGAACGCAATGCTGTGCGGCAAAGTAGCTGCTCCCACAACAGCAACTTGGAGTAGTCGGCTGTCGCATGCCCACGGTGTGCAAAGCAGTATGGGACGCACCTTGGCCGGAACACCATGCTCAGGGCCAGGGGCACGTAGGGCCCCGCGAACACCAGCGAGGCGGGCAGCTCCGTCCAGTCGCCCGACTCCGTGGCACGCAGCCGCCGCAGCAGTGCCGCAGCAAGCGCCGCGCACATGACGGGCACCCAGTAGGCCGCCACCCGGGCGTTGTCCGGGGCCGTGAAACGCTGGTACGTGGCCTCCTGCTCCCTGTCGGCGTAGCCCAGCACGCAGGACGCCAGTCGGCTGCGGCGGGCCAGGGTGGCGACGGCCGAGAGCCGCTGCCAGCAGGCCGTCATGGGGCCAGGTGTAGTGCGTGGGCCGGGTGCGGGGCGTGTGGCCCGGGCGGAGGGGCTGGAGGTAGGAGCGGGCTGGGAGGAGGCTGCAGGCGTTGTGGGCGCAGGGGTCGCCAGGCCGGGGCCCCGGCCTTGCATGGCAGCAAGCAGGCCACGCACTTGGATGTTGAACGGGGCGCTTGTGGTCGGGCTGTCCGGGTCGTCGACCGACGCAGCAGCAGTAGCTTCAGGAGCGCGCAGCCCCGCTGTTGCGCCGTCGCTGCCGCTGATCTGGCTGCCCGCCGCCGCCTCCTGCAGCCAGGCGTCATGCCCCAGCCGCAAGCCGTCCTGCCGCGCCCACGCCGCCAGCAGCCGCAGCACGCGTAGGTCACGTGACGCCACGGCACGTGGCACCAACGGCACGCCCGCTATCGGGTCCTCCGCCTCCCCTGCTCCGTGCCCCAGCAGGCCACCCTCCTCCTCGTCAACCAGCGTGCCCCACGCCTGCTCAACCACCATCTGCATGCCGTCTCCCGTGGTACCTCCCTCCACAACATCAGCAGACACGTGCCCGACACAGCACGCCAGGCGCTCCGCCTGCGCCAGGTCGCACCCCAGCGTCACCAGGCCATGCCGTACAGCAGCCGCCGTGTACGGCATGCCGAGAAGTACGGCGTACGACAGAAGGCCAGCGCCCATTTGCACAATGGCCTGGCGGCGCTGGGGGTCGGGGCGGCCGAGCAGGGCGACCATCTGGGCGGTCAGGTCCAGGCTACCGGGCAGCAGCCCGGGGGCGGAAGCGCACAGCGACGACGGCGTGCCACCGTCCTGCTGCAGCGGGTCGCGCTGGCGGACGTCACGGCCCGCCCCCGCCTCTTGCGCAGTCACGTACACGTGGAACAGGGCCAGGTCGTGCACCAGCTGATGCACCGCCTCAAGGTCCTCCACGGACGGGACGGCGGGCGCACCGCCGCCGTTGCCGCCGACGCATCCCTCGCCGTTCTCAAAGGCGCTCTCCGCCAACGCCGACAGCTCCTCCGCCAGCCGGCGCGGCTCCCAGGCGCTGCAGCGGCCTCCTCCGCCCTCCTCCTCGTGCAGCATGAGCTCGTGGTGCATGTCGGGGCCGGCGGGGGCGGGGGCCGTGGCGGAGGGGGCTTCCTGCTCCCGGACCAGCACCACGGCCACGCGCGTCAGCTGCCGCGCGCCGCACCACAGCTCCAGGCTCAGCAGCCCCAGCTGCACGCCCGCCGCCGCGAGCGCAGCGCCCGCGCCCTGCACCACCGCCTGCACCGTCATCACCGCCGCCGCCTGCGGGTCAGCGACAGCCGCAGCACCAGTTGCAGGAGCAGACGGCGCCAGGACCTGCAACACGGGGAGAAGAGCAGCCACACAGATCGTCATTCATGCGGCCTTGGGCACATGCTGTTGCAGGACGGGTGGACTTGCGTATGGAGCATGCCGGCTGCCTATCCACCCGTGGCCCCCTGCCTGTACCCGCCCTGCAACCCCACAATCCCGCACCCACCTGGCGCACCTCCACCAGCAGGCTGCGGCCCAGGCAGGTGGCCACCAGCTGGAAGGGCTCCCCTGAACCATGCCCACCCTTGTCCGCCTCCCTCTTCTCCAGAGTACCCGACGCACGCCTCGGCAGCAGCGCCGCCGCCAGCTCCCCGCCCAGCGCAGAGCAGCCGCCCGTCTCCACCAGCAACGTCACGGCCACCTCATCGCGCGCCGCCGCCGCCGATGGCGCATTTGCACGGCGCGGTGCCGGCACCGGCAGGACGAGGCACGCCTCGGCAGCCCGCAGCCGGACCCCGGGACCAGAGCCCACGGCCGGGCTGCCGCTGCTGCTGCCGCTGCCACTGTCCCGTCTGCACCCAAAACAGCCATCACCGTCAGCCGGCACCTGGTCCGCCACCCCACCCACAACCTGGTCCAGGTGGCTGCCCGAGTCTGTGTCCGTGTCCTCTACGACCGCGGCCGCAACCGGGCCCGGGCCCTCCAGCTGCCAGCCGCCGTCGCACATTGAGCAGGGGATGGCCCCCCACGCGCCCGTCTCATGGTTGTACGACAGCTCCATGCCGCGGCCCCCCACGCAGGCCAGCACGTGACCCTCTGGTCCCTCGACCGGGGCGCCCAGTCCCAGCTGCCCCAGGACCGTAGAAAGCAGCGCGTCCACCTCAGGCCCATCGCCTCCTCCCTGCATCTCTCCCTTGACCCCACCCCCAGCTGCTGCTGATGCAGATGGTGTACCTGGTGCCAGCGCGAACTGGCCGTCAGCCTCCGCCATCGCTTCCTCGGCTGCTGCGGCTGCTGCCGCCATCCACTCCGGCTGCTGCTGCCGCCGCGTGCCCCCAGTGCCCAGGCCCATGAGATCCAGCTGCAGCAGCACACAGCCGTGGCGCACGGACGCACCCACCACCATGTAGCCAGAGCCGGTGGACAGCGCCTCGTTGAGGGACTCCAGGAGGCCGGTGCGCGGTAGCGAAGACGGCTCAGCCCACGGCACCTTGATGCTGAGGCTCACGTGCTGCCCGGGGGCAGCAACCGCGCGGGAGTGGTGGTGGGGGTGGTGCGGCTGCATGGCAACCCCAGGGGCCATGGCGGGCACTCCAGGCAGCGCGTGGCGGTGGTCCTTGTGGATCCCAAATTCTTGCTGCAGCTGCTGCTGTTGCAGGTGCTGCTGCTGTTGCAGGTGCTGCTGTTGTTGCAGGTGCTGCTGCTGCAGCTGTTGCTGTTGCAGGTGCTGCAGCTGTTGCTGTTGCAAGTGCTGCTGCTGCAGCAGCTGCTGCTGTTGGTACAGCTGCTGCTGCTGTGCAGCAAAGGCTGCGTAGGCCGGGTCTGCCGTCGCGCAGGGCGCGGTTAACACACGGCCGTTGGGCAGCTGGTGGTGGGGCGGGGTGTTCGGCGCAAAGGGCGCCGCGTGAGGGTGCTGCGGGCTGTGCTCCGCCGTGGACGTTGCTGACAGCGCATGGACCTGCTGTGGGCCGGGGCCGAGGTACGGCCATGGGCTGCTGGCCGGGCCAGCCTGCATGCCGGTGTAGGTGGCTGTGTGCGACGGGGCGGAGGCGAAGGCCCGCAGCGGCTGCGGGCCCGGGCCCGAGTCGTAGCCAATGGTCGATGGACACGACTGCATCATGGGCAGCAGGTTGGTCGCGTCGTCCTGGGGCCCTGCCGTGCCGTACAGGTGCTGCAGCGGGTAGTGCCGCTGCTGCTGGTAGTGATGGGGCTGGGCGTAGCTCTGGTGGACGTGGTGGAAGTGGTTCACTGCCTCCCACCGGTCGGAGGGCCGGAAGCCTCGGTAGCGCAGGCGCCGGCTGCCCAGGCGCACGACCCGCTCCGTTAGCTCCATGACGGTGGTGGTGTTGGGCGGGGGGAAGGGCGCGTCTTCGGCGATGGTGCAGCGGCTAAGCCCGCTGGGCGCCTTGAGACTGCTGAGGCGCAGGCGGGGAGGGGAGCTGCATGCGGCGCCGGCGGGGGCGGGCTGGGGCTGGGGCGATGGCAGTGCCCCATGGCCTGACGCAGTGGAGTTGGGGGTACCACCGCGCGCCTTGACCGCAACGGACGAGGCTGAGGACGAGGAGGCCTTACTCTGCTGCGGCGACTGAGCGGGCTTCACGCCGGCGGGTGAGGTTTCAGAGGCCTTACCGCTCGAGGGGAGGAGTCTGGCGATGATGACTGTTTTACTTGCGGCGGCTGGCGGTTGCGGCTTTGAGATTGGGGCGCCGGGTGCTGCAGGGCTAGGGGCGTAGCGCGGCCTGCCGGCCAAGGCCAGGATGGCCTGGATCGCTGAGCTGGCTGTGCTCGAAGAGGGTGATGCGGGCCGGCATGAGGAGTCAGCGCTGCAGGTGTGGATGGCACCGCTGTCCGCCTTCTTTTTGTCTGAGCCTACGTGAAGGCCACACGCGGGGTAGAAACAAAGTCAGCGGTGGTGACCAGCTGGGCCTTGGTGATGACGACCTGTCCCAGTCGAGGTGCTGGGGTTGCGGTAAGAGAGGGGCTGGCGGAAAGGCGCACGCGTCCACATGGGTAGGATAAAGGTATGTTGCGAGTGCAGTGGATGTGTTGACAGGGGCGACAACGGTCGCTGGAGGTTTCTGCCCCCGTCCCGCCCCGCAAGCCCGGAGCCATAAGGGCCCCTATATAGCACTCAAAACAGCTCTGCTTTCAGGTCAGGCGCTCAGCAGTTGCTACTTGCCTGACCGGCTCCGCAATCCGCCCAGGCCAACATGCGGCAACAGCTGGCTCAGCGGCAGGCAGGAGACGAAGCAACCCAACGTCGAGTATACTGCTAGAGTTGTCAGGACTGAGGCCTCGCCCAGCACTTGTAAAGTGCAGACGTTGATGAATAGTGTTGTGAAGACCAGGATTCCAACAACAACCTGGTGCAGACATCATAATGGTTAGTTTGCGGAGATATATGGAGCGTGTCGAGCCGTCTGCCTGCGCTTTCGACTCACCTGAGAGCATAAGCACCCCGGAGCATACAGTTGGCAGGGGAGGTATCTCAGAGGGCAGGTCGGCCTAATTACTGCCAGGGTGATGCATAGTCTCGTTATGATAGAAAGCGCCCAGTGCAGCTCCGTCTGTGAAGCTGCGTCCGCAGAGTTTGCGGCCTCCACAGCCTCTGCAGCGAGCAGGCGCACTATCAACGCTGGCAGCAAGGAAAGGCCCGCAATGATAGCCATAGCCCAGTTTGTCACATTGCTGCAGCAAGAATAAGCTGGGTGAATTGCGCGCGTGCTCAACAACCTCGCTAATCCCTGCTAAATCCCATGGGATACTCTATACAAGTGGCAGTCTAGTTTGTCTAGGCAGCGAGCCGTGATGACGCTTTGCCAGGCCTCGGCGCACATGGGTTTGCGATGGGTGCGTGGGTCGGTTCGCTACGAAGTTCTTAGAGCTCCCTGTAACCGGGCACGCCTGCGAGAGCGTCACACATACATAGCAAAGAACATCTGTTCGTTTGCGTGCAGCGTCAATCGGCTGTCCAGCTGTACTGCGCGCCCTTATCCTCGTCCTCTGCACCTTACGAGCACTTTCGTACTGTGCAGGAGTGCAGCCCACTTCGAAGTTGCCACGTCAATTGAAGGGGTGTACTTGGTGCATACGGTTGATCCGGTGCGTAAGCAACTCCAACACGCTTCGGGGGTTGCAAGTGTACCACCACTTGCTTGTGCCCCGACCGCAGGAGCAGGTGCGGTGCGACATGCACCTGCCTAACTTTGCAGGGTATGCGGTAAGCGGACATGGTCCACCGCCCTGGTGTGGGACTCAGGCCATGGTGGCATGTCATTACCCTATAATGGCGACCACGCACGGGCTTGACTGCTTGCCTACGACGCACGGTACCGGTATGGCAATGCAAGTCAGGTACGTAGGCCCGAAATTTGCTGTTTCCACGTTTCCACCAAGACAGGGTGATAATGGACACTGCCATGTGTGGCTACGCATTGATGCAAAAAGTAAGCTTGGGAGGATACGAGACGCGTCAGGATGTTAGAGGTACTCCTTGCAGAGCAGGTGCGCGAGTGGGTGGTCCCATGCGACACGTGGCCGAACGTGTGGCTCCCGGCCGCTCCGTTGCTGTAACACACTGAGCAATGTAGAAAGCCCCCTGCAAACTGTGTAGTCCAAGCAAGCAATCAAGCTATCACTCGAGTCGCAACTGGCCACACATGGGGAATCTTGAAATTGTTGCAAAGCATCTGTCGGTGCTCTATGAACCCCTTCAGGTGGGATGCCCCATGCCCGCGGCCTTGGGGGTACAACCCTCCACACACCACCATTCCACAACATTAGGCTACATCACTAACACTTCACGCCTACCGAAGCACTTGTTGGCAGCAGCTGTCAGGGACGGGGGAGCCTCGCAGTACGGTACTATACTCGACTCGCCGGGGACTTGAACCCCTCGGAGGCCTGGAACCTCAGCTCGTTGACGTCGTGTTTAGAACACAACGGGCCCCAACGCCAGGATTTAGATTTAG
>VFQN01007506.1_pt1 | contig 11709 bp, 6 predicted proteins | sample 3512371 | NCBI WGS metagenome assembly VFQN01 (sample SAMN10412370, study PRJNA504923) | tailings metagenome | isolation source: Replicate 2 from Balatoc abandoned mine | place: Philippines: Itogon, Benguet | collected 2017-08-28
GGTCCAGAACCGCGGCGTCGAGGGCGGGGGTAAAGGTCTTCATCGCCCGTTAGAGGGCCGGAACCCGCCCGCCGTCGCACCCGTCTAACGGAGTAGTGTTAACAGGTCGAGAGGGGGCTCTCCCACCGGATTTACGGCATTTCTGGTGGCTCGATTCTGTTTCGCCCGGCCAGCGGGTGGCAGGGCGAATGGCTGCTCGGCAGCCGAGTCCGGATCTCGGAGTCTGAGATACGGTAATCTAGACCTGAATGAAGTTGGCAGGCGCTCGGACGTCAGGTAGTATTTCGACCAGCGCCGGCCGAACAGGCAGAATTCCCCCTTACTCTCTGTGGGACGGGGGCCGAGGGCACTCTCCTGCTCTCTCACTTTCCGAGCCGGCCGCACACTCACCTTCCACTCCGGCGTGCCCCTTCCCGGCGACAACGGGAATGGGACTGCGGCGGAGCGTACGGTTTAAGGTCGGGGATTCGCGGAAATGACACCGACACCTCTCCCCGAGCCCGCCCCCCCGGACGCCGCCTCGAGGAGCGCCTTCGACCGTACCGTTGCGGAGGAACGGTTTCGCGGCCTGCTCGAGGCCGCCCCCGACGCCATCCTCCTGATCGACGACGCCGGGCGGATCGCCCTCGTGAACACCCAGGCGGAGCGCCTGTTCGGGTACGCCCGGGACGAACTCTTCGGGCAACCGGTCGAGCTCCTCGTCCCGGACCGGTTCCGGGCCGACCACCCGGCCCACCGGGCGGCTTACGCCCATGAACCCCGGGCTCGGCCGATGGGCGAGGGCCGCGAGCTGTACGGGCTGCGGAAGGACGCGACCGAGTTCCCCGTCGAGATCAGCCTCAGCCCGCTCGCCACCGGCACCGAGCGGTACGTCATCAGCGCCGTCCGCGACGTCTCCGCCCGCCGGAAGGCCGAGGCCAAGTTCCGCGGGCTGCTGGAGTCCGCCCCGGACGCCATGGTGATCGTCAACCGGGCCGGCGAGATCGTGCTCGTCAACACCCAGACCGAGCGGCTGTTCGGATACGCCCGGGCGGACCTCCTGGGACAGCCGATCGAGGTCCTCGTCCCGCCGCGGTTCCGGACCCACCACCCCGAGTACCGGGACGCCTTCTTCCGGGAGCCGCGGGTCCGCCCGATGGGGGCCGGGATCGACCTGTACGGGCTGCGGAAGGACGCGACCGAGTTCCCGGTCGAGATCAGCCTCAGCCCGCTGGAGACCGAGGACGGTGTCCTCGTCAGCAGCTCGATCCGGGACATCACCGACCGCAAGCGGGCCGAGCGGGCGCTCCAGGAGAAGAACGTCGAGCTGGAGAAGGCGAGCCGGGCGAAGGACCTCTTCCTGGCCACCATGAGCCACGAGCTGCGGACCCCGCTCAACGCCATCCTCGGGTTCACGGGGACGCTCCTGATGAAGCTCCCCGGGCCACTCACGGCCGACCAGGAAAAGCAGCTCCGCACCGTCCAGGCCAGTGCCCGCCACCTGCTGAGCCTGATCAATGACCTGCTCAACCTGGCGAAGATCGAGTCCGGCAAGGTCGAGCTGAACCCTGAACCGGTCGCCTGCCACGCGGTGGTCCACGAGATCGTCACGGCGCTGCGGCCGCTCGCCGAGGGGAAGGGGCTGCGGTTCGAGGTGCGGGTTCCGCCCGGCGACCCGGTCGTCCGGGCCGACCGGCGGGCGCTCAGCCAGATCCTGCTCAACCTGGTGAACAACGCGATCAAGTTCACGGACGCTGGGGGCGTCACCCTGGAGGTCGTCCGGGGGGCGATGGGCGGGCGGGCGACGACCGAGTTCGTCGTAACGGACACCGGCGTCGGCATCCGCCCCGAGGACCAGACTCGCCTGTTCCAGGCGTTCACCCAGGTCGACCCGTCCGCCAAGCGGCGGCACGAGGGGACCGGGTTGGGCCTGCACCTGAGCGGGAAGCTGGCCGAGCTGCTCGGCGGGCGGATCGGCGTCCGTAGCGAGATCGACCGCGGCAGCACGTTCACCCTCACCCTGGCGGAGGGGTAGCCGATGCCCCTCATCCTGCTGATCGAAGACAACCCGGCGAACCTCGAGCTGATGGGCTACCTGCTCGGGGCGTTCGGGTACGACACGCGGGCCGCCGCCGACGGCGGGGCGGGGCTGGCGGCCGCCCGTGCGGCGGCGTTCGACCTGATCGTCTGCGATGTCCACCTGCCGGTCATGGACGGGTACGAGGTCGCACGTCGGCTCAAGGCCGACCCGGCCACCCGGGCCGCCCCGCTGGTCGCGGTCACGGCCCTGGCCATGGTCGGCGACCGGGAGAAGGTGCTGGCCGCCGGGTTCGACGGGTACATTGCCAAGCCGATCGACCCCGAGGCCTTCGTCCGGCAGGTCGAGGCATTCCTGCCGCCCGAGAAGCTTAAGGCGGTCTCGCTCCCGGCCCTCTCGGCGGTGGAATCACCCGGGCGACCGGCTGCCCGGTACACCGTCCTGGTGGTGGACAACCTGCCCGTCCACCTCGACCTGGCCCGGGGCATTCTGGAGCCGCACGCCTACCGGGTGCTGACCGCCGGTGGGGTGGTGGCCGGGCTGGCGCTGGCCCGCGAACAGCCGAGTGACCTGATCCTGTCCGACGTGTGCATGGCCGACGGGACCGGGTACGACCTCATCCGGGCGGTCAAGGCCGACCCCCGGCTCCGCGACACCCCGTTCGTGTTCCTCACCTCGACGATGACCGACGAGAAGGCTCGGGCGGCGGGAATGGCGCTCGGGGCGGCGCGGTTCCTCTTCCGCCCGATCGAGCCCGACGTCCTCTTGGCCGAGATCGAGGCCTGCCTCCGCGAGGCGGGAAGGGCGTAGCCATGGCAACCATCCTGATCGTCGACGACCGCCCGACCAACCGGGAGTTCCTCGTCACCCTGCTCGGGTACGGGGGCCACCGGCTGCTAGAGGCCGGGGACGGGGCGGAGGGGCTGGGGGCCGTCCGCGACGGGCGGCCGGACCTGGTGATCGCGGACATCCTGATGCCGACGATGGACGGGTACGAGTTCGTCCGCCGGCTCCGGGCGGACCCGGCCGTGGCCGACACCCGGGTGATCTTCTTCACCGCCCACTACCACGAGCCGGAAGCCCGCCGGCTCGCCGCGGCGTGCGGGGTGGCCGACGTCCTGACCAAGCCGTGCGAGCCGGAGGCGGTGCTCCGGACGGTGGAGGCGGCCCTCGGCCCCGCCCCGGCGCCGGCGTCCGCGCCGGTCCCACCCGCGGTCGCATTCGACCGCGACCACCTGGCCCTGCTGACCGACAAGTTGTCCCGGCAGGCGGACGAGGCCCGGCGGTCCGCCGAGCGGCTCACCGCGCTGGTGGAACTCGGCCTGCAACTCGGGTCGGAGCGGGACCCGGGGCGGCTGCTCCAGGGCTTCTGCGACGCGGCCCGGGAGATCGTCGGCGCCCGCTACGCGGTGGTCGGCGTCCCGGACGGCCCGGGGACGGGCTACCGGCACGTTCTCACGGGCGGGATGGACGTCGGCACGGTCGCCCGGGTCGGGCGCCCGGGTCCGCTCGGCGGCGTCCTCGGGAGCGTACTCGCGGCCGGCCGGTGCTTCCGGGCGGGCAACCACGGCGGGCTGGAGGCGGCCGGGGTGCCCGCGTCCTTCCCGCCGGCCTCGGCCCTCCTCGCGGCCCCGGTCGTGTCCCCGACCCGGGTCCACGGGTGGGTGTGCCTGCTGGACAAGGTCGGGGCCGACGCCTTCACCGACGAGGACGAGCGGTTCGCCCGGATGCTCGCCGCCCAGGTCGGCCGGGTGTACGAGAACGGCACCCTGTACACCGACCTGCTCCGCCACTCCTCGAAGCTGGCCGAGGAGGTGGCGGCCCGGGAGCGGTCGGAGGCGGCCCTGCGGGAGAGCGAGGGGCGGTTCCGGGGGGCGTTCGAGCACACCGGGGTCGCGATGGTGATCACCGACACCGACAACCGGTTCGTGCGGGTGAACGCCGCCTTCGCCCGGCTGTTCGGGTACACACCGCCCGAGATGCTCGGGATGACGATGGCCGGGGTGACGCACCCCGACGACCTCGCGGAGAGCCTCGCCCGGCGGGAGGATTTGCTCGCCGGGGCGGAGCAATTCTTCCAGATCGAGAAGCGGTATCGCCACCGGGGCGGGCACACGTTCTGGGGACTGACGAACGTCTCCCTCGTGCGCGACGCCGACGGGCGGCCGATCCTGTACGTCGGCCAGGTGCAGGACATCACCGAGCGGAAGCGGGCGGAGGCAGACCTCCGGCGGACGGCCGACCTGCTCAAAGCGGTCGCCGACGGTACGACCGACGCGGTGTACGTGAAGGACCGGGACGGCAAGTACTTGATGTTCAACGAGGCCGCCGCCCGATTCGTCGGGCGGCCCGTCGCCGACGTCCTCGGACGGGATGACACCGTTGTGTTCGACCCGGAGAGCGCCCGGCTGATCCGGGACCGGGACCGGCAGGTCATGGCGTCCGGGCGGGTGGAGACGGACGAGGAGACGCTGACCGCTGCCGGGGTCACCCGTACCTACCACGCGACGAAAGGCCCGTATCTGGATGCCCGGGGGACCGTGATCGGGGTGCTGGGCATCTCCCGGGACATCACCGACCGGAAGCGGGCGGAGGAGGAACTCCGGCGGAGCCAGGCCCTCTTGAGCGTGGCCAGCCGGGTCGGGCGGATGGGGGCCTGGTCGGTCGTGTTGCCAAGCGGTCGGGTCGAATGGTCGGAGGAACTGCGGGCCATCCTGGACCTGCCGCCCGGCCCGGCGCCGGGCGTCGAGGAGGGGCTGGGCTTCTACACGCCCGAGTACCGCGCTCACGTCACGGCGGCGTTCTCCGCCTGCGTCCGGGACGGCGTGTCGTTCGACTTGGAAGCCCAGGTCGAGACCCCGCGGGGTCGTCGCCTCTGGGTCCGGGTCATCGGCGAGGCGGTGCGGGACGCGGGTGGCGCGGTCGTCCGGGCTCAAGGGGCGTTCCAGAACATCTCGGAGCGCAAGCAGGCGGAGGAGACGCTGCGGCTGCGGGACCGGGCGATCGAGGCGGTGGCGCTGGGCATCCTGATCACGGACCCGACCCGGCCGGACAACCCGATCGTCTACGCCAACAACGGGTTCGAACGACTGACCGGGTACACGGCGGCCGAGTACGTGGGGCGCAACGGCCGGTTCCTCCAGGGCAAGGACACGGACCCGGGCGCGGCCGCGCGGGTGAGGGAGGCGATCCAGACCGGCCAACCCTGCACAGTCGAGATCCTAAACTACCGGAAGGGCGGGACGCCGTTCTGGAACGACCTGTCAGTCTCCCCGGTCCAGGACGCGGCGGGGCGGCTGACCCACTTCGTCGGGGTGCAGACGGACGTGACCGCCCGGCGCACGCTGGAGGAGCAGTTCCGCCAGTCGCAGAAGATGGAGGCCGTCGGCCGCCTGGCCGGGGGTGTCGCCCACGACTTCAACAACCTGCTCACCATCATCAACGGGTACGGCGAACTCCTGCTCGGGACCCTGCCGGCCTCCGACCCGAGCCGGGACCTGATTCGGCAGATGGTGTCGGCCGGCGAGCGGGCCGCCGGGCTGACCCGCCAGCTCCTCGCGTTCAGTCGCAAGTCCATCATCGCCCCCGAGTTGCTGGACCTGAAGGCCGTAGTGGCCGATGTCGAGCGGATGCTCCGCCGGGTCGTGGGGGAGGATGTGAGCCTGGCCGTCACGGCCAACCTGACTGTCGGGGCGGTACGAGCCGACCGCGGGCAGATCGAGCAGGTCCTGATGAACCTGGTGGTTAACGCCCGGGACGCGATGCCCACGGGCGGGAAGCTCGACATCGAGGTGCGCGACACCGAGCTGGACGAGGGGTACGCCCGGAGCCACCCGGACGCCCGGCCCGGCCCGCACGTCCTGTTGGCCGTCGCCGACACGGGGTGCGGGATAGACGCGGCGACTTTGGCCCGGGTCTTTGAACCCTTCTTCAGCACCAAGGGGGAACTGGGGAGCGGGCTCGGGCTGGCGACGGTCCACGGGATCGTCAAACAGGGTGGGGGGCACGTGGCCGTCGAGAGCGAGGTGGGTCGCGGGACGACCTTCCGGGTCTACCTGCCGCGGGCCGAGGCGCCGAAGGCCGCAGAAGCGTCCCGCGCGGACCGACCGGCGCTGCCGCCGGGCGGGGAGACGGTCCTATTGGTGGAGGACGAAGACGCGGTGCGGGGGCTGACCCGTCATGTCCTGCGGGACTGTGGGTATACCGTCCTGGAGGCGCGCGACGGGGCCGAAGCGGTCCGGCTCGCCGGCCAGTACCAGGGCCGAATCGACCTGTTGGTGACCGACGTAGTCATGCCCCGGATGAGCGGCCGCGAGGTGGCGCAACGGGTCGCCGAACGGCATGCCGGGGCCAAGGTGCTGTTCGTGTCCGGGTACACGGACGACGCCGTCGTCCGACACGGCATCCTTGAGGCCGAGGTGGCGTTTCTCCAGAAGCCGTTCACACCCGCCTCCCTGGCCGCGAAGGTGCGTGACGTGCTGGATTCGCCGGCGTCCTGCCACCCTTGACGCCCGACAACAACACGTTGCCAGGCACGAAGCCCGACGCGGATATGTTGGCGGTCGTCAAGAGGCCGCCCGGTCGTCGCACGCCGGGCGGCAACGGATTAGAACTCGGTGTACCCGTCGTCGCCGAGGGCGTCGAGTTCGTGCCGCCCGGTTCCGTTAGCGTGCCCGTTCAGCGCTTTGGCCACCGCCGGCCGCGGCTTCCCAGCCGCCTTCGCCGCACGCCCGGCCTTCGCCGGGGCCGGACGGGCCGGCCCCACCCCCGGCCGCCCGCCGTCGGACAGCTTGAACCGAGCGACCAGGTCGCGGAGTTGGGCGGCCTGGTCGGTCAGCGTCTGGGCCGTCGCCGACATCTCCTCCGTCTGGCCCGCGTTCCGCTGCGTCACCGCGTCCATCTGGGCCACCGCCTTGTTCACCTGGTCGATCCCCGTCGACTGCTCCCGGCCGGCCGCCGCGATCTCCGTGATCAGGTCCGTCACCCGCTTCACGCTCGTCACGATCTCCCCGAGCGACGCCCCCGACCGGTTCACCAGGTCCGTCCCCGCCTCCACCTTCCGCACCGAGTCCTGGATCAGCGCCTTGATCTCCTTCGCCGCCGTCGCGCTCCGCTGGGCCAGGTTCCGCACCTCCGCCGCCACCACCGCGAACCCCCGGCCCTGCTCCCCCGCCCGCGCCGCCTCCACCGCCGCGTTCAGCGCCAGCAGGTTCGTCTGGAACGCGATCTCGTCGATCGTCGTGATGATGTCCGCGATCTTCTTCGACGCGTGGTTGATCTCCCCCATCGCCCCGACGGCGGTGCCGACCACCTGCCCGCCCTTCTCGGCCACGTCCCGGCTCCCGCTCGCCAGCTGCCGGGCCTGCTGGGCCGCGTCCGAGTTCTGGCGGACGGTGGCGGTGATCTCCTCCAGCGTCGACGCCGTCTCCTCCAGGCTCGACGCCTGCTCCTGCGCACCCGACGCGATGTCCTCGCTCGCCGCCGCCAGCTGCCCGCTCGCGTCGGCCAGCTGCTCCGACACCTCCCGCACGCCCTCCAGCGCCGCCCGCACCGTCCCCACCGCCCGCCCGAGACCGGCGGCCATCGTCCCGACCAGGTCGTCCCCCAGGTCCGGGAGCCGCTGGGTGAAGTCCCCGGCCGCCAGCGCCGACACCACCCCGTTCACCGCCTCCACCTTCCGACGCAACTCCGCCGCCTGTGTCGCCTCCCGCTCGGCCGCGTCCTTGATCTGCTTCTCGGCGGCGAGCTTCTGGGTGATGATCTCCCAGGTGACCATCGCCCCCAGGTAGTTCCGCTTCTCGTCGAGGACCGGGCTGACGAGCAGGTCGAGGGTCTCCGGCCCGACCTGGATGTTCGCCCGGTGGGGGAGGTTCTTCGGGTCGGCGAGCATCCGCCGCTGGTGCTCCGGCCGCTTGTGGAAGATGTCGATCGACTGCCCGACCAGGGCGTCGGCCTTGACCGGCAGCAGGTGCTCGATCGACTTGAGGGTCTTCACCGTCGCCGGGTTGGCGTACCGGATGACGAGCTCGCGGTCGGCGAACATCACGTTCACCGGGGCCTGCTCCATCATCGACTTCACCCGCGCCATCTCGGTCACGTCGGCCTGCATGTTCCCGATCGCCGTGTCAAGGGCCGCCCCCAGACGCCCGAGTTCGTCCCGGGCGTCAATGCCGGCCCGCTGGCTCAGGTCGCCCTTGGCCACGCCTTCGAGCACGGTGACCGAGCGGGTGAGCGGGCGGGTCACCGACGCGGTGAGCAGCATCCCGAGCCCGACCCCGGCGAGCATCGCAACGCCGACGACCACCCAGGTGGTCGTCCGGGTCGACTCGTACAGCGCGGCCGCCTGCTCCGACTCCGCCTTCCCTGTCTCCCGCTGGAATTCCATCAGCGCCTCGACCTTCCGGGCGAGTTGGTTGGCGAGCGTGACCTCGCGGACGAGTGCGGCCTCGGCCTCGTCGTACGAGCCGCGGTCGATCAGCGACGTGATCGCGGCGCTCTGGGTCTTGAAGGTCGTGAGGAGACCCGCGTACTCCTTGGTCGCGGCCGCCTCCTTCTCGTCGGCCGGCAGGGCCGCGTACTTGCCGAACGGCTCTTCGATGTCCTTCCACGCGTCGTCAATCGTCTGCCGGGCCGTCCGGGACGTGTCCTCGTCCTTGCGGCGGGTGGCCAAGAGGAGGGCCCGCTCGGCCCGCTGGACCCGAAGCACGCCGGCCCGGACGTCGTCCAGGTTGAGGGCGGAGGGGAGGAGGTTGTCGCTCGCGTTGGCCTGGAGGGCGCGGACCCGGGCCAGGGCGTCGAGCCCGCGGTAGCCGACGAGCGCGGACGTGGCGGCGACCAAGATGAAACCCGCGAGGAGGCGGTGGCCGACCCGGAGTCGTGACAGCAGTGAGAGCGCGTAGCCTAGCATGGCGGTGAGTCCTTACCTGGGTTTGGGAACGGCCGTGGGGTGGCCTGGGTACTTCGGTCGGTCGTGGTCAGGCGGCGGGGCCGCCGTCGAGTGTGGCGCCGACGAGACGGTCGATGTTGAGGAGGGTGACGAGTCGGTCCCCGGCCCGGGCCATGCCGGTCAGGAGCGACGTGTCCACCCCGGCCCCGAGATCGGGCGGGGGGACGAGTTCGGCCGGAGCGACGTCGAGGACATCGGACACGGCGTCGACGACTAGGCCAGCGACCTTGGGCCCGATGGTGACGACGATGACGACGGTGAACGGGTCGGGCTCGACCCCGGGCATGCCGAACCGGGTGCGGAGGTCGAGGACCGGGACGACAGTGCCGCGGAGGTTCATGACCCCCCGGACCTCGGGCGGGGCGTTGGGCAGCGGGGTGACCCGGGTGTACCCTTTGATCTCTTGGACCCGGAGGATCTCCACCCCGTAGTCCTCGTCCGCCAGCCGGAACGTCAGGAACTGGCTGTTCTCGACGGCCACGTCGCCGCAGGGACTGGTATTGGGGCCGTAGCTCATGACGAACCTCTTGATTAACGGCCGCTCGGGTCGGGCATTTGTTCTCACTGGTAGTATCGATCGATATTTTTGTTATTTTCCTGATACGTGTAATTAATTAATGATTTGATGTATCAGAAAATCTACAGAAGTGCTGTCGCGATTTGATTGAGAAGCTGGACTCGGCGCAAACCCACGCTCCAGCCTGATTTCGTCCGGGTGGCCGCAGGCGCCTGGACCCAGCAGTCCCGGTTCTCGGACTGGGTGTGCAGGACATCGTCCTGGATGTCAGGCGGCCGTCACTGCAACCGGCTCACTCGGGGCCGATCCGGGGCGACGTCACCCCGCTAGTGAATCGGTCGGGTGGAGAATGCGGCGGATCGCAAGCATGGCTGCCTCCTCGGCGGAGCCGGTTGAGAGTGCCGAATCATCCGGTGAAGCTGAACAACCCGATGGCAAACCCGGTGCCACGGCCGATTCGACCACGAATCGCAGCGAACTCCGACGTAACCCACCCCCCATCGCAAGGGCCGGTCGCCCGCCGACCTCTTGCCCTTCCACAACAGCGCCGCGGTGCGGGGTGTGCCAACCCGACACACCCCGCACCGCGGCGCGCCCGAATGACACACCCGGAAGCGAGCGGAATCAGCATTTCACGGGTTTCGCACCCCGGCACCGGCCTTGCGTTGTCCCGGCCAACCCGACTCTCATCCCACGGAGTTTCCCATGCGTCGCGCTGTTCATCCTGCGCTCTGGTCGGCCGTCGCCCTCTTCGCTGTCGGCGTCAGCCCGGCCCAGGACCGGCCCGCAGCCCAGCCGAAGCAGCCGCCGGTGATGGTTCGCAAGCTCACCCATGCCCAAAAGGTGCTTGAGGCGCTCGCCCGGGAGGATTACGACCTGCTCCGTACCCACGCCGACGGCCTGGCGGCGTGCGTGAAGGACGCCACCTGGCGGATCAACGACTCCGAGCAGTATCTGATGTTCAGTAACGACTTCGCCCGCGAGGCCGCGAGCCTCCAGAAGGCGGCGAAGGACAGGCGGGGCGACGCCGCGACCCTGGCGTTTATCGACATGACGCTGACGTGCGTGAAGTGCCACCGCTACCTGCGCGACGAGGGGATCGCCCAGGTGCCAGATCTCGGCCCGCTCACCCCCCGGACGCGGACCGCGGAGTAACCCCGTCCTCCGACCGCGAGCCGGCGGGCGCGGGTCGTACTTGACGGCACCGTCGCCCGCCGGACAATTAAGGAGGCGTAGCGACTGTGATGTCCGACCGCCGTACACTGGCGGGCACCCCGGGAACCGACCGGCCGCCCGCGAGGCCCGCCGTGCTCGCACACATCCCTGCCGACCGGCTCGCCGACCTCCTCGACATCGCCGAGGACGGGATCGTCACGGTCGATGCGCTGCAGGTCGTCGTCCTGTTCAACCGCGGCGCCGCCAAGCTGTTCGGCTACGACCCGGCCGAGGTCGTCGGCCGCCCGCTCGACCTCCTCATTCCCCACCGCTTTCGCCCGGCGCACGAGGGGCAGGTCGCCGAGTTCGGCCGCGCCCCGGACCACGCCCGCCTGATGGGCGAGCGGCGCGAGGTGTTCGGACTGCGGAAGGACGGGACCGAGTTCCCAGCCGAGGTGTCGATCACGAAGCTCGACACCTCGGCTGGGCTCCTGTTCACGGCGATTGTCCGCGACGTAACCGAGAGGAAGCGGTACGAGGCCGCCGCCCGCGAACTCGACGAACTCCGCACGCGGGCGCTGCTCGCCGAAGCCGAGGCCGCCGCCCGGCACAGCGACTCCCGCTTTCGCCGGATCGTGGAGGCGGCGAACGAGGGGATCTGGGAGCTCGACGCCGCCGCCCGGGTGGTGTTCGTCAATGACCGGATGGCCGAACTCCTGGGTTACCCCCCGGACGAGATCCACGGCCGGGCGATGTGGGACTTCCTGTTCGACGAGGACCAGGCCGCGGCCCGTACGCTGTTCGACCAGCGCCGCGCCGGGGAAAGCGGAGAGGCCGATGTACGGTTCCGGCACCGCGACGGCCGGGCCGTGTGGACGCTTCTCTCCGGCCGCCCGGTGGCGGACTCCGCGGGCGCCTTCGCCGGCACTCTCGACATGTTCACCGACGTGACCGAGCGGCGGCGGGCCGAGGACGCTCTGCGGGAGCGCACGGACGAACTGCGGGCGACGACGCAGCAACTCTGGCAGGCGGCCAAACTCGCCGGGGTCGGCGAGCTGGCGGCGAGCATCGCCC
>VFQN01007507.1_pt1 | contig 11707 bp, 16 predicted proteins | sample 3512371 | NCBI WGS metagenome assembly VFQN01 (sample SAMN10412370, study PRJNA504923) | tailings metagenome | isolation source: Replicate 2 from Balatoc abandoned mine | place: Philippines: Itogon, Benguet | collected 2017-08-28
CTAGAATCTCGATAATACTCAAGGCGTCAAATTCAACCCACACTTCCCCTAAATCCAAAAACCAATCAGTGTTTCTCGTTTCTTGAAGTTTGATTTTTCTGTATAACACAGCAGCTGAGTATCCACCATCTCCGTAGCTAAAATTTTCACTTTTAGAAACTAATGAAACAAAAGTGGAGCGGGAAAGCGGTTTCTCGACTTCATCTTCAGTCGGAGAATCCAGCATATCGAAGTCTTGATCGAAATAGGAAAGAGAAGCGTTCAAACCTCTATCGCTTTCAAATGACACCAACGATTTATATTCTTCATGACACCCAATTTGAACCAGAGATGTGGCTCGGTTGTTGAAGACTATTAATCGACTGACTTCCACGATAACCGAATGATCATACGTTAGGTTCTGTGAAGTAATATCGATTCTGACACAATTCACTCCAAATATTATTCTACTAAATGTGCAAACATTATCTGAGCCAGCAATTCTCCGAGCATGATTCACGAATATCCCATCCTCCTGGGAATAGACTCTCATTGACGAATTTCGGCTCAAATCGAGAGCGATCTCCTTCAAAACTGTACTCGCGATGTTAATGTCCACTCCTATCGTTTTGAAACGATTCTTAGTTTGGCGGAAGAGAACCGCTCGATTAATACCATCGGTCTCAAATTTTACAAATTTTTGACCAAACTCTTTTAAAATATCCATGATAAGGGCTCTATCATCCGAAGGTGTATTCACTTCTTCCACTAAATTCATAAGTTTAAAGTTGATACCAGTGAGTATAACTCTAAATACATTCTTGGAAATTTTCGCCAAATTAGCTATACGTGGTACGTTAAAACAAGCTACTTTATTAGTTTCTCCGCTTGAAAAGAAATTAAGCAAACTTAAGCTATTTTCAATAACCTAAGAAATTGTTGTAACAATATTCGTTCAATCGCAAAATGAGAAAGACTTACAGATTGATTCAGCTCTATTTGAATGTTTCCCACCACTACACCAGTACACATTTCACAAAAATCGAGCTGTGGTGGTTGATTCAGCAGGTTCAGCGATACCGCCAGGGGAAATGGAGAAATTACGGAAAGTGACTTCGAAAACTGTTTGTCAATATACACAAGCTGCACACTTCTTAATTGAACAATCAGGTCAGAATGGATAGGGCTGACAAAGGACTTCAAATCTTCGTTGACCTTTTCGAAAGACATTAGAAATTCTTCATCCTCCAAACCAAAACGATTATTCTGAACTAACTTCTTGTAATCTCCAGATCGCAAGTGAAAGTTCTCCAACGTTAAAAGTAAATTGGTATCCTCTTTCAATGCTACACTGACATCAGCACGAGGAAGAAGAACATCTAAACTAAACTTCGTTGGTTGCTGAAAAGACATGCGATACCGATTCATTGAGACTGTTGCCAACAAATTCTTTTCGGTTCTTCCAATTAGATCATCTGGACTGGAGTGACTCATTATGTGATGGAGAGTTGAGCACAAGCTCAACCATGGGCTGAGAGAGATATTCACCATTATTCTTCCTAAAGTAACATCACCGACAATATGGTTGGTTGTGGGGGTGTAAAATGCAAAGTTTAATTCGTTTCGCAGATTTGAACAGCTGAAGCCTTTGAGATTGTGATATTTATTTGTCGGTGTTTCTGACTGTATTTTCGGTTTGCTGAGGTCAACAAACTGGAAATTAGATCGAACAGCGAACTTTGATGGATCGAAATTGTCAGAATAAGCAAGACTCAAAAGCAGTAGGTTGTTGCAAAACACAGAGCCAGATTTCATGTCAAGTGAAAAACTGCAGAACTCATCACCAATCACAGATACAACAGCCTTTATATTGCTCACTAAAAGGAGAAATCTGTTCACCGCTGCTGAGGAATGCGGATCGGGTTTCCAATAAAAGGAATCAGTCGAAAAAAATGATTCGTGACGGAATTGTCGAGACAACAACTTCGGGTTATTCGTTTGGCTAGGGTAATCACAGAAATTGATCGCTAATCCATCAAAATGAAAAATAAAATGAAAGGAAGGCTTTGATCGCTTTGATGAACTTGGTTCTAAACGGAAAGAGGAATTAGGAAGTTTTAGAATGATAAATTGTTCGCGGATTACCTCGGGAAGGCAACGGCCAAAGAAAGCTTTTTGAAGGTACGTCATCTTTCAAAACGACTTTTTCCAAGACATGTGGTTCAAGTCCTCTAAAAAGAAATATTGAGTCGATTCTTGTTCTTGTTTTTACAATGGTGTCAATGTTCAGCACCGATTCAATTTCGATCAATCGCTTTGACAAGTCTTCTCCGACAGAAAAACTCTCAACACGATTGCGATAAGTTGGAGGAAGTATTTCAGTAGTTTTCTGATATTCTTGACTCAATATCGCCCAAATTTTTTGTAGATACTTGAATGAATATTCAGAAACTAAAGCATCATTCTTCACTAATTGGAGTTGTAATCGTTGGAAGATTTTGGGACCAAAACGCATCAAGGATACCCCGTAATAGGCAATCTTCCAAAAACCGACCGCTTTGGAACAGTTCTTTCTTCTACACGTTTCTCTGACAAGCTCTTTAATCCTCAATAGTTGACGATGAACTCCGCAAGTCCTATAGTAGTCAGAGATCAAATTTAATAGTCGCACAAAACTACTCTGCAAATTTATTTGAACTTCGTCCAACTTCAGATCGATATGTAAAGTGTGCATTTGAAGAGTACTTCCTAAAGAACAAGCCAAATTTATCCTCGTTTTGAAACTGAACGGATGGATGAGCAGAGTTCGAAATAACAGACGACCAGCTTCAGGTTGGTCCAACAATTGAATCATTCTCTCCACACGAAGAATTGGACTGAAAGCAATGGAAATATTTCGAAACTGAATCACTTTAGTATGAGTTTGTGCCTCGGAAGACATATCTTGATCGGAACTTTGAGTATTCTCGATGGTCAGAGAATCTAATATTATCCGAAAGCAACAAACTTCTTCGCTGGTCACCATAACTAAAAGATTTAATATCATTCTACAACTTTATAAGACAAAGAATTCTCATATCACAACAATCTTACCCTCGAACAACGACTTCAGATTGTAGAAGAAATTTCTCTAAAACTTTGAGGATACAATTTTTTAAAGACTCGGTGAGGCCTTTCTTAGATGGTCCAGGATCAAATCCTAAAGCTTGAAGTTGACGCATCAAAATCTCTCTCTAAATGTCAGAGTTAGCCAAATTAAGATTGAAAACCATGAATCAACCTTGCGTTTTTCAGGATCTTGAATCGGGTCGTTGGAAGGATGTCCGTCTTGAACTCCATCATAGTTTAATAGAAGAGTAAACTCAACAGAATTTACATCTAGTCTTAGACGATTCGAAATCCTCCAACCTAAATTCAGGCTAAGACAAAATTGTTCGATACTTCCTTTAAGAAGAGTTGCACGAAGCTCCCCAAACTCGAGAGTCGTTCTTTTCATAACCTTAGATAGTGGAATTCACAGAGAATATGATTATTTCGATGTTTCTTACTAAGTTTGAGAGACCAATCTTTCCTGATAGAAGGTCAATCTACAATAAACGGTGATTCAAACAACGGATAGCAAGAAGCGTCATACATCAATCACATCATCTTGAATGTCTTCAAAATATTGAGATAGAAAGGGTTTAACATATTTTAGGAACACTGATTCCATCTCTTGCAGTCTGACTTATATAATCTTAAATCGGTCACATGAAATTTTAACTGTTCGAAGTACGGTTCGTTTGTGCCACAAGACGATCCGTTTGAAAAGCGCTTTTCAATGTTGAATGTGACCGTTACAAATAAATGAGAAAAAAGATAATAATAAACAATAAATAATTAAGGACTTTTAAGATGATGCAGGAGCAAGAAGAGATCTGGCTTCAAATGTTTGAGCGGAAAATCAAGAGTAAATCTTTTGAACAGTTTTCTTTGCTCATGTTTGATTTCAAAACTGCCAAAATTGAACAAAAGCAGCTACTCCACCCAATTCTCTTCTCTGATCATTTATCTTCAGTTTATTGGAAGGGCTACATTGAGTATGCGTTTCAAAATTTTAAGGAAAAGAAACTTCATCTTCAGCGGCTCATCAACAAAGCACTGGAACTACTCGAAGAAAAGAAGTTTTTGTGTGATCGATCATTTTTAGCAATTCATTTATCTTCCATTGAATTGAAAAGGTACACTCATTCTGTCCATAGTTACGATTCTTATATTTCTTTTGTAGTTCGAACGAAGAAAAGGCAAAGTATTTTCAGGGAATTCTGTTCAAAAGATCTATCGGAGTTGTCTTCGCCGATTTATTCATCAACTGGTCCAAGGTTGCTCCGACATGTGATACCTCTAGTAGTAATTTACTTTCACCGAAGCAAATCTTGGAGAAAGTAAGCGATTGTTTTGGCCTTTACTTATGTTAATTAACTGTTAGGGAATCGAACTTAAGGCAGAGCCTTTGTCTCTCATACATGAACACTCTTCGAGTTTGTTCAATTGCGATTCTTCAACGAACAAATTTTTCTCACAGGACGAAGCCGGTGATGGAGAGCAGACAACAAGGATCGCATCAACTTCGGAGATTAAAAATTTAATGCAAACAGTGCAAGCTCAAGTCAAAGTTGAAAGTGAAAACCCGAAACGAGTTGAAGTAGAAGAGAGGAAACGTAAATTAGAATTTGTGGACAATTGCTTTAATCAAGCGGTTGAAGTTGGGAGTGATAATTCGGAAACATCAACTATCAAAGTTCCAACACAAAATGTGAAGGAAATATATGAAGCAATACCGAAAATAACTCCAAAGCAAAATCCACCCATCTCTTCAGGATCCAGCAAGCGGAGAAAAGTGTCATTTTTGAGTTCATCTGGATCTCAACCAACCAACAAAACTTGCAGTTCTGATACTCCAAACGATAACATATTTCTTCAGAAAGAAAAATATTTTAATTTGAATGAGAAGACGTATTTCAAACTCGCAACAATTGGAAAAGGGGGTAGTTCAACAGTTTTCAAAGTTATTTCTCCGAAGGATGGTGGTATTTATGCACTAAAAACGGTGGATTTATCTAAGCATTCTTCTGGCGATGAGGAGGAAATTGAACAGGTGTTCAATTCTTACGGAAATGAGATCAATCTATTAAACAAGTTGAAACATAGCAGCTCTTTTATTATTGATCTGATAGACCATCAAATATTTGTCGAGGAGAGAAAAATAGCGATGTTGTTAGAGCTTGGCGACATCGACTTAGCCAAGCTGCTAAGTCAATCGACCAAAGGCGCAAATAATGGAAATCAATCTATGGCATTGGATCCAATTTTTGTAAGAATGCTCTGGAAAGAAATGTTACTATCTGTCCAACATATTCATGAGAACAGAATAGTTCATGGTAAGGTTTAATCTCTCAGCGCTTCCGACCTCAGATTTTATCGATGTTCTAGGTGATTTGAAACCAGCAAATTTTGTATTTGTGAAGGGACATTTGAAACTTATTGATTTTGGGATAGCGAAAAGCTTTTCTGTTGATACTACAAACATTTACAGAGACTCTCAGATTGGGACGGTAAGTTGTTCAGACATTTAGTCTGTTGGTTAAGCTTTCTTCTCAGGTTAATTATATGGCCCCCGAAGCGATTAATCCGACTGCTGACGCTGTGACGGATGCGAATAACTCTGAGCATAAGAAAGGTGGAATGAAAATCGGTCGACCTAGTGACATCTGGTCTTTAGGATGTATTTTATATCAAATGATTTATGGAAGACCTCCTTTTGCATCCTTAAACACAATCCAAAAATTAGTTGCTATTCCAAATCCTAATTATGAGATTCTTTATCCAACACATGAAGACTTGGATGCTGTGGACTCGATTAAGTGCTGTTTAGTGAGAAATCCTCGACTACGTGCCTCTATTATTGGTGAAGAAGGCTTATTAGGAAAGCCGTTTCTAAGAGTATCCAGGAATTTTTCATCAGAGGATAGAAAAGATGAAACAGCGCTTCTTTTGCCGACAACCACAAAGCTTGCATTGCAAGAACATGCAAAGTCCAAATTGAAAAATAATGACTTGCAGAATATTCTCGGTTGGCTTGATTCTGTAGATTGGACTTCTTTGATCCCGCAACAAAAGCGGACGATTCATGAAGACAGTCGCTCTGTGCTTACAAACATAGAGGATCAGAGGAAAGAAAATATTTGTCCACAGCCTCGGACATCAGCTGGATTATCAAAGCAGAAACTACTACCTGTTAATTTAAAGGAAGAAATTATCCAATCAGAGAATAGATTAGTTCCTCTCCAATCGAAAGAAGCAAGCACAAAAGCTTCAAAGTGGATGAAGGGAAATGTTAGTGAAGCTAATGATATGAAATCAATCCTTGAAAAAAGGATGGTTCAGATGAGGTAAGTCTCTGTAATTGACTTTTATTTTATATTTTATTCAGTTTCTTCCATAGAAAATTTTTGGAAGTTGAACAAGAGAATGTTACTTCAACAGAATCCTTGAATTTAAGTGGATTCTATAGTCAACTGTAATTCGACTGTATTCGATGGTTGTTACGTCATCGTTGTAACTGTTTCTATTGTAAATAAAGTGAAGGATATTATATCGCGAGAATTGTGTCGCGTTGAGGCCGAGTACGGCCGAAGTTGCACAATAACTAACAGCAATCTCTTGAGACCTTGTCATTGCTAAGGTCCATCTCACTGGGACAGCTTACAGAATCCTGTCCTAACACCAACTACGAGCTCATTATGACTGAAAATAATAACCACACGACAAATGTTCCGAATATTTCTCCGCTTGCAAAGTATAAGCTAGTATTTCTTGGTGATCAAGGTGTTGGGAAGACTTCTATCATCACACGCTTTATGTATGACACATTTGATAAAAATTATCAGGTATTTGCATGCCATTAGTTTTGGAACTTTAATCATTCGAAAATTTAGGCGACCATCGGTATAGACTTTTTATCTAAGACCATGTATCTTGAAGACAGAACTGTGCGGTTACAACTTTGGGATACTGCAGGACAAGAGAGGTTTCGGTCTCTGATACCATCATATATTAGAGATTCTTCTGTTGCTGTTGTAGTATTCGATATAACAAGTAATGTTCAGTTTCCTATCTCTTCTTTATCTTATTCGAGTTATTTAGATCGAGCTTCGTTTCTTAACACTTCGAAGTGGATCGAAGATGTTAGGAATGAACGAGGAAACGATGTAATAATAATTTTAGTGGGAAATAAAACAGATCTTTCGGAGAAGCGACAAGTATCAGTTGAGGAGGGAGAAGATAAGGCTAATAAAGAAGGGATTATGTTTATTGAAAGTAGTGCTAAGGCAGGTTTCAACATTAAAGCTTTGTTTCGTAAACTTGCCACAGCACTACCAGGGGCGGAAGCGACTCCAGCACAACCTCAATCCAACTGTAAGAGCCTCTCTTTCTCTTCGTAGCTCTTTTGCTCATGTTTTTCGCAGTGATAGACATCAAACTAGCAGCGCCGAAAAAGACCACCACAGAAGCAACAGAGAGCAATGGGGATAGTAATAATCAGCAGCAACCATGTGCGTGTTAATTTTTAATTGAAACAATTTTGATATGAACAAGTATCTACATATTTGGGAATTATTATCGATCAATTATCGATGATTCTATCGATTGCTTTGCTGGTAAGATGAGAAAATGCTGCCTTGAGGAGGTGCATTTTGTCGTTCAGTTACATCTTGTCGAGCTTCAGAAAACATATCTTTATCCAACTTTTCGTTTGGCCCAAAGGTAAGATTCACAAAGGTCAGGAGCAAATGGGATAGTAACTCGGTATCTGAACTAATCGGAAATATCTACAACAGATTGAAGTCAATTCAACTCTCGGTGCAATTAACCTCGATTACCTTCACGTAACATTTGGTTGAATAGTGTCCGCGAGGAGAGCGCAGATTCATAATCGAAATTATTGTACTCCCAGGACCTTTTCCAGTAGAGCAACGAGTAAACACCGAACTCAAATTTGCTGCATCCACTTCGTTGAGATTCAAGACTCGTAAAACTTCGCGATTCTCGATATCACTCTGATGGACGATAAAAATGTGAACAAGAAGAATAGGGATGTTCACACACCTGAGAGAATCCAGTGAATCGGGTAAATTGAAGATTCACATGCAAACAAACGAAAGGATTGTCAGATTTGACGAGAGCACGAATCTTTTCCGAGATGAGAAATGAGTGTAAAAGAGAGAGGCAGAGAGACAGATTACCTCGTTACTTGGCTGCAAAGCCATTTCTAACGTATTGGGAACGATGGAATTTTCCGGGAGTAGTCCAGCTGTCCTCTAAATAGAAAAAAGTTTTGGTTAGAAAATGAACGAAAACAAGAAAGACAATCAACACAAACGCATTCAGATTCCAAGACCAATCACAGTTAATCAGAAAGGTAGTGACAAATAATTTGGATATGTAACTCTTCATCATGCGTCAATAAGAATAAAACACTACCTGCAATTGTTGCATGAAACTCATCACATCAAAGATTATTTCAATCGACACAATCTTATTCATGTGATTGAATTCACAGGAAAGCATACCAGGTTGTAAACAGGAGTAACAGGAACCAAAGTGCTCTTGACCTTCGATTCTTAGAATAAATCGACACATCACAGTACTTCCAGCAGCTATGGTATCCTCTTTACTCGTATGATATACCAATTTACAAAGGGTGTCATTTCTAATATTTCAAATCAGAATATTTCTCAACTTCGAGAGAGAAACGAACCTGATCATTCCTTCCTTCCAACCAGCTGAACCGATACCAATACTTTCAACCATAATGGATAAACTCATCAAGTCCGCCAATATTGCATCGATCCCTTTGAGTCTGTCAACGGTGTTACGAACTGACGGGAATAATTCTCACCAGATAGTTTTCGGATATTTCCGCTGATCTCATTCTTGAAAAAGAAGCGATACGGTGTAATAGGCATAACTAATGATACATTCTCATCCAAAATTTGCTCCCATTTACTTCGGTCTTGCTCATTTCTAGCTCGATAGGTTAAAAATAGGAGCACAGCATTCTTCCGCTCTAACTCCTAGTGAATTGTCAAAGTAATCCCCAAAGATGAGCTTTCGCTACCTTCGAGTAAACGCTTTCTGCGAAACTTCGTCGTTCAATATCTTCAACATCTTTGATTTTCTTCATTTCTTCCACCAGCTGCTTAAGCTTCAGGATGTAAGCCTTCTTTCTCAGTCGAGTGTTTTTAGCGTGTTCTCGATTTCGATCACGGCTAGATACGACATTATTGCGATATTTATTTGAAATTGTACTCCAACCTTTGCTGAGCTTTCTCATCGGCATTTAGAGGTTTGCGCTTTCTCACAGAGCGATCAATATCAAGGATAGAATTCGCAACTTCAGCGTGAGCTGCATCACGCAATTCTTTTTCTAGATTCCAAAATTACTCCGGAAGCGAGGAGACTACAGAGAATACTACCGTTAAACTGAATCACTTGTTTTCTACCATTAAGATTCTACTGATGTAAAGGTAACTACGAGCAGATACAAATGCTTACTTTAAACTGACTGGGATCGTTCATTAGGACTTGTAAGATCACTTGCTCATGATTTAAGAGGGGTTGAACATCGTTCATTTGAACTTCCATTATCTTTTTCTGCTGAGAGAAAAAATGTCGAATTCGAAGGAAATAATAAAAGAGGTTTTTTCGAAATCTCGATTTTATTAAAACGATCTCTGCATCGTTTTTGCATTCGAAAACGATTTGCACCTCTCACTCCCCATAAATACACACCCCACACAACACACAACTTTTTACACACCCGTATCAAAACATAGGAGAGAGGAGGACTGAGACGAGACCAACGAATGAGGAATTAGAAGGATACTCTGCGAATAGAAGAATAATCACAATTTATTCCATCTGAAACTAAGTTATTTCACAGAGATATTTCAGTTTGAAACATCGCCGACTTAGTTTGAGCACTTTGAATCTTTAATTGCTTCTGAATACATTGTAAACATGACTAGTAAGGACGTTGAACTCGGAGCTTATCATGCAGTCCAGTCTGAGTTGGGTTCAGTTGAGAATACAAAGTTGAGAAAAAGAAACACTTTCTTCTTCGATGTGTCGTTCTCTGTCAAGCAGAAGGACAAGAAGAGAATGATTGTTGATCGCGTTTCTGATATCGTTCAGAGTGGACAGATGTTAGCTATCATGGTAAGAAATAACCTTGAAACACAATAACGAGATTTGTCTAACTAATGCTCTCTCAGGGTCCCTCAGGAGCTGGAAAAACATCTTTGCTTCGCATTCTCACCATGGAGGCCTTTGGTGGAGTGAGTGAGGGCACAGTGACATTCAATGGCATGCAGATGTCTCCATCCTTGTTTAAAGCAAAGTGTGGACTGGTGGCTCAAGAAGATTACCATTGGGCCTTCTTAACTTGTCGAGAGACGATTTCATTCGCGGCGGATCTATTGTTAGCGGGTATGACAGCAGATGAGAAGAAAGCTCATGTGAACCACTTGATCACCAAGATGGGATTGGACTCATGTGCGGAGACTTTAGTAGGTAATGCTTTCATCCATGGGTTATCAGGCGGCCAAAAGAGACGTTTGTCGATCGCAGTAGCAATTTTGAAGAGACTAGAGCTGATCTTCCTTGATGAACCAACGTCAGGTAACGAGTATGCTATCAATATATCTTGTTTGTCTAATTTATCAATATATTCTGATTGAGCAGGCTTGGATGCTGCAGCAGCAGCTGGGATCATGGAATTCATAGGTCAAGTGACAAAGGAAGAACAGCTCATCACAATCTTCACGGTGCACCAGCCCTCCACCAACATTTACAATTCATTCGATCGAATTATGCTGCTGTCGAAGGGTCGTATCGCCTATAATGGCGTGAAAAATGACGTAACCACTTACTTGGCCGAGATCGGATATCCGTTACCAGCTCAAACGAACCCAGCAGAGTTCATGTTGGACATCGTGAATACGGACTTTACAGATGATGAACAAGTGGAGTCTATCTTGAACAGCTACGATCGCATCGCTAGACCAAAGAACCGAGAGCGAATTGATGCGATTCAAGCACTAAGTACTCGCGATGATGAGGACAAGATCAAGACTCAAAAGGTTAGCGTTTGGGAGCAGACAGGGATTATGTTCAGACGACATGGATTGCTCTCAATGAGAGATCCTCTAATTTATTCAGGAAGAATAGTCATGTTCTTCTTCCTTTGCATTTTTTTCGCGATCATCTATGTTGAAGGGAGAGACCTGGTGCAAGATCAAGCTCTTAATCACTTCTGGCTTGCTGTGTGGTGTATTAGCGTCCCAACAAATGCCGCTGTCATAGCAGTTTATGTCTTCAACACTGAATTCAAAACTATCAAGAAGGAAATTAAGAATGGTATGGTCGATGCAATCCCATATCTCTTCTCGAACTCCATACTTCAAATCCCTATGATGTTTCTCATGGCTATCGCCTCTATCTCTGTGGCAGAATATGGAATCATCAATTATAATAGAGATCATTACGGCCAAATGCTTCTGATCTACAGTTTAACGATGTACTCCTATGAAAGTATCGCTCAATTACTCTCTATCGCCTTCGACAATCCTCTCTTAGGCATGTTGCAGTACGTCAATGTCTGGTTCGCTTCATTTTTGTTCTGTGG
>VFQN01007508.1_pt1 | contig 11707 bp, 8 predicted proteins | sample 3512371 | NCBI WGS metagenome assembly VFQN01 (sample SAMN10412370, study PRJNA504923) | tailings metagenome | isolation source: Replicate 2 from Balatoc abandoned mine | place: Philippines: Itogon, Benguet | collected 2017-08-28
GCCAAAACCTACTTTCAAATACCGTGGATGGTTTATCAATGATGAGGATTTGCTTACGGAATGGTATGATTCGGGTGGAAAAAGAAACATAGATTATCCCTATTATCAAGAAGTAGTTTCGCCACAAATCATGAAAAAAGTCTGCGAAACGGCGTTGCGAAAAAGGTTCAATTTGATTATTCCGGCAAGCTTCATTGACATTCGTAATCCCGCAGAAGCTGCTTTGGTGAAAGAAGCCACCAAAAGAGGAATGTATGTATCGATGCACCACGTGGAGCCAATGGGAGTGAGTGCTTTTACGTACTTTAATTATTGGAAAGAAAAAGAAGGAAGCAAGCCTTTGTTTTCTTACTATTCAAACCCCGAAAAAGTAAAAGAAGTGTGGCGATTGTACGCCCAAGAATGGGCAAAAATCCCGAATGTCGTTTGGCAAGTAGGTTTGAGAGGCATCGCTGACCGACCCATGTGGATGGCCGACCCCAATACCCCTCAAACCGACGCCGAGCGCGGTAGGCTGATTTCGGAAGCGATGGCTTTTCAACGCCAATTGATCAAAGAAGTAGACAAAAGACCTAATCCGCCAGTCACTACTACCTTATGGGCAGAAGGCTCCACCCTGAACCAAGCAGGTCATCTTCAAATACCCGGAAACGTAATCATTGTTTTTTCTGATAATTCTCCTGGATGGCGTTGGCAAACCGATTTTTTTGAAACCAAACGAGTTGCTACGCACAAATATGGGGTATACTATCATCATCAATTGTGGGGTTCGGGGCCTCATTTGGTGCCGATTGTGTCGCCTGCTCAAACTGAGCGTGTGCTGCGGCAAGCATTAGAAAAAGGAGATACCGAATACTGTATCTTGAATGTGTCGAATATTCGGGAGTTTGGTTTGGGGATTGATGCTTCTGCTCAAATGCTCTGGGATTTCAATGCTTTTGATTTACAAAAGTTTAATATTCAATGGTTTGAGAAACATTACCACCAACAAGTCAATGACATTCAGAAAATTTATCAAGCTTATTTTGATAGCTTCCGACTCAATCCCCAATCCCAAACCCCGATTTTGATGGACGGTCAAACCAATCAGTTGGCTGCTAGAGTTTTGAATGATTTAAAACTGCAACTGACCGATTCCGTCAAGTACCAAGCCCTCTTGAAACAAAGAAAACAAGAGTCTGAAGAAAGTAAATGGGCAAAGTCGTTGGGCGATATGTCTTCGGGCAACCTGAGCCGAGAAGATTTGCTTAAAGAAGTGGAATTACAAAAAAACGCCCTACTCAACGCTGAAAAATTGGCCCATAAAGTAGAGAAGATTCCCTTTTTTAAAACCGACTTTTTAGCCCATCTAAAAATAATGTTGGCACTGACTACTTGGCTGGAGCATGTTATGAAAGCCAAAGTTGCCCTAGATCACCACCAACCTGCCCAAACAAAACAACTTTTGCAAGAGGCATTACTTTCGTTTGAGACTATTCGAGAAGCACAAGCTTGGAAAACGCAAGGGGAAAAATGGGCTTTGTGGTATCGTGGAGAAAAGAAAATGAATCTGAAAGCCAAAGAAAAACTCACGCGTGAGGTTGTCGAACTTCTAAAATAAACACCATGATACGATTCAATTATCGGTATATTTTTTTGGTAGTAATTATCCTTTTACAGGGCAAAATATATGCTCAATCACCGAGTAAAGGCACCGAAGCGATTGCCGAGCTAGTGCTCAAAAAAGCCTTAGCAGATACGGATTTGGGGCTTTATCCGGGTAGTTTGTTGATGCATGGAATGAGCGAATTGGCGGTATTTCAAAAAGACCCTCAAACCCTGCATCAGGCGTTGGGGATATTTGCAGATTTCAAAACAGGCAAAATAGACGGTCGTGGAAGTTTTATCAGCTACAAAGCAGGTGGCAGTGGAGCAGCTTATTTGTATTATTTAAAAAAATCAGATGCGCTCAGAGAGCAAGTGGAGCTACGAGCTAATGAAATGTTTAAACTCCAAAAGCGCTCTTCAGAGGGCATTGTGACGGCCAATTGGGCCAAAGATAGCCTCGACCAGATTTTTATAGACATTGCCTTTGCCGTAACGCCTTATATGCTGTATGCAGGTATGGCCATGCAAAAGCCTGAATATGTTGACATTGCGGTGAAAGAAACATTGCTTTTGTTTGATATTTTGCGAGATACCAATGGGCTGCTTCGTCAGGCACGTGGTTTTACGGGTTTGGGAATTTTATCAGAAGACAATTGGTCGAGAGGAAACGGCTGGGGCGCGTTTGCGTTAGCGTCGCTGGTAAGAGACTTGCCCGATACGCATCCCAAAAAGCAAGAAGTAAATCGGGTCGCCAAAAATTTCTTTGAAGCAGTCTTAAAATACCAAAATCAAGAAGGACTCTGGAATCAAGAGATGACCGAACCCTTGTCGTATATCGAAACTTCTGGGAGTGGGTTGCTTCTGTACGGTATTGGTATCGCGATTGAAAAAAACATCCTTGACAAAACCTATTTGCCTCAGTTTGTGAAAGGCCTGAGCGGTTATACTTCTTATATCGCCCCCGACGGTTCAGTGAGCAATACATGTCGAGGGTGTTTGAATCCTGGCAAAGGCACCAAAAAAGATTATATCCAAAGAGAGTGGATTCTCAATGATCACCATGCTTTTGGGCCGGTAGTATTGGCTTTTACGCAGGCCCTCAAAATGGGTATCAAAGAAGTGACCCCTGCAAAATGCTTTGGGTGCTATGTGACCGAATTCGACAAACCTCGTAAACCCCAAACTTATATAAGATACATGCCCGAAGCCAACGGCAATATCGTCTGGGAAAACGACCGCGTAGGTTTCAGAGTGTATGGCCCGCCGGTCAAAGATAGAGTGAGCAGTGGCATTGATATTTGGACCAAATCGGTGCCTTATCCCGTGATTGACAAGTGGTATAGTCTCAACAAAATGGGTAAACCCTACCACATTGACCGAGGTGAAGGCTGTGACTTTTTTCACGTTGGATACAGCCGGGGCAATGGCGGGACGGCCATTTGGCACAATGGCAAGCCCTACATTTCAGCACCTTATACCACACACCGTATTTTGAAAAATACGGAAGAAGAAATTGCTTTTGAGCTAAATTTTGAACCTTGGGATGTAGAGGGTCGTCAAGTTTCCGAAACGAAAGTCATCAGTATGAAAATGGGCGATAACTTTTTTAAAGTAGTCAGTACTTTTCAAAGCAGCGACCAAAAACCGCTCCCTGTAGTGGTGGGTATCGCTTATGCAAAAAAACCTGAAATTATTGAAAATAAAAAAACGGGAACGCTTACTGTATGGGAATCCTATTTGCCCGAAAATGGCGAACTGGGTACGACGGTTGTCGTAAATCCCAAGCAAATCAAAAACTTTACCTCTTTTGACAAAGAACGATTTGTATTGGTCAATGCCAAATCAGGAGAAGCTATCACTTACTACGTAGGCGCAGGTTGGACTAAAGCTCCGCAGTTTAAAAGCCGACAAGATTGGCTAGATTATGTAAATATGGAAGTCCCTAAAATGAAATTTTAATTGACTCAACTACTTACCAAAATCTTTACTAAATACTCATGAAAAAATATCTTTTGTTTTTGTCGTTTCTGTGCTTAACCCAACAATGCCTTTTGGCCCAATCCCAACCTGATTGGAAAGAAATCGGGCAACTCAAAACCCGTGATGCCAAAGAAATAAAAAAGAGTACATGGAGCATTGGTGGCGAAACCCTCGACCGAGACTATACTGACTATCAGTCATATAAAACTTATTTGGGACCTTTGGGCGCCAAAAGAATTCGTTTACAGGGAGGCTGGTCAAAGTGCGAAAAAGTCAAAGGGACCTATGATTTTGCGTGGCTTGATGCCATTATTCCCGATGCGGCGTCGCGTGGAGTAGCACCTTGGGTAGAATTGTCATACGGAAATCCAATTTATGAAGGAGGAGGCGAAGCCAAGTTGGCGGGGCATATTCCGACTTCTCCCGAAGGTTTGCAAGGCTGGGACAATTGGGTAAGAGCTATGGTAACAAGATACAAAAATCAGGTACCTCAGTGGGAAATTTGGAACGAACCCGACATTAACCGCAATCATACGGGCAAACAAATCGGGGAGTTTTATGTGCGTACGGCCAAAATCGTGAAGAGTATTCAGCCCGATGCCCAGCTCATTGCTTTGGGAATGGCAAGCGTTACAAACCTCAATTTTGTGCGTGATTTTATGGAATACCTTTATCAAAACAACGCCCTTGATTTGATTGATATTCTGACGTATCATGGTTATTCGCCCAATCCCGATGTATCGTATCCGCACATCGAAAGGCTGCGCGCTATTGTGTGGAGTTATAAGCCTGAAGTGATTTTTATGCAGGGCGAAAATGGGGCTCCTTCTCAGAAAAAAGGCACGACCGTTGGCGCTATGACCGACCAAGATTGGTCAGAACTTACCCAAGCCAAGTGGGATTTGCGTCGGATGCTTGGAGACCACGGACGAGGAATTGCCACCAACTTGTTTACTATCAGCGATATTCACTATGCTGCTGGCGACCACATGGTGGGTATCAACTCAAAAGGTCTGCTCAAAACCAATCCTGATAAAACCATAGAACGTCCCAAACTAAGCTATAAAGCAGCACAACACGTTTTCTCTCTTTTTGATGACCAAATTGAACTGACGAAAAATAAACCAACAACCAATCAATCAACGGTTTATGCGTTTCAGTACCAACACAGACAAAACAAAGGGAGTTTAGTCACCCTTTGGAGCGGAGAAGCTCGTCCTGCCGAAACTTACGAGCTAAAATCGACGACTGTCACGGTAGACGGAAATTTTAAAAATCCTGTATATGTAGATTTGATTTCGGGAAAAGTATATGAAATTCCTACATCCCAAATCAAAAAAGAAGGAAACCTATTTGTGTTGAGCAATATACCTGTGCCTGATTATCCTGTTTTAGTAGCCGAAAAATCTGTTTTAAAATATTAAAAAACCATTGGGTTGATGACTTCATAGCCCAATTGAGAAACAAAATTAGCAAAAGGAGTATCTGCCGTTATGAAAGCCCAATCAGTATCGGCTAATAGTGGGAAAGTGCAAAAATGAAGGGCATCCAAGGTACGAATCACCCTGTGTCAGTTCTCGGGTACGCAAGCGGCGAAATAAAGCACTATAAAATTCGGTTTTTACGAGTTCTGATAGCCAAATTTGATGAGTAGGTTCAATAATTAGTTTTTCCACGCTATCCGAACCGATTTCGGATAGGTAATATTTAACCAAAGTAGAAGTGTCAAAAAACAAATTCATATTCTTTCGTCACGGGCAGTTAAAATATCTGCCGAAAGGCTATTTTTTAGTTCTTTCAAAGCCTCTCTTACTTGCAGATGAGCATTGTTTGGGTAAACCGCAGACTTTGGAGGACGACTTTTTAGCAGTTCGATGTACCCATAAATCAGCATCAACTCCTCGGTGGTCAGTGTTTGTATCTGACTGATTACGTGGTCTTTAAGCATAAGATTAAAGCGTTTTAATAACTAAAATTAGAGAAATCGTTACTATTTTCCAAAACAATGGCAAAAACCAAATATTATCCTGCAATTAAATTTCGACTCTTATTGCTCCTACTTTATTGATAACCAATATCATAAATAAATAATTATGAATCGTCGCCAAATGCTTGTTACAACAGCCACACTTACTTCCACTTCCATTTGGGGCAATTGGAAGCAAAACCTTGCGTATCAGTACCTGTTGGCGAAAGTTGAAGGTTTTGCGACCCATTTACCCTCCAATAAGTACATCGCTTTCGATTGGGGAGTTAGCGAAATAATGCCAGATAATGAGGGCGTTAAATTGTCTTGGAATAAGCTAATTTCTGGGAAAAACCAGTTTGTATCCTTACGTATTACGAGTGCTACCGACGTGCGAGAAGTTTTGGTTTTGGAAGTAAAAACCGCCAAAACAGGTCAAAAAATAGCTGATTGGGATTTACGATTTGCGGCCTTATTACAGCCTTTTGAGTTGCAAATTCCGCAAGATGCCATACGAGCCATTATAGAAGAAGGTATCATTCTAAAAATGGTGAAAGGGACTAAACCATTTTGGTTTTTTTCCAAAAACAATTCAGAAAAAACCGCCCCTAACGCTTATTTACCCCATCTGCTGGTGCATGATAAAAAAATGAACAAAGATGCATGGAAAGATCGTCTTCTATCGCTCGAATCCCTGCAAACATTTGGTTGGCAACAGGGCGTTGTTTGGGACGGAATACTTGAAATGAGTAAAGATTCCCCTAAAGTAAAAAGCGTTTTGAAGGAACAATTGGAGATGTATTTTGCCCAAAACAGTCTGCTGTATTGTAACCTCAACAACGTCAAAACCGAAGGCAAAATCCACACTGTAGAATCTATTTTGCCCTTTGCCATTTTAGCCCAAACCAACCCAACGCACCCTCTTTTACAGAAGGCGATTGATTTTTGTGAAAAACACGCTAATGCTGAGGGCGTAATTGCCGACGGAACGGGTAATAATCGCATGGTAAAAACCGAAGAATGTTATACTGTCAGTTATCCATTGGCGGTGTTGGCAAAAACGCTCAATCGTCCGGATTTGGCCCTTTTGTCTATCAAAACCTTGCAATCAAGAATCAATATTTTAGAAAAGGGTAACAGTATTTACCAAAGAGGTACTGAGCAAGGAGAACTGTTGTTTGAAAATTGGGGACGGGGCGTTGCTTGGTATTTGTTGGGCATTGCCAAAACCTTGGTGTATTTACCCGAAAGCGAGAAAAAGCAGGAAATCAAAGCATCCTTCCAAAAATCGGTGCAAAAAGTCATGGCCTACCAACAAGCCAACGGGCTCTGGAATTGCTTTTTTCATCAACCAGAAACAGGCGTAGAAACGTCGGGGACGGCAGGAGTAGCAGCCGCACTAACGTATGGGTATCAGCACGGCTTACTGCCAAAAACTGCCAAAATAGCAGCCCAAAAAGCTACCAAAGCGTTAGTTTCCTATTTAACACCTGACGGCTATTTGACTGGCACTGCCCAAGTGAACAAAGGCGGCGATGCTCTCCAAAAAAATGGATTTAGAATTATTTCACCCTATACCTTGGGTTTCTTAGCCCACATAGCCCCATAATCCACCTTTCATCATGAAACAACTGCATACACTTGATTACTTGGCAATTTTCCTATACATGATCATTATGTCAGGTATTGGGATTTTCATGGGCCGATTTGTTAAAAATATCAATGATTATTTTAAAGGCGGAAATGGCGTAAGCTGGATTGCGGGCGGAATCAGCAACTTCATGACCAAATTCAGTACGGTGATTTTTGTAGCTTACGCCGGAATCGCCTACAAAGATGGATTGGTGGCTATCACGGTGCTTTGGAGTACGGTTTTTCCGTCGTTAGTAGCGGTGGCTTTTTTTGCAAAACGCTGGAAAAGAGCAGGAATCATCAGTCCGGTAGAGTTTTTGGAAACACGTTTTAATGCTTCAATCCGCCAGATTTTTTCATGGAGCGGAGTCGTCTTCAAATTGCTTGATGACATGATAAAGCTCTACGCTATTGGGCTTTTTGTTACTGCTGCGTCCGGTATTTCTTTCGAAACAGCCGTGATTGGCTGTGGCGTAGTGGTAACGCTTTATACGGTGATTGGAGGTTTTTGGGCCGTGATTGTCACCGACGTGGTGCAGTTTGTGATACTTTTTATTGCCACGCTCATTTTGGTACCTCTTTCCTATCAAGCGGCGGGAGGATTGGAAAATATGAGAGCCGTTATCCCTGAAAACATGACTTGGACCAACGGCGAAAAAGGAATGCCGTGGTTTTTGGTGGCTTATTATGTGCTGATTATCATTCGTTACAGCGGAAATTGGACTTTTATTCAGCGTTTTTATAGTGCCAAAAGTGAGGCAGATGGACAAAAACTCGGGCTTTTCTCCGCATTGTTGTTCTTCATTTTTCCTGTTATTTTTTTATTCCCGCCCATTGCTGCGCGAGTGATTATTCCTGACCTCGACAATCCCGAAATGGCTTATGTAAGTCTTTGTCTTAAACTGCTGCCAGAGGGAATTATGGGATTGATGATGGCGGCTATGTTTTCGGCCACCATGTCGGTATTGAGTGCCGAGTACAATGTAACGGCAAGTGTGCTTACCCGCGATATTTACCAACGTGTTTTTCGTCCCAATGCAAGTGGCAAAGAAGCGCTTTTGGTGGGTAGGTTGATGACCCTTGGCGTTGGAACCGTCGTAACCGTTGGAGCCTTGTTTGTGGGAGGATTTGGGGGCGCTTTTGAAGCCAACAAATTACTAGGAGGCATATTTGCGGTTCCGATGATTGTGCCGGTTATATTTGGAATTATTTACCGCAAACCACAGCCTTGGGGAGCGTTGGCCACGTTGTTTGTGGGTACGTTTGTGGGTTTTGCCCTCAACGCCAACAAAGACATTCGTTGGGAATTTGCGACCCTCATAGAAATCGCCGTTTGCATTCTTATTTTCTTTATTTCGGGCTTAGTGCCTTCCAAAAATGAAAATTACAACCAAAAAGTAGCGGCTTTTTTTAAGAAGTTAACCATTCCTTTTGTACCCAATCCAGAGTCAAAAGGAAGCGATGCCTTTGCCAATGCAATCAAACTCATGTATGGTATTGCGTTTGGTCTGACGGGCTTGATGTTTATCGTCATGGGGATGCCATCCCGCGCTACAATTAGCGGGCAGTTGGCTCTTCTTTCTGGTACACTTTGCGTTGTTGTGGCTGCATTTTTATATTTCAAAAAAAGTAAACAACATTCATAATGAGTTATTTAGCTAATAAAATCGTATTTATTACAGGGGCGTCGAGTGGTATTGGTAAAGCTACTGCCTTGATGCTCTTGGAAGCTGGGGCAAAGGTCTTTGACTTTAGCCGAACGCATCAACTGGCCGAGGAAGTAAGCCACCCCAATTTACGTTCTTTCAAAGGCAATGTAGGAAACGAAGCCGACGTGATAGCTGGCTTTGCGGCTTGTGTGGAAGCATTTGGGGGGGTGGATGTTTTGCTCAACAATGCGGGCGTTGGTGTTTTGACGACCGACCTCTCCTCTACCGATTTGGATACGTTTGAACAAATGTTTGAGGTAAACGTTAAGGGTGTTTTTCTATGTAATAGAGAGGCTTTAAAAATAATGAAACCCCAAAAGGCGGGTCATATCCTGACAGTCATTTCGATGGCAGGACAGCGCACCAATCCCAACGCTCCCGTGTACTGTGCTTCCAAATTTGGGGCAAGAGGACTGAACAGCGGTCTTGCCGATCAAGCATTTAAACTGGGTATCAAAGTAACAGACATTAATCCAGGGCCAACCGATAGCAATTATTGGGGCGACCGTCAAGTACCGCGTGAGAAGTTTTTGAAGGTAGAAGACGTGGCTCGGGTCATCGTGTTTGTATTGAATCAGCCTGACTATGTGCTGATTAGAGAAATCAATTTTGACAACATGAAATTTTTAATACCATGAATACCAATGGACATCATTCACAGGACACGACTCACACGGCGGAAGAGATTCGTCCTCCATCTCCTTTTCCGATTTCAGTCGCCGAAATGCGCGAGCGTTATTTGAGACTTTATACAGGAGCGGTCAACGACATTTTGCGTTTCAATTACCAAATGTTTGCCACAAGCTTGCCGTCTTGCTTTGCTCCTCTAAGGGAAGAAATGAAGTTGGCTGGATTGGCGTTTACGGTTAAGGGTGGCCCCGATATTACTACAGAGGGTGAATTTGAAATGCGTGCCCAAATGCTCGAAGCATTGCACGAAGATGCGGTGGTCGTTTGGGACTGTACTGGCGATACCGTGACTTCGCAATGGGGGGAAGTAATGACAATGGCGGCGCTCAAATTAGGATGTAGAGGTGCCGTTATTAATGGCATTAGAGATACACAAGCTATTCTAAAACAGGGGTTTCCAGTGTTTCATCAGTTCAAGTCAAACACGGGAATGCTGGGACGCTTCAGGATGTATCATTACCAAAAACCCATTCTTATGGGGGAGGTTGTGGTGAAGCCAGGTGATTGGGTTTTTGGGGATATCGACGGCGTAATTTCTATTCCTCAACACATCGCCTATGATGTATTGCTAGCTACTGAAAAATTGATGTTTAAAGAAGATGAAATCAGAGAAATGGTCGAATCGGGCATGAAACCTACGGATGTCGTCAAAAATGGAGGATATTTTTAAGATGCCAGTTTTTTTAAGCAATACCGAAAAAACAATCATTTTGGAAGAAATACAAAATGAACAATCCCCTATTTCGGTGTTTTTTGGGGCTTTACAACAACGAGTGTATAAACGAGTAGCTCGGGGAAACCTGTTAGGCCCCGAAACGACTACGATTTGGTGGCATTCGATAGCAGAATACCTTTCGGATGCAGCCATGAGTTACGCCCTCCAACCCACCCCCGAACTAGCCGAATGGATTAAAAAAGAAACGCTTGAAGTGGTCCGAAAATCGGCTTACGAATGGGTAGGCCCTGCCTTTCGTGACCATTCTGAACCACTGACAGGACACCTCGAAACGGCTCATATCTGTTGGGGTATTTCGGTGGCGTATGATTTGGCAAAGGATGTTTTTTCAGCAGCTGAGCAAGTAGAAATTAAAACGGCTCTGCGTGATAAAGGAATAAAATTATGCCAAGAATGGATTTGTAAAAACTTCCATTTAGCCAACTGGCGCAGTATTTTGTTTAGTGGGGCGATGGTGGCGGCGGTAGTTTTGGAAGAGGAACAAATCATTGGTGAACTACTACCCGAATTCAAATTGTGTCAAGATGCCCTGCAAGAAGATGGTTCTTATGGCGAATCATTGCAGTATGCCAATTACCTACTTCTGGCGCTCACCTTTGCAAAAGAGGCTATTTTACGGAAATATTCTCACCTAAAACAGCCCATTTTTGACGTACATAATACAATCAACTGGTTTGCAACCAGTATGTTTTATACAAAACCTTTGGAAGGCTGGGGCGGAACTCCTCGCGCCCGAGCGGCCAATTTCAACGACAGTGCGGCTATTTTTCGCCCTTCTGGCGATGTGTTGCTACATATAGCTGCACGAAGCAACAACGAAACCGAAAAAGGATTGGCAAAATGGCTGTTTGATAGGTACTATTTGTCTGTTCCTGACCAAGGTCCCCACGATTTGGCGACTTTAGGAATGCGTAATGACTGGGGTTTTTTGACGCTTCCCCTATTGACATACGAAGTGAAAAGTATTTCTCCAGAAGATGCCCATTTGCCATTAACCACTTCATTTTCAAACGGAAATGCTTTTGTCAGGGATGAGTGGAGTGGCAAAACAATCATTGCTATCAACGGGGGTAGCGAACCACTCAATGGCTTGGGGCATTTGCACGGCGATTTAAATAGTTTTATTCTGGTTCATAACAACGAACGACTCTTGGCCGACCCCGGTCATAGCTGTTACCGAAACCTCATTCATGGACTAGAGAGTAGTTCTCAAACGCATAATACCTGCACTTTTTTGATAGAAAAAGAGTCGCTGGGATTACAAGAAGATTTGGCAAAAGCATCGTTATTAGAACAAAAAAGCGTTTTTCTTCGTCGAAAAATCGTAAATGGCAAAGGGGGAGAAAAAGTCGAAAGAGGTGATAAACGCTTGATTTGTGCCAAAAATGATGTGGTTTCGGTTGTGGG
>VFQN01007509.1_pt1 | contig 11705 bp, 6 predicted proteins | sample 3512371 | NCBI WGS metagenome assembly VFQN01 (sample SAMN10412370, study PRJNA504923) | tailings metagenome | isolation source: Replicate 2 from Balatoc abandoned mine | place: Philippines: Itogon, Benguet | collected 2017-08-28
GGTGTGATACGAAAAATCCAGCCCCGGCCAGGAACCCGGCTTTCGCCTCTCCACCATTCTTCGTCGCCGAATGCTACGTTGCCGCTTACAAAAAAGCTGCCATCGGGGGCTACTTTTGGCCCGAAAGAATATTCGTGGTAGTGACCTGATAAGGCCCAAGCGTGTACGGTTTCGTAAATATCAGCTTTACCGTCGCCATTTTTGTCAATCAGTTTGGTCAATTCACCACGTTGTGCGCAGTACAAAAATCCATCTTTGTATGCAAGGCCTAGAATCTCGTGCAAACCCGTAGCGAACTTTCTAAAATAAGGTGCACGACTGGTAGGATTATCTACAATCCATACTTCACCCCGGCGGGTTGAGATTCCCAATGACCCGTTGGGTAAAGTAATCAAGCCACCGACTTCCAATATAATTCCCTCGGGGATGGGCGGGGTAATGATTTTATAAAAATCTTCTTCTTTTGGTGATTCTTGCGCTTTTACCATTGGCAGCGTTGCCAAAAGTAGTAAGGCTATTTGAGCAATTTTTTTCATTGTCATTATTTTGAGTTGTCTAGCAACATTTGTTAAGTAAGCGTTGCTGGATAATCTGTTAATTAAAAAGTAATGATTTGCAGACTATTTTTAGAAAAGGATGGCATATTTAACCGCCCCGTTAGTTACAGGAACAATCAACTCCTGACCGCCATTCACATTTCTGATTTGCGGCATCACCGATTTGTCGGTCATTTGGATAAAATAAGACTTGTTGTTAACTGAGTACAGCCCTTCCGAAATCATTTCAATGTTGGTTCCTTCGGCAACTCTCGCTACTAGGTTTTCGACTGGTTTTGCCAATTTTACTTCGCGTTCAAAATATTTGTTGTCTACAACCGAAAGACGGTCAGTAACGGGCGAGCCAAAAGCAATATAGTTGAAAGTCGGAGCGTCGGCATCATCCAAGGCATATCCTTTAGGTACGTAACCGCTGCCCGTAGTATCTGCCTGCCATGCCGACTGACCATTTACTTTTCCAAGAAACATGTCATTGTTCAAAAGTGTAACACTACCGCGTGGGCGCGACGAACCATCGCCGCGGCTGTGCCACATTGGGGTGGCGTCGAGGAATTCTCCCCGCCAAATTTGCAATAAAGCACCTTTGTCGAGGTCGTAAGTATAATGCAGATTGGCGGGACTTCCCACCGAAACAGCATGAACAATGCGGGTATTTTTAGCTTCGGGGGTCTTTTTAAAATCCATGAAGCTGCGCATAATTGTATTGGTAGGTGCAGTTACAAGTATCGGATCTACTCCACCACCTGTTGTAACCGAACTGGCGGTACTTAAAGACATCTCTCTAAAGCCAGGACCAGACACCCAAACCGCTAAACCTGGCCGCATATAGCCTTCGGTTTTGCTATTGAAAACTTCAATGGTATGCGCTCCCGCCGTGAGGTTTACTTTTCCTTGACGCATGGAATTTCTTGATTCTGCTGGGATTATATCTTTGCCATCAATTTTGAGGTAAGCATTGCCCGCAGCTTGCAATTTGAAGGTGTATTCACCGTCGGTGGCAGCGGTGTATTTTCCGTTATAAATGTAAGCGAAGTTGTTGTTATCTTTCAAAATTTCCCAAGAAAAGGCTTCCTTTTTACCCGTTTCGGCCACTTTTTGTTTTGAGAAATCTTCATTAGGTGCAAAGGTGCCGTAGTACGTTTTATAAGTAAGGTCGGACAATGTTCCTGGTTTTTTGTCGAAATTGTTAATGACAATATTTTTAATTGCCAACGAACCATGATCTCCCTGAATACGCAACGGACCAGAAGCTACGTCTTCTTTGGTCAGCGAGCCGCGAGTGGGACCACTTACTTCTACGTTTTCGTGAATGGTTACACCGTTCAAAACAATCTTTAGAAACACCGCATTGGCAATTTTTTTTCCTACAGCATCAAAGCGAGGAGCCTGATATGATATTTTGATGTTTTGCCATAAACCGGGTGCTTTTGCTACGTTAAAACGTGGAGCATATCCTTCATACCCTTTTTCACCTTCTGGTTTGGCATCGTTCCAACGCTCATAAATACCGCCATTGTCGTTGTATTTAGCCGTTTTTTTACCCCAACTGTCAAAAAGCTGTACTTCATAGTTCCCTTGTAGATAAATACCCGAATTGGATTCTTTGGTAAGCATAAAATCTAATTCTAGGTCTAAATCTCCGTGTTTGAAATTTGACACAAGCTCATACTCCTGGCCATATTTTCCTTTTTCGTGAATACAGACAAGAATACCTTTGCCTGGTTTGGATTCTAAAACATTAACTTTGGAAATATCGGCAGTGATCACCAGCAATGGACCGATTGTTGGCTTTGTTGGTAAAGGCGCTGAGGTCATTGAGAGGGACAGCTGTTTGTGCAAAAACAGATGACGCAACAATCACTCCCGGAACGCAGGCGATAAATTGCGAAAAAATACTTTTGGGTTTGAACATAGAATGGTTATTCAATTGATAATTAATAAATTAATTCGTTTTAGATCAAAAAGTCACCGTTTGATGTAAGATACTAATTGCCCTTTGTTTAGACAATAAAGTTAAGGAAGTTAATGGTGCGGTTTTGAATCCAAACTACAAAAGTAATTCATATTTTGAGATTGATGGAATCTAGGGTGTCTATTCTGGTTGGGATGATGACACGGATTTATTTTACAAGAGAATTTTACATGGACTAATTTTTTGTCATTATATTTTGTTGCGTAATTTAGCAATATATTCCAATATTATAACGGTATTATAACGATATAAAACTATAAAATGAATGATTTAAAGTCGGAAATGTTTTTATCCATCCCATCCTAAAACCCTGAGTTGACTTTTGAGCGATTTCTCTAAAACTTCAAACTCCCTATCCATTTCTTCAAAAAGCGTTTGTCTCGCCTGCTTCACTTTAGAGAAAACCATTCCTTGAACCATCCCCTTTTTCATATTTTCGACAATCGTTTGTCCTGGGTCATAAAAACGGCTGTTTTTGACTGAATTATGTATTTCCGTGCGCAATGTCTCATCTTCGCTCAATATCTTCTCAACCATCCGTTTTTGGGTTTCATAATGCCCCACCTGTAGTTGCTCCAATTCAGCCGCCAAACGCTTCAGCAAATGATGAGTTTGCTTTTGTTGTTCAGCTACCTGTTGTTTTTCTTGTTTCGTCTCTTCTACCAAATCAAACAGATTTGATTGAATCATCATTTTCTGTAAGTAACCCATTGGGTTTCGAATCTTCCCTCCTAATGCAATTTGATTTTTAAGCAGCGTTATACGCTGACGAACATGCTCTGGCGAGAATTGAATAAGCCAGTCTTTTACCGTCTGTATATTTACGCCTTTAAATTCCTTGAGTAAACTGAAAATTTCAAGTGCTTCCTGAGACTCCTTGGACACAACTGGCAGTTGTATCATTGAATCAACAATGATATTGCTGGGTAATTCTTCGGTGAAATCAGCATTTCGCTCAATGAAGAAAATAATCGCATAAACCGCCTTACCTTTCTTTTCCTCTTCAAACGTAAAACGGATGTCTGTAAATTCTGAAAGGTCTTCTTGTGCTTTGATGATTACCCTTTGCTTGAAATTGGCGTAAAGTGGGTATTTATCCGATATGTCTAAAATTTCCTTTAACTCTTCAATCGTAAATTTCCGTTTTCCGATTCGTTCGTACTGTTTCAGCAACTCATAGATTCTGATTGAAAACGAACTTTGCAGGCGAAGTATATTTTTGATGTCGTACATCAGAAACTGCGTTTGTAATTGCAGCAAATGAGGTTTCATCTCAGGATGAAATGAAATCTCAATGTATTTCCCGACATTGTTGTTTGTAAAGCTTTTTACCCCCGCCGCTATATGGGTCAATAGCTCCATTTCACCGTCGGGGGTAGATGCAACGGCCCTGATTTCTCGGCGGGCCAGTTTTTCAGCTCCTTCTTTCAAAAATTTGTATGACTGCTTGTTTTGCTCTAATCCAAAATCACTGATAATTTCTTTCAGATAAATTCGGTAGGGCCTGAAGTCTTCATCATCTTTATGAATCATCGTGAGGGTTTTCGTAAATACCCTCATTTCCCAAATGTCAAAACGATATTTCCCTTCAACCAAGTCGTTTGACTTACGAATTAACCGAACTAAACGAGGTTTTTCAATTTTTGATGACTGTTCAGATTTTTTGGCCATACAGCTCTTTTTTTAGCTTAAAAATAACACCATAATTCGCATAAAATATCAGTTACCCTAATTTTGTTATAGTTTAACCCTAAAAATGTTATAATTGAACCCTAATTTTGTTATAGTTAACCCTAATTTTGTTATAGTTAACCCTAATTTTGTTATAATAAACCTTGTAATACATTGATTTTAAATTAGTTATGGCATCCGAAAGCTTTTAAAAGCTTTTAAAAAGAAAAGAAACATCATCAGCGCTATTGTTGTTGATTTTAAAATTTCTTTTTCTAAATTCAATTTTCTTTTAGGTTAAAAATTTGATTATCAATGACTTAGTTGAAATGTATGAATTTGCCTTTTTTTTTAAAACAAAGACTTCCCGAACCCTAAATTTGTTATAATAACTTTTTTATCCACATACATAACCCCTAAAAAAGTTATAGATATTCAAGGTATTTAAGGCTTTTTCCAGTGATTTTTGATTCGTCAGGTGAGTTTTAGTGTTTTGTTGCTGGTTTTTCTTTATTTTTTTTCATTTAAATAGTTTTTTTCGCCTCTTGTACCCTCATTTGGGGATATTTTAGGTGACGTAAAAAATTAAATAAAGACCCCTAAAAATGTTATATAAATACCCCACTTTTGGGTTATGTTTCTGAATTATGTAAGATAAATCGCCTTCTATTAATGACAATATATATTTATGTAACTTATTGATTATGAGAAAATAATAAACCAACTATTACATTTTTAGGGCTTATTTGGGCACTAACATTTAGAGCTTAATTGACTGGGTGGCCAACATCAAAAAAATGATAAAAGAGGTATAATAAAACAAAAATAGGGAGCGTACTCATTTTGGAGGTACATAGCACCTCACCGACAATAAAAGCTATCCTACAACAGTGACTGTAAATCAGAAACTAATTTTATAAGTTTATCGCAGGCGTCCTTTCTTCTTTGGGGATTTTTAAGTTTAGGCACGAGAGTACCGATTTCGTTAATCAATACATCGGCTGGGGTTACAGCATTAGTTTGTGTGATTCTTTGCGTTTTGGTAGACATTAGCGTTAATTCAATCTCTTCTAAAGAGTCCAACGGTTTTTCAATATTCTCCGTTTTGGTCAGCTGTTGAATCTGGCTTTTATTAATTTTTGTGGTACCCGCCAAAATAGAAAGCTTCAACTGCGGGCTAAGTTTTTCCAGGCCTTCAGCAAATTCTGCATCTCTTTTTATCGTTGCTTGGCCTACCTTAAACTCCTGTGCGAGTTGCTCCGCAGTAGTCATTTTTTTCTCAGAACTAGCATAAGGATCATTTTGATCTTTATGCTCAGATGGCAAAATATCATAAAGCTCATTTTGAGCCTTATGGTTTGAACGTTCATATTTACCCTTACTCTTACGCAGATTTAAATATTTCATTCCGCGCAAATACGAGGCCTGTTCGGTACTTAAATTCCTTCTTCCAAGTTGGTTATCAATCATAAACCCTTTCACATCTTCGAGGGTGCTGTATGATACTAGATGAATTTGAAAATCAAGGGAATGTTTGACGCAAATATTAAAACGATTATGGCCGTCAATCAGGACGTATACAGGTCTTAGTGAGGCTGAGTTTGGGATGACTACATTTTCAAGAGTGGGCCAGACCAATAGAGCTTCTCGGCAGCCTTCGTTCAAAATGTTGATTTCCAGCTGTTTTTTTTCTTCCGCTCCAAGCGGAGGAATTAGTGATTCTAGTTCAGGTAGAACAGTTATGTTTTTCTTAATGTCTTCGTGCTGCACAAAGGTGGAGCTTTGAAATATTTTTTGTTCGCCAAGGGAGGATTGATATTTTTTTGCCATTAGAACTAATAGGGAAGAGGTTAACCGATAATTTCTTTTGCCAGATTCATGTAATCTTTTGCACCGTTGGAACTACCATCGTATCCGAAAATATCTATTTGCGAAATCTGAGACTCTTTCAAAGAGACATTCATCCTGATTTGAGTATTGAATATTTTAAAAGAATTCAGTTGAGAACGCACCTGATCAATAATATCTCGGTGTATATTTAGTCGGTTATCAACCATCGTCAATAATACGCCTTCAATATGAAGCCCGCTATTGAGTCTACGCTGTACTTGAAAAATATGGTCAAATAAACCCTTGACTCCCTTGAGCGCAGATATTTCGGGTTGGAGGGTAATCAGGCAAGAATTGGCCGCAATAAGCGCGCTGGTGGTAAAAACATTGAGCGCTGGCGGACAATCAATCAGTATGTAGTCATATTCACTCAGTTTGGGTGCAATGGCTCTTTGTAATTGCAATTCACTTAGCACCATTCTAATCATCTCACTTTCTCGGCTAGCAAGGGTCAAATCGCTGGGAGATAAATCAAAATTGGGAGCAATGGAATATACAGGCAGCGGCTCATCGTCAAGAACAGCGTGCATTACCTGCTTATCAGGGCTGTCAATTCCGAGGGCCTGTGATAGATTTCCCTGCGAATCCATGTCTATTACCAGTACTTTATAGCCATGAAGCACCAAGGCTTTTCCCAAATTGAGTGTGGTGGTGGTTTTGCCAACTCCGCCTTTATGGTTTACCACAGCGATTACCTTTGCTTTGGAGCGGTAAAATTCTTTCCATCCATACCCTACCAAAACGGGATAGAGTTTTGTAAGGTGGTCTTGATTCAGTTCGCGTTCGCCGTTTAAAGATTTGGAAAGAGTTCCTTTGGGAATGGCCGCTTCCTTTTCGACTTTTGCCAAAGTCAGCCCTTCCTTGTTTTTGAGGAAGTTTAGTACCTGTTCGCCGGTAATCATACAAATGATTTTGGTATTTTTTGTGGACAAATATATATATTTTGTCTATAAATGGAGACAATTATGGCTCATTAATCTTAAAAAAACACCCTGTTTTTACAACAAGATAGAGTTTAGGCTACCTACACATACATAAGTCATCGTAATCCCTGATAGTGTTAAGGGAAATCTACTGATTAAGACGGCTTTAACAATTGACATAATTTCTAAGTGTATTCACTTGATTGTATGTGCACCTCCGTTTTCCTTTTTTTATGATGGAGTCTTCTCCTTTAGGGGCATCATTTGCCAGCACTGATGATATAAAGAAAAATTAATATTGCTCTTTAGCCTGGGGGGATTGGGTAGAAATTCCCACCTACTTGGCTTTAACATGGCAAGTTAATTTTATAATTATTTCTATATCATTTATAATCATCACATTTACAGGCAGTACCAGCAGAACAATAAAGCATTTATTATGAATGAATCGAGTTTGGGTCATAAGTTAATTCTTACTAAACATTTGAGTAAGTTATATTATAAAAACGTTAATAATTTGTGACGGAAAATTTATTTTACACCAAAAACGAGAATCTCATCTGCGAGTTTTTTGGAATCACACAAATGCTACTAATTTTGCCCATCTTAAAAAATTGTGAATAAAATAGTACTTATCCAAGTAGTACATCATAATCCTGTGAGAGTATAGGGTAGTAGATGTATCAAAGTCTTTAATTAAAGACGGTACTTTCTATGAATGATTTTTTAATAGGAACTTTATCATTAGCTAAAACCCCTTTAATATCAACACCATTTTATCCAAACTTTCAACCTCAACACAGTTGGCCCGTTGCTGATTGCGGCGCTCCAACACCCTTTTCGCACTAACCGTTGCGTAAAGCTAACGCCGTGACTAATCACGGATAAGTTTGTCCTTACCTATTTTCTATTTTTAAATTCTAACACTAAACAAATGCGAAAACAACTATTCCCCTACACGTTGATGAAAAGCAGGAGTCGGTTCATGCTGTTGACCGGTTCAATTCTTTCCTTCGGTGTGTTAACCAGCGCTGGAATCATGGATGCTAATGCAGCGACTCCACCGATTCAGAAGGTTCAGGTAAACGCACAGGAGGTTACTGGAACCGTAACCGATGAAAACGGGTCGCCGCTTCCCGGCGTCAACGTAATTGAGAAAGGAACCACCAATGGTTCACTCACCGATTCAGAAGGTAAATTTAAGCTGTCGGTAAGAAGCGAGAAATCTATTATTTTGTTTTCTTTTATCGGTTATGCTACCCAAGAGATAGAAGTAGGCACTAAAACCTCCTTTTCGATTCGCTTGACTACTGATACCAAAATACTAAGTGAGGTGATTGTGACAGCCTTAGGGGTAAAGCGGGAAGAAAAGTCGTTGGGATATGCTGTTCAAAAGGTTGCTGGTCCTTCATTGCAGACCGTCAAAGGGGTAAGTGTGGGTACTTCACTCACAGGGAGAGTGGCTGGTTTGTGGGTACGAAACAGTACTGAATTTAACCAAATGCCAGCGCTAAGCTTACGTGGTGAGACTCCATTGTTGGTTATTGACGGGGTCCCTTACAACAATATCTCCCTTAATAACATCGCTCAAGACGACATCGAAAGTATTGACGTTTTGAAAGGGCCTACCGCTTCGGCGTTGTACGGTTCTCGCGGGGGGAGTGGGGCCATCATCGTTACTACTAAAAAAGGTTCGGCCAACAAAGGCTTGACGGTGACGGTCAACACCAACAACATGTTCAACGCTGGCTTCTTGATGCTTCCAGAAGTACAGCAGTCGTACAGTGCAGGTATCGGGGGAGTATATGACCCTACCGATTACATCTGGGGCCAAAAGCTCGACATTGGTATTAAAGCAAACCAATGGAATCCCATCACCAAACAGATGGAAATGCAAGAGCTTACGTCAAGAGGAAAGAATAACTTCCGCGACTTTTTGGTGCCAGGGCTGATCACCAACAACAGCATCAGCGTTGCCCAAACGGGTGAAAACGGTAGCTTCCGGACTTCATTGACGCATATTTATAACAAAGGACAATACCCCAATCTAAAATCTGACGCCTTCAACTTCACGTTGGGTGGGGAGATGAAAGTAGGAGATCGTTTTAAACTCTCCAGCCAAATGGGTTACAACAAACGCAATGCTCCGCAAATAACGGGTGCTGGTTACAGCGACCAAGGTTATATGTATAATATCCTGATGTGGATGGGACCAGAGTACAATTTGTCAGAATACAAAGACAACTATTGGTTGATTCCAGATGTACAACAAAACTGGCATTACAAGGCTTGGTATGATAACCCATATCTCATCGCAAACGAAAAATTGTGGGGTGTTTATGAAAATAGATTGAATGCTAACTTGACAGCTACGTACAAACTTTTTGAGGGAGCAAACTTAATTATTCGCCCTGGTTTTGATATGTACAGCAATGACGAAACCAAGCGCAATCCGCCAAACATTCTCTCCAATCGGGGATGGGACACGCCAGGCTTATATGCTATCAACAAACAAACGGGCTGGAGTTTCAACGGCGATGCCTTGCTTACTTATAACAAAACCATTGGTGATTTAGGGATTGACGCACTTGCTGGAGGAGCCATTTATGCTTTAAAAAATAATAACTTGTACAGTGCCACACGAAGTGGTATCTTGATTCCAGGCTATTATTCACTCAACAACTCCGTAGAAAGACCTAACGTAAGTGTGGCTGCCAGTGCAAAGCAGGTGAATAGTGTATACGGGAAACTGACACTATCTTACAAAAATATGCTCTTCGTGGATGCCACCGGACGTAATGACTGGAGCTCGACCATGCCCCAAAGCTCGCGTTCGTATTTCTATCCATCCTTGGGAGGAAGCTTCGTCATCAGTGAAGTGTTAGGTTCTTTACCGTCGTGGCTTGACTTCTGGAAATTGCGTGGCTCTTGGACGCTTTCAAAGTCGGATTTGGGAATTTATGCTACCAACCAAACGTACAGCACTACGATTGGTACTTGGAATGGCCTCAATGCGGGAAGTTATCCTACCACGATTCGTAACGCCGATAACATCCTTCCCGAAACCAACAGGACTTGGGAAATCGGAACCGCCGCTTATTTCCTGAAAAAACGCTTGAAATTGGATATTGCCTACTTTAATAAGTACAATTATAACCGCCAGACCAATGCCAATATTTCTTCAGCTTCTGGGTTTGTTAATACGTTGATTAACTGGGATGAAACACTCGTAAGAAGAGGGCTTGAAGTGAGTTTAGACGCTACAATTCTTAAAAAGAATGACTGGCAGTGGGATGCTGTAGCCAACTATTCTTTCAACCACCGCTATTATAAAGAAATCGCACCAAACTCAGCTAAAAATGCATGGACAGTAGCGGGTGGACGCGTAGATACCTACACAGACCGTATTTGGTTGACTGATCCAGCGACGGGAAGCCTCATCCACCGCGCCAACGGCTTACCTCTTCTAAGTGATTTTAGCTACTTGCGTGGGTATACTGACCCGAAATTCTTGTGGGGTTTTGCCAATACAATCAAGTACAAGCAATTCAACTTGATGGTGAACTTCGACGGACGTGTCGGTGGTGTGTTGAACAACTATACATCGTACAAAATGTGGGACACTGGCTCGCACCCAGATTCGGATAACCAATGGAGATATGATGAGGTTGTGAATAAAACTAAGTCTTTTACTGGAAATGGGGTTATTGTAAAATCTGGAACTGTTACGTTTGATAGCTTTGGCAAAATTACTAATGATACACGTGTATTTGCCCCTAATGAGGCCAAGGTTTCTTACCAAGATTATTCACGTTCTTACGGAGACGGTACTCGTGGTATTACAGATGCAACTTTCTTTAAATTGAGAGAGGTGTCGTTGGGTTACAACCTTCCCTCACCTGTTGCTAAGTTGCTCGGTGCACGTTCAGGTTCTATCTCTTTAACAGGTCAAAACGTGTGGATGTGGACCAAAGCCTTCCGCTTTGCCGATCCTGATAAAGCGGATGATACGCAGCTTACTTCACCGTCGGTTCGCTACATGGGCGGTAACATCACGTTGACGTTCTAATAACACAGAGCTGATTGTTAATCACATCTAAAAGCATTACGTATGAAATTTACTTGGAAAAAATACTTACTTATTGGCGTTGTGGGTCTCTCGATGGGCAGTTGCTCAAAGTTTGAAGAAATCAACACCAACCCCAATGCCGCGACCAAAGCGTCGGCACCACTGCTTGCTACTACACTCATCCTTGATATTTCGAGAAATTCGCTCGGAAGCATCGGGTCAATGATGAATGGCAAGTCTATCATCCGGATGGAATTCCCCGAAAACGCGCAGTACAATTACCTAGGACGCGCAAGTTTTGACGGACTTACGGTACTCAACAACGTTGAGAAAATGATTGAACTTGCCCCCGAAGGTGCCTATAAAAATTCCTATACGGCATTGGGTAAATTCGTGAAGGCGTACAAATTCTTCTGGTTGTCAATGCAGGTGGGTGATATTCCTTATGCAGAGGCATTATTGGGAGAAAAAGGAACATTGAACCCTAAATACTCGACCCAAAAGGAAGTAATGGCAGGGGTACTCAATGAACTCGAAGAGGCAGATAAACTTTTTGCCGCGGGTATCAAATCCGAAGGTGATCCTATTTACGGTGGCGACATAACTACATGGAGAAAGTTTGT
>VFQN01007510.1_pt1 | contig 11698 bp, 3 predicted proteins | sample 3512371 | NCBI WGS metagenome assembly VFQN01 (sample SAMN10412370, study PRJNA504923) | tailings metagenome | isolation source: Replicate 2 from Balatoc abandoned mine | place: Philippines: Itogon, Benguet | collected 2017-08-28
CCTGGCGAACCTGCAGGCCGAGCTTGAGAGCGGCTGCGGAGGCGCGACCCGTTGCATCGCGCGTTGGCGCAACGGACGCAGGCGCACGTGCGAAATCGGTGTCGCTGGACAGCCGCTTCATCAGGAAACGTTCGGCCTCGAGGATCAGGTTTCCGTCTTCGTCCGCGATCGAGATATCAAACGCGGCATAATCGGGACCATATTCATGCGAGGAGGCCAGGACGACATGGCTGACCACCCGCTCGGGCAGCGGGCCATAGAGCCGCACCTTGCCGTACGATGCCGGTGCCCAGAGGACATCCGACCCGCCGAACGCCGGTGCGAGCGGCATCGCGAAACCTGTTGCTATGTCGAGAAGCGCCGGATGGAAAAGAAGGCCGTCGGCGATGTCATTCAGGTGCTCCGGCCGCAGCTCAAGTTCTCCGACAGCTTCCCCGTCTGCGAATCTCGCGGACCTGAGAACCTCCCACCGCGCACCGAATCTGATGTGACGGGCCTGTGCGGAAGGAAGGCTCGCGCCCGGTGCCGCATGTCGGGCCTTGGGCAGGCGATCAAGGAGGCCTGCCAGATCCACTCTCGGCCTGCTCGTGTTGGCGTCGATGTCGAGCAGGGCCTCGGCATATCTTTCGAACTCGGAAGGATCGTCGCTTCGGTTCGCCCGAACTGTCACGCGCCAGCCGCGTTGGGAGCGCTCAATCGTCGTGCGCAGCGTCCAGCGTTCACCGTCGCGCACGACAAGCGGGCGGAGCATGACCAGATCGCGGAGTTCGATCGGATGAGCGATACCGTGTTCGCGCGCGGCCTGGGCGACGATTTCAAAATAGGCGGCGCCGGGAAGCACTGCTTCTCCGGACAACAGGCGGTGTTCGTCAAGGAACCAGTCGATGTCGGAGGCTATATCTGCCTCAAGGCACGCGAGTCCGGCTTCGTCGCGCGCCCAGCGCTGATAGAAGGGGCCATGGGGCCGCTCGGATTCAAGCGAGGACCGGCGATCGCGGGCGGTGCCTGTCGCGCGGGCGGCAAGGCCGACCTCGTTCCAGATGCCCCAATGCAGCGATATTGTCCTGCGGCCTGAGATTTCCGCTACGCTTTCGGCGTAGGCGTCGAGGAACGCGTTGGCTGCGACATAGTCCACCTGTCCTCCCGGCGCTGTAATCGTGCTGGTTGACGAGAACAACACCAGAAAATCGACGTCGATAGCGCGGAGCGCCTGTTCGAGCACTCTGGTTCCCGTGACCTTGGGCGCAAGCACGCTCTCGATGCCATCGGAGGTCTTCTGCTGCAGCAGCCCGTCGTCGACCCGACCCGCGGCATGGAAGACGCCGTCTATCCGACCAAAGCGTTCGAGCGCCTGCTGGATGGCTGCGGTGACCGCTTCGCTGTCGGTCACGTCGGCACAACAGTAGAGTATGTCGCCGCCAAGCCTTTCGAGCCCGAGGATCGTCTCTATGCCGTGCGTCGTTGCGTCTGCACGGCACTGTCTTCGGTAATCCCGCCATGTCTCGCGGGGAGGCAGGACGGTTCGGCCAAGAAGCACGATCCTGGCCCGGTATTTTTCCACGAGTTCTGCAGCAATTACGGTCGCAATGTCGCCAAGCCCACCGGTGAAGAGATAGGTGCCGCCCCGCTTCACCTGGGTCTTCTCAGGCTCGACCAGATCCAGGGAGAATCTCGCGTAGGATCTGGTCCAGCGCTTGGGTCCGCGATAGGCGACGACCTCTGATACGGGTTTCGAGAAGAGATCCTCCCACAGCATGTCATCCGCACCCTCGTGCGCGGCATCGCCTTTGCTGATGGTCCGGCGAAGCCAACTCCGCTTTGCCTGTCCGCCGCGTTCGGTCTCGATGTCTATCAGCCGGACAGTCACGCCCGAGAGTTCCCGCGGAACGACCAGCCCCGGTCCCAGGACAGTAGCCTTTTCAGGGTAGGGAAGCGGCTCCGTTCCGACCTTCTGCATTCCGTTGGTCAGCACAGTGACGTGGACATCGCCTGGAAGCTCGATCTCTCCAAGGGCCTGCGAGAGGTGCAGCATGCTGTGGAAGCCGGTGTCCTGGACCTTGTGGAACAGGTTTGAGCCGGCGCGGGCGCGATCGTCTGACGTCAAAAGCCATGCATGAACGATGCGGTCCGGCAGCAGTCCGTCCGCGAAGAGGCTTTGAACGAGGGAAGTGTAGCCTGCAAGGCCGAGTTCGGGGCAAAGGACATGGTCTTCCGCCGAGCGGCGGGCATAGGCATCTCCGGTGGAGACGGTGACCACCTTATGGCCTTGTCGCCGGAGGCGCTGCACCAGCGAGGCGCCGATGCCGGTTTCATCCATGAAGATGAGCCAGGTGTGGGGCTGTGTCTCGGCACCGGTCTCGTAGTCCGGGAGCGACTGCTTCCATACCGGACGGTAGCCCCAGCGGGAAAGGTCCGGCTCCTTTACCAAGTCCGGCTCCGCCGTTTTCGCGCGGGACGACGCGTCGACCTCGATGAAGTAGCGGCGGTGCTGGAACGGGTAGGTCGGAAGGTTGAGCCTGCGCGGCGTTCCGCCTCCGCACAGCAAGGAGGGGTCGACCGGAAGCCCGACGACGGCAGCTCGCGCCATGGCAGCGAGCAGGTGAAGCGCGTCATCGCTCGCGTCGTCCGGGTGCGGAAGGCTGTTGATCACCTGGTCGGCGGAAATGGCGCCTTGCGCCTTCGTCAGTGTCGAAAGCGTCTTGCCAGGGCCGACCTCAACGTAAATCCTGTAGGGATCCTGCGCGAGCCTCTTCATTCCGGCTGCGAACAAGACGGTGGAGCGCAGATGCCGGACCCAGTACGTCGGATCGACCGCCTGTTCGGCCGTCAGCCAGTCACCCGTCAGATTGGACACGATAGGAAACCGTGGCGGGCCGAACTTCAGGGTGCGAAGGAAAGCCTCCCACTGCGGAAGCATGACGTCCAGCATGCGTGAATGGGCCGCGATGTCGATCGGAATCCGGACGGCGCCGATATCACGCGACGCAAGGACCTCCTGGAAGTCGGCCAGGTCTTCGTTCGTGCCCGAAACGACGCAAAGTCCAGGCGCGTTTACCGAAGCCATGTCGAGCGTCTTGGGGAGGATCGACCGCAGTTCATCCTCCGGCATCGGAATGCTCAGCATGCCGCCGGGAGCGATCTTGTCGAAAAGCTCTCCCCGCAGCCTCACCAGGCGCACCGCATCCGCGAAGTCGATCACGCCGGCGATGCATGCGGCGGCATTCTCACCCATTGAATGTCCGATGAGAGCGGCAGGAATGATCCCCGCGCGCATCCACAGCCGCGCGACTGCCACCTCGACGATCAGGATCGCAGGCAACTGAACCGAGGGCCGAAGGAGTGGATCTGGTCCATCCGCAGGAGCGGGACCGAACCATGCGGCGCGGATCTCGTTCGCCGCATGCGTCGGCAGCACAGACAAACCTTCCTCGACGACACTGCGGAACTCGGCGTTGTCGCGGTAGAGCGCGCCTGCCATCTCGCGATGCTGGGCGCCGCCTCCGGCGAACAGGAACACAGCGCCCGAGGCGGCTTCCGTCTTCGTCTGACTCGAGAATCGCTTCGGATCGGCGAGTGCCGAAATTGCGTCATCGCGGCTGCGCACGGCAATCACGCGGTTTTGCTCGAACCTCTTGCGGCCGCTCCAGAGCGTATGGGCGACGTCGCCAATGTCGGCGCTCGGGTTGTCGGTCAGCCATCGACCGAGACGCCCGGCGGATTGTTCAAGCGCCGCGGTGTTCCGCGCAGAAAGAACGAGGGCCACAGGTTCGGTCGACCGCCTCTCCCCCGAGGCACGGAAGGGCGCCTGCTCCAGGATGGCGTGCGCATTGGTGCCGCCGACGCCTAGGGAGTTGACGCAAGCTCGACGACGATCCTGTGTCTGTGGCCATGCCGTGAGAGCCCCGTTGACGAAAAAGGGACTTGTTTCGAACTGGATCGCGGGGTTCGCCCGTTCGTAGCCAATGGTCGGCGGAATCTCACCGTGCCTTAGCGCGAGGGTGGCCTTGATGAGCCCGACGACGCCCGCGGCAGTGTCGAGATGCCCGATGTTGGACTTCACAGACCCGACTGCGCAGTAGCCGGTCCGGTCCGTGCTCTGCCTGAAAGCCTGGGTCAGCGCCTCGATTTCGATCGGATCGCCCAGGGCCGTGCCGGTGCCATGGCATTCGACGTACTGAATGCTGTCGGCTCCGATGCCACCGAGTCCCAGCGCCTCCACGATCACGGACGCCTGCCCCGTTACGCTCGGCGCGAGGTAGCCGGCCTTGGTAGCGCCATCATTGTTGATCGCTGTCGCCTTTATCACGGCGTGAATCGTGTCCCCGTCCGCGAGGGCGTCAGAGAGGCGACGCAGCGCCACAACGCCGACGCCGCTGCCGAACACTGTGCCCGCGGCTCGATGATCGAAGGGGCGGCAATGGCCATCCGGCGAGAGTATCTCGCCTTCCTGGTAGTGGTAGCCCCTTCTGTGGGGCATTTCGATCGTTACCCCTCCCGCAAGCGCCATGTCACATTCGCCGTTGAGCAGGCTCTGGCAGGCGTAGTGGATCGCGACCAGCGACGTCGAGCAGGCCGTCTGGATGTTTATGCTCGGTCCGCGCAGGTCGAATGTGTACGACGCGCGGGTGGCGAGGAAATCCTTGTCGTTGCCGGTATGGCGAAGCAGGAACATGCCTACCTGATCGACGAGGGCTCGATTGCTGCAGACATTGAAGTAGAAATAGCTGCCCATGCCGCAGCCGGCAAAGACGCCGATCGGGCCCGCGGCATCAGCCGACATGCGGCCGGCATCCTCCATCGCCTCCCAGACGCATTGGAGAAAATGCCGGTGCTGCGGATCCATGACCGCCGCCTCCTTCGGACTGAAGCCGAAGAACTCCGCATCGAACATTTCCATGTCGGGAAGTTCGGCAGCCCGCCGGACGTAATTGGGGTGGTGGATATCTTCCGGGGATGCGCCCGCTGCGAGCAGTTCGTCCTCGCTCAGGTTGCGTATCGATTCCGTTCCGCTGCGAAGATTGTGCCAGAACTCGTCCACGGAGCGGGCTCCAGGAACGCGTAGCGCCATGCCGACGATGGCAATGTCACTCGGAGCGCTACCATTTGCGTTGTCGAGCATGTGAACCCCGCCGACCGCCTTGTTTTCCCTGGTTCAGAGGACTTGTGCCTCTCATGACTGATGCGGAGCTGCGACCGGTGTTGCACGCACCCAGCGTCATCGTTGGTTTTGCTGCTTTCGGCCCGGCAATCTCAATTACTCCTTTCGGTGAGGATGCCTGATCTGCGCCTAACCGAAATGATTAGTAGGCCGAAATCGTCTTCGGACGCGCCTGGGTTCATCATCCTAATGAGGAAAAGCCGCGCGGATTGACGGTATTTGCCATGATCGTGACCAATCGGAGCGGGGTAAGCGAAACCGGTATTGCGTGGTGCTTATGACAAAGCTCAGCTGTCTGCTTGTCGGCGAGAACTCTCTTCTCATCCAGTGCGCCGAAATTCTACGACTTCATGGCGGAACAATTGTCGCTATTGCGACGGGGGACGGAAGTATTCGGAACTGGGCTCTGGAGCGGGAAATTCCCATCCTGGACCCGGGCAGCGACCTGTCAGCCCAACTAATCGCTTTCGATTACGACTGGCTGTTCAGCATCGCGAACCTTCGGATGATCCCGGAGAGCGTGTGGGGACGCGCACGGAAGGGAGCGGTCAATTTCCACGATGGCCCGTTGCCCGATCTTGCTGGCCTCAATACGCCGAGCTGGAGCCTCATGGAGGGGCGAGCCACCCATGGCGTAACGTGGCATTCGATCACCAAGGGAATCGACGAGGGAGACATCCTCGCTTCGGAGCAGTTCGAGATCGGTGCCGACGACACGGCGCTGACGGTGAACACCCGCTGCTATGAGGCAGGCATCGCCAGCTTCGCACGGCTTGCCGCCGACATCAGCTCGGGAACGGTGCGCGGGCAACCACAGGATCTCTCACGCAGAAGCTACTATGCGCGCGATCGTCGGCCCGACGCCGCGGGCACTCTCGACTTCTCGCGCAGCGCCGCCGATCTTTCCCGCCTCGTTCGGGCGCTGAGCTTCGGCATCGGCTATCGAAATCCGCTGACCGCTCCGAAGGTCCTGACCGCACACGGCGTGTTTGTCGTTCGCGAACTCACCGTGCTGGATGAGAATGTGTGGGCGCCGCCTGGACAGGTGATTGCCATCCGCGGAACCGGTGTCGTGCTTTCGGCGGCTGACCGTCCCGTACTCGTCGAGGCTGCGGCGCTGAACGATCCGGCGGAGCGACTCGCCACCCTGCTGAAGGTAGGCGATCGCCTTCCGATCCTCGGTGCGGCCGACAGGGCCGTGCTCGACGAGGCACACAATCGCGTCGTCAAGCACGAGGGCTGGTTCGGCAAGCGGCTGGCGCATGTCGAGGATGTGGATCTACTTGGTGTCGCGCCAGCAGAGATCGGAGCCCGGCCCCGCTACAGGACAGCCTCTCTCGATCTTCCCGGCACCGCGACGCCGGAGGTGCGCGCGGCCAGGATGCTTGCATTTCTTGCGAGATTCTCCGGAAAGATGGCTTTCGACGTCGCATTCTCGAGTGACAGGCTCAACGCGTTCTGTGACGCGAACCCGGGCTATTTCTCGCGAAGCACCCCGCTCCGCGTAGACGTCTCGCAACCGATGCGCGCGGGCGAGTTCGTGGCTTCGGTAATCGATGCGATGGCTGAAACAGGCAGGCGGCTTTCCTATCCGCTGGACCTGATCGAACGGACTCCTGGACTGCGTTCGCCGCGGCTGTCCATAGGTCTGTCGCTGCTGGAAAGCGAACGGCAGGCTGCAGCGATCGAGGATTGCGCGATCACGTTCATTATTTCGGAGACCGGCGACCGGATCGTCTATGACCAAGAAAGGGTAAGTTCGGACCGCATTGCAACCTTCGTCTCGCGCCTTGCCATCTGCTGCGAAGGCTTCGACGACAGGGCCGACTTCCGTCAGATTCCACTTACCAGCGGGATCGAGCGGCATCATCTCCTCCATGACCTCAACCGGACGACCTCTGTCTTCGATGAAACTGCGTGCGTGCACGAGGTGATCGCGTCACAGGCCGAGCGTCACCCCGATGCTGTCGCCGTGAGCTTCATGGGCATGTCCATTTCCTACTCCGAGCTCGAAGCGCGTGCGCAGCGGATTGCCCGGGTTCTCGCCGCGCAGGGAGCCGGGCCGGACAGGATCGTGGGCCTTCATCTGCATCGCGGGATCGACCTTGTCGTCGGCGCCTATGCGATCCTCAAGGCAGGCGCCGCCTACCTCCCCCTCGATCCCGCCTTTCCGGCCAACAGGCTGGCGATGATGGTCGAGGACAGCTCGGCAGCGATTGTCCTGACCAGTCGAACCTTGCTTGGCACGCTGCCGACGGGCGATGCCCGTCTGCTTTGCCTGGAGGATGTCCTCGAAGGTCGCGAGATCGCTCACCGCGAACCGGCGAAGGCATCACCGCGTAACCTTGCCTATGTCATCTACACCTCCGGCTCCACCGGGCGACCCAAGGGTGTCATGATCGAGCACCGCAATGTGCTCAACTTCTTCGCCGGCATGGACGACCGGATACCGCGATCGCTCGGATCTCAGGACGTCTGGCTCGCGGTGACCAGTCTCTCCTTCGACATCTCCGTACTCGAGATCTTCTGGACTCTGAGCCGCGGCTTCAAGGTGGTGGTCCATGCAAGCGAACTCGACCAGGCGAAAGCAGCAGGTCCCGTTCCGACCTTGGGAACGGGCATGGATTTCTCGCTGTTCTACTGGGGCAACGACGACGGTGTCGGTGCCGAGAAATACCGGACGTTGCTCGATGGCGCGCGCTTCGCGGACAATAACGGCTTCCAGGCAGTCTGGACCCCTGAGCGCCATTTCCACGCATTCGGAGGGCCATATCCGAATCCGGCTGTTACTGGCGCCGCGGTCGCGGCGGTGACACGCAACCTCTCGATCCGCGCCGGAAGTTGCGTCCTGCCGCTTCACCATCCGGCGCGAGTGGCCGAGGAATGGGCTGTCGTCGACAATCTGAGCGGTGGTCGGGTGGGGCTTGCCTTCGCGTCCGGATGGATGCCCGAAGACTTCGTGCTGAGGCCCGAGAACGCCCCCCCGAACAACAAGGCTGCAATGCTGCGGGACATCGAGACGGTTCGCAGGCTGTGGCGGGGCGAAAAGGTCGATTTCGATCTTGGCGACGGGACGGTAGGGGTGGTTACACAGCCTCGTCCGATGAGCCGCGAACTGCCTGTCTGGGTCACCACTGCAGGCAATCCTGAGACCTATCGCGATGCGGCCCGGCTCGGCGCCAACGTGCTGACCCACCTGCTTGGCCAGTCCATCGAGGAACTCGCCGACAAGGTCGCGATCTATCGAAAGACCCTTGTCGAGCAGGGCCTGGATCCCAACCAGTACAAGGTGACGGTGATGCTGCACACCTTGGTCGGCAAAGATCGGGAGCAGGTGCGCAATCTCGCGCGAGGGCCGATGAAGGACTACCTTCGCAGCGCCGCCGCGCTCATCAAGCAGTATGCGTGGGCCTTTCCGGCGTTCAAGAAACCCGCGGGAATCACCAATCCCATGGAGGTCGATCTTCGGGCGCTCGAGCCGGAGGAGATGGAGGCGATTCTCGAGTTCGCCTTCCTCCGCTACTTCGAAGACAGCGGACTGTTCGGTACGGTCGAGAATGCCGTGACGCGCGTCCGGCAACTGCGCGACATCGGCGTCGACGAAGTCGCGTGCCTGATCGACTTCGGCCTGCCCTCAGCGACCGTTCTGGACGCCCTTGTTCCTCTAGCAGAGGTCGTGCGCCTCTCACGCCTGCCGGAGGTGAAGCCTGGCCTGGCGGCAGACATCCGTCGTGAGGGGGTTACTCATCTGCAATGCACACCGTCCATGGCCGCAATGTTCCTCGGGGATCCGGGGGACCGTGTCGCGATGGCCCAGCTCAAACACCTCTTCATCGGGGGTGAGCCGCTCAAGCGTGCTCTTGTAGAGGAACTGAGAAAGGCAACATCCGCTACGATCCAGAACATGTACGGTCCGACCGAGACGACGATCTGGTCGTCCACCACCGCTGCGACTGCGGATCGAGAGGTTGTTCCTCTCGGTACGCCGATCGCCAATACGCAGTTCTATCTTCTTGACCGCTGGCACGAGCCCGTGCCGCCCGGCGAGGCCGGAGAGCTTTTCATCGGTGGTGAAGGCGTGGCTCGCGGCTATCTCAATCGTGATGATCTGACGCGCGAGAGGTTTGTGCCGAACCCGTTTGCGACAGGGCGGATGTACAAGACCGGAGACTTGGCGCGCTACACGCTGGACGGTACCCTGGAATTCATCGGGCGCGCCGACAATCAGGTCAAGATTCGGGGTAACCGGATTGAACTCGGTGAGATCGAGACGCGGCTCGCGACCTTGCCGGGCGTTCGCGACGCCGTTGTGATTGTGCGCGAGGACAAACCTGGAGATGCTCGCATCGTTGCCTATCTCCAGACTTCTGCGACTGTGACGATCGAGGCGGTACGCAAGCATCTGGCCGACGAACTTCCCGAATACATGATGCCTGCCCATGTCGTCACGCTCGATGCTTTCCCACTGACACCCAACGCGAAAGTGGACCGTGCGAAGCTGCCGAAGCCTAAGGAGGAGGCTGTCGCGCCCTCGATGGCCGTGGAGGAGGCGCCCGACAGCATGCAACGCACGATCGCCGACGCTTTCAAGCGCACCCTCAACCTGACGCACGTCAGCTTGCACGACAACTTCTTCGCGCTTGGCGGACACTCACTGCTGGCAGTGCAAATCCATCGGGAACTGAAGTCCACCGTAGCGCCATCGCTGACCATTACCGACATGTTCAGGTTCCCCACCGTCGCAGGCCTGGCCGCGCACATCACCGGCAAGAGCGATGGTGGAAAGCAGCTCGACAGGGTGGCCGAGCGAGCGGCGATGCGGCGAGCGGCGATGGAGAACCGTCGCACCGCCTTCGTGCGAAGCCCTAATGCGCTTTAGCCCGCCAGTTGGCCGCGGATCGGGCGAAAGGAACGGGCCGGCGCTGTCGCCGGCCCTTTTGATACGGGGAGACCAGCGACTGCCGCTTCAAGACCCGCTCGTAGTCCCGTCGAACCTGGTCAAGACAGGGGTCGTCCTGCGCAGCTGCTTTCTCCGCGATTGCGACCCCGCCCGGTCCGAGATCGCGGACCAGGCGGGATTTCCCAGGCATGCGACGGCGATCCGCCAGCGGGAATTCACGGCGGGGCGCATCTGTGCGGCCGCAGCGATGCGCGAGCTGGAATATGCTGCACACGCGGTCGACGTCGCTCGGGATCGATCTCCTGTCTGGCCGGTCGGATTGGTCGGCTCGATAAGCCACACATCCGAGCTGGCGGCGGCTGCCGTGGCGCGGACGACGTCAGGGGTCAGGGCGATCGGCCTGGACCTGGAGCATGCCAGTGCGCTCGAGGACGATCTCATTGATGAGATCTGCGTTCCACGGGAGAGGGAGTGGCTCGCGGGCCAGCCGGCACAGCGCAGGGGGGTACTGGCCAAGGTCATCTTCTGCGCCAAGGAAGCGGCCTACAAATGCCAGTATCCGCTCACCGGCGAAATGTTCGGCTTTGAGACCTTCGGGATCGATCTCTCTCTGGATCGAGGTCTCTTTTCAGCCAGATTTCTACATGCTGTCGGCAATTTCGGCAGAGGTGACCGCCTCGACGGCCACATCTGGATCGCGGCAAATCACTTCGTCGCTCTTGTCATCTCCGCGCAGATACCTGCGATGGCCGACGCCTGATCGCTTCCTGCACAAACAGGCTTAGCAGCGGCATGACGCCATAGACATAGCGTTTCCACAGACGCTTGGGATCCGAGGCCATCCGGTGCAGCCATTCAAGACTGAGCCTGCGCATCCATACAGGGGCGCGTTTCTTCGTGCCGACCAGAAATTCCAGCGAGGCGCCGACGCAGAGCCCGATGCCGCTCGCCTTAGGACTGCGAGAGATCATGTGCGCAATCTTCTCGGACTGTGGCGATCCAACCGCGATGAAGACGAAGCGGCTCGGTTCGCGAAGAACGAAATCGACGCAGCGCTGCTGGGCCTGGATATCCCTCCACAGGCCCGGCGGGGGCACATGGATGCGGATGTCTAGGTCGGGATAGGCAGCACGAACGTCATTGGCGACCTTTTCGTTTCCGACGATTAACGCGATACGGTCACCTCGACGCACGACCGAGCGAAACAGCCGGACCGTGAGGTCCGACCCGGTGACATGCGTCATCGGCCGAGAAACCGCGCGCGCAAACAGCGAGACCGGTCGGCTGTCGCACAGGCTCATCCACGCATCTTCATAGTAGGACCGCAGCTCGGGTTCCCTGCTCAACCGAACGACATGGTCCGCGTTTGGAGTCACGATATAGCGGAAAGGGACGGAAGGATCGGCGACATCCAGGAGCGAAACCACGCTGGTTTCCTCAATGTGGTCGAACGGTACGTTCAGAAAGTAGTGCCGATCCTGTCTTGGCGGCAGGAGATCCAGATCTTCGAATACATCCACGGTTGCCATAGCTCTCTCCCATCGTCGGTGGACAGACCCAAAGGACTGGCCACAGTTCGATTTATGATGCCTGTGCATTGACGACGATATTCTGCCCGCCGTGAGGTGATTAACCATTCT
>VFQN01007511.1_pt1 | contig 11696 bp, 10 predicted proteins | sample 3512371 | NCBI WGS metagenome assembly VFQN01 (sample SAMN10412370, study PRJNA504923) | tailings metagenome | isolation source: Replicate 2 from Balatoc abandoned mine | place: Philippines: Itogon, Benguet | collected 2017-08-28
GCAGCTGGCTGGCGCAGCAGGCCTTCGTGCCGCCGGAGGAGGCGGAGGCGCTGCCCGCAGAGCTGTTGGCGTGGCCGGGGGCGGAGCAGCGCACGGGCGGCAAGGGACCTACAGGGGATGGGGCTTGGGGTGGGACTAGTGTGGATGGAGGGTCTTCGATGCCGGCTGGCTATGTGGCGCTGGCTGAGCAGTGCCTGCGGCAGGACCCAAGGCTGCGGCCCAGTTTTGAGGACGTGTGCTTGCGCCTTGGATGCATGACTCAAGAGTTTGGAGGTTCGCAGTAAGGTACAGTGCACGCGGGTATTGGTGCATTGTAGTAATGCGAGCGGCGGAGGATGCGAATGGCGCATGTAGGATTATAAGGCGCGCAAAGGCAGTTGTGGTGCGTGGAGAACCCCCCAATGCTGGAGGCCACTTCCAAGAGCGGGCCTATGGGCTGCAGCTGAATGCCTATGTGTGTGGGCGTGTTGGTAGGACTAGGTGGCCGTAAGGATGTGGTGTACCCATACTGGACTGGTGAGAGCGCGTATTGTCAGACGATGGCCCCCTCAGGGCCTTGTTTGCTGCCGGGTGCCGGCTGCGGGGAGCAGTTGTACGGCAACTTAACCGCAAACTATCGGAGCTGGTTACATCCCAATGCAGCCCGAGTTACGACGGCTACGGATTCTTCACGCAACATGGCTTATGTAACTTACCTTGTGAAGTTGTTATGTCAGACGTGGTCAAGCCGGCCTGTCTTTGTCTCCTGCGTTGCCTAGCTCGTAGCAAACTCAACGATAATAGCATGTCCATGATCTTAGAGGATAGCTGAGTAACCACCTCGGTGCATTGTGAGCACTGAGCAGCTTGGCGCCTTGGCCAAATAAGTCGAAAGGGGATGGACAGCTGGGGCACTATATCGGGGCAAATACTGCAGGACCTTGACACGTTTAGAAGCGCTCTACAAGCTGATTCCCGGCACGCGAGTGGCTTTAGGGATTCGGCGACCAACCTGCTTGCGCTGGATCGCCTTGAAGCCTCGCTACGTGCCCTTCAACTCAGCCTGGACAGCAACTGTGCGTCCTTCGAGTTCCAGGATGGGTGCTTGCTGGCGCTCCCGTCACCTGGTCCCACCACGGCCCGGTACATGTTGACCGAAAATCCGGCCCTGTCCCAGGGCGTCCTGGAGTTCGTCGCTCGCACGCTTCGCTGGTCAGCTGATGTGCCATGGCCGCCGTTGGAGCCCTCACAAGGCTCGCAGCCGATCAGCGTCCTCGAGCAGAACGGATCGGGCAGTGTCGTGAGCGTCGCACCTGCTGAGGCGGACAGCCCCCAGCTCTCACCCAGCACAGCCCGGGGAACGCTCGCCCGTACGTGCACACGCGCCCTGGACATCCTCAGAGGGCTGCTCGAGCTGGGACCCATGGAGCCGGCGTGCCGCCTGGGCTGCGCGCTGCTCCGCATGCACACCTTGCAGGCGTGCAGCCGCGGCCTGGCCCGGGCGGTGGAGCACCACACCCAATACCACAACTACACCCCGCCCGCTGCCACGCCCGACGCCGTTTCCGAGCCTAACATGCGCCCACCGCCCACCGCCGTCACTCCACAGCCCAGCGAAAGCGACGGGACGCAGGCGGCCCCTGGCGCAGCAACTGCCGCCTTTGGGGAAGTCTTCCACACTGTCGAATGCGGCACTGTACTCCTGCAGTGCTGCTTCCACGTCCTGAGTCGCCTCGAGATCCCTGACCAACCCGGTGGCGGTGACGGTCACGATGCAGGGGCCGTCCCATCGGGGCCGCCCGATGCAGGTGGGGCCCGCAGCACCACCTCCCACGGCGCTGAAAGCAGCAGTAGCAGTAGCAGTAGCAGCAGCGACAGCGACGACGGCGGCGGCAGCAGGGACGACAGCAGTAACGGGCACGTGGGATGCGCCGGGGACGACAGGGGCAGCCGTACCGGGGCAGTCGGCAGCGGAGGCAGCAGCGGCAGACTTGCCGGCCCACCGAGCGCCGCAGTGGTGGGTCTGCTGCGCGAAGCTCTTCTGGGCAGCAGCCTGGTGGAGCACGTGGCACGCGGGGTGCTGTACTTGCTGCTCGCTGGGCGTAGCGATGGGGCCGATGTGGTGGACCAGCTGCGCGCCTTCGTTGATGTCTATGAGGCGCTAGGATATCAGCTGAATCCCACGTACGGCCGGGGCATGCTCAGTGACACGTGCACAGCCGTGCTCGGGGGCCCCTGCGCCGCCTACGCAGCCGCGGCGGCTGGCCTGCAGGTGCTGTGTACGGCAGACGGCGGCCCGTCGTACGGCATGCATGGCCTAGTCACAGACTACGAGATGCGGGATTGCTGGCTGCAAGCCGCCGGCGGCGCAGGCGGCGAGGGGGAAGGGGCTGCGCAGCAGACGCGGCTGGGTGCGGGGAGGGTGTGCTTGGACGACAGCCCTCTCAAGGCCCTGCTTCATGCGCTTGCCAGTCGCCCGCCAAAGCGCCGGTCCGTCACGTCCATTATGCTCCGGCTGGGGTACCTGGCGGTGGCACTGGGCCAGCGCGGGGAGATGCTGTCCGGGGAAGCAGGGGCTGGCGGAAGCGGGGACCGGGGCGGGGCCAACCAGCATGGCATGTCCCTCTTGATATCGGATGTCGGTGTCAGCATGCAGCACCCGCACCAACTCGCCATGCTTGCGCTCCGGGGCTACTGGCTGCAGTGTGCACAGATGCGCGGCGCGCGCAGGCTGGAGGCTGAGGTGGAGGGCTGGCGGCTGGCGTGCGCCGTGACGCGCGAGCTGCTAGTGGCGGCGGCGACGGAGGCAGATACAGTGGAAGAAGTAGCATACCACCTAGGATTACAGCTGCGAGCCCTGCCCGAGAAAGGTAAGTCCCCTATGGGAGGGGATGAGGCAAATGGAGTGGACGGTGGCGCACGGACATGGTGGTGACGGTGTGCGTGGGCCGCTGGCTGATGTGAACAAACGGTCGACGCTGCTGGGATCCGCATGTGGCGTGCCTTCGCACCGTAGCTCCAGCATTGCCCCATTTGTCGTCAACGGCTGCGAAAGGTGATAGCTAACTCACGGCCACGGCGCAATCTCTTCCATGCAGCCCAGCATTGCTTTGCCAGCGTTGCTTTGCCACTGTTCTGCATCATAGGGACGGTATGCGAAGACTGCACCTACCCTCCCCTTCCTCCCCTTCACCACCACCACAGGGCCCCTGCCGGAGGAGCCGCCCGCCTCCCTTGCCGCCGCACTGTCAGGCGGGCTGCTGCCCTGCCTGGAGCGCTTTTTCCGCATGGCAGCGATAGCGGCATCAGCAACAGGGACAACAGGGGATGTCCCTAGCTCATCAGCCGCCACGACTGACCCACGGGCCGCGGCGGTGCAGCTGCTCGTATGCATCCTGACCCATAAGAAATCGAGGCCGTTCCTGGAGGTGCTCCTGGCGTATGGCAGTCCTACAGAGGTGGCGGCCCTCATTGCCAGTGTGTGCAAGCTGCTGCGTTCGGTGGTAGGGCAGTTGCTGCCAACGGACGGCGGCGGGGAGCGCCAGCCGTACGCTCTCCTTGCCGAGCTGGCCACCTCTGCCGCTTCGCTTGCGCTAGACCTGGCATTCCGCTGGATGTGGGGCAGGACGTGGCTAGAGCCCGACGCTGAAGCCGCAGCAGCGGATGTGGCGTCGGGCGCAGCAGCAGCGGAAGGCGCGGCGGCGGGTGTGGCTGCAGGTGCCGCAGCAGCGGCGGGTGCAGGGACGGGTGCAGGGACGGGTGCGGCGGCGGGTGCGGCGGCGGGTGCCACAGCAGCAGAGGGTGCGGTGGCAGGTGTGGGAGGTGTGGCAGAGGAGGGACAGGGCCCCGAACGGCAGCTGCGGCGGATGGCGGTGCTGGCCGCCTGCGAGTGGCTTCCGGCACTGTTCGGGGTGGTGACGGAGGCGGCGCGGAGGGTGCTGCTGGCGGGGGCACTGCAGCAGCAGGTGCCGGAGCTGCAGGCCGGCAGCCCGCTGCTGCATCTGGTCCGCTTGTGCACGTATGTGTGCATGTTGTGGCTACCCATGACGGCGGCATACGAGGAGGAGCCCGGGAGGACCGCTGGCCTCTCCACCTCATCGCAGGCGGGGCCAGGCGAAGCGGTGCAGCTGGCGGCTGTGGGGCAGCTGGGTCGGTGGCGGCTGCGGCGGCTGGCGCAGGAGGCCCCGCCGGTGCAACTGCTGGGGGCGGGCATGGTGCTGGAATCCTACCTAGCCGCCAGCGGTGCGGTAAGTGCAGCAGCTGGTGGACAGGCGTGGAAGACCTTTGTAACGGTGAACGTGCAGCTGTTGACGTCGAGCTGCGTCTTGGCAGTGACCTCCCCGGCCGAGGTGCGCCGGGCCTTGGCGTGCGGAGCGGCGCCCGGCTACCCCGTGCACTGCATGTGGAGCTCCGGAACCGTACGGCAGCTGCTGCGGGCGCTGCCGCCCGGTGTGCCATGCTACGCTGATGCGCAGGTCCTCGCCGACTTGCTGGCAGCCTGGGAGGGCGGGGCCGCACACGTGTCAATCACCAACCCTGCATACTGTTTGCCAGCTGGCAGGACGGCAGTGGGCAGCGGGTTCCTCGAGGCGTTGGTTCTGGAGCTGGACCAGCCGTCGCCGCTGCGGCGCTGCTCCTGGTGGCGCTGCGCCAACCTGGCGGGGGACAGCGAGGCGGGGCTGCCGCTGCAGGCGTGCGCGCGGTGCGGCGGGGCGTGGTACTGCGGGCGGGCGTGCCAGGTAGCACACTGGAGGGCGGGGCATAAGGCGGAGTGTGGGGTTGGAAGCGGCGGGCAGGGCGAGGGGCGGGGGCCGGCTGGCGGGTGAGGAGTCGAGGCGTAGGATGACATTTGTGAGGGCCGAGAACTGGAGTAAGGTGCCGATGGGCTTGATCGTGGTTGTTGCATACGGTGTTTTGATGGGACCGTGTGCAGGTGTGAGTTGTACGTCAGGACAGGAGCTGTTGCCTGAAGGGATGCATGCCTTTGTGGGCCTTGGTCTTGGCGAAATGCACTTGGAAGCCTCTGAAGCCACTTTCATTACTTGCTTAGGGTGGTATCCTAGGCCGCATGGTGCAATGCTGGCAGGCGCCAATGTCATTGGATGTTTTGCAGCCGGCATGCTGATCAGGATACGGCATGGTTGGCGTGCGTAGCCAAGTCAACATTATCGTTTGCATTGGTTCTTGGCCTCGTCGTGATTGCTCTTGTATACCGTAGTGTCGTTATACCGTTATACCACAGGCTCCGCCGCCTTTTGGCCGAACACAGGTTGCTGTCAAACTTGTTGCCAAAAGCGTAAAAGACGTTCGCTTCAACTACATCTTGCGTTACGGCGTGTGGTCGCTTGCCTGCACGTGTGTCTTGCAGTGTTGACAGCAAGGGGGTCCACTGCGCTCAGGAGAGGAGCGCTCAGGAGAACATAAAATGCGCAATACATGTGCGGGATGTTGCTGATGCTTTGCGAGGGCTGTTAGCGCACGCGGTCTTGCAACGCCTAAGTGCGTACTCGGCAGGTGTCGTTGGCGGGCCGCAAAGCAAACCGAAGAGGCATATAAAGTAGTGCACCCTGGTCAAGGCCAACGTTGTCGGCAGGGGTCCCCTGGTTGTCGGCCTGATGCCTTTCTACGGCTGTACGGCGTGCGCAAGCAAGGCAGGGGCACGCAGGGATGCGCTGTGTGGAAGAACCGGAACCGGTAGTCCAGAAGAGCTGCACGCAGCGAGGAGCTCGACGCGTCGACGGCAGCTGTGTGCTGGCAGTGCCTTGTAGTGGGGGATCGTTGGGGATGCATCGTAACACCGGATTTGCCTCACCCATGCGCCATGCCTCACCCATGCGCCATTGCCCCGCTTCACCTGCGTGCACAGATGCACGGGTAGGCTGAGCAGAGCCTGCTTGCATCGCCTACGGCGCCTGACGTACACCAGCAAGGGCCTTAGTTAGCCTGCTGCCCCATCCGCAGGGTGGGCCCGCGGGACCTCATGTCCACATGCGACCTAGCCTAGCAGTACGGCGAGTCGGCGACCACTGATGTAGCTTAACGCACGACCACTGTTGCAGGCCAAGCAACCCTAGGTTGCTCATGTGGTGCATCAACACCACCATCATTGCGCTACTGCCGTCCGGCCATTGCGCTACTGCCAAATGGTCCAGTGGGCTCCCCGCCCCATGCCGTTTCAGGAACACTAGGGACCCGGAGCTCCAACCAGCCCCGACATGCCACCGCAAAAGCAAGGCTATACAGCTGTGTAGTAGGAGGCGGTGCAGATAGCAATGCACAAAAGTCAACACAAGGATAGGGAGGCACTAGGCCGAAAACATGGCAGCTACTAGTGTGCTATGGTGTATTTGCCCCTTCTGTCTACCTCTACAGCCGTAACATCTGTAACATCTGTAAAGTATGCGCCATGGCGTTGTAGGACCACCACCCCAGAGCACGAGCAACACCCTGCCAATGCACTGCACACCTCGCGAACGGAAGCAACACACCTCTGTCAATATCGCAGGGAAGCCATGCAACCATGTAACCACAGGGTGCGGCGCCGTATGTAGTCATCAAAACGGTGCGCAAGCTCAGCAACAGTCTGTGTCCGGCCAAATAATGGCAGACCCAGTGTACGACAATTCCAGCTACAACGACACGTTACAGAGCGAAGACCACTTGCGGCGAGCCAGGAACCGACGCGCTCTAGTGCGTTGTTTGGCTGCGTTCACCGTACACTCAGCACTTGAGCCTTGAAAGCCGATTAGCATTGGCGCCCAGCCTGCATCGCATCATACCCTTTAGGTACACCACGCTAAGCAGGTTCTTAATTGCTAAACTGCCAGCCGATTGCATGCCCCACACCCCTGGCACATACACGTATACCTAAAAAGAAAAAAACCCTGCCTTGGCACATAACACACACATGCGCGGAATCCCATTAACACGCAACACCCTCGAACAATACCACACGCCACAACACCACCTCAGTACGATGCCTTCAAATTTTGAACATCCACGCCTAGCCCTCTCGCCTGCAAGCCTGGCCCCGCTCCTCGCCCTGCCCGCCGGTCCCAACCCCGCATTCCGCCTTGTGCCCCGCCCGCCAATGCGCCACCTGGCACGCCCGCCCGCAGTACCACGCCCCGCCGCACCGCGCGCACGCCTGCAGCGGCAGCCCCGCCTCGCTGTCCCCCGCCAGGTTGGCGCAGCGCCACCAGGAGCAGCGCCGCAGCGGCGACGGCTGGTCCAGCTCCAGAACCAACGCCTCGAGGAACCCGCTGCCCACTGCCGTCCTGCCAGCTGGCAAACAGTATGCAGGGTTGGTGATTGACACGTGTGCGGCCCCGCCCTCCCAGGCTGCCAGCAAGTCGGCGAGGACCTGCGCATCAGCGTAGCATGGCACACCGGGCGGCAGCGCCCGCAGCAGCTGCCGTACGGTTCCGGAGCTCCACATGCAGTGCACGGGGTAGCCGGGCGCCGCTCCGCACGCCAAGGCCCGGCGCACCTCGGCCGGGGAGGTCACTGCCAGCACGCAGCTCACCGTTAACAGCTGCCTGTTCACCACTATGAATCGGTCCCACAGCTGCCCGCCAGCTGCTGCACTTACCGCACCGCTGGCGGCCAGATAGGATTCCAGCACCATGCCCGCCCCCAGCAGCTGCACCGGCGGGGCCTCCTGCGCCAGCCGCCGCAGCCGCCGCCGGCCCAGCTCCCCCACCGCCGCCAGCTGCACCGCTTCACCCGGCCCCGCCTGCGACGAGGTGGAGGGGCCAGAGGTCCTGCCGGGCTCCTCCGCATATGAAGCCGCCATGGGTAGCCACAGTGAGCACCCGTACATGCACAAGCGGACCAGCTCCAGCAGCGGGCTGCCAGCCCGCAGCTCCGGCACCTGCTGCTGCAGTGCCCCCGCCAGCAGCACCCTCCGCGCCGCCTCCGTCACCACACCGAACAGTGTCGGCAGCCACTCGCAGGCGGCCAGCACCGCCATCCGCCGCAGCTGCCATCCAGGGCCCTGACCGTCCGCCTCCTCCGCCACACCTCCCACACCCGCCGCTGCTGCTGCGCCCGCCGCCGTATCCGCCGCTGATGCTGCGCCTGCCGCCGTACCCGCCGTTGTTGCTGCACCCGAACCCGCACCCCCCGCCTCATCTGCCGCTGCTGCTGCAGCGCCAGTGCCTAGCGGCGTCCTTTGCGACATCCAGCCATATGCTTGATCCAGCGCAATCGACGCGGCAGAGGTGGCCAGCTCGGCCAGGAGGGCGTACGGCTGGCGCTCCCCGCTGTCATCCGTTGGCAGCAACTGGCCTACCACCGAACGCAGCAGCTTACCCACACTGGCAATGAGGGCCGCCACCTCTGTAGGATGGCCGTACGCCAAGAGCCCCTCCAGGAACGGGTGCGACTTGTACATGGTTAGAATGCACACGAGTAGCTGCGCCTCCGCGACCCGTGCGTCGGTGCCCGCGGCGGGAACATCCCCTGGTGCTGCTGCTGCTGCAGCTGCTCCTGCCGCCGCCCTGCGTAAAATGCGCTCCAGGCAGGGCAGCAGCCCGCCGGACAGTGCGGCCGCGAGATCGGCGGGCGGCTCCAGCGGCAGGGGCCCTAGGGCGGTGGGTGCAGAGGCAACAGGCTCGTTTGACACGGGAAAGGACTGTGGCAGAGGCAACGCTGCATGTAACAGGCTTGGCCACGACCGTTAGTAGGCTGATGTGCTTGCAGCGGTTGACCGGGCACGACCGGGCACGACCGGGCACTGACGAGGCAACGGCACACAGTCATGCCACGTGCGGATTCCAGTAGCACCAATGACGTCTATATAACACCAACCAGCAGCCCCATCTGCAGCACGACCACCTGCGTTGCCCGTACACTCCCTGCCTGGCACTCTGCCATGAGGGACATACCGTTGTCGGGCAGGGCTGGCAGCGGTACATGGAGGTGGCTTGCTATGACTTCCACGTCTTCTTCGCTCGTCGCCGCCGCCGCCGCTAGCAGCTCGCGTGCCGCGGTGCACGCCAGCCGCCGGCCCTCCACCTCAGCCTCCAGCCTGCGCGCGCCCCGCAACAGCGCACACTGCAGCCGGTAGCCCCGAAGCGCAGACATGGCGAGCCGGTCAGGGCCATCGATGCTGATTTTAAGCCCCGGTGCAAACAGGGACCTTCCCTGCTGGCCGGCCGCGCTGCCGCCGGCCCCGCCCCGGTCCCCGCTGCCGCCAGCCCCCGCTTCCCCGGACAGCATCGCCCCACGCTGGCCCAATGCAACCGCTAAGTACCCCAGCCGGAGCAGGATGGACATGAGGGACCGGCGCTTTGGCGGGCGGTTGACGAGCGCGTAAAGCAGGGCCTTTAAAACTCTGTCGTCCAAGCACATCGACCCCACACCCAGCCGCGTGTGCTGCGCAGCCTCTTCCCCCTCGCCGCCTGCGCTGCCAGCTGCTTGCAGCCAGCACTCCCGCATCTCGTCCTCCGTCAGCAGGTCGCACATGCCGTACGACGGCCCGCCGTCCACCGTACACATCACCTGCAAGCCGGCAGCCGCGGCGAGGTAGGCGGCGCAGGGGCCCCCGAGCACGGCGGTGCACGTGCCGCCCAGCACGCCCCGGCCGTACGTGGGATCCAGCTGACTTGCTAGCGCCTCGTAGACCTCGACGAAGACACGCAGCTGGTGCATGGCATCGGGCTCATCGCTACGCCCAGCGAGCAGCAGGTGCAGCACCCCGCGTGCCACGTGCTCCACCAGGCCGCTACCCAGGAGAGCCTCGCGCAGCACACCCACCACCGCAACGCTGGGCGGGCCGGCGGGTCCACCGCCGCCGCCGCCGCCTCCGCCTTCTGCCGCCCCGGTACCGCTGGCCCTGTCGCCCCCGGCGTGTCCAATCTGCCCGTTGCTGCCGTTGTCGCTGCAGCCGACGCCGCCACCGTCGCCGCTGCCGCTGCTGCTGTCATCACTGTGGGAGTCGGTGCTGCCGGGTAGCCGGGACGGAACGCCCCCACGCCCCTGCGGGTCCCCTGCGTCGAGGCCGCTACCTCCGCTGCCTTGGTCACGGCCCTCGAGGGAATCTAGGACGTGGCAGCAGCATTGCAGGAGATCGATGCCGCAACTGACAGTGCAGGATAGCGCGCTGAAGGCTGCAGTTGCTGCGTCAGGGGCCAGTTGCGTCCCGTCGGTTCCGCCGGGCGGCCCCTGCCCGGACGGTAATGCGCTGGTGTCACCCGAGTCGGTTCGAGGTGTTTCGTGCGTGTGGGGCGGCTGGTGAAGGTCGGGTCCTGGGTGGGTGTTGAGCTGTGGGATGATGACGCTGTGCTGTGGAACCATGTTGGGCTCGGATGGGGCGTAGCTATGGGACGGGGTGTGGGGCAGTGCAGTCGACCGCAGGCGGTCCACCGCCCGGGCCAGACTGCGGCTGCACGCCTCCAGGGTGTGCATGCGGAGCAGCGCGCAGCCCAGGCGGCACGCCGGCTCCGTTTGTCCCAGCTCGAGCAGCTTTAGAAGGATGTCCAGGGCGCACACGCGCATATCGGCAAGGGTCGCCCGGGCTGTGCTGCCTGAGAGCTGGGGGCTGCCCGCCCCAGCCGGCCCGGCGCTCACAAAACCGCCAGTTTGCTCATGGACGCTGGACGGCTGCGCGTCTTGTGAGGGCTCCAGCGGTGGCCATAACACATCAAGCGGCCAGCGAACCGCGAGAGCGATGAACTCCAGGACGCCCTGGGACAGGGCCGGATTTTCGGTCAACATGTACTGGGCCGTGGTGGGACCAGATGACGGGAGCGCCAGCAAGCGCCCATCATGGCACTCGAGGACCGCAGGGTAGCTGTCCAGGCTGAGTTGCAGGGCATGCAACGAGGCCTCAAGGCGAACCAGCGCAAGGGGATCGGTGTCCACAAGCCACAAGCCGTTATTGTCCAGGCCCTGAAGTTGCGGATCATTCTGTAACGCGCTTAAAAAAGTTTCCAGGTCCTGCTGCACTCGCCGCGAGATAGCGCTCCAGCTGTCCATCCTGCTTTGTCTGTGGCCAAGCTGCTCGCAGGTGCAGTGTGTTGACGCTTACCCGTGTAATTTAATTAAGCTGCAAAAGTAGGTGATCCTTATCAGACTACTTGGTGCGTGGTGCTCCATGCTATGCACGAAACAAGGGCCAGCTGCGATACTAACTTCGCAAGGCACAACGTTTTTAGCTGTGTCGAGTACAGTATCCAGCATCCGCCAAAACTCGGCCGCAGTCTTCCGGACAAGGTGCCGTCTGTTGCCTGCCTTGTCGTGCCTGCCTTGTCGTGAACCTTCATCGCGGATGTCCTACTGCATGCACTGCATGGTACCGTGCCGTAGCTCATTTGCCAAGAGAGAGCGCATCCCTGCTGCAGCAGAATGCCCTATCTGCGGCGGGTGGCGGCAGCTGGGGGTTCAGGTCGACGGTTTGGGGAGGCTAGCATGTGGGCTAGCCTGGGGGCAAAAGGCTGCAGCCAGTTGCAGCTGCTCTCAGCTGCTGCAGGCGTAACTGACAGCGTGGCTCCTTGGCTACCTTCCGACAGATTTGCTTACTGCCTGGCATTCCTGCCACGTCATTCTGCTTTACTGCCGTGTTTAGTGGAAGGCGTGGGCGGATATGAACGCTGGTGGGCGGATATGAACGCTCCACTGACCACCACGACCTACTCTACCCAAGACTCTGAAGAACTCATCGCACTACCTGCTACCAGTAAACTCACGAACAGGGGGAAGGGCTCCTGAAACAG